>PJEL010000357.1_pt1 | contig 54311 bp, 30 predicted proteins | sample 1853271 | NCBI WGS metagenome assembly PJEL01 (sample SAMN08108733, study PRJNA415343) | Invertebrate metagenome, whole genome shotgun sequencing project. | host: Globobulimina | place: Sweden: Gullmar Fjord | collected 2015-08
CAGATGTCGCATCCGTCCGTAACCCCGTCCAGATCGCCGTCGTCGGCGTCGTCGTCTCCGGCGCAGATATCGCATCCATCCGCCACTCCGTCGAGATCGGTGTCGACGTTGTCGTCGTCTCCCGGGCAGTCGTCGCAGGCGTCGGGAACCCCGTCGGCGTCGGCGTCGTCGAGGTCGTTGGCCCCCGGGCAGAGGTCGCAGGCGTCGGGCACGGTGTCGAGATCGGCGTCGTCGGTGTCGTCTCCGAGGCCGCAGATGTCACAACCATCGGGGACACCGTCCAGATCGGCGTCGTCGGTGTCGTCGTCCCCGGGGCAGAGGTCGCAGCCATCCGCGGTCCCGTCGGTGTCGGTGTCGACGTTGTCGTCGAATCCAACACAGAGATCGCAGCCGTTCGGCACCCCGTCGATGTCGGCGTCCAGCGTGTCGTCTTCTCCCGGACAGAGGTCGCAGCCGTCCGGCGTTCCGTCTCCGTCGGAGTCGAGGTTGTCGTCTCCGGCACAGGCATCGCAGCCGTCGGGAACGCCGTCGAGATCGGCATCATCGCCGTCGTCGAAGCCCGGACAGAGGTCGCAGGCGTCGGCTATCCCGTCGAGATCCGAGTCCACGGTGTCGTCGCCGAGGCACACGTCGCAGAAGTTCGGCACCCCGTCGGTGTCGGAGTCCTGGTTGTCGTCTCCGCCGGGGCAGATGTCGCATCCATCGGGCACTCCGTCGAGATCGGCGTCCTCGGTGTCGTCGGGGCCGGGGCAGATGTCGCAGTCGTCGGGCACGGTGTCGAGATCGGAGTCGATCCCGTCGTCTCCGGCGGGACAGATGTCGCATCCATCGGGCACTCCGTCGAGGTCACCGTCGAGGAGATCGTCGGATCCGGGGCAGAGATCGCAGAAGTCAGCGGTCCCGTCTCCGTCGGAGTCGATGGTGTCGTCGCCGCCGTCGCACACGTCACAGCCGTCGGGAATGCCGTCGAGATCGGCGTCGTCGCCGTTGTCGAAGCCCACACAGGAGTCGCAGAAGTCCGGGACTCCGTCGATGTCGGTGTCGAGCAGGTCGTCTCCGCCGGGACAGATGTCGCAGAAGTTGGGGACCCCGTCGATATCGGCGTCGAGGCTGTCATCTCCGCCGGCGCAGATGTCACAGAAGTCGGGGACGCCGTCGGTGTCGGTGTCGATGCTGTCGTCCCCGCCGTCGCAGATGTCGCAGAAGTTGGGGACGCCGTCGGTGTCGGTGTCGAAGCTGTCGTCTCCGCCGGGACAGATGTCGCAGGTGTTCGGGATGCCGTCCAGATCGGCGTCGAGGCCGTTGTCGCCCACACAGGTGTCGCAGCCGTCGGGCACTCCGTCGCCATCGCCGTCGAGGGTGTCATCGAATCCCGCACAGGTGTCGCAGCTGTCGCCAACACCGTCGAGATCGGTGTCGACCTGGCCAGCGTTTCCGAGGAGCGGGCAGTTGTCGCACACATCTCCGACGCCGTCGCTGTCGGTGTCGGTCTGGCCGGCGTCGACGTCGGCGGGACAGTTGTCGCAGGCGTCGGCAACGGTGTCTCCGTCGGTGTCGATGGCGTCGTCTCCGAGCAGGCAGCTGTCGCATCCATCGGGAACACCGTCTCCATCGCCGTCGGCGAGATCGTCGAAGCCCGGGCAGATGTCGCAGGCGTTCGGAGCTCCGTCGCCGTCGGTGTCCTGTCCGTTGTCACCCACGCAGAGGTCGCAGGCGTCGGGAACCCCGTCAGAGTCGGCGTCCAAGCTGTCATCGAAGCCCGCACAGGCGTCGCAGTCATCGGCGACCCCGTCGAGATCGGTGTCGATGTTGTCGTCGCCCGCGGGACACAGATCGCAGCCGTCGGCGACGCCATCGAGATCGGTGTCGAGGTTGTCGTCGAAGCCGTTGCAGACATCGCAGCCGTTGGCGACCCCGTCTCCGTCGGCGTCGAGGTTGTCGTCTCCCGGACACAGGTCGCAGTCGTCGGGCACCCCATCGAGGTCGGCGTCGAGGAGATCGTCGCCCACGCAGATGTCGCAGCCGTCCGCCACCCCGTCGAGATCGGTGTCGACGTTGTCGTCGAAGCCATTGCAGAGGTCGCAGCCCAGGGGCACGCCATCGAGATCGGGGTCCACCGAGTCGTCGAAGCCCGCGCACTCGTCGCAGTCGTTGGGAACGGTGTCGGCGTCGGTGTCGACCAGATCGTCGCCGGCGCACACATCGCAGCCATCGGGAACGGTGTCGGCGTCGGTGTCTACGGTGTCGTCGAAGCCCGGGCAGATGTCGCAGGCGTCGGGAACCAGGTCTCCGTCGGTGTCCAGGGCTGGGCCGATGCAGCTGTCACAGCCGTTCGGGATCCCGTCTCCGTCGGTGTCGATGGTGTCGTCGAAGCCGGCACACACATCGCAGAAGTCGGGGACGGTGTCGGCGTCGGTGTCGATGGTGTCGTCACCCACCGGGCACACGTCGCAGGCGTCTGGGACCGTGTCGATATCGGCGTCGAGCCCGTCGTCTCCGGCCAGGCAGATATCGCAGCCATCGGGAATCGTGTCTCCGTCTCCGTCGATGGTGTCGTCGGCTCCCGGGCAGAGGTCGCAGAAGTTCGCGGTGCCGTCGGTGTCGGAGTCCTGGTTGTCGTCTCCGCCGGCACAGACATCGCAGCCATCCGCCACGCCGTCGAGATCGGTGTCGATGGTGTCGTCGTCGCCCGGACACTGGTCGCAGCCATCCGGGACGCCATCTCCATCGGTGTCGGGAACGTCGGGACCGGCGCAGATATCGCATCCATCCGGCACTCCGTCGAGATCGGCGTCGAGCAGATCGTCGGATCCGGGGCACAGATCGCAGTCGTCGCCGTTGCCGTCTCCATCGGCGTCGACCTGGCCAGCATTCGCGGTGCCGACGCAGTTGTCGCAGACATCCCCGATTCCGTCGGTGTCGGTGTCGGTCTGGAGCGGGTTCAGGTCGTTCGGGCAGTTGTCGCAGCCGTTGGCGAGCAGGTCTCCGTCGGTGTCGGCGTCGTCGTCGAAGCCCGGACACACGTCGCAGAAGTCGGGGACCCCGTCGCCGTCGGTCTCCACGCTGTCATCTCCGCCGGGGCAGATGTCACAGGCGTCGCCGAAGCCGTCTCCGTCGCCATCGGTCTGGAGCAGGTTCGCGTCGGCGGGGCAGTTGTCGCAGGCATCGCCGACCAGATCACCGTCGCCGTCGGTCTGGGCGAGGTTGGAGAGCGCGGGGCAGTTGTCACAGCCGTCGGCGATGGTGTCGAGATCGGTGTCCACGCCGTCGTCGAAGCCCACACAGGCGTCGCAGCCGTCGGCGATCCCGTCGGTGTCGGTGTCGACGTTGTCATCGAAGCCGTTGCAGACGTCGCAGAAGTTCGGGACCCCGTCGATGTCGGCGTCGAGGCCGTCGTCTCCGCCGTTGCAGATGTCGCAGTCGTCGGGAACCAGATCGAGATCAGTGTCTACGGTGTCGTCACCGGCGCAGATGTCGCAGGCGTCGGGCACTCCGTCGAGATCGGCGTCCAAGGCGTCATCTCCGGCCGGGCAGATGTCGCAGGCGTCGGGAACCGTGTCCCCGTCGGCGTCCAGCGTGTCGTCCCCGAGGCAGATGTCGCAGAAGTTCGGGACCCCGTCGCCGTCGGTGTCGAACAGATCGTCTCCGCCCGGACAGATGTCGCAGTCGTCGGGAACGGTGTCGGTGTCGGCGTCGAGCGCGTCGTCTCCGGCTCCACAGATGTCGCAGTCGTCGGGCACTCCGTCGAGATCGGTGTCTACGGTGTCGTCTCCGCCGGGGCAGATGTCACAGCCGTTCGGCACTCCGTCGGTGTCGGTGTCTTCGGTGTCGTCATCGCCGGGGCACAGATCACAATCGTCGGGAGCTCCGTCCGCGTCGGAATCGATGTTGTCGTCACCGGCGCAGATGTCACAGCCGTCCGGCACTCCGTCGAGATCGGCATCGTCGCCGTCGTCGTCTCCCTCGCACAGATCGCAGCCGTCGGCGATACCGTCGAGATCGGTGTCCACGGTGTCGTCGAATCCCGGGCATAGATCGCAGGCATTGGCCACGCCGTCGGTGTCCGAATCGAAGGTGTCGTCCCCGGCCGGACAGGCATCACAGCCGTCGGGAACGCCGTCGCCGTCGGCGTCCAGCGTGTCGTCGTCTCCGGGACAGATGTCGCAGGCATCGCCGTTTCCGTCTCCATCGGAGTCGGTCTGAGCGGCGTTGATGTCGACGGGACAGTTGTCGCAGTCGTTGGGCTCTCCGTCTCCGTCGGCGTCGAGCAGATCGTCACCCACACAGCTGTCGCAGAAGTCCGGGACCGTGTCGCCGTCGCTGTCCACGCCGTCGTCTCCGCCGGGACAGATGTCGCAGGCGTCGCCGTTCCCGTCTCCGTCGCCGTCGGTCTGGAGCAGGTTGGAGTCGGCCGGACAGTTGTCACAGGCATCTCCCACCGCGTCGGAGTCGGCGTCCGCCTGGCCGAGGTTGGCGTCGGCGGGGCAGTTGTCGCAGAAGTCGGCTACCCCGTCGGTATCGGCGTCCAACGTATCATCTCCGCCGTCGCAGACATCGCAGGCGTCGGGAATCGAGTCCCCGTCGGCGTCGAGCAGATCGTCTCCAGCCGGACAGAGGTCGCAGTCGTCGGGAACCGTGTCTCCGTCGGTGTCGACCGTGTCATCACCGGCGCAGATATCGCATCCATCCGGCACTCCGTCGAGATCGGCATCGTCGCCGTCGTCCTCTCCTGGGCACAGGTCGCAGTCGTCGGCGGTCCCGTCGAGGTCGGTGTCGACGAGATCATCTCCTCCAACACAGAGATCGCAGCCGTTGGGCACAGTGTCGGCGTCGGTGTCGGCGAGATCGTCGAAGCCGGCGCAGGCATCACAGGCGTCGGGAACGGTGTCGCCGTCGTTGTCGATTGCGTCGTCCCCGGCCAGGCAGATGTCGCAGCCGTCGGGCACTCCATCGCCGTCGCCATCGATTGTGTCGTCGGATCCTGGACAGTCGTCGCAGCCGTCCGCCACTCCGTCGCCGTCGGTGTCGGTATTGTCGTCGAAGCCGTCGCAGTCGTCGCAGAAGTTCGGGATCCCGTCGGTGTCGGAGTCGATGGTGTCGTCTCCACCCACACAGATGTCGCACGAGTCTCCGACGCCGTCTCCGTCGGTGTCGAGCTGTCCGACATTGGCGACGCCGGGGCAGTTGTCACAGGTGTCGCCGAGCCCGTCTCCGTCAGTGTCTGCGGGGTTGCCCGGATCGGAGGGACAGCTGTCGCAGGCGTCTCCAAAGCCGTCCCCATCGCCGTCGATCTGGGTGCCATTGGCGTCGGCCAAGCAGTTGTCACAGGTGTCGCCGACCCCGTCACCGTCTCCGTCGGTCTGGGCTGGATTGGCGTCGACGGGACAGTTGTCACAGCCGTCGGGATCGCCATCTCCGTCGAAGTCGGCGTTGTCGTCGAAGCCGCCGCACAAGTCGCATAGATCGCCGTTTCCGTCCAGATCTCCGTCGGTCTGAGTGGGGTTCGGCACCACCGCGCAGTTGTCGCAGATGTCGCCGACCCCGTCTCCGTCTGCGTCGGCCTGACCGGGATCGAAGGACAGCGGACACCCGTCGCAGTCGTCGGGAATGCCGTCTCCGTCGGCGTCGATGGTGTCGTCTCCACCGGCGCAGATGTCGCAGAGATCGCCGACTCCGTCGCCGTCGCTGTCTCCGCCGTCGATGGTGCCGTCGCAGTCGTTGTCGATGCCGTCGCAGATCTCGGGCTCCGACGGGCCGATGTTCTGGTCGGTGTCGTCGCAGTCCAGCGTGTTGGTGGCGTGGTTGACCGGCGTCTGGCCGTCGCAGATCGCGAGGGGCCCGTTGGTGTAGATCTCGGCGAAGAACTGGGTGTCGTCGCAGCCGGTCGTGAACTGCGGGTCGATGTCCAGGTCGATGAACTCGCCCGCGAAGGCGACGGTCGCGACCGAGTCGTTGATCTGCCCAGCCGGAACGTTCAGGTACTCGTAGATCTGGTTGATGCCCTGGAAGACCCGCACGTGCTGTCCGTCGCCGCAGCCGGTGTTCCGATCATAGAAGTGCATGTCGATGAGCAGCGGACCCCACCACTCGTTGGTCCACCGCCGCGACGCCCACTTCAGGTCGTCGATGCCGGGGTGCCCGCCGTACATGTCGAGGTAGGGCGTGCCAAAGCTCTGGTTGTCCTCCCACTGGGTGCCAGTCCAGGTCGGCAGCTGCGTGAACCCAAGGGTGTCGTTGGCAAAGTACTGTCCGTACTGCCAGTTTGCGGTGTTTTGGACCCCGGCGAAGTCGGCGGCCACATCGGCGAGCAGGACCGCAGTCGGGCTGCCAAATCCGTCGCCGTCGATGTCTGGATACCAGAGCACGGTGACGCACTCGGTGTCGTCGCAGTCGGCGTCCCCGTCTCCGTCGTCGTCCACGCCGTTGTCGCAGTCCTCGGGCGTGAGCAGGCAGTTCGGATCGCCGAAGCAATCCAGATCGAAGCAGTCGATGTCGCCGTCGTTGTCGTTGTCGATGCCGTCGGCGCACACCAGCTCGATGCAGGACCCGTCGAAAGCGCAGTCTCCATCGAGGCAGTCGATGTTCCCGTCGCCGTCGTTGTCGATGCCGTCGTCGCACACCTCGGCACCGCAGGAGGGGTCTCCAGCGCAGTCGGTGTCGGCGCAGTCGGTGGCCCCGTCGAGATCGTTGTCGACCAGATCGGTGCAGAGAACCTCGGTACAGGCCGGATCCCCCGCACAGTCGCCGTCGGCGCAGTCAGTCGCCCCGTCCAGATCGTTGTCGATGGTGTCGTCACAGATCAGCTCGGTGCACGCCGGATCTCCGATGCAGTCGGTGTCGGCGCAGTCGATGGCCCCGTCGAGGTCGTTGTCGATGGTGTCGTCACAGATCGCCTCGGCACAGGCTGGATCCCCCACGCAGTCTGTGTCGGCACAGTCGGTGGAGCCGTCGGAGTCGTTGTCGATGCCGTCGTCGCAGTCCTCTGTGCAGATGTCGTTGAGGGCGTCTGGGGTGCCGAAGTCGCCGTCGCCGTAGACGGTGTAGCCATAGCACCAGCTTGCCGAGTTGTTGTTGAGCACCTCGGTGTAGAGCGCCGGGTCCAGGGACATGGTCTGGCCACCGGCAACGGGCCAGGTGGCGCTGTTGTAGTCGACCCGATCGATCTCGGCGGCGCTGCACTCCAGGATCATCTCGTCGCTGGAGTTCGCGAGTTCGAAGGTGTTTCCGGGGCCGTAGGCGTAGTCGCCGGTGACGCCGAGGCCGTTCGCAAGGGCGTCGGGATTGCGCACCAGCAGTCCAGTATCCCCGGGCACCAGGACCACATCGTCAGTGATGAGGTGGCTGTTGGTGCCGTCGTCCAGCAAGGTGCAGCCGATGAGGTTGACGGTGTTCGAGCCGACGTTGGTGACCTCGACCCACTCGCCGTTGTTGTCCTGAACGGGGTTGTCAGAGTTGATCATCGCCTCGGTGAAGATGACCTCGCCCACCGCGGGCTCGCAGTCGCAGTCGGTGTCGTAGCAGTCGGTGTCGCCGTCGCCATCGTCGTCGAGGGCGTTCCCGCAGTCCTCGACCGCTGCGCAGGATCCACCGTTGTCGAAGGTGATTGTGTAGTTTCCCTCAGCCCCTACGTCGGGATCGCACCAAGCCGGCTGGCCGTCGTCGCGCCCGGCTTCGGTGTGCCCAAATCCCTCGACGACGATGTAGTAGGTCTCGGTGGCGACGCAGTCGATGGTGACCTGCTCGTTGGCCAACGCGGCGCCCTGGCTGGTCTCCTCACAGCCGGTCGGCGGGTTGCAGGTTCCGTCCAGGATGTACAGATCGAGGTCGCAGTCCAGGCTCGTGAGATCGACTGTGACGGTTCCCGGCCCAGGGCAGGTGAACTCATAGACGTGCTCGGGCCCCTCTTGAGGCTGGTCGCCGCCCCCGGCGCAGCTCTCGTAGCCGTCGCCCATGGTGAGGCAGGTGTCGTTCATTGGGAGGAGATCACAAAAGAAAGGCGTGAAGTCGCACAGCGCCCCCAGATCGCTGTCCATGCCGTCGGTTCCCGAGCCGCCGTCGAAGCAGTCCGGACAGGCGAAGGCCATGCCTTCGGGATCCAGACAGGTCCACGGGTTCGGTAACAACTGTGTGGAGTTCCCATATCCGCAGCCAGCTATGAAGTCGTTGCCACCGCTGCATTGAGCCCGAGCGGGCACTGCAACGGAAACGATACAGATCGTGACGACGACTAGCCGGAGCAGAAGGTGAAGCACGGCACGCGCGCGCGCACCAGAAAGCTGCCCCATCTCATCCATCCCAAACGGAGATTCCGCTCAATCAACGTACATTGTAGATCGATCTGTGCCGTTTGTCCTAGATCACCATCAATTCGCGCTCGGTGAAGTCCCGGCCAAGGGCGAACGGCGCCATGGAGATGGCCGAGCCGTCAAACGCGACGTCGGACACATCTCGCCCCGCTTCGGCGAGTGCAAGGCAGACCCGGGCGCTGAACGGCCCGAACATCGCTCCGTGTCCCGAGAATCCGACCAATCGAATCAGATTCGGGATCTGCCGGTCGTAACCTAGGAATGGATTGTGATCAGGGGTCGTGCCATAATAGCCGGCCGTGGTTGCATTGATCCCACCGAACTCGGCAAAAGCGGGAATGATCTCCGAGATCTGCATCCAGCGCTCGAAGGGCACCGCGTCGATGCCGGTCTGGTGGCTGAAGCGGGGCTCGATGAAGTCCTGATCGTCGTAGGAGAAGTTCGGCTCCGGTTTGGCGTCGTGTCGCCTGCCCATCAATAGGGTCTCGCTGTTCTCGGGACGCACGTAGATGCCGTTCGGAGCGATCACGAGGGGCATTGCGGCGAGCTGCTCGCTGGTCATGGAGCCGTCTCTGATCAGGAACCACAGGTAGCGCTTCAGTGGATCCACCCTCAGGGGCTCGGCGCCGAGCAGGGCGGCCGTTCGGTTGGCCCAGGCATTGGTGCAGTCGACGAACAGATCTCCTTCGATGACGCCCTTGCCGGTGTCGACTCCCGTGAGCCGGCCGCCCGCATCTCTCGAACCGGCGACCATCGCCCGCTGCAGGACCTCGCCGCCGAGCTCCCGCACTCGCCCCATGGCATCCTGATAGATCCGGTCCGGAAGGAGGAATCCGTCGGATGGGCACCACGTTCCGCCGATGATCTGCGCTCGCTCCACCCACGGAAATCTCGCCACCACGTCCGCGGCAACGAGGGCTTCTACCTCCTCGAGGCCCGCTTGGCGCTGCATGGCCACGGTCTGCTGCGCTCTGGCCCAACGGTCGGGGTCGTCGTGCAGGAAGAGGTAGCCGGACTGAACGATAGGCAAGTCGGTTTGCCCGGTATGCTGTGCCCAGTTCTTGTAGAAGTTCACCGAGTAGCGCATGCCGCGGACCGTTCCCGGCGTCGAGAACTGCTGTCGGATCCCGGCTGCGGTTCTCGAGCTGGACCCCGCACCGATGTGTGCCCCTTCGACAACCGAGACTTGCCAGCCCGCCGAGATGAGCTCCCGCGCCGCGAGGGCCCCGGTGATGCCGCCGCCAATTACTATCGCCTTGCCGGTCATTGTCCCGACCTCCATCGGTGCCTACTGTATCGTGATACGTGGGGTGTCTGTATCGCGAAAAGCGGCCATCAGGGGATTGAATGAGCACTCAGATAGACGTTTTGGAGGCCGAGTTGTCCGCTCCCAAAGTGGGACATTGCACCGACCCCACGCCCGATGAGTTTCGACATGCCTATGGGGTAGGTGTCGGCTCCCGTGCCGTCGAAGAACACATTGTGCGTCTCGTCAGTCGGGGCGAGGTCAAGTTTTCCATCTGGGGACCGGGCGAAGAAGTGCACGGTACAGCCTGTGCGCTGGCCCTGAGCAAGGTCGTCGACCGCGAACACTTCGGCATGGTCTGCCATTACCGCTCCGGCGCCCTCGTCTCCATGTGGTGCGAGCTCAACGGCATCGACGACTTCAACGAGCGCATGCTCCGCCAGCAGTTCAGCCGCGCCACCGACGAGATGAGCGGCGGCCGCCAGATGGTCTACCACCTCAGTATTCCCGAAGTTGGCATTCTCCCGATTCAATCCCCGGTAGGAATGCAGCTCGGAAAGGCCGCAGGATACGCCCTCGGCTTCCGGCACAAGGGCATCACCGACGGCGTGTCCATGGGCATCGTCGGCGACGGAACCACTGCCGAAGGCGACATGCACGACGCCATGAACGCCATGAGCGTGTGGCAGCTGCCGATGATCCTGATGGTGACCGACAACTCTGTGGCGATCTCCACGACCCCGGACGAGGGCCGCGGCATCAAGGATTTCGAGGCCTATGCCGCCGGGTTTGGCGTCCGGCACTTCACCTGTGACGGTCGCGATTTCCTGGACTGCTACAACACCATGCTCGCGGCCGCGACGTATGCCAAGGACGAGCAGAAACCCTGCCTCCTGCATGTCCGCGATATGCCCAGGTTCAATGGTCACTCTTCGGCCGCAGATGTCACCTTCGACCTCGGTCAGGCCGACCCGTTGATCACGCTCGGAGCCCAGCTCGTCGAAGCTGGACACCTACGCCAGGACCAGGTGATGACCCGCGTCGAGACCGGTACCGGCCGCGACTTCTTCGCCCATCACCACCTCGGCAGCGTCATGACCGAGCGCGACGAGCACATCCGCGCCATCATCGACACCGTCCGCAACGACCCTCACCCCGATCCTGCGACGCTCTACGACCACATCTACGCGCCATTCCCAGACACTGTAGAGACCGAGCCGGCAGAGGGCACGACCAACATCAGCTACGCCGGTGCCATCCGATCTGCATTGGACAAGCTCGTCGATCGGCGAAACGGCATGATCCTCGGGCAGGATGTCGGCAGGCTCGGCGGGGTCATGACCGCAACCGCTGGCCTCAAGAACAGGCACGGCGACAAGGTCCTCGACAGCCCCCTCAACGAACCCCTCATCGTCGGAGCGGCCACCGGTCTCGCCCTGCACCCCGACATCATGGCGCTCCCGGAGATCCAGTTCGGCGACTACTCCCTGAACGCCTTCCACTGGCTGGTCTACCTCGGCAATCTGCGCTGGACGACCCTCGGAAACAGCAAGGCCAAGCTCCTGCTTCGCATGCCAACCGATCCGTTCGGAGGCGGCGCGGTCTATCACTCCATGAGCCTCGACGGCTTCTTCTGCTCGATCCCGGGGCTGGTGGTCGTCATGCCGAGCACCAGCTTCGACGTTCACGGATTGCTGCTCTCCGCTGGCGACTATGACGGGCCGGTCATCTGCCTCGAACCGAAGTGGATGTACCGCCAGACCCTGGGGCCAGCGTTCCCCGGAGAGCCTACCGGCAAGCGAGAGGTGACTGCACTCAAGAAGCAGGTCATGCGCGGGGGAATCCCCGATCTGCCCGATGTCCGCGTGCCCATCGGCAAGGGAATCGTGCGCCGCTCTGGCAGCGACGTGACGATCGTCGCCTGGGGCCGAGCCGTCTGGACCTCCCTCAATGCCGCAAAGCTCCTTTCAACCCAGGGAATCGACGCTGAGGTCATCGATCTTCGCACACTGGTGCCGCCAGACATGGACCTCATCAAGTCCTCTGTTGCGAAGACTGGCCGCCTGATCGTCGCCGCTGAGGACAGGCCATTTGCGGGCTTCGTGCGCCAGATTCAGGGCGCGATCGTCCAGGAGAATCCAGGCATACCCACCATGGCTCTGGGCCAGAAGAACGTGCCCGGCGTCGCCCAGTCCCTGGTCCTCGAGGATGCGACCGTTCTCACCAAAAACGACGTGGTCGAAGCGGCCGGCAAGCTCGTGCAGGTCGAGGTCGGTGGATCTGGCGGCTGGAGCTTCGTGCCACCGCGTTACTTCGTTGGCTGATGATCGCCCTCTGGCTAGTGGTGGCCGTCGCGGCCGAGCCCGGCTGGACAATCGCCGAAGAACCCTCCTGGGTCGTCGAGCAGGACGTTCCCGAGCCTGCATCCCTACGCAGGGAGAGGACCGACGTACAGTTCCTCCTGGACGATCTCCAGGTCGAAGTCCACGAGACCACGGAGAGACGATACTACAGGGATGTCCGGCGGATTGGCTCGGTGGCAGGGGTCCAGGACAACGCCGAGGTCGACTTCGCCTTCGACCCCTCCTACGAGACGCTGATCCTGCACCACATCGAGCTGGTGCGCGACGGTCAGGTCATCGACGCCCTGGTTGCCGACGAGCTGCGGGTGGTCCAGCAAGAGCGGGACATGGACATGCGGATCTACAACGGTCAGCTCCAGGTCCTCGCCTTTCTCAACGACGTCAGGGTGGGGGATGTCCTCGATCGGGCCTGGACCATTGAGGGCGCTAATCCGGCCTTGAAGGGCCACTATCTCGATGTTCTTCGCATGGGTTTCGAGTTTCCGGTGGCCCGCGTGCACCGGGTTGTACGCTGGCCCAACCACCGCGAGCTGTTCCTGACCCAGCACCAAGGGGCGCCAAAAGCCACCATCGATGCATCGGGCGATACCACGGTCTACAGCTGGTCTCTGGACGGTGTGAGGGCGCATCACTGGGATGGATACGCGCCGGGCTGGCTCGAGCAGCAGCCTTGGGTCCAGCTCTCGGACTTTGTGTCCTGGGCCGAGGTCGTGGACTGGGCGTCTCCCTACTATGTGCCCGGCGAGCTCGATCCGGAGCTCCAGGCCAGCATCGCCGAGTGGAAGAAGCAGCCCGACAAGCGCTCCCAGCTCCAGGCAGCCCTCGCATTTGTCCAGGATGATATTCGTTATCTCGGGATCGAGATGGGTCCGAGAGGCCTCATCCCCCACGGCGTGTCGGAGACCTATGGCCGCCGCTTCGGAGACTGCAAGGACAAGTCCCTGCTGCTGGTGACAGCCCTGGGCGAGATGGGGATCGAGGCCCACCCGGCCCTGGTGCACACCCGACGACACCAGGGGATCGAGGCCCTACATCCGACGGCCTTTGCCTTCAACCACGCCATCGTTAGGGCAAAGCTCGACGGGCAGGACCTCTGGCTGGACGCCACCCGATCCTATGAGCGCGGCGATCCCGCGGCGATGGAGGTCCCCGCATTCCGTTCCGCCCTCGTCATTGAGCCCGGCGGCTCCGAACTGACGGATATGACAGATCCAACGCCCGCTGAGCCCCAGGTCACTCGTGTCGAGCGATTCGACGTGCCCGAGCTGTACGGCCCGGTCACCCTGGCGGTGGAGACCTCCTACCGAGGCCGGCGCGCGAGTGGTGTGCGCCGCATGTTCGAGAGCGAGGCCGCCGAAGACATCCGATCCTCGCGCTTGCGGGGCTATGCCGAGCGGCTGCCTGGGCTCACGTCCGACGGTCCGGTGCAGTGGGTGGACGATCCCGAGACCGGGTTGCTGACCGTCAGCGAGCGCTACCGGGTTGCGGATGGTATCTGGGAGGATGGGAACTTTGCATTGGTGGCCTTCGAGGCGCGAAACTGGCTAGTCGATCCGCCGCCCGGCGAGCGGCCCCTGCCCTTTGAGATCGCCCACCCAATCCACACTCGGCACACCGTCGAGGTCCATTTGCCCGAAGACTTCGCGATCTCCGGCGACCTGGACTCGGTGAAGACCGACGACTTCGAACTCACCGTCGACAGGACCTATGGGGATCGCGTCCTGCGTCTGGACGTGACCTATCGGTCCCTCCGCGATCACGTGCCCGCCAAGGACGTCGAGGCCCACCGCCAGGCGGTCTCCGAGGCTGCGGCGCTAGCGGTGTTCTGGGTCTGGGACGGCCAGATCGATCCGGGCATGGGCGCCGCCACCAAGGGCGCGCTCGGCGGGGTCGCGTTGGTGCTGGTGCTCTTCGTCTCTGGTCCGGCGATGCGGGCTTGGGCGGCATGGCGGCGAAAGCGGGGCTTCGATGCACGGCTTCGGAGGGAGGCGGCGGACTCTCCGGAGTCGGCTGTGCTGGTCGAGGACACGGTGCAGGCCAACCGCGCTCTGAAGCGGATGCGCTGCGCCTGTGGCTCTCCTCTGGATCAGGGCGTGCCCAAGTCCTCGAACATCCGTCACAACGGTGCGCACATCCTGGTGCTGGAGGCGGGCTGCACGAGCTGCGAGGACCGCACGGCGCGGTACTTCAAGTTCCGAGCGTGAGTCTGCGATCGAGGCCCAGCGGGTCAGGTATTGAACAACAGTTGGCCGAGCCGCCATAGTTCCCCACGAACCTGGAACACTGGAAGGGCCAGGTATTGAACAGCGGACTGCCACTGTCAGCTCAGGGTAGGGGTCCGCCGAACAAGACAAATACTTCGCCATCCAGGGAAGCGCTCACCACCATGTCTCCGTATCCGTCGACATTCACATCACCGACACCTGCGATCACGTCGCCCACGTCGCTGTTGACCTCGCCGATGAGGAACGCGCCGGCATCAAAGGGGAAGGTCTGCGAGGCGAACGGACCGTAAAACAAGTAGACAGCTCCATTGTCGTCCACTGGAACCGTGGCGTATTCGATGGCTCCAATGGCCACATCATCGGCGCCGTCGCCATTCAAGTCTCCGACGTTGGCGACTCCGGTGCCGAATTTCTCGCCGTAATTGCCACCGAAGAAGGTGAAGTCTGCGTCGCTCGACAGTGCCGCCGGCCCGGGCATCTGGGTGTAGACGTAGACCACCCCAGAACTCACGACATAGCCATCCGCAGATGGCGCCCCAACCGCAAAGTCGTCCAGTCCATCGCCATCGAGGTCGCCCATGTCGGTCACCGACCCGCCAAACTCGCCCCAGTAGGTCGAGTCGATGATGCCGTCAGAGGTACCGAGGTCGATCACGCCTGCGTGGGGTGCCAGGTTGACGTAGGCCCGCCCCTTGTAGCCGTCGTGGTAGCGGCTTCCGACGATGACATCCTCGAGTCCGTCGCCATCGACGTCGAGACTGGTAATGGCCCCGCCCACTCGGTCGCTGGCGGACTCTCCCGTGAGGGTTGCCATGGCAACGGTCGCACTCTCGACTGCACCTGGAGTGTCTGCGAAGAGGAAGACGGAACCGGCGTCGGTGTACGCGAGGTCGTCGAATCGCGCGCCTAGAATCGCGCTGTCGCGGCCGTTGCCCTGAATGTCGCCGAGCCATGCTGCGTCGCCGGTGAAGGAATTCAGATCGACATAGACCGTGCTGGCTACTCCCGGAGCGGCTGCGACAAAGAGCAGAGCCTCATCTCTGCTGTTTGTTGCGAGAACGTCGGGCCGTCCGTCACCGTCGGTGTCGCCCAGCGCGATGTCGTCGCCGAGCTTGGAGCCGCTGTCTCCGTAGGCCAGGCGGCGCTCGCCCGGAGCCAGCGGATCGGGCCGAAGCGGACCCTCGCTGACGAGTATCGCGCCACTGTTGGCGCCAAAAACGTATGCTTGGTAGGAGCCGAAACCGATGTCGCCAAAGCCATCACCGTTGAAGTCGGCGGCGATCACGGTCGCGCTGATTGGGTAGCCCTGGAGCATGATGCTGGCCTCGTCGCTCAAGTAGACCTCTCCAGCCGGAGCGCACCAGGTATCGCGGCCATCGCAGTCGGCGTCGATGCCGTCCTCACACTGGTCGAAAAGGCCGGGTGCAAGGTCACTTCGGTTGTCGTCGCAATCGCCATCGAGGATGGAGTAGCCATCTCCGTCGAGGTCGGCGGTGGGGTCTATTTCGGTTGGAGTGTGGGAATCCGACAGTCGCACGCCACCATGGACAATGTCCCGGCCGACGAAGATATCCGCGTATCCATCGTCGTTGAGATCGCCGACAATCGCAGCTCCCTGCTTGCCGCCGAGGTTGAGGTTGTCGCCATGGATTCTCGCGTCGGCCTGAGTCACGAGATCGAAGCTGCTCCCGGTCTGCAGCGGACCGTAGAAGATCCAGACGCCGTCTCCGAAGAAGTCCTCGAAACCGATCATCACGTCGCTATAGCCGTCGCCGTCGATGTCGCCGCCGTCCAGGATGGGAAGGATATCCTCGTTGACGTCGTCCTCGAAGAACAGCACGTCCGCGTCGAGCGGGTATTTGTCCTCGCCCTGGATGGGCCCAAGCCACAACCCCGCTGACACGTAGGTATCTGAGAAGGCGGCCGCGATGGTGAGCACATCGTCGTAGCCGTCCCCATTCACATCGCCAGCCGCCGCTACTCGCCCCCACTCGAGTCCCAAGAACCGGGCTCTCGCATCGAAGGTGTGCACGGTTGGTTGTAGCGGGCCGTCGAAGAGGAAGGCCGCGCCATCTTCGCCGGCATGATCCCGTCCTCCGATCAAAACGTCGGTGTAACCGTCACCATTGACATCGCCAGCACTGGCCAGATCGTAGCCCAGGAGCGGTCCGGCGGCGCCGCCCTCGATGACCACATCGGCGTCGCTCAGCTGATACTCACCGGTTGGCATGCCTCCATAAAACAGGAACGCCGCCCCCGAACCGTAGCCAACACGTTCATAGGAACCGATGAGCAGGTCATCGATCCCGTCGTCGTTGATGTCGCCGACGCCGGTGATGGAGAGCCCGGCGAAGGTGTTTCTTATACCGAGGTCGTCAGGTTTGAAGATCAGATCGGCGCCTGCCAGGGACGTCTCGACCTGGACCGGCGCGCCGAAAACCACGTAGGCGCGACCGTTCTTGGTGGAGAAGTCGTCGAGTTCCGGGGCGCCGATGGCGATGTCGTCAAAGCCGTCGCCATTGAAGTCCCCAATGCCGGTGACCGTCGCTCCGGCGTGGTCGTCGGCGACCTCACCATCGAGACAGAAGTCGGCCATCGCGAAGTCGAACGGGCCTTCGGATACTGGGCCGTAGACCACGCAGACCAATCCGGCATCACCCTCACCGCCGATGTATCCGTAGATCAGATCGCCTATGCCATCGCCGTTGAAGTCTCCCGCCGACTCCACGGAATAGGGTTTGTCTCCGCCGACTGCGAGCTCGATGGCTCCGACGGGCGCACAGTCGGCGTCGCCACCCAGGCAGTCGTTGTCGAGACCGTCGTTGCAGATCTCGAATTGGTCCGGATTGACCGATGCTCTGGTGTCGTCGCAGTCGCCATCGGCCTCAGTCCATCCGTCCCCATCGGCGTCGTCGAAGAGATCGCCCCGCCCCGGCCCGCCGTTGAACACGGAGACCGACCCCTCGTTGTTGACGCCGATGTCGATGCCGCCGATGGCGAAGTCGTCATAGCCGTCGCCGTTGAAGTCCCCATCCGCAACCAGTGCGTCCGGAACCCGCTCTGCGTCTTCGCCGTCGATGAGGGCGTCAGCGTATCGACTGTCATAAACAGGTGACCAGGTCCGCCCGTAGAAGACGTGGGTGCGACCCGAACTGTACCAGCCGTGCCCCGGGGCGCCGATGACGAGATCCACCGAGCCGTCACCGTCAATGTCGCCGGACGAAACCACGGCGCCAAACTCGTCGCCCGAAGATTCACCCACGAAAAGGGAGTGGGCCGTATCGATGGCATGGGTCGCAGGGGCGACCGGCCCAAAGAACACGCCCACCGCCCCGCCCGGCCACCTTTCACAGCTGCTGATCAAGACGTCGTCGTAGCCGTCGAAGTTGAGGTCTCCCGGACCTGTCACGGCGCAGCCCGCTTGGTCGTCCTCACTGTCTCCGACGAATCTCACGTCGGCGAAGGCCAGGTCCAGAGTGCCGGACGGCAGTGGACCGTAGGACAGGTAGGCTTGGCCTCCCCAGGTCGCAGCTGCGTCGCTCTGGCGCGCCCCGATGAGCACATCTTGGGAGCCATCGCCATCGACATCTCCCGCGAAGGCCACCGAACAGCCGGTCTTGTCGCCGGGGTTTTCAGCGGTCCAGCGCAGCTCGGCGTCAGCAATCGCCGGGGAGGTCGTTCCGCCGTGAACCAGGTAGACGGCCCCGCCATCTAGCGGGCCTTGCTCTTCGGCGCCGACCAACAGGTCGCCGAGGCCGTCTCCGTTCACGTCGGCACCGCCGTCCAATGACGCGCCCAAGCGGTCGCCGGTGGCCCCTCCTTCGAGGGTCAAGATCGCGCTGGAGTCGGCGACAATCGGCGACGGAGAGAGGGAGCCAGCGAAGATCATCACCTGACCCGCTGCGACGGCTCCGCCACCGGGCACACCGACCGCGAAGTCGTCGATACCGTCGCCATCGAAGTCGTCAAGACCGGCAATCGCCAGGCCAAAATCGACGTTCAAGCTGCCGGAGATAACGACGTCAGCGGTGTCGATGCCGCCCGAGGAGAGAGGCCCGAAATAGACCCGAACTGTGGCGAGCTCTGGATCGCCGACCACCAGATCGTCGATGCCGTCGCCGTTGAAGTCCACCGCCGCCAGCGCCGCGCCTTGGTCGCCACTGCCCAGCGCGATGCCAGTCAGTGTCTCGTCGCCGTCTCCGAGGGTTGTCGGACCGGTAGGGGCACACTCGGCATTGACAAGCCCGACTCCGTCACAGTCGTCGTCGAGGCCGTTGTCGCAGATCTCGGTTGCCGCCGGGTGCACCTGGTCGTCTTGGTCGTCGCAATCGCCGCCGATCGGGGTGTAGCCGGAAGGCTGCAGACACGCAGTCACCGCCGCATTGTCGTCGCCGAAGCCATCCGCATCTACATCGGCGAACCAACTTGGGCCGCCAATCGCATCCCACGGATCGCCGGAACAATCGTGGTCGACCGCATCGCAAGACTCGGTTTGTCCGGGATAGATTGACGGATCGCCGTCGTCGCAGTCCCCGTTGACGTTCGCGGCGTTCGCGGGCATCTCGCAGGCGAGCACGAGACTCAGGCCGAATCCGTCGCCATCCAGATCGGCCCAGAAGTCCAGGAGGGAACTCGGATCGAGGCTGGGATCGAGCTCGTCGGACAGACCGTCGCAGTCCTCGTCCACATCGCCTGGGTCGCAGACCTCGATCGCCGCCGGAAACCGGGAGGCGTCGTAGTCATCGCAGTCGGTGTCGTCGGCCACCAAGACGCTGGATGGCGCGCACGCCGCGACGGGGGCCGATGGGTCTCCAAAACCGTCGCCGTCGATGTCCAAGAACCAGCTGAGCGCGTCGGCTGCCCCGTCGTCGACCAAGCCATTGCAGTCGTTGTCGAGGCCGTTGCAAAACTCAGTGGCTCCGGGGTTCACCAACTGCCTGTTGTCGTTGCAATCGGTATTTTCGGCGATGTAGCCTGCTGGCTGAGCACAGGCCTCGACCCAGTCGCTGGGGTCGCCGTAGAGGTCTCCGTCATCGTCGGCGTACCAAACCTGGCTACCCGATGCGGGGAGCTCGTCGATGGCCAGATCGCAGTTGTTGTCCAGTCCGTCGCACACCTCGGGCGCACCCGGCCAGATCAGGGCCCGGCCGTCGTTGCAGTCGGTGTCGTTTGCGACGAAGCCGGGGGGCGCTTGGCACGCCCGCGCGCTCTGGTCGGTGTCGCCAAATCCGTCCCCGTCGGCATCGGCATACCAGGTCAGCCCGTCGACGGTGGGCTCTTCGTCGACCGCCCCATCGCAGTTGTTGTCGACGCCGTCGCATCGTTCGTCAAGCCCTGGAGCCGAAGTCGCATCCAGATCGTCACAATCTCCATTCGTCGAAGAATATCCGTCAGGACTAGTGCAGGCGTCAACGGCCTGACCGTCCCCGATCCCGTCGCCATCGAGGTCTCGATACCAGGGAGTTGCGTCGGTGGCCTGCTCGTCGATCGCGCCATCGCAGTCGTTGTCTTCGCCGTCGCACAGCTCGGGAGCGCCCGGCCAGATCAGCGCCCGACCGTCATTGCAGTCCTTGCAGGCTGCAAACCCGTCCCCGTCAGCATCGGCGAAACCCACCGTCCCATCGCAGTTATAGTCCACCGGATCGGTACAGTCGGCCTCGGGCGCTCCCGGAAACACCTCGGCGACGCTGTCGTCGCAGTCCCCGGTGCGCTCGCTCAGGCCCTCCGCAACTGCACACTCGCTCGATTCGGCGTCGCCCCAGCCATCGCCGTCGCTGTCGACATAGGTCGGCACACAGGTCTCGTCCGGTTCCGCGCACGCCCCGAGCAAGCACAGGAACAACACCAGGATCGTCTGCGCCCTCATGGTTGCCATCCATAGAAAAGGACCGTGTAGTTTCCGCCCCAATCCCCTTCGGAACCCAGGATGAGGTCGTCCAGGCCGTCGCCGTTCGTGTCGCCGATCGACAGCATCTCGCCCCGTCCGGTGGCGTTGATGATGACATCACTGGCCGCAGCCACGTCGACGTTGCCGCCGGCCGCCAGGGCGCCAAAGAACAGATATGCGCGACCGCTGCGACCTGAATAGCCGGTGGCCGAGAGCAGCAGATCGTCGGCACCGTCGTTGTTCATGTCGCCTGCAGATGCCGCTTTTCCGAGGGTGTCGGCCGGACCCTCACCATCGAACTGCAGGTCTGCCGTGGCGAGCGAGGCCACCGGCCCCACCGGCACCGAGGTGAATAGATAGGCGCGGCCCGCGCTTGCGTTGACCAGGCCCACCCCGATGACCAGGTCGACGATGCCGTCGTCGTCGACATCCCCGACGGTGGTAGCGTTGTTGATGTAGTCCGGCGGAGTCTCCACCGCGAACTCCAGATCAGCCGATGCGAGTGAGACAACCCCGGCAATGGGGCCGAGGACGAGGTGGGTGCCGAGCACGTAGTCGACGGCGCCATCTCCGCTCACGTCGCCCACGGCCAACATCTCTCCAGCGGAATCGCCGGGCTCTCCCTGAATCACCGTCGGGGCGTCGCCGGGCCCGATCCAGATGCCGGGATTGTCGTCGAACAGGAAGACCGCCCCAGCGCCGACACCGGCTACGTCGTCCGAGCTGTCACCGACAATCAGATTGTCGGTGCCCGTTTGGTCGGGATCAGTCACGACAAGGGCGTCGATGGACATCTGGCCATTCAAGCGCGTGCCGACAACGTCGAGGTTGGGGCCGTAGTTGATCAAGACCTCGTATGCGTAGGACGCCGAATACGCCAGATCGGGGAGGCCGTCGCCGTCGAGGTCGCCGGCGGCTGCGTGGGCGCCCGCCGCGAACGTGGGCAGTTCGACCTCGGACGTCAACTCGTATCGTCCGAGGGCGAAGGGGCCATGGACCAGGTAAACGGCAGACTGCGGGTTGTCATCCATGCCGATGACGATGTCGGTGTAGCCGTCGAGGTCGAAGTCGGCGGCCGCGAGGCTCTCGCCCACGTTGCGCCTGTATTTGTTGGCGAAGTACGTACGCGTTGTGGCGATCGGCTGCATGGCACAAGTCGGCTCGGGCCAGAGGCAGTCGGAGTCGATGCCGTCGTCGCAGATCTCCAGCTGGCCAGGGAACACATTGGCGTCTGTGTCGTCACAATCCCCGCCGAGTTCGGTGAACCCGTCGCCGTCGCCGTCGTCGGTGGGGTCGGGAATCGGCGGAACGAAGGGCGCCGGATCGCCCCGCCGACCGCCAAGAGTGACCAGCACATTGGTGCCGCCGCCGTCGGAGTATCGAGCCGTCATGAGGATGTCGCCGTAGCCGTCTGCGTTCACGTCACCGACACTCGTGCGGAAGTACCTTCGGTCGTTGATGTCTCCAAAGTGGCTGACGATGTCGGCATCCGAATCGGCCATGTTGAGCACGGGAACTGCCGCGTCCAGTGGGCCATAGAACAAGTAGAGACCGCCTTCGTCCTGGCTATCAGAGAGGTGGTGCAGAGCACATGACAGCAGCAGATCGACATAGCCATCTGCGTCGACATCGCCCGTGGCCATGTGGCAGTCCTCGCCGCCTACGGCCGCCGGTTCGATCGTGATGTCGGCATCGTCGTCAAAATGCAAGGTGCCGTCGATAGGGCCGAGGAAGATGAGGATGCCATCGGGTTTGGTGATCATCACATCGGAGTACCCATCGCCATCAATGTCGGCACTGGCCAGATGCTCGGCGCTCTGAATTAGAGGGTCGAAGGGCTCATCCGCGCGATTGGCGTGCACAAATGACGCGTGGGCAAAGAAGACTCGGGGCTCGGCTTCGAGGGGACCGAGGAACAGATGCACGGTGGAGCCGTTGTACCCGAAGTTGTAGTCGCCCTCGCTGGTCACGATGATGTCGTCGAAACCATCTCCGTTGACGTCTCCCGCTCCGGCCACCTGGTGTCCAAAGGTGTCCGGATAGGGGCCGCGAATGATGGTGCCTGCCTCGGACAGATTGTAGGCCCCAGGGGGCGTTCCCCCGTATATGACGTAGGCGGAGTTGTCGTACCGCACCCCGACGAGGAGGTCGTCGAGCCCGTCGCCATTCACATCTCCGGCGGCCGCCATCGTATTGCCCGCGAAGGCCCCTGGGGCCTCGCCGGTGAAGATGAGGTCGGCGTCTGCAAGGAGGGGCTCAACACACAGATCGGTGCCCAGGATGATGTAGATCTTTCCGTAGAACTCCAGATTGACTTCGTCTTTGTCGGCGCCAACCGCGAAGTCGTCGATACCGTCGCCGTTGAAATCCCCGATGGTCGTTACCTCGATACCGGCATCATCGAGAGACTCCTCCTGCCGGTAGCACACACTCGCGTCTTCGAGCTCCCAGACACCGGGAGGTACGGGTCCCAAATAGACGCAGGCCGATCTGCCAGTGCCGACCAAAACGTCGTCGATCATGTCCCCGTTGAAGTCGCCGGTATCGATGGGGACGACGCTTATCGAACTGGAATACACCAGATCTGCATCGCGATCTTCGAGGGCAATCAGCCCCAGAGGCGCGCACAGATCGTCGAAGCCATCGCAGTCGTTGTCGATCAGGTCTTCGCAGATCTCGACCAATCCTGGACCCATGTCGGCTCGGGAGTCGTCGCAATCTCCCGTCGCCTCGCTGAACCCGTCGCCGTCGAGATCCTCGGTGCGATCGGGGACAGCGGCCACGTCGAACTGGTCGAGGCGTGAGCCGCCGAGAACGACGTATGCAGCTCCACCGTCGATTCCGCCCGCGTCGGGGGCACCCATGGCCAGATCCGTGTAGCCGTCGCCGTCGACGTCGCCTCCGCCGGCGATAGACGCACCGAGTCGATCGCCGTCGTCGGCACCTGAAAATGACGATGTAAGGCCAACAAGTGGCGAATAGTACAGGTAGACCTGACCCCGACTCGCGCTCGCTGCTGGAGCACCGACGAGGAGATCCGGGTATCCGTCGCCGTCGACGTCACCTGCTGGGGCGACTGTAGCGCCGTATTCGGACGAGCCCGGGCCGGTAATCAAGACGGGGGTATCTGCGAACAGGTGGTCGCGCATCAGGAGCGGACCGTAGAAGACGCCAATCGCGCCGGTGGCGTTGTAGCCCATCGCGCCGATGACGATGTCGTCGTAGCCGTCCAGATCGAGGTCCCCCGGCCCGGCCACAGCGCTGCCGGTGAGATCCCCGCTCTGGTCGCCAGTGATGACAGCATCTGCCTCTATTGCCAGGTTTGCACGCCCTAATGGAAGCGCGCCATATACCAGGTAGACCTGGCCCGCCGCAACGCCGGGCGCGCCGACGACCAGATCCTCCTGCCCGTCGGCGTTCACATCGCCTGCCCACGCAAGCGAGGTGCCGGCCCGTTCGTGATGGGCACCCATGAGGATCGTCGCGGCATTGGCCAGAGCCGGGTCGGTCGATCCGCCGGCGACGACGTACACCGCGCCGCGCTCGTCGCAGTGCGTCAATCCACCAATGGCCAGCTCGGAGAGGCCGTCACCGTCGACATCGTGTGCGTCCATGGCGCCTCCGACGCGGTCGCCCTCTCGCTCTCCGTCCAACAAGAGCCACGCGTCGATTTCGTCCAGCTGGGCCGCTGGGAACGCCGAGCCGGCAAAGATGCTGATCCGACCGGCGCCGAAGCCGAAATCTGGCGCGCTGACAGCGATGTCGTCGATGCCGTCACCGGTGTAGTCGCCTGCACCCAGCACTACCGTCCCGAAGGATCCACTCCCGGTCAGGACGACATCTGCTGCGCTGGCGAGGGTGTCGACCGGCAGCGGCGCCAGAAACACGTATGCCGTATCGGTACTTGGATTGCCGACAACCAAGTCGCTGAGACCGTCGCCATTGAAGTCTACGAAGTCGACCGAGGCGCCATGGTCTCCGTCGCCGGACCAAGTTCGCACATCGAGAATCGGGTCGTCGACACCGTTGCTACCCGTGGGCGCGCAGTCGTCGTCGTCGAGGGTGATGTCGCCATCGCAATCCTCGTCGATGGCGTTCCAGCAAGACTCTTCGGCACTCGGATTGATATTTGGATCGGCGTCGTTGCAGTCGTCGGGAACCAGCTCGAATCCGCTCACCGGTGAACAGGACTGCACTGAGTCTCCCGGGTCGCCATAGCCATCGCCATCTGCGTCGAGATACCAGGTTGGTGCGCCCGCATCGGCGTCATCCGGCGTGCCCGAGCAGTCCCAATCGACGGCATCGCACTGCTCGATGGCCCCGGGATTGATGGTTGGGTCGCCATCTTGGCAGTCGCCGCCCTGGAACACCGAATCGGGGCCCGGATCGCAACGCTGCTCGACCGCGTCCCCAAAACCATCCCCGTCGAGGTCGATGAACATGTCGAGCAGGCTCGCAACGTCGACACTGGGGTCGAGGTCGTCGCTGAGTCCATCGCAGTTCTCGTCGACGTCCGCGGGGTCGCAGACCTCCGTTTCGCCAGGCGAAATGGCCGGATCGCCGTCGTTGCAATCATCGGAGTTGCCCACCAACCCGGGCGCGGGCTGGCAGGCGGTGTCTACTCCGGCTCCGCCATAGCCGTCGAGATCGGCGTCGATGTTCCAGACAGGCGCATCTGTGGCGTCATCGTTGTCGATCGTGCCATCGCAGTTCTCGTCGATCCCGCTGCAGAACTCCTCGGCGCCCGGATACACGTCGGGCCTGAGGTCGTCGCAGTCCGTTCCGTCTGCGATCCAACCAATGGGGCCAGTGCACGACGCTACCCAAGCTGCGGGGTTGCCGTAGCCGTCCTGATCGTCATCTGCGTGCCAGATCGGCGCGCCCACGGCGGGGTCTTCGTCGATCGCGCCGTCGCAGTCGTTGTCGAGTCCGTCACAGGTCTCGGCCGCCCCGGGAAAGATGTAGATGTCGAGGTCGTTGCAATCGGAGGTGTCGTCGACCCCATCGGGCCCCGGGTCACAGTGGGTTCGTTGTAGGTTGGTCGATCCGTATCCGTCACCGTCTTGGTCGATATACCAGTCGATGGCACCCGCCGCATCCGCGCCGTCGGCCAGGTTGTCGCAGTCGTTGTCGACACCGTCGCAGACCTCAATGGCGCCGGGATAACGCCGGTCATCGGCGTCATCACAGTCGTTTGATGTGGCGACGTAATTGGGGGGAGCCGTGCACGCCTCGACGCTGTTCGTGGGCGCGCCGACGCCGTCTCCGTCGCTGTCGACGTACCAATCCAGGGCGTCTTCTGCGTCGACGTCGATGTCTCCATCGCAGTTGTTGTCGACACCGTCGCAGACCTCGGTGCTGTCGGGATGGATCGTGGAGTCGCCGTCGTCGCAGTCGTCGCACCCCACCCAGCCATCGCCATCGCCGTCGGTTCCCGCACCGACACCGTCGCAGTTGTAGTCGACCGGATCGGTGCAATCGCTCTCGGGTGCCCCAGGGTAGACATCTGGACGCGCGTCGTCGCAATCGCCCGAAAGCTCACTCGCCGCGGAGGGCACTTCGCAGGCGAGTACGGGGTCGCTGCCATAGCCATCGCCGTCCTCATCCACGTAATACTGCTCGTCGACGCACGGCTCGGGCACGTCGGGTTGACCGCCGCAGCCCGCCAACAATGCCGCGCCCAGCCCCGCGGCTGCAATTTGATATCGGGTCATCGTCACCTGCCAGGTGGGCAACATAGCATCGCTAATGCGGTCGAGGCTGAGGCGTCACAGCCGCAGAAAGAAAAAGCACCACGCTGCACGGATCTCGCGGCACCTGGCTCGGCCATCAGCAGGCTCGACCATCGGCAGACCGGCCGGTTTCCTTGAAAAGCACGCGTCCTCCCCTGGGTTGATGCGTCGGTTTCCTTGAAAAGTACGCGCCCTACCCGACGTGGAGAGTCCGGATGCCTCGACAACCTCGCGGTCATACGACGCGAGGTGCCGGGTTCTCGAGACACCCACGACACTCCGAGTCCCGAACACCAACAAGGCGTTGCCAGCCGCCCGCTCACCCTCGTCAATAGCGTTCTGCTTCTCGCCATCGGTGCAGTTGTTGCGGTCCACATGGTCGGCTTGGCAGCGAGCGTCGAGGCTTCAGAATACAATGGCGCCCACTGGAGTTCTCTTGCACCGCATTCTCCTCCTGCCCGCGCTGATCTGGTCGACCGCCGCCCATGCCCAGGCCTTCGACGTGGCGCTGTACGTGTCCAACAGCGACGACATCCTCACCGACACCCAGGCTGCGATCATCGCGACGGGTGTCTTTGCGAAGGTCGACATCTACCGAGCCGACCTGGTGACGCCTTCGCTGGCCCAGCTGCAGGGGTACGACGCCGTCTTTCTGGCCTCGAACTTCCTGTTCCTCGACTCACCGGCGTATGGGAACAGGGTCGCCGACTACGCCGATTCCGGGGGCGGCGTGGTGGTCGGGACCTTCGGGTTCGCCTCGGGGGCCCCCGAGCGCCTCGTCGGGCGGATCGAGTCGGGTGGCTATCTTCCGTGGGATGGCGACGGCCAGAACGACGGCTCGCCGCTGTCTCTGGTGGCCCTCCAGGGTGGCCACCAGATCCTCGATGGCGTCTCGAGCTTCTCGGGTGGAACGGCCAGCTACTACAACACCATTGCGAGCACCGACGCGGCCGCGAGCGTCGTCGCCAACTGGTCCAACGGCGTGGGTCTGGTGGCCACCATGCAGACCAATGGCAGCCGCGTCGCAGGCCTCAACTTCTTCCCCTGCTCGAGCGACATCTGTTTAGGGGGCTGGGCGCCTGCCAGCGACGGCGGGCGCTTGATGGCGAACGCACTGTTCTGGTCGATCTGCGACGATGCCGACAGGGACTACGTCTGCGATAGCAACGATGTCTGTGCCGGCTTCGACGACAACTCCGACGGGGACTCTGACGGCGTCCCGGACGACTGCGACGTGTGTCTGGGCTTCGACGACAACTTGGATACGGATGGAGACGGCGTGCCCGATGGGTGCGACGCCTGTCCCGACGACGACCCCGACGACAGCGATGGGGATGGGGTCTGTGACTCCGATGACGCCTGTCCGGGCTCCGACGACACCATCGACACCGACGGTGACGGCGTCGCGAACGGGTGCGACCCCTGCCCCTTGGACAATCCCGACGACACCGACGGGGACGGGGTGTGCGATGTGAGCGATGCCTGTCCTGGGGGTGACGACACTGTGGACGGCGATGGGGACGGCGTGGCCGATTACTGCGACGCCTGCCCTCTTGACCCGCTCGACGACAGTGATGGGGACGGGGTGTGCGACAGCGACGACGTCTGCCCGGGTTCCAACGACCTCCTGGACGCCGACGGCGACGGCGTGCCGAACGCGTGCGATGTCTGCCCCTTGGACAATCCCAACGACAGCGATGGGGACGGGGTGTGCGAGGGCGTCGATGTCTGTCCGGGCGGAGACGACAACGTCGACACCGACGGCGACGGCGTGGCCGACTTCTGCGACGCCTGCCCTCTTGACCCGCTCGACGACAGTGATGGGGACGGGGTGTGCGACAGCGACGACGCCTGCCCGGGTTCCAACGACCTCCTGGATGCCGATGGCGACGGGGTGCCGAACGCGTGCGATGTCTGCCCCCTGGACAGTCCCGATGACAGCGATGGGGACGGTGTCTGCGACAGCAACGATGTCTGTGCGGGCGGAGATGACAACGTCGACACCGATGGCGACGGCGTGGCCGACTTCTGCGACGCCTGCCCTCTCGACATGCTCGACGACAGCGATGGGGACGGCGTGTGCGACAGCGACGACGCCTGCCCGGGTTCCAACGACCTCCTGGACGCCGATGGCGACGGCGTGCCGAACGCGTGCGATATCTGCCCCTTGGACAGTCCTGATGACAGCGATGGGGACGGCGTCTGCGACACCAACGACGCCTGTCCGGGGGGCGACGACAGTGTGGACACCGATAGCGATGGCATCGCGGACTACTGCGATCCGTGCCCCATCGACGATCCCGACGATTCCGATGGCGATGGCGTCTGCGACAGCGTCGATGCCTGCCCCGCCTTCGACGACAATGTCGATGCGGACGGCGACGGCGCTCCCGATCTGTGCGATCCCTGTCCGCTCTCGGATCCCGACGATGCCGACAACGACGGCGTCTGCGGTGATGTGGACGTCTGCCCGAATGGCGACGATACCCTCGACTCGGATGCGGATGGCGTCCCGGACGGGTGCGATCCCTGTCCGGCAGACAACCCCGACGACTCCGATGGCGACACCGTCTGCGACTCCGCGGATATCTGCGCTGGAGGTGACGACACCCTGGATACCGATGGGGACGCGGTCCCTGACGACTGTGACATCTGCGGGCTGGGCGACGACGCCCTCGACGCCGATAGCGACAGCGTGCCGGATGCCTGCGATGTCTGTCCGGCCGATCCCCTCAATGACCAGGATGCCGATGGCGTCTGCGATGGGGTGGATCTATGCCTTGGTGGCGATGACGCCCTCGACGACGACGTCGACGGAGTTCCCGACTTCTGCGATGCTTGCCCGGGCGACAACGACTTCCTGGACGTGGATGGGGACGGCCAGCCGGATGGCTGCGATCCCTGTCCCACCGACAACCCCGACGACACCGATGGCGACGGCGTCTGCGAGGGCGTCGACATCTGTCCCGGGGGCGACGACACCCTGGACGCCGATGGGGACGGCGTGCCCGATCTCTGCGACGCCTGCGCTGGGGAGGACGACACCGTGGACAATGACGGAGACGGCATCCCCGATCCGTGCGACCTCTGTCCGGCGGACAATCCCAACGACTCCGACGGCGATCTGGTCTGCGACAGCGTCGACATCTGCCCGGGGGGCGACGACGGCGTCGACACAGATGGCGACACCGCTCCGGACGCTTGTGACAACTGCCCCTTCGACGCCGACATTCTCCAGGCGGACGGCGACGGTGACGGGCTGGGCGATCTGTGCGATCCCTGTCCCGTCGACGACCCCAATGACCCAGATGGAGACGGCTTTTGCGCTCACGACGCCAACGGACTGGTCGACGACTGTGACGACAACGACGCGACGGTATACCCGGGCGCCCCCGAGCTCGACGACGGTCTCGACAACAACTGCAACGGCTTCGACGAGCTTCAGGACACCGATGGCGACGGGCTGACCGACGAGGAGGAGCTGGTCATCGGCAGCGATCCGAACGATGTGGACAGCGACGCCGATGGCATCGAGGACGGCGAGGAGGTCGGCGACCCCGACGACCCGGCCGACACCGATGAGGATGGCGAGCCCGATCTCCTCGACGAGGACTCCGACGACGACGGCCGTCCCGACGCCGACGAGGGCACTGCCGACGACGACTGCGATGGGGTGGGGAACTGGATCGACGCCGACGACCTCGACGGTCCTTGCGGCGATTCAACGACGGACACCGATGGTCGGGACTTCGATCCGGACAACGGCCCGTCTGGCGATACCGGGTTCACTGACAGCGGCTGCGACTGCGACAGTGGCGGGGGCACGTCCATGTCCTGGCTGCTCTTGCTCCTGGCGGTCTGGCGCCGTCGCCGCTGAGGCCTGGCGCCACTCCCGAATCGCCGTTGCTCGACCAGTCCCTCAGAAAGGGCCGCCCTTGTACAGCAAACCCTCGACGTGGCCACGCACCGGGGAGCCCTCGACGCCGGTGAACTCGTCCATGGTGAGCTCGCCGTTCCAGACCGAGCCGAGGATCGTCGCGTCGTCGTCACCCATGCTGAAGTCGATCTCGGCGAGCACGGTCTGGGTGTTCAGGCCGTCGAGGCCCTGGGTTCCGAGCTCCACATCGTACTCGGGCATGGAGACGAGCCCGAAGTTCGCGGTCGTCGGCCCAGTCAGGACGACCGCAGCAAATGACGCATTTCCAGCGTCTTCTCCGGCTATGGCGCCCCCTGTGAAGTCGAAAGGCACCCCGTCGATGGAGCCCACGATCTGTCCAGCTCCCTCGTTGAGCGGGTCGTAGACCTCCAGCGTGCCCCAGGAGGTGTCGAAGTCGATTCGAAGGGTCCCGGCCTCGATGAGGCAGATGTCGCCGCGCAGGGATTCGGTGAACTCCACGGCGGGCAGCGCCATCAGGTCCTCGATTTCGCCCGTCCTGGTGCTGATGAAGTCCAGCAGGTCGTCCTGGGCATATTGGCGTTGGGCTGGGTCATCGATGGCAAAAGGTTCGACCAATGCGGCCATACGGTCGACCTCAGCGATGAGCTCGGACTCGTTCCAGACGGTGTCGAGGAGGCCATCCAGCGCGTCGAGGTACAGGTCTCGGGTCTCGGGGATCTCCCAGAGGCGGCGAGACAGGGCGCTGTTGGCGAAGACCGCCAGGTTCGAGTCCGAGCCAAAAGCTTCGAAGCGCTGGAAGGTCGCATCGATTCCCCAAGGCAGGAACTCCAGCTTGCCGGTGGTTTCCGGCTGATAGACAAAGAAGTTGTTGGTGTTTCCGGTGTAGCCGTCGACGTGGCCAACCAGGACTTCCATCGCCCAGAAGTCGTAGAAGTTGTTCAGGTCCAGCTCGTCGTCGAGGGCGGCGAGCATGTCGTCATCGTTGTCGATCGACAGCGCCGTTGTGGCGTCGTGGATCGGCCCGAGGGCGGGATCTGAGTCGGAGGTCTTCGGCTCGAAGGTCTGCGTCCATCCATCCCGCATGTCCGAGAGCGTTCCCTCGTACAGATCTCCGTCGTCGTCGCCGTCGTAGGCCCACTTCAGGAAGGTCTTCTTCACCGGCTCCACGTTCACGTACACGCCGAGGTCCTCTCCGTTGGCGGTCACATGAGCGAAGTTGCAGCGGGGAGCGGCAATACCGGCGTCTCGGAACAACTGATAGCCGAGGCACTGCCGCACCAGCGAGGGGTCGGAGACCGAGTTGTTCAGGGTCAGACGCTCGATGCCGTCCATGGTCTGCCCGTCGACGAACTTGTCGAACTTGATCTTCAGGCCCGGCTTCGACGTCGACAGCGATCCGATCAGTCCCTTCTTGCGGGCCCCCACGTTGTCGTAGCGCACACCGTCGATGATGGCGTTGGCGCTATACCAGTTGAAAGGACCCTTTGGAGGGGCATCCATGCAGTTCTCACCGTCCAGGAGCGCGAAGATGCTGTTCGTCTCCAGCGACAGTGCCTCGGCGTCCGCGTCGTCGATCTCGAACTCGATCTGCAAGACGCGATCTGGGTCGTAGAGCGCCTCGGCGGCCGCGAGGAGTTCGTCGTTGTCGTCGGTGACGTCGGTGTCATCGCCATCAGGAACGGTTCCGGGCTCTTTCGGGCCGCAGCCCCCCAGCAAGATCACAGCCAACAGCGCGCGCATGGACACCCTCCTTCCGTTGGAACCGCAAACGTGCAGACTCGGAAGATGTTTTTGGTGAGCTGCGATAGTTTGCGGCGATGCCGGTCAAGATCAGTCCCAACGCGCCGTGTCCCTGTCTTCGCGGCACCAAGTACAAGAAGTGCTGCGGGATGTGGCACCGTGGCCGCCCCGCACCGTCTCCAACCGCCCTGATGCGATCGCGATTCAGTGCGTATGCCCTGGGTTTGGTGGACTACATATTGCAGACTACCCACGCCGATGGGGCGCCGGGCTCGCGAGAGGATGTGCTGTCCTTCTGCGAGAACACTGAGTTCGCCGGTCTCGAGATCCTCGATCGGAGCGAGGATGGAGACCGCGGTGAGGTCACGTTCCGGGCGACGCTGCGCCAGGGAGGGCGAGACGCTTCTTTTGGGGAGAGGAGCCTGTTCTTCAAGGTAGATGGGCGCTGGCAGTACCACAGTGGTGAACGCCTTTGATCTGACGAGGTGCGGCCCAGATCAGCGAGCTACACCCAGGGCTGCCTCCAGGATCGCGTCCCTGCCCGCGTCGACGGCCTCGGGGTCCAGAGGGATGGCGAGGTCCACAGGCACCCCTCGCGCCTCGTAGATCTCCCCATCTGCAGCGCGATATCGCTCGGCGGAGAACGTGTAGTTCCAGCCATTCGGGAGCTGGCCGTCCTCCAGATCCGAGAAGTGGCCCGAGGTCGGCTCGCCGAGCAGCGTGACGTGGGGACGCACTCGCATGGCCAGGGCGAAGGTCTCTGCCGCGCTGAACGTCCCGCCGCTGGTGAGCACGGCAACCGGCCGGTCGTAGCCGCTGGACGCCTCGACGAACACGTCTCTCCATGGGCTGAAGTCGTCGTGTCTCGGGCCGTCTCGGGTCTGCTCCGACCAGGCCAGAGCGCGGGGTCCTGCAAAAGCATTCGCGAGGGCGAGGGACACCGCATCCCATCCCCCCTCGTTGGCCCGCACGTCGACGATGAGCGCTGTGGTGTCCGACAGATCCGCTAGCGCCCGTCCGAGTGCGAGTTCTGCGGCGTCGACATCCGCGCGCTCGGTCTCCTTCTGGGAGAGGCCGTCCATGCTGGTGATGCTGAGGTAGCCGACGCTGCCGCTGCGACCCCATGCAAACCAGTCCTGCGCATCCCACGTCAAGGGCTCGTCCAGGTAGTGCTCCTCGGCGTTGATTTCGAGGCGCTCCAGCGTGTCGTAGTGAGGGTAGGCCGAGACCCAGGCGTCGGTCCCGCGCAGGGTCACGTGCCCGTCGTCCAGCTCCCGGGCCAGGCTGATCATCGCGTCGAAGAGGTCGTCCTTTCCAGAGGTCGTGGGGGCGTGCACATCTCGCAGCGCGCTCCAGTTGTCCGCCGGCAGTCGGATATCGAACAGGGCGTAGCGCTCGTCCAGATCCGACCAGAAGGCGTCGTAGTTGCGGGTGGAGCTACTGCAGCCGACGAGCAGCACGCACAAGGCGCAGAATTCAATCACGCCACGGCACGCCCCAGGGCTGATGCTCAGCATTGGAGGCCTCCTTTGCCGCCTCATCCGCGACCTCGACTCGCTCTGGGGTCAGATCCGGGTGACGTGCGGTCAGGCAGCTGCGAGCCCGCATCGAGAGCCGGGTGCCCTCCGCCTCGATGAACGCCGCTCCGAGCTCGGCCCGCCCCTGGGAGCTGGCCAGGTAGGCGATGAGCGCGTCGTGGGGCTCCAGGCTCCAGCCATGGGTGCGAGTCTCGGCTTTCAACCTTGGCCTTCCCCGACGGAGTGGCTCCACCGCTTCCCCCATATCCTCGCACACGAGCAGGTCGAAGAACGGCCACACGAGCCAGCGATAGGAGCCCTCACCCTCGACGTACAGGTCCAGCTGCTTCACGACTGCGTCCACCCCCGCCGATGGTTCTATCGCCAGCAGAGCGTGGATCTCGACCTCGGGCGTGCCGGGACTGGCGTCGAGGTAGCGACGGATGGTGGAGAGCTGCTCGGGTCCGCCCACTCGTCCCAGCTGCGAGATGAGACTGTCCTTGCCGGAGTAGGTAGGGTGGGCGCCGAGGGTCATGGCGTCGAGCCGAGCGGCGAGCTGCCGGGCGATCTTCGGCTTTCGCGACTCATCCGCGAGCGCCGCACCGACGAGCACGCCATAGGCGATCTGCTTGGGAATGGTGAGCTCGCCCTCTCTGGCGAAGGCCTCGAGAGCGTCGAGGTAGACGTCGTCGCCGCCGCTGGTCCGCCACCGCGCGCGCAGGCCGGCCACACGGATCTCTTCAGTGACCTCTGTCTCGAGCAGGGCGTCGATGGCGGAATCGGTGGCGGGATCTGGATCCAAGGCCGACAACGCGTGGATGAGCTCGACGATCCTCGACTCGTGCAGGTCGCACTTCAGCGCCTCGAGATAGGCGGGTCTCGCCCCGTCGCCGAGCTGGCTTGCCCGAGCCAGGGCTTCGCGAGAGTGCTTCCACTCCCCGCACAGCGGCGCAACCAAGCCCCCAGCGACGTCGTCGCCATCCAGCAAGAGCACGCGCAGCCCGGCCGCCTGGTCGCTAGCGCCGACGGCATCCAGGACCGGTAGGAAGCGCTCTTCGCCCGACACGGCCAGCAAGTGAGCCAGGAGCCCCTCGTAGGCCGGAGGGCCAATGGTCCCGGCGAACCGCTCCGCGCCAGCAGCGCCGAGGGCATCGCGCCAGCCATCTCGCATGGCCGCAGTGATGGGCAGGGCGGTCTGGGAGGTCAGGTGCTGGCGCGCGACCTTCTCGAGCTCCAGGACGAGCCAGACCTGGGCAAAGTCCTCGAATGCGGTGTGCTTCCGCAGATCGGTGTCCCACGCCAGCACCTCGGGCATCGTCACCAGTCCCTGCACGGATCGTATCGCCATGTGGGATCCGCTGCCGCCGCCAGAACTACTCGTTCCATCCTCGCGAACCGCGGTGCCTTTCCCGAGGTAGAGCCCGACGTGTACCGCGTGATCGAGCTCCGCCGGAGGGATGTGGACGCGATGCAGACCCCTCTGGTTGAGGAGCTCCGCACGGGCTCCTGCGGCGTCCCGGACCAGATCGAGACGCCAGCCGAGCTCCGGATGGGCGATCTCCTTTCCAAACATCCGGATCTTGTAGGAAGCCGGAAGAACGATGCTCTTCGGCAGAGTGACGGTGTAGGCGGCGCGATACTCGTCGTGCTGGGCGGCATCGACGACCTGGAGGGCGTCCTCCCGCGGACTGGCGATGGCGATGGCGGTCCACAGCAGCAGCATGGATCCTCTCGACAGCGAGCGTATCAGCTGGTTCCCGATCTGCGGCCCCGGCGGGTAGGATGCCCAGATGCCAGAAGGAACCAGACCTGAGTGGATCACTGAATCGGCGGAGCCTGCTCCCACCGAGGTGGCGGAGGTCGATGACCGCATGCCGGCCAAGGTCGCATTGCGCAGGATGAAGGCGGGCGAGTTCCTGTTGTGGACCGGAGACTTCCACAACGGCCGCCAGTTGCTGCGAGCCGTCCAGAAGCGGCTCAACCTCACTCCTCGAGACCGAGCTACCGGGCTCGCCGAGCGGTGGCGAGAGGAGCGCGACGCCACCTCGGAGAAGGCGAGGATCCTCGGCCGCCTCATCGTCGCGCTCGAGGTCAATGGCAGCGTCAGGCTTCGCCGTGCACCCGACACCCGTGAGGCCGTGCGGTGGGCGTGGGGTTCATCGAGTGAGCGCAGGCTGGTTGCACTCCGGACCCTGAACGGCGCCCTCGGGGCCGCGGGTTGGCGTCGCCACGGCATGGAGGTTGCCGGACTAGATGGCAAGATCACCCCTCACTATGGGGTGTTCTCTCCCACCAGGCAGGTCTATATCGAGCTCTTGGATTCTCTCGGAGAGGTGAGGGGAAAGACACTGCTCGACGTCGGTTGCGGCACCGGTGTGCTCTCTTTCGTGCTCTTCCAGCGCGGGCTGCGGAGCGCTGTCGGTATCGACATCGAACCGCGGGCGGTCCTCTGTGCCCAGGCCAACGCAGCTGCACGGGGGCTCGGCGATCGCTTCCGGGTCGAGGAGGCGGACCTGTACGGAGAGGAGCAGCGGTTCGATCTCGTTTTGTTCAACGCGCCCTGGATGCCGGAGACACCGGCGACTCGGCTGGACGGAGCGATCTTCGACGATGGAGGGCGGACGCTGCACCGCTGGTTGGAGGGGCTCAGCACGCACCTTCTGCCTGGGGGATCGGGCTTGCTCATCCTCTCGGATCTGCCGGAGCGGCTCGGACTGCGCCCGGAGGACGAGCTGCAGCTGCGCATCGCGGAAGCGGGTCTGGAGGTGGTGCGCAAGCACGCGCTGCCAGCTGGACACGGTCGCGCCAGGAACCGGCGGGATCCACTGCACGTTGCCCGAGCGGCCGAGCGCATCCGACTCTTCCAGCTACAGCCGATCCAGAGCTGATTCTGCTTGGACTCACCTCCGGGCGCCGAGGACGAAAGGGGCATCGGCCGAGTCTCCCATATCGACGCGCCCAACCGGCGCAGAGAGAGAGCGGCGTGGTAGGTTGCGAGTCCTGTTTTCACGAGGCACTCATGATCCGGTGGATGGCGGTCCTGGCTTTGGTCGGCTGCGGCGACAATGCAGAGAAGAAGCACAAGAAGTCGGACACCGACTCGGATGCGGTCGTGTGCACCGACTCCAATCTCGCCGTGGCTACCGACATCGACGAGACCCTGACGATCTCGGACGCCGAGTGGCTGGAACAGCGGCTCACCGACCCCGACAAGGAGCCGGAGATGCGTCCCAGCGCCTCCGATGCCTTCAACGCCTACGCCGATCTCGGCTACACCGTTGTGTACGTCACCGCTCGGGGTGTCGACATCGTCATCGCCGATGGCCGAACCGCCACGGATGCCACCCACCAGTGGCTGGTTGACCACAGCTTTCCGACGATCGAGGGCAACCTGCACCTCGCCGAAGGCCCCGGTGTCTCCGGTGATGCCGCGGCGGACTACAAGGCTGCCGTGCTCGCCGATCTCGAGGGGCAGGGGCTCGAGTTCGTCTACGGATACGGCGACAAGTCATCCGATATCGAGGCTTGGCAGGCCGCCGGCATTCCCGATGACCAGATCTTTCACGTCGGCAAGGACACCACCGAGCACGGGGTCGAGGTGCTCCCGGATGCGGCTGCCTATGCGCAGCACCTAGCCGACTACATTGCCACCGTTCCGTCAGCCTGCGCCAGGTGAACGGCAAGCGGTGCGCGTGAGCCCAGCCCGTGAGCGTGAGCGTGAGCGTGAGCCGTGAGCAGGAATCATGGTCTTGTCTCGTAGAGGCTGGGAAAGTAGCTCACCCGATAAGCCGCGGTACCGCTGGGCATCTGCGCCCGCCAGATCTCCTCGCCTCCAGGGTAGGTGACCTCGGCGATGTAGGGTCTGTCGCTGAAGCTCACGACGTACTGCAGGCGGTCACCTTCGGGTAGAATGTCAGCATCACCGCGGATCTTGGAGTGGAAGCTGCTCGGGTCCGCCGGATTGCTGGATCCCAGAGAGAACGTCGGCGCGGCCAGCATCTGCCGCTCGTCGATCTCGTAGCCCTCCCGGCGCTGGTTGCCGTTGTCGAACACCACGAAGCGGACCCGGACGCCCGCTTGGCGCTCGACCTGTAGCCCACATCTGTGTCCTTGCATGCGAGCAACGCCACGGTTGGCAGCGTGAGCATGGCGAGAAAACGGAGCATGCCGCGCGATTAACCTACGCTCGCGAGCTCGCAGGTCTCGAGATGCACTCATACTTGCCTGTCGGCCGTCCTCAATGTATAACGATACTGTTATATTAGTACGGAGGACGAATGAGCTGGCTTCTGCTGCATCCGGGGTGTTTCTGATGCGCGACGTCTTTCGGGCTGCCTCGGATCCCACCCGGCGGCAGATCCTGCGGCTGCTTGCCGATGGTCCGCGTCCGGCTGGAGACATCGTGCAGCGCTTCGACGTCAGCCAGCCCGCGGTGTCGCGGCACTTGAAAGTCCTTCGCGACGCCGGTCTCGTGCAGCAGGCCAAGCGAGGTCGCGAGCGGGTGTACACGCTGCAGCCGGAGCCGCTCCGGGAGATCTACGACTGGGTGACCTTCTACGGGCGTTTCTGGGACGACCGGCTCGATTCTCTAGAGGAGTTCTTGGACGATGATTGAGGTACGGCGGCAGCGCTACTTTCGCCAGGATCAGGGCCGGGTCTGGGCGGCCCTCACCCAGCGGGCGGCGCTTCAGGTCTGGCTCGGTCGCACCGATCTGATCCCCGAGGTCGGGCGTCCGTTCAGCCTGGAGATCGACGGTCCCTTCGGGCAGCGACTGCAGGTGCACGGGGAGGTCGTAGCGGTCGAAGCGCCGAGCCGGTTGGTGCTGCGCTGGCGACACGGTGAGGTCGACACCCGACTCGTCGTCGAGCTCGAGACCGAGGGCAAAGGCACTCGGGTCGTCCTCCGACATCGGGGTTTCAAGGGCATGATGGGCATGCTATTGGCCGCGCTCTTGGCATTTCGCTACGGACGTGCGCTGGCCGAGCTGGCGGGTTCGAGGACCCCTGCGTGGCTGGTCGTCGGCGGCGCCTTGGCGGGACTGGCTGCGCTCTTGTTCGCCGTTATCTGGGTTGGAGGCGTCGATACGCCCGCCGAGGTGGTGGTTCTCTCCCGCCAGCCTGCCCCGGTTGTGGCGGTGAACTACGAATCCTCCCGGATCGGCGAGACCCCTTCCGTTCATCGCGTCGAGACCCCGTCCGTTCTTCGCCTCGAGGCCTCTCTTGCGGGCCCGGTGCCGACCGAGTCGCTGCTCGGATCGAACTTGGATGGGGGCCGCGACACCACACCAGACCTCGATCTGACGGAACCGGACGAACTCTCGGAGCTGCTCGCGTCGTTGGCCGTGCGTCCGGCGCCAGTGTCTTTGTCCGAGGAGGAGGAAGCTCCCGAGCTGGATTTCGGTGAGCCAGTCGGCACCATGTCACTCGCGGCGAATGCGCAGCCGAGAGCGGTGCACCCTCTCTGGGCGACGTCGGCTGTGGATCTTTGGCTGGAGAGTCTGGTCTTCGATCGGCTCTACGAAGTGGTGGGCAACAAGGCTTCCTCGAGCGTCGTGGTCGCCGATCGGGTCTGGCGGAACCGCGATGGCATCACGCTCGAGCTGCGCCGGGATGTGCACTGGCACGACGGCAGGCGGATCCGCCCCGAGGACGTGTGCTCGTCCTGGGAGACCTTCGTCGACCCGCGCTCCGAGAGCCCCCACGCCGAGCGCTGGAGCGAGCGCATCGACAGCTGCGAGGTCATCGGCCGCGAGGTGCACATCGCGTTGGCACGGCCCTGGAAGGATCCGAGGTTGGCCCTGGACCTTCCGCTTCTCCCGCAGCACCAGCTGGAGGGGGAAGAGGTGGATTTCTCGTCGTATCATCGCTTCTCGGTCGAACCGGTTGGAACCGGCCCGTTCGAGGCGGTGCGTGCCCGACGGGTCGTGGCACTGCGTGCAGCGGACCGGCCGTCGAGACCAAGCAGGATCGCTCGGATCAACTGGGTCGCCTCGATCGATCCGGTCATGCAGGTCCGCGATCTGGCACTGGGGACCCTCGACGTGTTGATGGGCATCTCTGGAAAACATCTCCCGGCGCTGAAGCGTGCAAACGCCGCTCTCTACCCGCTCTCTGCACAGACCCTTGCCATCGTCTACAACTCCGAGGAGGGTCCCACTGCCGATCCAGATCTCAGGGCTGCCCTCGACGGGTTGCTCGAGGGAAGGGCCGAGCCCCAAGAGCCGATCGGAATTCAAGTTGGCATTGGCCCAGGCTTTCCAGACGATCTTGCCCGCGAGATCACCAATGAGTGGCAGGCGGGCGGGCTTATTGTCCAAGTGAACCGTATGTATGGGGAGGGGGAGTTCGACGTGGCCCTGCTTCGCGTCGACCTACTGGCCAACCGGCATCCGCTCCAGGCTTTTGTGGCACCTGGCCCCGGCAATCCCTTCTCGATCATGCCCGAGCGGGTGGCGGACGTGCTCGCCGATCGAGGGGAGGAGCACATTGGGACCTGGCTCCTCGTCGCCGACATCCTCCGGGAAGAGCACCGCGTGAAGATGCTATCAGCCCGCTCCAGCTGGCTGGCCGTCGGTCCCCGAGTCCGCGTGGGCAAGGTCTCGCCGAGCCATCCCTTCGACGACTTCTCGTCGTGGCGCGTAGTGAACTAGCCGTCAGTAGCGGAAAGGCGCTGACCAAGGCGAGCAGGTGGTGTTCCAGGTCATTGGGGGCCGGGTGTCAGCGAACACGAGCTGCGGGTTCCTGCCAACCACGATGTCCAACGCCCCATCCGCCCGAGGCTCTTCTCCGTCTACTCCGGAGGGGAAAAGCCAGGTGTCCTCTCCGCGGCACCGCACCGAGCCAGCCTGACTACGGTAGCAGATCGCCGCGCCTGGCCAGACCTTGTCGGAGCTGGTCAGTTCTGGGACCGGGGTGGGCGCTGGGAAGTCCTCCCAGATGGCCGTCCCGCCGATGGCACCGTCCTGGGAGCCGCCCCAGCACCACCAATCCAGGGCGGCATTGGCGGCGCAGATCACACCGTCGAATCCCGCTACGGTCGTGATGCCCACGAGCCCCTGGTCGGTGGGGGCGGTGGCGGGCAACCCAGCTGGCTGCCCCCAGCAGGTCACCGTGCTGGCGTTGGTGAGAGCGCAGAACTGCCCCCATCCGGCGTCTTCCACTTGTGCGGCGTCGAGATCGCCGACCAGGGTGGGTGTCGGAATCACGCCTGTCATGGCCGGGTCGCCGGAGATCTCTCCCGACGCGTTCTCTCCCCAGCACCACACCGAGCCCATGCCGTCGGTGACGCAGACTCCCGAGTCTCCCACTGCGAGCTCTGTGGCGCCTTGGAATGCGAGCGCTGGAGTGGCGACGCTGCCATCGTCCACTCCGGTGCCCAACACTCCCAGGGTAGCTGTTCCCCAACAGTAGACATCCCCGTTTGCTAACAACGCACAAGTGTGATCCCCGCCCATGCCGGCATCGACGACGGCGTCGGGGAGGTCCAGGGCCACCAGACCGTCCCGGGCGGCCTCGTTCTCCACCAGCACCCCACCCGTTCCCAGTCTGGGGTCGTCATCTCCCCAGCACACCATGGTCCCGGCGACAGTCCACCCGCAGGCCGCCTTGCCGCTTCCTTCGCCGGTGAGACCGGCCCAAGAAGCACATCCCCCCGGATGTTCCGAGCACCAGTCCGGCACTTGTTCTTCGGTATAGAGGGTCTCCGAGTCCCAGAGCTGGCAGGTTCTGCGACCATCGGCGAAGAGCGCGCAGACCTCCGAAAGGGGGCGAACCCCCGAGGGCATGGTGTACTCGGTGATGGCTCCCATCTCGATCTGCACCGCCCCCTCGAGCAGGGGAAGCTCTTGTGCAGCATTGTCGGAGTCCCAACACCAGACCTTGCCATGGGCGCTGCGCGAGCAGGAATGCAGGGCGTCGAACACGTGGTGGTAGGCGGTCTCGACCTCCACCGCGTCTGAGATCCCGCCGATCACGAAGGCGTCATACCATTGGTATCCGCCGTACTCCCACGCCTCGCCGAAGCATGCCACGGTCCCATCCGCTCGCGCCGCGCAGGTGCTCATGTGGCTGAAGCCTCCGCCGTCGATATCCACCACGCCGTCGAGGCAGGGGATGGTGTAGTTGTCCACCGTGTCGTCCCAGCAGACGACCGAGCCGTCGGCGATGGCGGCACATCCCGCCGCCGCTCCCGAGATGGCTGTGGCTCTGGCGATTCCTCGATCGTGGAGCGTCCCCTTGGCGTCGCCCTCGAAGCAGTAGACGCTTCCATCGCTCGTTCTCGCGCACCCTTGCCCGACCAGATCCGAGAGGAAGTTCCCGGCGATCTCCACGACGGAGCCGAGCGGGCTGCCGTCCGGGCCGTCGATCAGCGCCGGAATCCGTTCATCGCGACACTCGGCGTCGTACTCGAACTCGACAGCGACGGTGCCATCTTCGAGCAGCGTGAACCCGTCGTTGGCGATCTGGGCCACTCCGAGCCCCTCCCAATACGACTCGAAGGTGGTGGGCCACAGCCCGCAGATCCACTCTGTACTCCCGATCTTTCCGCAAACTGTGGAGCCTGTTCCGGCAAGATCCGTGAAGCGAGGGTAGGTGCCAGCCTCCGACACACACACGTGCCCATCGCGGCAGGTCTCGTCGCCGCCGCAGGTCACCCCGCAGATCCCGCAGCCGTCGGGCCCGGAGAGATCCGACTCACAGACCCCGTCTCCGTCACAGTCGACCAGCGTCGCGCACGCCCCCACCTCGACCGGGCTGGCGTCGCAGATGGCGGTGCCGCCTCCGCCCCCTCCACCATTCGTGGACGAGCCCGGCCCGTCTGTGGAAGGCTGGCATCCCAGGATGAGTGTCGTGAGCAGTGCGAGATTCATCCAGACTCCCAGAGATCGCTATCTTTCTACGTAGTCACAGTCGGCTGTCAGGGAGAATGCTCCGGTCTCGCGGGGATAGTCGTAGGACCCAGGCACCTCGTGCAGGACATCGCTGCACTCCAGGGTGAAGGTGCCCGCCGCATCGATTTCGAAGCTACAGACGGACCCGTCGAGGTTCTGGGCGACGGCGGTTCGCCAGTAGAACATGGGGCAGGCGCTGGCAGCCTGGATTCCGGAGTGCCACACCGCGGGATGCTCCCAGAACAGCCCCGGGAGGCGGTGCCCGTCGAGCACGTAGGAGGTCTGCGGTCCGTAGCTCCCCGGCCCGGTCACCCCGCCCGCGCGGAAGGTCAGGTAGTTGTTCTGCGGAGGGAAGGTGCCGGCCGCGCCGCACTCGATAACCCAGTATTGATCGACATTGATCCCGTTCCAACTCCCGAGCTGGAGATCGACTTGCACGGCTTGATCGGCCTTGTCCACGAGGATCCGACAGCCGGTGGCGCCGCCCTCGCCCTGTGAGAGCACCGGCGAGGAGATCGCGGCTCGAAGCGGGAGGCCGTCGTCGAAGCTGAAGGGACAGTCGTCCTGGCCGCTCTGGCACCACGAGAACGGCCCGGTGAAGGTGGCGGTCTCGTTGTTCTCCACCCGACCCTCCACGGCCCCCACATCGATGTCCGTGCCCGTGACCTCGAACTCGTAGGTGCCCTCCGCGAAGCTGTCTTCGAAGGTGTCGAACGACATAGTGCCGTCATCGATCCGCCAGGAAACCCCGTTTGCGTACAGCCACCCCGCGCCCAGGTCCGCGTCCGCCGACCCCAGCATGACATCCCACAGCGCCCCGGGGTTGAGGGTCACGTCACCACCCGTCAGGTCGTCGGAGAGCATGAGCTGACACCTCGGCTGGGCGGTGCCGGAGGCCTCGTGTACGGATTGGAAGGGGGAGATCAGACTGCGGTGGCCATAGCCGCCTTGCGCCAGCCCCCGACACTCCACCAATCCGGACTCCTTGGTCTGCGTGCCGCCGCAGCCCAGCACTGCAAACAACAGCCAGATCATGGGAACACCACGGTGAGTATCGACGGTTCCTCCCAGCCACTCGCGGTCAGCGCCTCGTAGAGCCCGTCTCCGTCTACATCGATGGCGCCGCCATGAGGCCCTCCACCTCCGGGCCGAGAGCCGGCGTAGGGAGCGCCGAAGTTGGTGAAGAGCATGTTGCCCTCACTGCCGACGAGATCGGGGGCACCGTCTCCGTCCAGATCGCCGCGGCGCCCGAAGAAGCCAGATGCTTCGCTCGGAAAGGACAGCTCGGGGAGCGCGGTGAACCCGTTCGCGCCGACATCGTAGACGGTCATGGTCTCGGTGTTGTCCCAGATCACGAACTCGTCACTGCCGTCGACGTCTGCATCCATCACGAACAGCCCCGGCCAGCCGTCGGTGCCATCCGCCCCGGTGATGTAGCCCGAGAAGCTACGCCCCGACTGGTTCAACGCCACGGTGCCACCAGCGCCGGCCGCGGCGATGTCCAGCCAAGCATCGTCGTTGAAGTCGCCCAGGGTCACCCCCACTTGCTGGCTGCCCCAGGGCGCTGCGGGGAGGCGGACCTCGGTGTAGTCACCCCCCGCTTCGGCGAAGAGGATCACGTACTCACCGGCGCCCTCGTAGTTGGTGAGCACGATGTCCAGCGCACCGTCGTTGTCGATATCGGCAGCCGTCAGGGCCATGTCCTCGTCGCTCACTGCGATGGGGATCTCGACTCCAGCCGCGAAGACACCGCTGCCATCCCCGCGGTGGAGCTGCAGGGTGTTGTCGGCGGGGCGAGTCGTCAGCAGCACGTCCGCATAGCCATCGGCGTCGAAGTCTCCAACAGCGCCGCCCTTGACCGTCCCGTCCGCCAGGCCGCTCGCGACGGGCCCCGCGAAGGTGCCGTCTCCGACCGAGAACAGTGTGAGCAGATCGCCCTCGCCCCAGAGCACGACATCCTCGCTGCCGTCGCCGTCGACGTCTCCGATGAAGATGAGGTCGAAGCGAACACCCGGCTCTGTGATCGCGGGCGGCGGCAGCTCTCGCCAGGCAGCCCCGAAGGAGGTGTCCACATCATCGGCGGCCGGAAGCGTGTTGTAGCCCTCCAGCGGCGAACAGGTGAACACGTCCTCGGTCACTTCCGGGACGTTGGGAAAGACGCAGGGGTGCGTAGGCTCGCAGAAAGCCAGGCACTGGCTTGTACCCTCCACCGCCATGGTGCCCACGGCGATGGTCTGCTCGAAGTTGATCTCGACGCGGTTGGTGCCCTCCGGACACTCTGCATCGCAGTGCACTTTTGCGTTCTGGCAGCTCCACAGCAGAAGCAGGATCATTGACCGGTCCTCTCCATGATGCCGGGTCCGATGTATGCGAAGCCGTCGTTGATGGTGCAGGTCCCGGTGAGGACCTTTCCTTTTCCATCGGCCTCACCTTCCTGCCACGCCGCCCAGGAAGTCTCCGGCACATAGTGGGCGATCCACAGCACATAGTCGGTGTCGCGCTCGACGCCGTCGTAGTCCACACATCCGGCCGAGTCGTCGCAGTGGAACCAGTTCACGTCGATGGGGGAGGACCACCCAGAGCCGTCGACGGTGCCCAACCCGTCGAGCGCGCGCCACTCTCCTTGACCGTCGGTCATCGAGCCCTCGTTGTCCACCAGGTCGAACTCGAAGTCGACGAAGATGTCCGACCCGCTCTCGCACGAGCCCCGCCAGGTGCCCACATGAGGGTGGCTGCCGGAACAGGCGAGGGACCAGGCCGCCAGGAGCGCTACCAGTAGGGGCAGTGCGCACTTCATCCCGCGACAATACCGCTGATCGCGAGGCGCTACAAGACGACCCCGCGTCTGCGGAGAGCCCACCTGGCCATTCCACACATCGAACCGTCACTCAGCTGTACTCGGCTGGGAGGGTTCTGTCCTTTGGGTGTTTCTCGGCGAATAGATCGGAAGTGTCGCACGGTCCGTGAGCCCTCGCTGTGAGCGTGAGCCTACCCCGTGAGGCTCACGCGGACCTAGGCCGTCGGTAGCTCGAGCCAGACCGACGCGCCTCCGCCCTTGCGGTTCGCTGCTGCCGCGGTCCCTCCGTGAGATTCGGCGATCTGCCGCACCAGCGCCAGGCCAAGTCCGGTACCCTGGGAGGGGGGCGATCCCGGTGTCGGAGGACGCCTCCAGAACGGCTGAAAGACCTGCTCTTCTTCGCCGGGAGCGAAGCCTGCGCCGCGGTCTAGGACCTCGAAGCGAACCGTGTCTTCGCCGCTGGAGACAGTCATCGCGATCTCGTTGCCTCCATACCGCTGCGCGTTGTCGAGAAGCCCTGCCAGCGCTCGTGCCAGCAGCGTCGCATCGGCCACGACTGGAGGCGGATCTCCGCGGATCTCCAGTACTCGAGCGGGGAGTTTTGCAATCTGGAGGGCGCGGAGGGCGACCTCGGAGGGCTGCAGCTCGACGGGAGAGATCGCCTCGAAGTCGATGCGCGCGGCGGCCAGTAGATCGCCGACCAGGGCATCCATTCCGTCCACCTCGGCCTGGAGGTCGTCGTGGAAGGACGCGGGTTCGGCGCCCTCACGAGAGAGCTCGACGAGCACGCGTACCCGGGCCAGGGGACTGCGAAGCTCGTGGGAGACGGCTCCCATGAGCGCCCTCTGATCGGCGAGCTGCTTGGCAACGCGGTCGGCCATTCCCCGCAGTGCCCCGGCGACCTCGCCGACTTCGCCCCCTTCTTCCTCCGCGATCTCGGTGCGGCTCTCGAGCTGGCCTTCCTTGAGAGCCCCCGCGACCTGGGCCAGCTTCCAGACCGGCCTGGCGATGCGGAAGGTCGCCACCCATGCGAGCGGCCAGGTCAATGCCGCGATGGCCGCGAGAACGCACAGGCTCGATTCGATGCCGGCGCGGGTGGTCAGGGTCCAGTGCAGCCCGGCACCGCCCAGGGTGCCGAGACCGACGGCCAGCAACAGGAAAGTCGCGAGGCGCCGATGGATCCCACGGGCGAGCATCCAAGGGCGAGATCTGCCTTTCCCGCGCGTCCTCTTCGGTCGGTGGTGGCGCCTCATCCGGGCTCACGAACGAGGATGTAGCCGGCGCCTCGGATCGTCTTCAGTCGTGCCGGATTGCGAGCGTCATCACCGAGCTTTGCGCGGAGGTGGGAGACGTGCACATCGACGGTTCGTTCACTCACGGCGGTGTCGGAGCGTCCCGCTGCGTCCCAGAGGGCGTCGCGGGAGACGACCCTTCCGGCGCGCTCTGCGAGGGCCTGGAGCAGGTCGAACTCCAGTGCCGTGAGGGAGATGACGTTGGCACCGATGTGCACAGTTCGCGCGCCGGGATCGATCTCGAGATCGCCGATGATCAAGCTTCTCTGGGGCTCACGGGGCGCGACCCGTCGGAGCACGGCGCGGATCCGGGCGAGCAGCTCTCGCGGGTAGACCGGCTTGGAGAGGTAGTCATCGGCGCCGAGCTCCAAGCCCACGACGCGATCCGTCTCGTCGCCGCGTGCGGTGAGCATGAGCACGGGAACCGCGCTGCGCGATCGCAGGCGGCGAAGCACGTCCAGGCCATCCATGCCCGGCATCATCACGTCGAGGATGACGACATCGACCCCACCGGCCGCAACGGCGGCAAGCCCGCGGGCTCCATCCACCGCGTGCGCGAGAACCACTTCGTGGGGGCGCAGATAGGTGGCGAGGAGCTCCGCGAGCTTGGGGTCGTCATCGATGAGCAGTGCGCGGATGGTCATGGGGCATCTTAGTGCTCGGGTGGCGAGGTGACAGGCACCGGGGCGGGCGTCTGCTGGTGACACGGGCCGTGAGCCCACGCTCCGTGACTGTGACCGTGAAAGGCGCTGCCGTACCCGGCGATCACACCGGCGCTCAGCAAGAGGATGAGGATGAAGCGTCTCATGCCCACCTCCCCTCGGCGGAGCCCAGCCACTCGGCGGCGGCCTGTCGCTGCTCGGGCTCGAGCACAGCGTGGATCTGCTTGAGCGCCGAGACGATGTTCTTGCGAGCCAGGTTGAGTTCGTCGTCGTGGAGTGCGAAGACGGCGGCCAGGGAAGCGTCATCGACTTCATCCCCCTCGAAGGCGCCGACGATGTCACTGCGGCTGTCCCGGACGACCGACTTGAGCTCGCTGGCGGCGTTCTTCAGATCGCGGAACGCGTGGTCGACGATGTCCGCTTGATCCTCGTCGAGATCCAGACGGCGCTTGAAGACCTCCTTGATCGCGCGGATGAAGCCGTTGCGGCCTTTCTTGCGTCCGCCCTTGTGGGAACTGCCGCCGAAGTGCGTTTTGCCGCAGCCTCCGCGAGAGCCATATTTGCGCCTGTGCCTGCCGCCGAAGATCACCTTCACGAGCAGGATCAGGCAGAGAGTACCGACTACGAAACCGAACATTCTGTCCTCCTGGTTTACCCGCAATGTGGCGCTGCCATGTGAAGCCAGGACGAAGGGGAGTGTGAAGAAGTGCGAAGTTCCCGCGCTGTGAGCCGTCGTGAGCCGTGAGCCGTGAGCCGTGAGCCGTGAGCCGTGAGCCGTGAGCCGTGAGCCGTGCACGAGAGGCAAAGAAGCCGCCGGCTCGGAAGTGACACGGGCCCGACTCTTGGTCTAGACTTGTACTGGCCGGCCAGTATAGGAATGAAACATGCAGAAAGTCCTCTTCACCAGCGCCCTCGGTCCCTACGCCGAGCAGTACTTCAACACCTCGCCCACCGACGTGTTCAACCAGCGATTCTCCAGGGGGTGCGGCATCTTCACGCTGCACGGCCATCTGCACATGAACGCTCTGCACGTCATCGCCCAGAACATCTCGGTTCCGTCGACGGTGCTCGAGTACCCCTCCGAAGACGACTTCGTGGCCGAGCTCGGCAAGGGCTACGACTTCCTCGGGATCAGCTCCTTCCACAACCAGGTCGACAACGTCGTGAGCATGTGCCTCCTGGCTCGCCAGCACGCGCCAAAGCTGAAGATCGTGCTCGGTGGCTATGGGGCGGTCGGCATCGAGGCCTGCTTCGATCCAGAGCGGGTGAGAGAGCTCTGCGACCATCTCTGTCACGAGGAAGGTATCGCCTTTTTCCGTGGGTTGCTCGGTGAGGATCCCGCCGCTCCCATGTCGCAATCCCACCTCCCACGCTGGGGCTATGGCCTGCCCTGGCTGGATCCAAACCCGCCCGGTCAGACGCCGGTCATGGTGGCCAGCGTCGGCTGTCCCAACGGCTGTGACTTCTGCGGCACCACCGAGATGTTCTGCAAGACCCGCCACCAGCTGCTCACGCCGGATCAGGTGCACGGTGAGTTCCAGCGGGCCTGGCGGGCCAACCCGTACTGTCACCAGGCGACGTTTCTCGAGGAGGACTCCTACCAGAACGTCGAGTACATGCGCGAGGTGGGTCGACTGCTGCGGGAAGACAGCGAGTTCGGGCTGTCCCACTACAACTTCTATTGCCTGTCATCGAATCGCTCCCTGTCGAAGTGGGATCTCGACGACGTGATGCTCACCGGAGTGTCCACCATCTTCATCGGCGTGGAGTCGAAGTTCGCTCCCGACGAGGGTTACGGCAAGCGGGGGGGCCTGTCCATTCAGGAGATGTTCAAGGCCCTGCACCGGCGCGGCATCATGACCACCGGCGCCTGGATGGTGGGCTTCGACTTCCAGAATCCCCAGAACATCGAGGAAGACTTCGCGGAGTTCCTGTCCTGTGAGCCGACAATGCATCAGATTGCGCGGGTCTGTCCTTTCCCGGCGACACCCATGTGGGAGCAGATGCGGGGGCAGGGCAGGATCCGCGATGACGTCACCTGGGAGGAGATCAGCTTCTACGGAGGAGGAGGCATGGCGCCCGCGAACTTCACCGAGGAACAGATCATGGGCAAGATCGAGGAGGGTTATCGGCGTCTATACGAGACGTGGGGGGCATCGATCGCCCGAATCCTCAAGGTCAACCTGCTCGGCTACGAGTACTGCACCGTCGAGAACCGGGATGGCTTCTGGCGTGACCGGGCCGAGTACCACAAGCGCATGGCGGTGATGATGATGCCGCTGCTGAAGCCGATGCGGATCTACGCTCCGAACAACACCGTGCGCAAGCGCATGAAGGACCTCGAGCGCACGTATGGCCGTCTCATCGGCGAGCCAACCAGCTTCCAGACCGTGATGGCCCAAGGGCTCACGGCAATGGCGGGCTTCCAGCGCTTCTCCGAGGTCCTATACCCCCGAGACAACATCATCAGCGAGGAGCCGTTCAAGCGCTACGAATACCACAAGAACGGAGGGGCAAAGCCCTATGACGTGAGCTGGCCTCACCGCCGCAAGCGCTACCGTCTGGAGCGCGCAGCCCGGAGTGGCTTGACCCACTTCCTGCATGCGGCGGGCAGGCTCTCGGATCGGTACGACCAGCTGCGGGGCGTGGACTTCGACCCGGCGATGAAGCGCGGCAATCCATCGCGTTTCCTGGCTCCCGGGTAGCATCTCAGAGATGGCATCCGGAGCGCTGCGGCTTGAGGCCGGGCAAACTCACGGTCTTCCACTCACGACGCGGTTTGCTGCGAGCCGAATCCCGCGCCTCTGGCTGGCGTGGCCAAAGAGGTTGCCTATTTCCCAGACAATGCCGCCAACTCCGATGCCAATCATCACATCCGAGGGGACATATCGGTGGAATTCTTCCTGCTGGACCCCGTGGTGTGCCATGGCGTGAAAGAACCCGGTGACGAATGCACCGGACAAGCTCACGACGGCCGTGGATATCGCGGCGCCATGGGCCGTCGGGTTTTGCATGCGCCGGACGAGCTTCTCGCCGTGGGGATCCTGCCGCGCGGCAAACTTCAGGGCTGACCAAGGTATCGGCGTGCCGTCCTGGTCAACGAAGTGCCTCGGGGCGACCCAGACCGCGGGCGGATTCCACAGCCCCACGAATGAGGGCGTCGGCAATTCTGCGTACTGGCCCTCGGCCTGCGGCGGATCGCCAGCGAACGCGTTCAAGAGCACGAGCATCACCCACATGTCGCGCATTGTACATCTCAAGCGTGCTATCGTCGTCCATGATCTGTCTATACGCCGCCGACACACCAGCAGAAGAGGTGTACTGCTGTGAGGCTCTCCCGGCGTTCGAGGACGAACGGTGGGAGGATGCACGAGCGGCTGCGGCGCGGGCCAGTGCGCTGGATCCCGATCTCGAAGTCGCCGAGACGCTACAGAACCTCGCCTTCTATCGACTCCAGCTGGCCGAGGTAGCGGCTGGCGTGAAAGCCGGCACCCTCGATCCCGATGAATGGCGGCCCGGGCGAATCGTAGCGTCGAGGACGACCCACAACATCGGTGACGAGTTCGGCGTAGGGGTGCACCTGGGCAACCTCGGAGGCGGTTGGCGCATGCGCACGCCAGCGCTCTTTCGGCACTTCTGGATCTCCGTCGAGTCGATGCAGGTGGCGGTCTGCGTGAATGGGGGGCTGCGCAAGGACGCAACCTGGGCCTATGCCACCCTGTGCGGTGAGTCGTTGATGTACCAGTTTGATGGTGTGGACTGGGCTCCAGCCGCACGGACAGCGGTCGGCGTGGACACCCGGATCAACCAGTTTGCCTCCGTCGGCGTGCAGGGAGGCGCGATCCACGCCGGCTACAGTGGACACGATGTCTTTGGGCTGGTTCGTGCCCAGGTGACGGTCTATGTGCCGTGGCGGAACGGCTCACCGTAGGGGTTGCGACAAGTTGTCGGATTGGGCATCCTGTGCCCATGAGAGGAATCATCCCGAATCGGGAGGAAGGCGAGGACATGGTCAGGTCCCACGCCGAGTTCGTGCTGGACTTCGGTCCCGCCAACTGAAGCGAGCGGATGCGGTCTACTCGACCCCTCTGCTGGACCGAGATCTTCTCCAGGCCAGGAGCGGCAGCAACATCCACCAGGGCCCGGTTGAGCCCGTCGCGCACCCGCACGCCTTCGCCTCTGGCTTTCGATCGCGCGGCTCGAGCTCGAGGCCGGTGTCTTCGCCGGCATCGGGTACTGGCGGACCGAGGGTCACCGTCAGATCGGTGGCGCTTGCGGATCTGGGCATGTTGTTCGCGAGCTGGAACACGTAGGTCCCCGGCTCTTCGACGTTCCACGCGGCTTGGTAGTGATGTATGTCGTACTGGGGGTTGGTGTCGCTGGGCACCGTCGAGACGCGCTCAGCCGTGGCAACGCTCTCTGCGTCGTGAATCCAGTGGTTCGCAATCATCAGGAAGTTGACATTGATCCACAGCTCGACCTCCTGGGCCTCCCAGGTGATTCGCGGCCCGGACCTCCCCATGACCTCGAGCACCTGAGGCCCCCCAGATTCGTACAAATCAAAGCCGAGGTATTCGCTCTGCCCGAAGGACAGCTGCACTTGCGCTCCCTCTGGGGGGATCTCGATGCTGAACTGCATGTTGCCGGGGACCCGACCCAGCGTGTTGTACGGATAGGAGCCACCGACGGTGGTGAACCTGCGGAAGGGCTCATCACCAGGTTCAACCATCATAATTGGATGGCAGTCGTATACGCCGCGAGCGTCCCAACGGTTCCGCAGATCCTCGGCCACTGCCGGTCCCAGCCCCAGCTCGACCTCGGCCTCGATCGCGTCGGCAGCGCTGGAGAATGTCGGGCTCGTGCCCATCGTTGCCACTCCGTCGAGCACGGCGCGGTCGAGCAGTGCCTGATCGGGCTCTGGCAAAGTCACTCGAAGCTGCCAAAGTGCGCCGGAGAAGGGGAGGCCGTCGTAGTGGGACTCCCCGTACAGGTCTGTGTCGCAGTGGTATTCGGCGTCAAGGTCGCGGATCGCTTCGTCTCCCCCGGCATATTCAGCGGTCTGTCCGTCGCCGTGGATCGCGTTGGAGTAATAGTCGCTCAGGCCCTCGTTGAGCGCATTTGCCACCACAGACGGACCGTAGTCGGTCGCCCACGAGTAGCGCGGACCGTTGAGGGAGTGATTGATGAAGTGCCCCATCTCGTGGTGGATGACATCGGCGTCGTAGGAGAAGTCTTCGGGATCTGCCTGCCCGAACACCAGCCGCGGAGGGATCCACTCGTCCTCCCATGTCATGTATCCGCCGGTGTAGTAGGCATTTCGGTACGGCTTGAGCGCTGCGCTGGGGTCGGAAGCGGTCTCCTCGGTCCACATGTCCGCCGTTCGGTGGTTGTATACGACCGTGAGGCGCGGATCGAACTCGGGCACCGGCGTCCAGCCCAGCGCGTCGAACCACTCCAGCCCTTGATGAACATTCCAGTAGGTGTGTGGTCCGCCGAAATCGTCTTCGTCTCGCGCGGGGTCGGCAGGAGCGAGAACCGGCTGGTAGTCGTACGCACCGGCAACTGGCCCCGGAGCCGGTTCCTCGGTGCAGATACGAATGTCGATGTAGCCGTTCTCGGTCCAGCTCTCGACGGTCTCACCTTGGTCGCGGCAGGCGAAGACCTCCACTCGGTCGTCTTCCAAGCTCACGTCGGCGTCGGTGAGCACCACCTCGACTGGACCGGCATCTACGACTGGATTGTGCACATAGACATTGGCGGTCGTGTCGGCTTGGGAGCCCTCCTCGACGGTGAGGACCAGGCCGCTGACTGCGTCGACTCTCACTCTCGCCACGTTGAAGTCCAGCGCGTGCCGGAGCTCGATCGTCCACACGCGGATCAAGCTGGGCCCGCTCGGCTGCCAGCTCAGACGTGCCTTGGGATCGGCGCCCGCGACGTACCCAAGGGCTGCCTCGATTGCCCGATCGGCTGCGATGACGACTCCACCCCGCCTCGGAGGGGGCAATGGATCGGCAGAGACCCGCAGCAAACGCCCGTTCTTGTCGATGCGGAGGACTGTGAGGGCGTCCACCTCGATGCCCTGGATGTGAGGGCGCAGCTGCACGGCGACCCCGTGGGGACCGAATCCGTCCGGATCGGCCGGTCCACCCATCGCCAGCTCGGCGATGATCTGGTGTTCCCAGGGCTGGGGATTGGCCTCGAGCCAGGTCTGGACGGCTTCTTCGACGGTCTGCGTCTCGTGCATTGGCGCCGCAGCCAGGGCGATCTGAAAGAGCAGAGTACAAAGCATCAATCGGTCCTCGCGTCATTGTTTCACATGCACACCGTTCCGGTATCACGCCCTCCTGTTGTGGCGTACTCGGCGGTGTCGTTAATCGAGACCTCCATATCGAAACGGCGTCACATGTTCCGTTGGCTGCAAGGCGAACGTACTTGATCAGGCGAACTTTCGCACCATTGCATCGGCTTGGTTGCGCTACCAGGGCGCAACCGCGTCGATCCAGTACGCCATGTAGGCGCTGACGCCTTGCAGGCCACCATGGCCTATGGGATAAACCTCGCACATCACTTTCGATGGAGATCCAAGAAATGGCAAAAATGAGACTTCTCGCAATGGCCGGCGTTATCGGCCTTATGTTCGGATGCAGCTATGGCGGCGTCGCAGCAGTTGACGGTGACACGGTGGTCATCGCCAAGAGCAACGGCTTCCTCTTTGGGCTGCTGAACAAGGTCTATGTGTGTCAGGTTTCCGACAGTGGCCTCACCGGCTGCGCGTCCAACGAATCACCGTAGTTCTCAACTTTTGTGGATAGCCACATTGGGCCTGCTCATTGCAGGTTGTAGCACCGCTCCGTCGCCACGGCGGAGCAGTGTTCAATTCGAAGTCCCCGCTTTCAAGGCCATGCCAGCGACGGTCGTCACGCTCGACGCCCGCGGTGAGCCCCCTTGGGACGCCTCCGGCCAGGAGCTTGCAAACGTGGCGTACCTTGCGGTCCGCGACTGTCCGGCCGCGATCCAGGATCTGAGCAACAACGCGATCGGCGTCTCGATCCACGTGACGGGTGATCAAGTCGAGATGGCGGAGATCTTGCCCGGAACCAAGCTCACAGCCGAGTCCGAGGCTTGCCTGCGCGAACGGGTCGGGCGTGCAAAGGCCCCAGCCCTCGAAGAACCCCTCGTCTACCAGACCTTCATCGCGTTGCCGGACCCATGAGTCCGCTCTGGCTCTGCGGCGCAATGCTGGTTGCCGCAGCGGCCGACGAGGCGGAGGAAGAGAGCGAGGAGGACGCCGCAGAGACCGAAGCGCGTGCGGCCAAGAACCGCGCCGCCGCCGTTGCGATGATGGACGCCGGAGGCGAGAACGGCTGGCTCGAGCGCGGGTGGCGCGTCGATCTGAATGTCGATTTCGCCGGCGGCAACCCTTGGGCCGATGATTGGAGCTGGTTGGGTCGCGGACGTGTTGGCCTCATGGCGGTACACGAACCCCAGTACCTCACCCTCGGGCTGACGGCGGAGCGGTTGTGGCCCCTCGAGCAGCCCTATGCAATCGGGCTCGAGATCGAAGCGATGGAGATGGTGAGCTCCCTCCAGCTCATCGGGGGAGGAGCGGTCGACCTGTCTGGAGGATTGCGCTGGCACGCCGGACTGGGTTGGCAGATCTTCGGAGTGGAGATCGACTTCGCAGGACCCGAGCGATTGGTGCTTGGCAAGGTGCGGATCCCGATCTCTTGGCTCATCTACGCCGCCACCGACTAG
>PJEL010000358.1_pt1 | contig 54191 bp, 57 predicted proteins | sample 1853271 | NCBI WGS metagenome assembly PJEL01 (sample SAMN08108733, study PRJNA415343) | Invertebrate metagenome, whole genome shotgun sequencing project. | host: Globobulimina | place: Sweden: Gullmar Fjord | collected 2015-08
AAAATTTCACGAGTGCCCACACAGATTGCATGGTCAAATTGTTAAAGAACATACTGACTAGGTTGCTGGCTAAGCGCCGTGCTCCGTGTCAGTGAGGTCGCATTATAGAGACTTCGATCACATTGGCAAGGGGTATATTGAAATAAAACCGTCATATTCGTTTGGATGTCTACTTATCGTTCGAATGGTCGATTTATCGATGTAAATCACACCACAACCTCGCTATTCTCTTATGTAATGGATTCAATAAAGGTAGCTCTTATGCACTCAGCACTACGATCTTATAAAGGAATAACACCGACTATTAATGAAAATGTTTATATCGACAGCTCAGCAGTCCTTATCGGAGACATTGAATTAAACGCTAATGCCAGTATTTGGCCTTTGGTGGCAGCAAGAGGCGATGTAAACCACATCAAAATTGGCGCAAGAAGTAATGTACAGGACGGGGCTGTTTTACATGTCACACGGAAAACACCCGATAACCCCACTGGTCATCCTTTAATTATTGGTGATGATGTGACAATAGGGCACAAAGCAATGTTACATGGCTGCCATGTTGGTCATCGTGTATTAGTCGGAATGGGTGCAATTCTATTAGATGGCGCCATTATAGAAGATGACGTCATTATTGGTGCGGGAAGTTTAGTACCACCAGGCAAAGTACTTAAAAGTGGTTTCCTCTATATAGGTAGCCCTGTTAAACAAGCGCGCCCATTAACTGATAACGAACGCGCCTTTCTTCCAACGTCAGCTGATAACTATGTCAGGCTTAAAAATGAGTACTTAGCTGAAAGTGAAAATCTTTAACCTATAAAGATACAACCTTCACTATCAAACTCTTCATCTTCTATCTGTTCTTCTGCCAACTCCTCTAAATCAAATCGATTGGCAGAAAAGGCAGCGAGGATCTCAGATTCAGTAACTAATGGCTGTAAGGTATGTTGCTGCAGCCATTTAAGACTTACCCAACAAGTAATCAACGCTCCACCTTGCTGGGCAGGGAAGTTGACGGCTTGCTTGTCATCATCCCAGCTTTGAAGGTCGGAAAATAAAATATTTTGATTCATCTCGTTCTCATTACTCCTGAAGCATACGGCGTAACTCTCGCAATACCTGCTTGGCACCAGGGCGTAACCCTCGCCATAACATAAAGCTTTCTGCAGCTTGACCAACAAGCATACCTAGCCCATCAACTACTTTTCCAGCACCTAAATCTCTAGCCCATAAATTGAACGCGGTAATTTGAGCGCTATAAACCATGTCATAACAAACCATATCATGTTTGATCAGACTTTCTGGCAAGCCTGGCAACTGCCCACTTAATCCTGCAGAAGTAGAATTAATGATCACATCAAAATTCGGTTGATTCAGTGTATCGATTGCAGCCGACGAAACAGAACCAAAAGACGCAAATAGTTCAGCCAGCTGCTGTGCTTTAGATAATGTGCGATTAGTTATTACTAACTCGGCAGGGTTTTGAGCAAGCAAAGGTAAAATAACACCACGTGCAGCTCCACCAGCTCCAACTAGCAAAATACGCTTACCAGCCAATTCAACTTGATTGAGTAATAAATCTTGAACTAGACCCTCACCGTCAGTGTTATCTCCTAAGATACCACCGTCATCTAGCTTCTTGAGCGTGTTGACAGCACCGGCTAATTTAGCGCGTTCGGAAAGTTGAGTCGCATATTGATATGCGTCCTCTTTGAAAGGTGCCGTGATATTGCAGCCTCGCCCTCCCGCAGAGAAAAAGTTATCCGCTGCAGATTTAAAACCATCAGCTGGCGCTAGCTCTGCCGTGTATTCCATCTTCTGCGATGTCTGACGGGCAAATAATGTATGAATGAAAGGTGATTTACTTTGTGCAATAGGGTTGCCAAAAACAACGTACTTATCCATGTGCTCGTAATCCAAAAAACTTGAAGTCAATTAAGGGCCGATAAATCGACCCTATCACTGCATTAAATGAAGCTCAAACAGTTCGTACTGCTACCATTCTCGCGGCTGAAGGTAGTTTTCATACAAATCAGCTTCCGCTGATCCGACCTTAGGCTCATAACAGTATTCCCAGCGAGCGAGCGGTGGCATTGACATTAAGATTGACTCGGTACGACCACCGCTTTGCAATCCAAACAGCGTGCCTCGGTCATACACCAAGTTAAATTCAACATAGCGCCCTCGACGATATAGCTGAAATTCACGTTCTCTCTCACCATAAGGGATATCTTGGCGACGTTGAACAATAGGCAAGTACCCGTCAATAAAGCCGTTACCAACCGCTTGTGTATAAGCAAAGCTTTGTTCAAAGCCCCACTCATTCAAATCATCGAAAAACAAACCACCGACACCGCGCGTTTCATTACGGTGAGGTAAGAAAAAGTATTTATCACACCATGCTTTATGCTGGTCATAAATATCATCACCAAATGGGGCACATAAATGCTTAGCTGTGTTATGCCAATGCTGACAATCTTCTTCAAAAGGATAAAAAGGGGTTAAGTCAAAACCACCACCAAACCACCATACTGGTGCTTCACCTTCTTTTTCAGCAATAAAGAAACGTACATTGGCATGAGATGTCGGGATATAGGGACTATTAGGATGGATTACTAATGACACGCCCATCGCTTCAAAACTACGACCTGCGAGTTCAGGACGGTGAGCAGTAGCAGAAGCTGGCATTTTAGTACCAAAAACATGGGAGAAATTAACGCCAGCTTGCTCAAACACACTTCCTTGACGAAGAACACGGCTACGGCCACCGCCACCTTGTTCACGCTGCCATTCATCTTGTTCAAATACTGCACCCTTGTCTTGGCTTTCCAAGCTTTGGCATATTTGATCTTGAAGCGACAATAAAAAAGCTTTCACTGCGTGTTTATCAACATGTTCCATTATTTATCCTTGTTCTAGCTAACCACTAACCCTGACGCAGTACAGTATCACTAAATGCATCTCGAATTTCTGTTGGGTTTTCACGTCCACCAGTCTCACCTTCTAAAATAGCACTTAAGTGCTCACCTAACTGACTATGTACTTCAGCCACAGTCTTACACGGTGGTAAGCCAGTTAAATTAGCACTGGTGGAGGTGATAGGTTTACCAAACTGATGACAAAGCTTCTGCACTAGAGGATGATCACTCACTCGAACGGCGATGGATGTAAATTTACCCGTAAGGAAAGGGGAAATATCTTTTTTCACCGGCATCACCCAGGTAACAGGCCCAGGCCAGGTCGAAAATATTTTCTGCTTTTGTAAATCATTAAGCTGGGCATCATCAATATACGGTTGTAGCTGTTGATAATTAGCCGCAATCAGAATCAAACCTTTTTCGATCGGACGCTGTTTTAAAGCAAGTAGCTTTTCGATAGCTTGTGGATTATCAGGATCGCACCCAACACCAAATACACCCTCTGTCGGGTAAGCAATGACCTCTCCACTTTGTAACGCAGATACAACTTGCTGTAAGTTGTCCATATCGACCTCGTTAATAACCATATTAAATGCAATAAAAAAGGCGCTCTAAAGAGAGCGCCTCTTAAATTCAATGGCTATTATTTAGCCCTTTAGACGCTCTTGTAAAGCAGCATCTTTCGCAATAACTGCTTCAGCGTTCTTTTGACGATCAGCTTTTACTGCTAATGCTAGCTCTTTGTCGCCAGTCGCTAGAATTTGAGCCGCTAAGTAACCAGCATTTTTTGCACCAGCACTGCCAATTGCCACAGTAGCAACAGGCACACCACCAGGCATCATTGCTGTTGAAAGCAATGCATCCATCCCTTGCAGAGGGCCAGCGTCAATTGGCACACCGATAACAGGTAAGGTTGTGATACCTGCAACAGCACCAGCTAAGTGAGCAGCTAAGCCTGCGGCACAAATAAATACGCCACAACCACGCACTTCAGCATCAGTCACATAACTATGCGTTGCTACTGGTGTACGGTGAGCAGAAGTAACTTTCACTTCAGTAGTAATTTCAAAAGATTTTAAAACATCAAGCGTTGCCTGCATTACTGGCAAATCTGAATCTGAGCCCATCAAAACAGCTACAAATGGCTTAGTCATCATCTTTCCTTCCATATTTAAGTGACGTAATCGTTTGCGTCAGCATTATAAAGGAAATTTCAAATAGATCGATAGCGATTATTGTTGAATGTGGTGACACTTCTTATCTGCACATTGCAACTTGATGCCAGTTGCAAAACTTTTCTCTATTAATAAAGGAAAACCACAAGTTTCACATTGCTGTGCGACAGGCTTATTGTTTACAGCAAAACGACATGCTGGATATTGGTCGCAAGCAAAGAATGCTTTGCCATAACGAGACTTTCGTTGAACGAGGTGCCCTTTGTGACAATCTGGACACAACATTTGAGTATCGTCCGCTTTTTTCTCTAAGGGCTCAATATGCTGGCAATCAGGAAAACTCGCACAACCGATAAACATCCCAAAGCGACCTTGTCGTAAAACCAGTTCACTATCGCAAATAGGGCATGGCTTACCAAGGTGCTTCACTATGTGCCCGTCGTTCTGATTAAGTGGACGAATAAAGTCACACTCAGGGTAATTTGAACACCCAAGAAAAGGACCGCGCTTGCCATAACGCGTTTGTAATTGACCACCACAGGTCGGGCAGGGTTCTTCTTGCTCTAACGCATGCTCATGGGCATCAAATAACTGGTCGTGAACTTTGCCGGCCATACTACATATTACTCGCTAGGGCAGGGTTATCGATAATTAGTGAATGTATCCATCTTCTGCTCCGTAAAGCAGTTCTTCCATCTGAGTGTAAGCATTTTCATTACCAGGTGCGTTAAAGAGCACCATTAAAATAATCCACTTCAAATCATCTAATACAAAGTCGCTTGTTTCTAGTTCCATCACACGATCAATAACCATCTCACGCGTATCGGCACTTAATACATGAATTTGCTCTAAATAGGTCAAAAATCCGCGACATGTTACATCCATTCGAGCCATCTCTTGTGGAATATAAACACGAATAGACGTTATCGCACTATTATTCATGTACGGTATGGTTTCTGTTTCTTGCAGAGCAGCAAGCTTTTCAAGCCAGTTTAATGCCTTGTAGATATCATCTTGATGAAATCCGGCACGACTAAGCTCATCTGAAAGTTCATCCTGATCAACCAATAGCTCCACGTCGCTTTGGATATAGGTTTCAAACAGGTACATAAGAATATCCATCATGACTAGCCCCTCCTCGTTCTGATATAACCACCGGGCACTGTACTCACAACGCCTTGCAATTCTAAATCTAGTAATTGCATCATAACTTCATGTATGGGCAGTTTACAGCGTTCAGCAACCACATCAACGGGTATTGCTTCTTTGCCTACGGTAGCCAACACGGCTGAAAATGGCAATTCTTCATTTTCAGGTTGTGGCAACGACAAGTTCATTTGGCTATTTATTGCGCATTCCGTCAACGCACCTACTTCTTCAAATATATCGACCGGACTTTCTACCAGTTTAGCACCAGATTTTATCAAGGCATTACAACCTCGACTGCCAGGATTATGAATCGAACCAGGTAAGGCAAAAACATCTCGTCCTTGCTCTAAAGCATAGCGTGCCGTAATTAATGAGCCACTTCGCTCTGCAGCCTCTATAACAAGAACACCAACCGACAGCCCGCTGATCACTCTATTACGACGAGGGAAATTTTGTGGCCGCGGTTTTTCATCGGGCCAAAACTCAGAAACCAGAGCACCTTGCTCGATAATTTGACTGGCAAGGGTTCGATGACTCGCAGGATAAATATGATTAAGTCCTGAACCTAATACTGCAATTGTCGCACCACCATTTTTTAATGCGCCATAATGCGCTTGACCATCGATGCCTAATGCTAAGCCACTGGTAACAACATAATTAGCGGCAACCAATGCCGCAGAGAAATCATACGCCGCCTCACGCCCATCAAGACTAGCAGAACGGCTGCCAATAACGGCCAGTTGGGGTTCACGTAACCAACGATCTTCACCACGAACAAACAGCAAAGGCGGGGCAGATGCTATTTCTTTTAATAAAGCAGGGTAAAAAGGAGAGTCTAAGGTAAGAATGGTGTGATTATTTTGCTCTGCCCATATAAGTGCATGATCAATACGTTGCCGTTTGGGGTTATGCAATGCTGCAACTTGCGCTGATGATAAGCCAATGGCACGAAGTTGCTCGGCGGGCATTTCGATTAATTCTATCGGCGTCGCATATTGCAATAATTTGCTAATTCTACAACCACCTAAATATGGGACCGCAGCTAGAATTAGCCAACTTTCTAATATTGTCATCATTCAACTAAATATGGAGGTAACGCAAGCACACCAGCACGAAAGGGCTCTAGGCTACGTGTTACGACTGCTAAGCTAAAATACTCATATGGGCGGATAACCATTACTTCGCCAATATACAGATTACTGAGTTGTCGTTTTGCAGATAACCAGTTTTGTGTTTTTTTATACGCATAATTACCTTTATATCCTGTTACTTTCGCGCCAGGTCTAAATAGCTGTAATACATTGCCTGCCGCGAGGTTATCTAAATGACCACGATCAAGTACAACAACTTGAGATGTCGCTATATACTCATGTCCTTCTAAGTGCCCTAACACACTGGCTTGAATCTCGGCAGGTGCTGCTGATGGTGAAAAGTTCATATCAACAGCTGCACTATCTAATGGTGCAGGCAATAAAATATCGTTCTGACTGATCTCTTGACGAAAAGATTCCACCGTCATCAAGCTCATATTCTCTTGTATTTCTGACGTTATCAGCTTGGCAATCTCTTTGAGTGACACGACTTTCGCTTTGGTCTCATCGTTACGGGTAAAATCAGTTTCAACACGATATACCCACCACTCAGTGCCTAACAATAACTCGGTATCAACCCAGATCCTGTCACCTGATGACATGTATCCCTTCTTATCACTTGCCCCCAAAACCCGAGGAAGTTGAGCTGCGCTTTTGGCTGTGATCAATTTATTTTCAGCTAAATAAGGAAAGAGTAATGTTTCTTGTAGCGTGGTAATAGCAGAGTGCTTAATCCGGATCTGAGGCGATAGCACAACGATCTTTTTTAACTGTAATTGCGGACGACCATTTATCCATACCAGATGCAATTTATCACCCGGATAGATTAAATGAGGGTTTTGAATATAATTGTTCGCCTGCCAAAGTTGAGGCCATAACCAAGGATTATCAAGAAAGTAGGCAGAGATATCCCATAGCGTATCGCCTTTTTTAACAATATAAATTTCAGGAATATTTTTATTAACAATCGGTAACTCAGCGTTTGCCCAACGAACTGGTAATGAAGATATCAGAATAAACAATAAGACGCCCAGCCTCATGTTGTGCCTTCCTTGTCGATGATTACAGAATCATATAAATACAAGAAGCAACGGTGGCATTCGTTTTAAAAGATGTCCAAAGTAACCTAATCAGGAGGAAACGGTTTTAGGCACAGTTCAACTTTTATTCGTTTGTATACATCAGATACCGAGCAAGTTTGCTGACTGCCTCCAATCTACGGCATTACATTGTGTTCATTCTATTCACCAATAATGCAAAGAATCGTTGCCACCCATCGTTATCGCTTACAATGTTATGCAGCCAATGCTGTTATTTGATCTTTAAAATGACTAGAATTAGAACAAGTAAGTAATTTTCATTTTCAACACAGTTTAATTTTTTCGAGTATCTATGTCTCTATTGCAAGTATTAACATTCCCTGATGAACGCCTGCGTACTATTGCTAAGCCAGTTGAAGCAATAACACCAGAAATCCAGAACATCGTCGATGACATGCTAGAAACCATGTACGACGAAGAAGGTATCGGTTTAGCCGCAACCCAAGTTGATATTCATCAACGTATTGTGGTGATCGATATTTCTGAAGAGCGTGACCAACCAATGGTACTGATCAACCCAGAAATCACAGATAAACGTGGTGAAGATGGGATTGAAGAAGGCTGTCTATCGGTACCTGGCTCTCGAGCATTGGTTCCTCGTGCGGCAGAAGTTTCTGTTAAAGCACTTGATCGTGATGGTAACCCGTTCTCATTCGAAGCCGATGATCTGCTTGCAATCTGTGTACAGCACGAACTTGATCACTTAGCTGGCAAGTTGTTTGTTGATTACCTGTCGCCTTTAAAACGTCAGCGTATTAAACAGAAACTAGAGAAAATGAAGCGTTTTAACGACAAAGACTAATTAATCCGAGGTTACCTTGAGCAAACCGTTACGTATTGTATTTGCTGGTACACCTGACTTCGCCGCCCGTCATCTGGCGGCGTTGTTGTCTTCACAGCATGAAGTTATCGCCGTATATACCCAACCAGATCGTCCTGCTGGTCGTGGTAAAAAATTAACCGCGAGCCCGGTTAAAAATATTGCGTTAGAAAATGATCTGCCCGTGTATCAACCGGCATCATTGCGCAATGAAGACGCGCAACAAGAACTTGCGGCGTTAAATGCCGATATCATGGTCGTCGTGGCTTATGGCCTACTACTGCCTAAAATTGTGTTAGATACGCCTAAACTGGGTTGTATCAATGTACATGGTTCTATTTTGCCACGCTGGCGTGGTGCTGCACCGATCCAACGCTCAATTTGGGCTGGCGATGAAGAAACCGGTGTAACCATCATGCAAATGGATGAAGGCCTTGATACGGGTGATATGCTAACTATCGCCACACTAGCTATCGAGCCAACAGATACCAGTGCGACGATGTATGACAAGCTGGCGGGATTAGGTCCTAACGCTTTAATTGACTGTCTATCTGAGATTTCGGCAGGCACAGCCATTGCTGAAAAGCAAAATGATGAGCTTGCTAATTACGCGAAAAAGCTAAGCAAAGAAGAAGCAAAAATTAACTGGGCAATGGAAGCAACCGCGATTGAGCGTTGTATCCGCGCATTTAACCCATGGCCAATGAGCTACTTTGCTGTTGCTGAACAAAATGTCAAAGTATGGCATGCCGTTGTTGAAGCTGACAACCAAGGCAAAGTACCGGGAACAATTTTATCTGCCGATAAACAAGGCATCACGGTTGCGACAGGTAAAGGTGCACTTCGCCTTATCGAGCTTCAACCTCCAGGAAAGAAAGCCATGAAAGCGCAAGATATTTTAAACTCGCGCCGAGAGTGGTTTGAACCTGGCACTCAACTGTAATGTTAAAGCCAGTGCCCAATCACTGGCTTTTTTATTTTCCACGTCGTTAAAAATAAATTCAGGAAATACGCATGAACGTAAGAGCCGCAGCAGCCCAGGTTGTTTTTCAGGTTGTTGATCAGGGGCAATCCCTTTCAGCTGCACTACCAGCAGCCCAGCAGAACATTCGAGAACGTGATCATGCTTTGCTGCAAGAGATTTGCTACGGCGTATTACGCTGGTTACCCCGTTTAGAGTCAATTACGACTCACCTAATGGACAAGCCTTTAAAAGGTAAGCAACGCGTTTTCCACCATTTGATTTTAGTGGGTTTATACCAACTAGGTCATATGCGTATTCCCGCTCATGCTGCTGTCGCCGAAACAGTTAATGCCACTAAAGATCTCAAGAAAACCCAGCTACGTGGCTTAATTAATGCCATTTTACGTAACTACCAGCGCCAACAAGAACAGCTAGATGCACAATCAGTCAGCCACGATGCCGGTAAATATGGCCATCCAGGTTGGTTATTAAAAATGCTGAAAGCTAGCTATCCAGAGCAGTTGGAAGCGATTGTTACAGCAAACAATACCAAAGCCCCAATGTGGCTACGCGTCAACCGCCAACACCATACTCGCGATGAATACCGCGCATTACTTAATGATGTTGGCATCGAGACAGACTTACACCCAGAAGCCGCTGATGCACTTCGTTTGTTGTCACCTTGCGATGTGAGCAAACTACCTGGTTTTGCTGATGGTTGGTCATCAGTACAAGATGGTGCCGCCCAATTAGCTGTCGACTTCTTACAACCACAAGCTGGCGAACTGATCCTTGATTGTTGTGCAGCGCCTGGTGGTAAAACGGCACATATCATGGAACGTCAGCCAACGGCGAAAGTAGTTGCCATTGATTGTGATGAACGCCGTTTAACCCGCGTTCATGAAAACCTTGCCCGCCTGAAGCTTGAGGCAACAGTATTGTGCGCCGATGCACGTTACCCTGCTGATTGGTGGCACGGTGAAAAATTTGACCGCATCTTGCTCGATGCTCCTTGTTCTGCCACAGGGGTTATTCGTCGTCATCCAGATATTAAATGGTTACGTCGAGCAAGCGACATTGAAGCGCTCGCCACACTTCAAGCTGAAATTTTTGATGCGATGTGGCTACAGCTGAAATCGGGTGGCACCTTGGTATATGCGACCTGTTCGATTACACCACAAGAAAACAGCGAACAAGTGAAAGCATTCCTTGCCCGCACAGCCGATGCAACCTTGATCAATCGCGGGCAAGAAGCCGATAGTGATATGGAGCAACCTGGTCGCCAGATCTTACCGGGTGAATCTGATATGGATGGTTTCTACTACGCTGTTCTGCAAAAAAACTAACACCAAAGCGTACCTCAAAAAGCCTAAATCGTTCTAACTCAAGACATATCATTATGCGCTTGAGTTAGAAGCATAGTAACCTACACAGAATACTTTAATCAGGCATATGCTATGAAAATCATCATTCTCGGCGCAGGTCAGGTCGGTGGCACACTGGCAGAGAACCTTGTCGGTGAAAACAACGACATAACGATTGTTGATAAAGACCCAGAACGTCTGCGAGAACTGCAAGATAAATACGACCTTCGGGTTGTACAGGGTTTTGCGAGCCATCCTCGTACTCTACGTGAAGCAGGGGCTCAGGATGCTGATATGTTAGTTTCGGTCACCAATTCTGACGAAACCAATATGATTGCCTGTCAGATTGCATTTTCTTTATTTAATACCCCTAACCGCGTCGCTCGTATCCGCTCTCCGGAATACCTCAAAGAAAAAGACTCGTTATTCCAATCAGATGCTGTTCCTGTCGATCACTTGATTGCCCCAGAAGAGCTGGTAACAGGGTATATCGAACGCTTAATTGAATACCCTGGCGCACTGCAGGTTGTCAGTTTTGCCGAAGATAAAGTCGGTTTAGTTGCCGTTAAAGCGTATTACGGTGGGCCATTAGTCGGTAATGCATTATCAGCATTACGTGAGCACATGCCACATATCGACACCCGTGTTGCGGCTATCTTTCGCCAAGGCAAACCGATTCGTCCTCAAGGCACCACCATAATTGAAGCCGATGATGAAGTATTCTTCGTTGCAGCCAGCAATCACATTCGCTCGGTGATGAGTGAACTTCAACGTCTAGAAAAACCTTATAAGCGTTTAATGATCGTCGGTGGCGGTAATATTGGTGCCGGTCTCGCCCGTCGATTAGAACAGGCTTATAGTGTTAAGCTCATTGAGCGTAATCCTGAGCGCGCTGAAAGCCTGTCTGAAATGCTCGAAAACACCATAGTGTTCTGTGGTGATGCATCCGATCAAGAGTTATTAAGTGAAGAGCACATCGAACAAATTGATGTATTTATTGCTGTGACTAACGATGATGAAGCAAACATCATGTCTGCCATGCTTGCTAAACGCATGGGTGCCAAGAAAGTCATGGTGCTTATTCAGCGCGGGGCTTATGTCGATTTAGTGCAAGGCGGGGCGATTGATATTGCAATATCGCCACAGCAAGCGACGATTTCAGCATTATTAACTCACGTACGAAAAGCCGATATTGTAAATGTATCGTCATTACGTCGCGGAGCAGCTGAAGCGATTGAGGCGATTGCTCATGGTGATTCAAGTACCTCAAAAGTAGTTGGTCGATCCATTGGTGAAATTAAGCTACCACCAGGCACGACCATTGGCGCAATCGTCCGTGGTAATGAAGTCTTAATTGCTCACGACCGAACCATGATTGAACAAGATGATCATGTTGTTATGTTCCTCGTCGACAAAAAATACATCCCTGATGTTGAGCGTCTCTTCCAACCTAGCCCATTTTTCCTATAACTTATGGTTAATTTCCGTCCCATAATGTTCGTGATCGGGTTGGTTTTATCTAAAATCGCCCTTTTCATGTACATCCCAACTCTGGTTGCCTTTTTTACAGGTACTGGTGGGTTCATCGATTTCGCCACCGCGGTTATTATTACTCATACCGTGGCTTTTCTATGTCTAACATTTGGTAAAACCAAAGAGTTTAAGCTAGGGGTCAGGGAGATGTTCCTGATCACAACCTTAGTGTGGACAATTTCCAGCGCCTTTGCGGCACTGCCTTTTGTCTTCATCAACCACATCAGCTTTACCGATGCCTACTTCGAAACCATGTCGGGCATTACGACAACGGGCTCAACTGTGCTCAGTGGGTTAGATGATATGGCACCCAGTATTCTGCTTTGGCGTTCAACATTACAATGGCTAGGTGGTATTGGATTTATTGTAATGGGCGTCGCCATTCTACCCATGTTAAACGTAGGTGGGATGCGACTGTTCCAAACCGAATCGTCAGATTGGTCAGAAAAAAGTTCACCGAGAACCAAAAGTGTTGCCAAGAATATAGTCAATGTTTACATAACCTTAACTATATTGTGCATCATGGGTTTTGTAATGACAGGCATGAATACGTTTGATGCAATAAACCATGCTTTTACCACCTTATCAACAGGTGGCTATTCAACCTCTGATGGCTCAATGAATAACTTCTCCCACAGCACACATTGGGTCGCAACCTTCTTTATGTTCGCGGGCGGTTTGCCATTTCTCTTATTTGTACAAGCACTGCGTAAAAGAAGCCTAGGAGCTCTATTTGCAGATGCCCAAGTAAGAGGCTTCACTTTATTAGTACTATTAGCAGGATTGATTGTCGCACTTTGGTTAACGTGGAAGCTGGACTACAACTTTCTTGATGCGTTGCGTGTGTCTCTGTTTAATATCATTTCTGTGGTGACGACAACAGGGTTTGGTCTTGATGACTTCACTTCGTGGGGGCCGCTCCCCAGCATCATTTTTGCTTTCATTATGTTGGTTGGTGGGTGTTCAGGATCGACATCGGGGGGAATTAAAATCTTCCGTTTTCAAGTCGCTTTTGCCTTGTTACGCAAACAGATGATGCAACTGGTTCATCCTTCAGGTGTATTTATCCAACGCTATAACGGTCGCCCAGTCACTGATGGTATCGTACGTTCAGTTGTTGCTTTTGCGCTAACTTTTATTCTGACCATTGTGGTTATTGCCGCAATATTAGGCATACTTGGTTTAGATCCTGTCACCAGTATTACAGGTGCCGTTACCGCCGTTGCCAATGTAGGTCCAGGCATGGGAAATATTATTGGACCAACGGGTAATTTTGCCAGCTTACCCGATATGGCTAAATGGACATTAAGCATTGGAATGTTAATGGGACGCTTGGAAATACTCACCGTGCTCGTGGTCTTTTTTCCTGCATTTTGGCGTGACTAACATACTGTTACCAATAAAAAAGAGAGCATATATGCTCTCTTTTTTTCTATATTAAATCGGTTTAACGTAATAATAAATGGCAAAGAAATGGCAGACCGTTCCACCTAAAACAAACATGTGCCAAATCGCGTGGTTATAAGGAATGCGTTTATTCACGTAAAAAAACACTCCTAACGAATAAATAACGCCGCCTAAACCCAATAATACTAAGCCACCAGGCGAAATTGAGATCGCTAACTGATAGACCACAATCACAGATAACCAACCCATCGTCAGATAAGTAATCAAAGATAAGCGCTTAAACCGGTACACAAAGATAATTTTGAGAGCAATGCCGATAATGGCAAGCCCCCATATGACAGACATTAAGGTAATAGCCAATGGGGTACGTAAAGAGATCAATAAGAAAGGAGTATAAGTGCCAGCAATTAATAAAAAGATAGCGCTATGATCAAACGTTTTTAAAGCCCGCTTAGCACGCTCATAAGGGATAGCATGGTAAAGCGTTGAGGCGAGGTACAGTAAAATAATACTGCTTCCATAAATGCTCAAGCTCGCCATACTCATAAAATCAGCGTCAGCAGCGTTGCCCTGATTCAGTAACAGTACCAAACCAACAATACCGAAAATTAAACCTAAACCATGGCTAACACTATTCGCGATTTCTTCTGCCACTGAATAACCTTGCTTCAGTGCGACACTCTTTACCATCCTCAGCTCCCGATAGCGTTAATACTCAATAGAAAAGCAGTATGACACATTTCAGGGTACACGTGTAAGCTGAATTTTCCATTCATCAATATCAACACATCAGCCCCTTCTTGTCGTGAAAAGGGCCAACACAATTTTAGGTTGTTTGATCAAGGTAATCGAGCACTTGCTGACCAGCTTCAGTCGGTGTGCATTGCGCTGAAATATGGCAATGACGCTTCAACTCACCCCGGCCTAAAAACCCAGATAACATCCCTGAAATCCCCTTTAAGCGCCGATCGAGTTCAAACCATAGTTTCAAACCATCACTGTCTCGATAAGCGACAACTTCAAGCTCACGCCAAAGACCATGATATGGCCCTGATACGGGTACAAATTCGAATTCTTGTACAAACGGTAAATCAAACCCAGAAGCAGCTTCACATTCCACTTGAAGAATACGTAACCCTGCGTTTTCTAATGCGGTAAAAACACCATCCATCAATGGTTCAGGACGCACAGTCAGTGTATCGGTATCTTTAGGATCGCGTGCTAAAGGTATATCAAGGTAGGTATCGAGCCACACTTTCGCATCACCAATTGTCACCGGAGTATTGAATGGCAACTCAAAATCAACGTCAAATTCGCGTTCTTCGTTAACACCGATAACAAATGATTCTGGCAGCGACCATGAAGCCAAGACACAGGTTTGCGGTCTTTTTTCTTTACGGTGCTCGCTGTCACCACGGCTGACAGGCACTTCATCAATATAGCGGCAACATAGCTGCACGTTGATATTATCGATCTGCTGCTCGGTTGCTCCCCCCTGGACATGAATTACTACAGGTAGCTTTTCACCAGGAATCAACACATCACGCTTTAAAACAGTATCAACTTTTGCAGCACCAATCCCTAAACTGGCAAAACTCTTACGAAAGAAAGACATGAAAACTCCTGTTAAAAATGACAATGAAACGGTTAAAGAATCATATGAAATCAGTTTGTTTATCTTGCAAAGGTAGAAACAAAACCGCAAGCTCTTTAAAAATTCATTGTCATTTTTGAGGCAACTGATACCAACAAGGTTATTGATTACTTAAGTAAGTCGACGGTTGCTTGACGTGCGCGATCGGGATCACGAGCTATAATACCGTCAACAATTCGCTGATGAATATCCAATTTAAGTAAGCGTTCACGAGTGATAATGCGGAAATAGTTTTCAAATACAGCTTTAAACAAGTTACCAAATGGGCTGATAAAATGATTACCCGATGCAAAATAAATTAACTGATGAAAACGAGTATCAATTTCAATCCATTTATCTTGATTAAAATTATCCCCTAGCAGGTGCATTTCTTGCATTAAATACTGCAGTTCTTCACGATCAGCATCACTCGCATTTAATGCCGTTAATGCCGCCGCTTCTGGCTCTAATGTCATACGAACCTGTTGAAATTCTGCAACCAGCTCTGAATGCTCACTAAAATTTAACCATGCCAGTAAGTCCTGATCCAAGTAATTCCAATTACGCTTCGGTAATACACGCGTACCAATACGGGGGCGAGGATGTACCATGCCTTTCGCAGCAAGCATTTTAATCGCCTCACGTACCGCAGTACGGCTCACACCATACATTTCCCCAAGTTCAATTTCACCCGGTAAAATATCACCAGGGGCGTTTTCCCCTTGTAAAATACTTCGACCAATCGATTCTGCTAACTTATAAGACAAGTTACGATTAAGCACACTTTTCTGCTGTTCCATCAATGTTCCCTCTACGGCTATTTTTATAATAGTTGCCAATTTTTATATTGCGCATTACATCACAAAGTCACGGTGCTGGAACCGCTTATCTTCACAGTTGCTACACATAACAACGCATTCTCTATTTTCAGCCAAATATCAGCATAATTACCATCATCTTCCGTTGATACATCGCTCGACTTATCGGCACCTTGCTGCTATTCTCAGCGCCGAAAATAATACCAAACAACCCGGTCATTTTGTTCTGGATGGGCTTTGCCTATGGGGATACCCCTGCTTAATGATTGTTTATTCTTTTTTGGCCACGGATGAGCCTGACTATTGGTGAATCATGCGACCCGCATCTCCCGTCAGGTATGTAAGAAATACCCCTCGCAGTCCATCACGTTTACGCAATACCGCTCATGCGCCGACATTTAAACCTAAAAATGTACCGCAAAGCACCGCTGATATTCATGCAATACCAACCTCTCAGCCCGTTTTAACCAATCCGGTTACTGATGAACAAGCTGCGTAAGTATTCATGATGTAACTCAAAGGCAGTGATCATTTCACTGCCTTTTGTTTATCTAATCGAATCTCTTTTTCACATCCATTCCCAATAAGCCAATTCCGTCATTATCTCCAGTTTGAATCAACGCATTATTTGATATAATTAATCCACAATAAAATTATGACAATATTCGCTCAGCCTTAATTTTGGAGAAAGTAATGAAAACGCATCGTGTAAACGAGCTTATCGAGTTAATCCACCCTGAATGGAAAAAAAATTCAGACCTAAATTTAGTTCAATTTCTACTGAAACTAGCAGAAGAAGCAAAGTATGAAGGTAAATTAGAAGATTTAACCGACGATATCCTGATTTATCATCTGAAAATGCGTAATAGCGACGAGAATGCCATGATCCCAGGTATCGCTAAAGATTGTGAGAATGACTTCAAAACCGCCATTCTTCGTGCACGTGGCATTATCAAATAAGTACTGACTCCCACAAAACATGGCTGAACATCAGATCAGCCTATTTTAACTTCTCATCTGTTACACCCTTTTGGGCTGTCATCTGCACCTATTGCTGAAACTATGACCTTGTTAGAGTAATCAGAAAAATGACTGTTATATAATCAACTGATAACATCTATCGGTAATTATTTACATTAACGGTCAGGCAACGTATCTGAACCGATCCTTTTGCTGTGTCAGTGCAAGGAAATCCAAGGAAAGTAATGTCATGAGCCAAGAGAAAATTAAAATAAAGGATGTCACCCCTCAACAATTTAACCCCAAAACACATAAAGGCACATCAGATCGTTTTAATCCAAGCAACCAAATTTATGTCCGTGCCGTAAAAGGGGTTTATCAGCAACTTCGCCAGCGGATGGGGTGGCTATTAATGGTGCTCTTTATGGGCGTACCTTGGATTCCTTATGGTGACCGACAAGCAATATTGTTAGATATCGGTCAGCAGCAATTTAATTTCTTTGGTACAACATTATGGCCACAAGATCTCACCATTCTGGCATCGTTTTTCATGATTGCCGCGTTCGCACTCTTTTTTGTTACCACCTTTTTAGGACGTGTTTGGTGTGGGTATTTCTGTCCGCAAACAGTCTGGACCTTTATCTATATCTGGTTCGAAGAAAAACTAGAAGGCTCGGCCAATAAACGCCGTAAGCAAGATTCACTCAAGCTAACCAAAAAACTACTGGGTAGAAAAATACTCAAGCACATCGCATGGTGGGCAGTAGCACTCGCAACTGGGCTTACATTTGTCGGTTACTTTGTCCCAGTCAAAGATTTAGTAGTCGATTTTTTTACGTTTAATGTCAGCTTCTGGGCGGGTTTCTGGGTACTCTTTTTTGCGGTATGTACCTATGCCAACGCCGGCTGGATGCGATCAATTGTTTGTATTCACATGTGCCCATATGCACGATTCCAATCAGCTATGTTTGATAAAGACACCTATATTGTCGGTTACAATGAGGAGCGAGGCGAAACCCGAGGCCCTCGTTCTCGCAAGAAAGACCCGAAAGAACTAGGCTTAGGCGATTGTATTGACTGTGATTTATGTGTTCAGGTTTGCCCAACGGGCATTGATATTCGTGATGGACTGCAATATGAATGTATTAACTGTGGTGCTTGTGTCGATGCATGTGACAAAACCATGGATCGTATGGGGTATGAAAAAGGGCTGATCAGCTATACCACTGAACACAAGCTAGAAGGTCATAAAACCCATGTTATGCGTCCTAAATTAATCGGCTATGGCGCAGTCATGTTGGTAATGGGCGGATTATTTTTCTACTTAATTGCCTCGGTTCAACCGATGGGGCTGGATGTGCTTCGTGATAGAAGCCAGCTATTTAGAATCAACAATGAAGGGTTGGTTGAAAATACCTATACCTTGAAAATTCTGAATAAAACCCAACAAGACACCACCTTTTCGCTGTCAGTCGAAGGGTTAGAAGAAATCGAATGGTATGGCGCTCAAACCGTAAAAGTGTCTGCGGGTGAAATCTATACCTTGCCAATCAGCTTAGGCGTTGACCCTTATGTTATGAAAGCGCCAATTGCCGATATCACCTTTATTTTGCACAAAGGTGAGGGCGAAAATGAAACCACACTGCAGACTGAAAGTCGTTTTATTGGTGAACTTCGCTAGTCTCACTTAATCAGTAATATCAATAAAAGGGCCAGAACAGGGCCCTTTTTTATTATGATGGTATAAGATACATCACTAATTTGGTTCTGGATGTTGCCGCAATGACTCAACAAAGCTTTAGTTTTTCTGATCTCACGCCTGATTTATTACTCGATGCGCTCGACAGTGTGGGTGTGTATGCCGAATCAGGATTACTAGCGCTAAACAGTTATGAAAATAGGGTTTATCAGTTTAAAGCTGATGATGGCGCCCGCTACGTGGCAAAATTCTATCGCCCACAACGCTGGACTAACGAGCAAATTCAAGAAGAACATGATTTTACACTCGAGTTAGCGGATCAAGAAATTCCAGTTGCGGCACCTATCGTATTTTCGGGTGAGACTTTAACGCATTTTAAAGGTCATCGTTTTACCTTATTTCCAAGTATGGGGGGTCGTCAGTATGAAGTTGATAATATTGATCAACTTGAGTGGGTGGGTCGCTATCTAGGGCGTATCCATAACATAGGTAAAAGCAAAAGCTTTGTTCATCGTTCCACAATGAGCCTTGATGAGTACCTTTATCAACCACGTAAAATTTTAGAAAATGCCGATTTTATTCCTGACTACCTCAAAAAAACTTTTTTCTCAGATCTCGATCTACTCATTAAAGAGCTAGACCAACGTTGGCACTCTGATTGGCAACCCATTCGCTTACATGGCGATTGTCACCCAGGTAATATTTTATGGCGCGATGGCCCTTTATTCGTCGATCTCGATGATGCGCGTAATGGTCCTGCAGTCCAAGATTTATGGATGCTATTAAATGGTGATCGTAATGATCGACTCGCACAACTTGATACCTTGTTAGAAGCTTACACTGAATTTTCTGATTTCAATCCAAAAGAATTGCAACTTATTGAACCTTTACGCGGTCTTAGAATGGTTCACTACATGGCTTGGTTGGCAAAACGTTGGCAAGATCCTGCATTTCCCCGTGCCTTCCCATGGTTTGCAGATGCAAAATACTGGGAAGGACAAGTGCTATCATTTAAAGAGCAAATCGCGACATTAAATGAACCGCCGCTGCAACTAATGCCACAGTGGTAATCACCTAGAAAATAACACAACATAAATAAAACAATGGAAAGTAGCTAAAGGCTATTTCTTAAAACTCAGGGAGTACACCGCAACATGATGAAGAAACTTTTGGCTCTAGCGAGCGTAGCACTATTATCTTTTTCCGTTCAAGCTGCCAAGTTTACTGAAGGCGATTACTACAAAGTACTTGAACTACCTAAATCAAGCAGCCCGATCGTTACAGAATTTTTCTCTTTCTATTGCCCACACTGTAATAGCTTTGAGCCAATGATTCAGGAACTGAAAAAGCAACTGCCAGATAATGCTAAATTCCAGAAAAATCATGTTTCTTTCATGGGTGGCTCTATGGGTAAATCCATGAGTAAAGCTTTCGCGACATCTATCGTTCTCGGTATCGATAACAAGATGACACCAGTACTTTTCAATCGTGTTCATGGGATGAAAAAGCCACCGCGTAATGATGCAGAATTACGTCAAATCTTCGTTGATGAAGGTGTTAAAGCAGAAGATTTCGATGGTGCCTACAATAGCTTTGCCGTTAATTCGATGGTTAATCGTTTTGATAAAGGCTTCCAAGATAGTGGTCTAACGGGTGTTCCAGCTATTATCGTTAACAATAAATACCTAGTACAAACAGGTAAAATACAATCTTCTGATGAGTACTTCGAGTTAGTGAATTTCTTACTTAAAAAGTAATATTCAAGCGAGTACACAGCAGTATAGAAGGGGGCTTATATGCCCCTTCTTTTTATCCCGCATTAGGTATTACTTTTTATGGATAAGATCCTCATCAGCGCCTGTTTATATGGTTTACCAGTACGTTATGATGGAAAAGATAACCAGCTGACCGATAGCTTATTACAACAGTGGATACAACAAGATCGCTTAATCGTATTGTGCCCAGAGGTTTCTGGTGGGTTACCCACACCTCGACCGCCAGCAGAAATTCAAGCAGACGGAACCATCAGAACCAAGAACAATATCGATGTTACTGACGCCTTTTTACAAGGCGCACATCAAGCCGTCAGACTGTGCCAGCAACATAATATCAAGTTCGCGATCTTGAAAGAAAATAGCCCCTCATGTGGCAGCCATTTTATTTACAATGGGCAATTCAATGGCACAAAGATTACCGGGCAAGGTTTAACCGCAGCTGCACTAACAAAGATGGGCATTCAAGTCTTCAGTGAAAACCAACTTAGTATCTTAGACGCAGCCCTTGATTCATAAGCCACATCCACCTCCGTTTAATCAAACCACTTGAGCAGTTAAACGCTTTAATAATCGATCCATCGAACGATAACCTAATGCCTCGGCAAGGTGCCCACGCTCTATCTTGTCTTTCCCCGCTAGATCGGCAATCGTTCGCGCCACTTTAATGATTCGGTGGTAAGCCCGAATAGATAAGCCAAGTTGATGTAATGCACTTTCTAAAAATTCGGCATCCTCTTTGACTAGCGCACAGTGGGTATCTAACTCACGAGTAGACAATAAGGCATTAACCTTACCGCCACGGGCTAACATCACCTTTCTTGCATGATGAACTCGCTGTTGAATAACCGCACTGGTTTCACCTCGATCGCCCCCTTCTGCCAATGTGCCACGTGGTAGGCCTGGGATTTCTATCGACATATCGAATCGATCCAATAACGGACCAGATAAACGGCTAAGGTAGCGTAATATCGCTTGTGGGTTAGTCCGCGACTGGTTGCCTTCGTAATAACCTGTAGGGCTAGGATTTAAGGCGCCAATCAATTGAAAACGAGCAGGAAAACAGGTTTTACTGGCTGCACGAGAGATCACAATCTCACCAGACTCTAACGGCTCACGCAGTGAATCTAAGACCTTTCGCCCAAACTCTGGCATTTCATCTAAGAAGAGAATGCCATTATGTGCCAAGGATATTTCACCCGGTTTAGGCACAGACCCCCCGCCGACTAAAGCCGCCATCGAACTTGAATGATGCGGGGTTCTAAAAGGCCGTTGAAGCCAGTTACCTTCATGCAATGACTGCTGAGTCAATGAAGCAACAGATGCCGTTTCTAGGGCTTCTGCGTGCCCCATTTCAGGCAATAAATCACACAGGCGAGAAGCCAGCATGGTTTTACCCGTACCTGGTGGGCCTAAAAACAGTAAGTTATGCCCACCAGCCGCAGCAATCTCTAACGCACGCTTACCCTGCTGCTGACCGATAATATCTTGCATATCGCGATCATTTTTAGGGCGTTCTTGGGCTATTTCAGCCTCGTTTCGATGATGTAACTGCAATTGTTGTTGACCACATAAATGCCCACAGACAGCCAGTAAATCGCCAGCAGAACGATGTTTTTCTTTCCCCACCAGTGCAACTTGATCGCCATTATCATCAGGAACAATTAAACATCGTCCCGCCTTCGTTGATGCCAACGCTGCTGGCAACGCTCCTTTAACCGGACGTAAATCGCCTGATAATGCGAGTTCACCAAGAAATTCATATTCGTGCAGTTTATTCATCGGGATTTGTCCCGACGCAGCCAAAATACCTAACGCTATAGGCAAATCAAATCGCCCCCCTTCTTTGGGTAAATCGGCCGGGGCTAAGTTGACTGTTAGACGCTTGGAAGGGAACTCAAAATTCGCATTTACAATCGCACTGCGAACCCGATCTCGTGCCTCCTTGACCGTGGTTTCTGGCAGCCCAACCAAATTGAAGGCAGGCATTCCGTTACTCAAATGCACCTCAACGGTAACGGCGGGCGCGTCAACACCCACACATGCTCGGCTGTGAACAATCGCAAGAGTCATTCTTAATCGTCCTGTTTAGATTACATACTAATAAGTTAATGAAACGCTTCTATTTCGTTTCACAAAAAGCCTATTTATGCAGATTGTTTGCAAAGAAATCATAAGTTTTTTCTTGTCATGCGAGTCATGTCTGTGTTACCACTTAGGTAGAGCGACAATTAATCAATAAAATCGGACAGACAATAAATGCCATTTAACGCCAAAGCCCTACAACTCATTATTATCGTCATCGTGGTGATTATGTCACCACGAGGGGAATGCTAGGCGTTAGGTAGCAAGAAACATAACAAACGCATAAGCCCCCGCACTGAAAGGTTCGGGGGCTTTTTTAAATATTCAAAATCAGCAATAAAAAGCAATGCGGAAGCACGTTTTTAAGGAGCAGCAATGACAGGGGCAGAGTTAGTTGTACACGCGCTGCAGCAACAAGGGATAACCACGATATTTGGTTATCCTGGTGGCGCAATTATGCCAATCTATGACGCACTCTATGATGGTGGCGTCGAACACATTCTTTGCCGTCATGAGCAGGGTGCTGCCATGGCTGCGATTGGTATGGCTAGAGCCACTCAAGATGTTGCTGTATGCATGGCGACATCCGGTCCAGGTGCCACTAATCTGGTAACAGGATTAGCCGATGCTTTTCTTGATTCTGTGCCTATGGTTGCGATTACTGGACAGGTAGCCAGCTCGCATATTGGCACCGATGCCTTCCAAGAAATGGATGTAATTGGTATGTCATTGTCTTGTACCAAACACAGCTACCTTGTTACCGACATTAATGATCTCGCACCCACGTTAGCTGAAGCGTTTATTGTTGCCAAAGCAGGTCGACCAGGCCCGGTTATTGTTGATATCGCCAAAGACGTACAACTCGCCCAAGCGCCTGTTGAATTGCTGCCGTTTATTGAAGAGCCAAGCATTCCTGTTGCAACACCAGTATCTATCGCTAAAGCGCAGCGTCTTCTCGCCGCCAGCCAACGCCCTGTATTGTATGTAGGTGGTGGTGTTCAACTAGCGAAAGCAACCGACACCGTACGTACTTTTTTAAAACTAAACCCAATGCCAGCGGTGAGTACACTGAAAGGGCTGGGCACAGTAGAGCGTCACGACCCCCATTATTTAGGCATGCTGGGTATGCACGGCACTAAGGCGGCGAATTTAGTCGTTCAAGAGTCTGATTTATTGATTGTAGTGGGTGCCCGCTTTGATGATCGCGTAACCGGCAAGCTTGATACTTTCGCACCGCACGCAAAAGTCATTCACCTTGACATTGATGCCTCTGAATTTAATAAATTACGCATCGCAAACGCGCCATTACGCGGTGATGTCAATGTGATCTTACCGCAATTAGAATTGTCACAAGACATCTCTGCATGGGTACAGCACAGTGAAACATTACGTTCTGATTTCAAATGGCGTTATAACCACCCTGGCGATCTGATTTATGCACCACTACTGATGAAGCAGTTATCCGATATGATGCCCGACAGCTCGGTGATTTCGACGGATGTCGGCCAACATCAGATGTGGGCAGCACAACACATTCAACCTCGTGAACCACAAAATTACATCACGTCTGCCGGCCTAGGTACGATGGGCTTTGGCTTACCCGCTGCGATGGGGGCGAAAGTAGCCAGACCAAACGATGAATCTATCCTAATATCGGGGGATGGTTCATTCATGATGAATGTTCAAGAGCTTGGCACGTTAAAGCGTAAGCAAATTCCAGTGAAAATGGTGCTGATCAATAACCAACGCCTTGGCATGGTAAGACAATGGCAATCACTGTTTTTTGATGGACGCCACAGTGAAACGATCTTAGATGACAACCCTGATTTTGTCGTATTAGCCAGTGCGTTTGGTATTCCGGGTAAAACAATCACCAAGAAAGAAGAAGTAGAGCCAGCGCTAAAAGAAATGCTAGCAAGTGAAACCGCTTATTTGCTACATGTACTTATCTCTGAAGAAGAAAATGTATGGCCATTAGTGCCACCCGGTGCTGCGAACCAAGATATGCTGGAGAATACCTAATGGAAAGATACCTACTCGATATCAAAGCGGATGATAAACCAGTATTACTAGAGCGGGTTTTGCGCGTTATTCGCCACCGTGGTTTTATAATTAAACAAGTTAATGCAACACAGAATCACGAAAGTAAGATAGCAAGTGTAGAAATTATCGTCGACAGTGACCGTCCGATTACAACGCTGATCAATCAAATAGAAAAGCTTTGGGATATACGCACCGTCAAAACCACATTATTAGAAAACCAAGATTAGTACAGAAGGAAGGTACACGAGATGGCAAACACAGCAGATTACATTTGGTTTAATGGTGAAATGGTTCCTTGGGCTGAGGCAAATGTTCACGTATTAACCCATGCTATGCACTATGGTACGTCGGTTTTTGAAGGTATTCGCTGCTATAACACCCCAAATGGTCCCATTGTTTTTCGTCATAAAGAACACATGGATCGCTTAAAGAATTCAGCAAAGATTTACCGCTTCCCAATTCCATACTCATCTGAAGAATTAATGGAAATTTGTCGTGAGACGATTCGCGTCAACGAACTAGAATCTGCTTATATTCGTCCATTAGGCTATGTCGGTAATGTCGGTCTAGGGGTTTGCCCACCAGTTGATACTGAAATGGATCTTATTGTTGCGGCTTTTCCTTGGGGTTCTTACCTTGGTGAAGAAGCGTTAGAAAGTGGCGTCGATGCCATGATTTCAAGCTGGAATCGCGCAGCGCCTAATACCATTCCAACCGCCGCAAAAGCGGGCGGTAACTACCTTTCATCATTATTAGTCGGTAGTGAAGCGCGCCGCCACGGTTATGCAGAAGGCATCGCACTGAGTGTTGATGGTTACCTCTCTGAAGGTGCTGGCGAGAATATCTTTGTGGTGCGTAACGGGATCCTATCTACCCCACCAGCAACAAGCGCAATCTTACCAGGCATCACGCGTGATTCAATCATGGTGCTAGCCAAAGAGATGGGCTACGAAGTACGTGAAGAAAATATCGCGCGTGAAGCACTCTACCTTGCAGATGAAGTATTCATGACGGGTACCGCAGCAGAAATTGTGCCAGTTCGCAGTGTTGACCAAATCTCGGTAGGTGAAGGCAAACGCGGCCCTATCACCAAAGAAATTCAAGCGGCTTACTTTGGTCTATTCAATGGAACAACAGAAGATAAGTGGGGCTGGTTAGATTACGTTTACCCTAAATCTGACAAGTAAGCGCGCCAATTAAGTACATCATATTATTCGTTCATCTTGCCACACCAATTAGAGCGGCAAGATGAACAACGCAATAAAAGGATTTTTACTGTTATGCCTAAGTATCGTTCAGCCACCACCACCCACGGTCGTAATATGGCCGGAGCCCGCGCATTATGGCGTGCGACAGGCGTTAAAGATGAAGATTTCGGCAAGCCGATCATTGCCGTCGTTAACTCTTTTACGCAATTTGTACCTGGCCATGTTCATTTAAAGGACATGGGACAGCTAGTGGCAGGGGAAATAGAAAAAGCGGGTGGTATCGCCAAAGAATTCAATACCATTGCCGTTGATGATGGTATCGCAATGGGACACGGCGGTATGCTGTATTCCCTACCGTCGCGAGAACTCATTGCTGACTCGGTGGAATACATGGTTAATGCGCACTGCGCCGATGCAATGGTGTGCATCTCTAACTGTGACAAAATCACCCCGGGTATGCTAATGGCCTCACTGCGACTCAATATTCCTGTGATCTTTGTTTCTGGTGGACCGATGGAAGCCGGTAAAACAAAGCTGTCTGATCAGATCCTAAAGCTGGATCTTGTTGATGCCATGATTCAAGGTGCAGATCCTACGGTGTCTGACGAACAAAGCGAGCAAATAGAGCGATCTGCTTGTCCAACCTGTGGTTCATGTTCAGGGATGTTCACAGCGAACTCCATGAACTGTCTAACAGAAGCATTAGGATTAAGCCAACCAGGTAATGGTTCAATGCTGGCGACTCACGCCGATCGCGAACAACTCTTTATCAATGCGGGTAAACGTATTGTTGATCTGACTAAACGTTATTACCTTAACGATGATGACACCGCATTACCGCGTAATATTGCCAATAAAAAAGCCTTTGAAAATGCCATGGCGCTCGATATCGCAATGGGTGGCTCAACCAATACCGTATTGCACCTATTAGCCGCAGCAAAAGAAGGTGACATTGATTTTGATATGGACGACATCGATCGTATGTCTCGTCTGATACCGCACCTTTGTAAAGTAGCTCCCTCAACACCGAAATATCACATGGAAGATGTACACCGTGCTGGTGGTGTTTACAGTATTTTAGGTGAACTTGATCGCGCCGGTCTGCTGCATAACGACACTCACAATATACTGGGTCAAACATTTGCTGAATCACTGGCTGAATACGATATCGCGGTAACAGAATCACAAGCGGTGAAAGATTTCTTCCGTGCCGGTCCTGCTGGTATTCGCACCACCAAAGCCTTCTCGCAAAGCTGTCGCTGGGACACCTTAGATGACGATCGCACCAATGGCTGTATTCGCAGTAAAGAAAATGCATTTAGCCAAGATGGCGGGCTCGCTGTCCTTTCTGGCAACATCGCACTCAAAGGCTGTATTGTTAAAACCGCAGGCGTTGATGAAAACAGCTTAACCTTTAGCGGACCAGCCGTAGTTTTCGAAAGCCAAGATACTGCTGTTGAAGGTATTCTTGGGGGCAAAGTGAAATCGGGCGATGTAGTTGTTATTCGTTACGAAGGCCCTAAGGGTGGTCCTGGGATGCAAGAAATGTTGTACCCAACCACTTACCTTAAATCAATTGGTCTAGGCAAAGAATGTGCCTTAATCACTGATGGTCGCTTCTCTGGCGGCACGAGTGGTTTATCGATTGGTCATGTTTCACCAGAAGCAGCCGCTGGTGGTACGATTGGCCTCGTGAACGATGGCGATATCATTAATATCGATATTCCTAACCGCAGTATTGAATTACAAGTTGATGACGCAGAGCTTACCCAACGCCGTGTAACAGCAGATCAGCAAGGTTGGAAGCCTGTTAACCGTCAACGTGAAGTATCTTACGCATTACGTGCGTATGCATTACTTGCAACCAGTGCCGATCAAGGCGCTATCCGTGACAAATCTAAACTCGAAGGATAATAATGATGAGCGAAGTAACACAGGCCAAGGATGTAGAGCTATTAAGCGGAGCCGATTACCTTCGCAATATTCTTCGCGCACCTATCTATGAAGTGGCGCAAGTTACGCCTCTCCAAGATATGGATCGATTGTCAGCAAGGATCGGCAATCGCATCCAGTTAAAACGAGAAGATCGCCAGCCAGTTCACTCGTTTAAACTGCGTGGTGCTTACAACATGATGTCTCAGCTAACTCCTGAGCAACGTAAAGCGGGGGCTATTGCAGCCTCTGCGGGTAATCATGCTCAAGGGTTAGCATTATCCGGCCATAAGCTTGATGTTAGTGCAACCATCGTTATGCCACTGACCACACCTGCGATTAAAGTCGATGCGGTGAGAAGCTTTGGTGGCAAAGTGGTTTTGCATGGTAATAATTTTGATGAAGCCAAAGCCCACGCTGAAGAATTAGCGCAACAATATGGTTATACCTTCATCCCACCTTTTGATCACCCATCTGTGATTGCAGGGCAGGGCACCATAGGGATGGAGCTGCTCCAACAAAATGGGCATCTTGATTATGTTTTTGTTCCTGTTGGGGGCGGCGGTTTAGCGGCTGGAATATCGGTATTACTTAAACAGCTAATGCCGAATATTAAAATCATCGGTGTGGAAGCTGAAGATTCAGCCTGCTTGAAAGCCGCGCTCGATGAAGGTTGTCCGGTTACACTCGACCAAGTAGGCATGTTTGCTGACGGTGTCGCTGTAAAACGCATTGGTGAAGAAACATTCCGCTTATGCCAGCGATATCTTGATGAGGTTATTACCGTTAGCAGCGATGAAATTTGCTCTGCCGTTAAAGATATTTTTGAAGATACCCGAGCCATTGCAGAACCATCTGGTGCACTCTCTTTAGCGGGACTCAAAAAATACGCAGAGGTACACCAGCTACAAGATAAGCAGCTAGCATCCATTTTATCGGGAGCTAACCTCAACTTTCATGGTCTACGCTATGTATCAGAGCGTTGTGAATTAGGTGAGAAACGAGAAGGTCTCCTAGCGGTAACAGTGCCTGAGAGGCCTGGGGCTTTTCTTGATTTTTGCCATATATTAGGTGGCCGAGCAGTAACTGAGTTTAACTACCGCTACAACGACGATGCACTGGCTAATGTCTTTGTGGGTGTGCGCTTAATGCAAGGGCAAGAAGAGCTGGATGGCATCATTCACGATCTTCGAAAAGGGGGCTACCCCGTTGTCGATTTATCTGATGATGAAATGGCAAAAGTTCACGTGCGCTATATGATTGGTGGGCGCCCATCAAAGCCACTAAAAGAACGTTTATATAGCTTTGAATTTCCAGAGTACCCTGGCGCACTATTAAAGTTTCTTAAGACGTTAGGAACACATTGGAATATCAGTCTATTTAATTACCGTAACCATGGTGCAGATTATGGTCGAGTATTATGTGGCTTTGAGCTGGAAGATAAAGATCTGCTGTCTTTTACTAGCCACCTACGTGAATTAGGCTACCAATGGAAAGATGAAACTGAAAACCCAGCATATAAGTTTTTTCTTGCCCAATAGCGACATGAATAATAAGCCAACAAAAAAGCAGCCTATTGGCTGCTTTTTTTATTTTCGTTTTACTGAGGCAACATAATCAATCCAGCAAGAAACAAAACTCATATTATGTTCAATTAACTTCGAGCGCATCGAACGAGGCACTTGTGCAAATAGATCGAGTAACACTTGAATGTCATTTTTATCTTCAGATGATATTGGTCCTTCATCTTCATAGATAAACCAAATTAGTGGTCGTCCTGTTATATCGGCAATACTCACTAATGTTGATATTCTAGGTTCTGTTTTCCCCGATTCGAGATCGAGATACGTCTGACGAGCCAACCCTAATGCCTTTGCCATCGCAACTTGGGTAATATCTTTTCGCTCTCTCGCTTCTCGAATTTTAGTTGCTGTCCGTAATTTTACGTTTTCCACCCGTGTATCATCCATTAATCATTACAACAGGCCGTTCAAATAGCGCCATAAATCAGCCGACCTTTGCATTATTGACTTACATATTAGACTAGTATGACGTTGATATGATTATCATCACCCTATGTACAGTTAATATGTGAGTTCACCCCGCATATGCCTACATAGCTGTACAACTAAAGCCAGCAAACGCCCACAATAACATGCAATTTAGATACTTGTTCACCGCTAACTGTATAAAAATAGACTACTTACGTTTGTGAGTTAACGCTTTGGTATATTCCGCCATAAAGCCCGCTAAATTAATGCTCTGCTGCAAAATAATGTTACGAGCAGAATGAGGTAATCGGCTAAAGTATTGTAGCAAACGGTCAATCTCTTCTTTATATTCACTTTCTAAAATTTCAATGCCTTCATCCCCGTAAACAAACCAGGTTAACGGACGCTCGGTTATTTCAGAGATTTCTGATAGTAAACGTACTTTTGGTTCCGTTTTACCAGTTTCGAGATCAAGGTACGTCTGACGAGCAACCTGTAATTGTTGAGCCATATGAACTTGTGTTAACCCTTTCCACTCTCGTGCTTCTTTAATACGCGCAGCGATCTTGGCTTTAGAATCTGTCATGCCTAACCTCCAATACAAAAATAAATGAAGAATGCCTAGCAACCATGACAACACTTGCATGTAGTAAGCCAACTTGCAGATTGATTTACCAACCTAACAAATCAAAGACTTAATTAAAAAATCAGCAACTTATTCTTATATTGGATTGCAGAAAGTAAAAATGCGTTATGGTATTTTCATTTCGCAATAAATGCGTCACTGATGTATTAAAGAATAGACCCAGCATATTTATACGGGCATCGAAACGACAAAAGGCGCCATAATTGGCGCCTTTTTCTCAATAGTGAAACACTTATTGATAAGTGCTTTTACTCAACAGTAACGGCTTTCGCTAAGTTGCGAGGCTGATCAACATCGGTTCCTTTAATCAATGCAACATGGTAAGACAATAGCTGCATCGGTATCGTGTAAAAAATCGGTGCGATGAACTCATCCACTTTTGGCATGGTGATAATTTTCATGCCTTCACACTCTTCAAAACCAGCGTCGCTATCAGCAAACACGTACAGCAACCCACCACGCGCACGCACTTCTTCAATATTTGACTTAAGCTTTTCTAATAAATCATTGGTCGGTGCAACCACAATCACAGGCATATCGGCATCAATCAGTGCCAAGGGCCCATGTTTAAGTTCACCCGCGGCATACGCTTCTGCATGAATATAAGAGATCTCTTTTAATTTTAAAGAGCCTTCCATTGCGATTGGGTAAAACTCACCGCGACCTAAGAATAAAGCATGGTGCTTATCGGCAAAATCTTCTGCAAGTTGCTCAATAGGCTTATCAAACGCCAATGCTTTTTCAATTTGAGTCGGTAGCTGGTGGAGGGAAGTAACGATCTCTTTTTCTTTTTGCGGATCAATGACACCTCTCTGTTTACCCAATGCCGTTACGAACATCAACATTGTTGCGAGTTGAGTAGTAAAGGCTTTAGTTGATGCCACACCAATTTCAGTGCCTGCACGTGTCATGAACGCCAGATCAGATTCACGTACTAACGACGAGCCTGCGACGTTACAAATTGTCATAGCAGACATGTAACCTTTTTCTTTCGCCAAGCGTAGCGCAGCTAACGTATCTGCCGTTTCACCAGATTGCGACAGAGTGATTAACAGGCTGTTAGGGCGAGTAACAAACTTGCGGTAACGGAACTCAGAGGCAATCTCCACGTCACAGCTAACACCCGCTAATGCTTCAAACCAGTAACGTGCTGTCATACCCGCATTATACGAAGTGCCACACGCCACAATTTGTACGTGTTCTACGTTACGTAAAATGTCAGCAGCACCATTTCCAATACTCTCAACAATCACAGCGTCATTGCTAATACGGCCTTCCATAGTGTTAATCAAGGCACTTGGCTGTTGGTAGATTTCTTTTTGCATGAAGTGGCGGTATTGACCTTTATCTGCCGCATCTTGCTGCAAATTAGACTCATGCACCTCACGCTCAACCGGCTCGCCATTTAGGTCGAAAATATTCACTTCACGACGTGTAATCTCAGCCACATCACCTTCTTCAAGGAACATAAAGCGACGAGTTACATTCAGTAGGGCTAGTTGATCAGAAGCTAAGAAATTTTCACCAATACCTAAACCAATAACCAATGGGCTACCAGAACGAGCCACAACTAAACGCTCAGGATCTCGACGATCCATAACGACGGTACCGTATGCGCCTTCCAGTTGAGCTGCTGTTTTCTGTACCGCTTCTAATAATGTTTTAGCGCTACGTAATTCCCACTCGACAAGGTGAGCAATCACTTCAGTATCAGTTTGAGAAGCAAAAGAATAACCACGTTCAATAAGTAATGAACGTAATACTTCATGATTTTCGATAATGCCATTATGCACTAGCGCAATGTTTTCACCAGATACGTGTGGGTGAGCATTCGCTTCTGAAGGCTCACCATGTGTAGCCCAGCGAGTATGCGCAATACCTGTACCACCAATAATAGGGTTGCTGTCGACTGCATCTGCCAGTTCTTTTACTTTGCCTAAGCGACGAACACGTTGCAGATTACATTCTGTATCCAGAATAGCGACACCAGCAGAATCATAACCACGGTATTCAAGACGACGTAAACCTTCGACTAAAATTTCAGCCACATCACGTTGTGCTACTGCACCAACAATTCCACACATATTTTTATCTCCTAAATTTTATTCAACTGAGGCACAGATAACCTGTACCCCTTGATGTTCTATTTGTTCTTTCGCTTCAGCGCTTAAGCCATCATCCGTCACCAGCGTACTGATATTGCTCCACGGCAGTTCCATGTTGGGAATTTTTCGACCAATTTTGTCTGATTCAACCATTACGACAACTTCACGGGAAACTTCTGCCATGACTCGGCTCAAGCCAATCAATTCATTAAATGTTGTAGTACCACGAGCAATATCAATGCCATCTGCACCAATAAACAACTGATCAAAATCGTATGACCGCAATACTGATTCCGCCACTTGACCTTGAAAAGCTTCTGAATGGGGATCCCATGTGCCTCCTGTCATCAGCAATGTAGGTTCATTTTCAAGCTCATTTAAGGCATTCGCTACATTCAACGAATTCGTCATCACAATTAAGCCTTGTTTGCTGCCTAATAAACTAATGAGCGAGGCGGTAGTACTACCACTGTCGATGATGATGCGATTATGGTCACGAATACGTAAAGCGGCCGCTTTAGCAATGGCTAACTTACGAATCGAAACATTGTCTTCAACATCGGCGGAAACTATTTCTGAAGGCATCGCAATAGCACCACCATAGCGGCGTAGCAATAAGCCATTAGTTTCTAATGCGGTAAGGTCTTTACGGATGGTTACTTCTGAAGTAGCAAAGAAAGTCGCGAGCTGATCAACGCTAACTTCACCTTTTTCATTCACTAAGCTCACAATAGTGTGGCGACGTTGCTGAGTGTTTCTTTTAGACATTATGTTTTGATTCGTTAGCATTAAGTTTCGAACTGAAACTTAATGATAGCAAAACAAAACAAATAAGATCAATACGAAGAAGGAATATTGCCGTATTTTTTTAATCATAAGAGGCTGCTTTGTGGCTACTATCACGAAACACGGGGATCAACAGACGAAAAAAAGGCAGATAGAAATCTGCCTTTTTCCATTTTAACAATACAGTGACTACATTATTTTTGCTTTACTGGGCGTTTCCAACCTTTGATAGTACGGGCTGGAGCGCGAGTAATGACTAACTCACCTTCACCAATATCACGGTTAATCGTTGCACCAGCCCCAATAGTCGCCCCTTTGGCAATTTTAACAGGAGCGATTAATTGGGTATCAGAGCCAACAAAAACATCATCGCCAATTTCAGTCTTAAACTTATTCACACCATCATAATTACAGGTAATGGTACCAGCACCGATATTGACCCGATCACCGATATCAGCATCGCCTAAATACGTAAGATGATTTGCTTTAGAGCCACGTCCAAGACGTGATTTCTTCATTTCAACGAAGTTACCCACGTGAGAGTCACCCACCAGCTCAGCCCCTGGGCGCAAGCGAGTAAATGGACCTACAGTACAGTCTTCACCGACAGTTGCACCTTCAATCACACTGTAAGGTCGAATAACACTGTTATCATCAATCTCACAGTCTTTTAGCACACAACCTGCACCAATAAGTACATTGTTACCGATTGAAACGTTACCTTCGATGATCACGTTAACGTCAATCTCAACATCCGTACCACATTGCAATTTACCACGCAGATCAAAACGTGACGGATCGCGTAGCATTACGCCTTGCTCTAATAGACGTTCAGCTTGCATAGCTTGATATGCGCGCTCTAGTCGTGCCAATTGAATGCGGTTATTAACACCTTCAACTTCAATTGGATTAACCGGATGAACAGCTTCGACAGCACGGCCTTCATCATGCGCTATCGCAATAATATCGGTTAGGTAGTACTCACCTTGTGAATTTTCATTTTTCAGCTGACCTAACCAACGCTTCAGATCGCCACCATTTGCGACCATCACACCAGTATTAATCTCTTTGATCAGCTTTTGCTCTTCACTGGCATCTTTCTGTTCAACAATTGCCACAACTGGGCCATTACGACGCACAATACGTCCGTAGCCAGTCGGGTTATCGAGTACGACAGTCAACAGCGCAATACCGCCATCAGGCTGAGCATCAAGTAAGTTAGTTAATGTGTCACTGCTAATCAATGGTACGTCACCATATAGGATCAGTACTTTTTCATTATCAGCTAAACCAGGAGAGGCTTGATTAACCGCGTGACCAGTACCGAGTTGTTCTGCTTGCAGTACCCAGCTTACAGGCTCATCAGCCAGCACTTGCTGCATCGTATCGCCGCCATGGCCATATACTAAATGGATATGGCTTGCACCAAGATCACCACAAGTATCAATGACATGCTTGGCCATAGGCTTACCGGCAAGCGTGTGAAGTACTTTAGGTAGGTTTGAATACATACGGGTGCCTTTTCCCGCAGCGAGAATCACAGCACTAAAGCTCATGATGGTTATCCTTTTTGATGCATATATGAAATCGAAACTGCAAGCATTGTAGCGCTCTAATTGATGATATTTAAGAGTTATGCCTTAATTTCCTCTAAGTATTAACTGTATTTTGACGCATATAACACCCTATAGACTCAAAGAGTTGCCCCCAAAAGTACCCACGAGGTAAATCTTAGATATAAAAAAAGCGACCCTAAGGTCGCTTTTTGCGTCATACGTCTGACTTAACGCATTTTTTTCGTCAGCTCGATTACTCGTAACTGAGCGATTGCTTTAGCCAGATCACTGGCCGCTTGAGCAAAGTTGATATCGCCATGCTGATTATGGATTTGCTCCTCAGCTTGACGTTTCGCTTCTTCTGCCTTAGCTGCATCCAAATCTTCACCACGAATAGCGGTGTCAGCAAGTACCGTAACAGTACTTGGCTGAACTTCAAGCATGCCACCAGAAAGATAAATAACTTCTTCCTCGTCATTCTGCTTGGTGATTCGAACCATACCCGGCGTGATAGCGGTCAGCAGCGGTGTGTGTCCTGCGTGTATACCCAGTTCACCTTCGCTACCGGTCACCTGAATATTTTGAGCTCGACCAGAGAATAATTTTTTCTCTGCGCTTACAACGTCAAGGTGGAAGGTTATCGCTGCCATGTCGCCTCCTACTCAGCTTAAAGTTTCTGCGCTTTTTCCAATGCGTCTTCGATAGCACCACAGTACATAAATGCCTGTTCTGGGATGTCATCGTACTCGCCTGAAAGAAGACCTTTGAAGCTACGTAGCGTATCTTTAAGTGATACGTAGATACCAGGGTCGCCAGTAAAGACTTCAGCAACGTGGTAAGGCTGAGTTAGGAAACGCTCAATCTTACGTGCACGTGATACAGCTTGCTTATCATCTTCTGATAGCTCGTCCATACCAAGAATTGCAATGATGTCTTTCAGCTCTTTATAACGCTGTAGCAAGCTTTGAACGCCACGGGCAATGTCATAGTGCTCTTGACCAACAACCAATGGATCTAGCATACGAGATGTAGAATCTAATGGATCGATCGCTGGGTATAGACCCAAAGAAGCGATTTGACGAGAAAGTACAACTGTTGCATCCAAGTGCGCAAACGTTGTTGCTGGTGATGGATCCGTCAAGTCATCCGCAGGTACGTATACCGCTTGAACAGACGTGATAGAACCACTCTTCGTTGACGTGATACGTTCCTGAAGTACACCCATCTCTTCAGCCAGTGTTGGCTGGTAACCTACCGCTGATGGCATACGACCTAGTAGAGCCGAAACCTCAGTACCCGCAAGGGTATAACGATAGATGTTATCGATGAATAATAGTACGTCACGACCTTCGTCACGGAAACGTTCTGCCATCGTTAGACCAGTCAAAGCAACACGTAAACGGTTACCAGGAGGCTCGTTCATCTGGCCGTAAACCATCGCAACTTTTGATTCCGATGGGTTTTCAATGTTTACAACACCCGCTTCCTGCATTTCGTAGTAGAAGTCGTTACCCTCACGAGTACGCTCACCAACACCTGCAAATACAGATAGACCAGAGTGCTGAAGTGCGATGTTGTTGATAAGTTCCATCATGTTGACAGTCTTACCTACACCAGCACCACCGAACAAGCCGATTTTACCACCCTTAGCGAATGGACAAATCAAGTCGATAACTTTAACGCCAGTTTCTAGCAGCTCAGTCGCGTTAGACTGTTCTTCGTAGCTTGGTGCTTCACGGTGAATAGCGTAACGCTGTTCTTCACCGATCTCACCACACTCATCAATTGGCTGACCTAGAACGTTCATGATACGTCCTAGAGTCGCAGTACCAACTGGAACTTCAATTGGGCGGCCTGTATTTTCAACAGACAAGCCACGACGTAAGCCATCAGAAGTACCCATTGCGATACCACGAACAACGCCGCCACCAAGTTGCTGCTGAACTTCCAGTATTAAAATACCGTTCTCTTTTGCATCAACTTTAAGGGCGTCATAGATCTGTGGTACAGAGTCTTGTGGAAACTCTACGTCGACTACCGCACCGATGATCTGTACGATCTTACCTGTAGCCATCGTTAATCCTCTAAACTTATTAATTCTTTGCCTTAAACAGCAGATGCACCAGAAACGATTTCTGACAGTTCTTGTGTAATAGCACCTTGACGGGCTTTGTTATACACAAGCTGTAGATCGTTAATAATATCTCCAGCGTTATCTGTTGCAGCTTTCATCGCAACCATTCTAGCCGCTTGCTCACTCGCAAGGTTTTCAACCACGCCTTGATACACTTGTGATTCAACATAGCGAACCAGTAGGGTATCTAGCAGAGGCTTAGGCTCGGGCTCATAAATATAATCCCAAGAGTGGCTACGCTGCATTTCTTCGTCTTCTGACTTAGGCAAAGGTAGCAATTGATCGATCACTGGTTCCTGAACCATAGTGTTTACAAACTGGTTGTAAACTAAGTACAGGCGATCCAATTGGCCTTCATCATATTTCTTTAGCATGACACCAACAGTACCGATCAGCTCTTCAATCGTTGGGCTATCGCCCAAACCTGAAACCTGAGCGACAACGTTGCCACCGTAGCTATTAAAGAATGCTGTAGCTTTAGCGCCAACTAACGCTAGATCCACTTCTGCACCTTTATCAGACCAACTTTTCATGTCTGCCATAGCACGTTTAAACAAGTTAATGTTCAAACCACCACACAAACCACGGTCTGTTGAAATAATGATGTAACCTACACGCTTGGCTTCACGCTCCTCAAGATAAGGATGCTTATACTCGAGGCTACCAAGGGCGATATGACCGATCACTTTGCGCATAGTTTGTGCGTATGGACGTGATGATTCCATTGCGCCTTGCGTTTTACGCATTTTAGACGCTGCAACCATCTCCATCGCTTTAGTGATCTTTTGCGTGTTTTTAACACTACCGATCTTGTTACGAATCTCTTTTGCGCCGGCCATCGTTACTCTCCGTTAGTAGGTGATCGCAAACGCGATCACCAACCAATTACCAAGTTTGGGTAGCTTTGAAATCTTCAACCAGTTTAACGAACTGAGCTTCGACTTCACCGTTCCACGCACCCGTTTCATCAATCTGAGATACTAGCTCAGCAAATTGACCTTTAGCATAAGAAAGCAACGCAGCTTCGAAATCAGCAAGCTTAGTCAGCTCGATATCATTCAAATAGCCTTTTTCAGCAGCAAAGATAACCACAGCCTGTTCAAATACAGACATAGGTGCATACTGCTTTTGCTTCATCAATTCAGTCACTTTCTGACCGTGATCAAGCTGCTTTTTAGTTGCCGCATCAAGGTCAGACGAGAACTGAGCAAATGCTGCTAGTTCACGATACTGTGCAAGAGCGGTACGAATACCACCAGACAGTTTCTTAATGATCTTGGTTTGAGCAGAACCACCTACACGAGATACAGAAATACCTGGGTCAACAGCTGGACGGAGACCACCGTCAAACAGCTCTTTCTGTAGGAAGATCTGACCATCAGTGATGGAGATTACGTTCGTCGGTACGAATGCCGATACGTCACCAGCTTGCGTTTCGATAATTGGAAGCGCAGTCAGTGAACCGGTCTTACCTTTAACTTCACCGTTAGTGAACTTTTCTACGTAATGCTCGCTTACACGAGATGCACGCTCTAGAAGGCGAGAGTGTAAATAGAAAACATCACCAGGGTAAGCTTCACGACCTGGTGGACGACGAAGAAGTAGAGAGATCTGACGGTAAGCAACAGCTTGCTTAGACAAATCATCATATACGATCAACGCATCTTCACCGCGGTCACGGAAATACTCACCCATTGCACAACCAGAGTACGGTGCAAGGTATTGTAATGCTGCTGCTTCAGAAGCAGATGCAACTACAACGATAGTATTTTCCAGTGCGCCATGTTCTTCCAGCTTACGAACTACGTTAGCGATAGTTGAAGCTTTCTGGCCGATAGCAACGTAAACAGAGTAAATACCAGAATCTTTCTGGTTGATGATGGCATCGATCGCCATCGCCGTTTTACCTGTTTGACGGTCACCGATGATCAGCTCACGCTGACCACGACCGATTGGAATCATCGAATCGACAGCTTTGTAACCAGTTTGAAGTGGTTGATCAACTGATTTACGATCGATAACACCTGGTGCAATAACTTCTACAGGAGAAGTTAAATCTGTATCAATTGAACCTTTACCATCGATCGGCTCACCTAGGGTGTTAACAACACGACCAAGTAGCGCAGGACCAACAGGGACCTCAAGAATACGACCAGTACCTGTTACTTTCATGCCTTCCTGAAGGTCAGCATATGGGCCCATTACAACCGCACCAACCGAGTCACGCTCAAGGTTAAGTGCTAGTGCAAAACGGCCACCAGGTAATTCAATCATTTCGCCTTGCATTACGTCTGCAAGGCCATGGATACGAATGATACCGTCACTTACTGAAATGATGGTACCTTCGTTGCGTGCTTCACTAACAACATTGAAATTTTCAATACGTTGTTTGATCAGTTCGCTAATTTCCGTGGAATTAAGTTGCATGCTCCAATTCCCTAATCAAGACTGCAAAGTATCGCTCAGGCGGGTTAATTTACCGCGTACTGAGTTATCGATTACCAGGTCTCCAGCTCTAATTACGACCCCAGCAATCAGGGTCTCGTCTACACTGCAGTTCAGCTTCACTTCACGATCAAGACGCTTACCAAGTTTCTCACTAATAGCTGCAAGCTGAGCATCATCTAAAACCACCGCAGAAATCACGTCAGCTTCGATAACTTTTTCATGTTCATTTTTTAAGAACAAGAACTCGTCACGGATATTAGGTAGCACTTTAAGGCGTCCATTTTCAGCCAAAACTTTTAATAAGTTCTGGCCGAATTCGTTGAGTTGCTCACCGCAAACTGAAACAAAAATTTCAGTTAGCTTTTCAGCAGCAAATCCACTATCCAAGATATCTTGCATAGTTTTATCATTTACCACTTCACCAGCAAAAGTAAGCATTTCAGCCCATTGGACTAGCTCACCATTCTCAACCGCAAAATCAAAGGCTGCTTTAGCGTAGGGGCGTGCGATAGTAGTCATATCCGACATGTGCTTGCCCCTTTAATTACAGTTCTGCAGTGACTTTGTTAAGAAGATCAGCATGAACGTCTTTATCGATCGTACGTTCAATGATTTTCTCAGCACCAATCACAGCTAGAGTTGCAACTTGTTTTCTCAGATCATCACGAGCGCGATTGCGCTCAGCTTCAATTTCAGCTTGGCCTTGAGCAAGAATATTCTTACGCTCAGCTTGCGCTTCTATTTTAGCTTCATCGATGATCTGAGCTTTACGTTTGTTTGCTTGCTCAATAAGCTCGCTCGCTGCACGTTTCGCATCTTTCAATTGATCAGAAGCATTCGCTTGCGCTAGATTCAGGTCTTTGGCTGCGCGATCTGCTGCAGCCAAACCGTCAGCAATTTTTGTCTGACGTTCTTCAATCGCTTCCATAAGCGGTGGCCATACATATTTCATGCAGAACACGACAAATAGGAAAAAAGCGATAGCCTGACCCAGCAAAGTTGCATTCATATTCACAACGCATCTCCTTAAAAAGGGTTGCTATGGGTCCATTTGCGACTGTAATAAACCATAAGGTTAAAACAGTTATTGATTAACCAGCTAGCTGACCAACAAATGGGTTTGCGAATGTGAATAGTAGAGCGATTACGATACCGATCATTGGAACCGCATCAAGAAGACCGGCGATGATGAACATCTTAACTTGTAGCATTGGTGCCATCTCAGGCTGACGTGCAGCACCTTCAAGGAATTTACCGCCTAAAAGTGCGAAGCCGATCGCTGTACCAAGGGAAGCAAGACCTACAATGATGCCCACGGCAATTGCAGAAAAGCTTAGTAAAGTTTCCATCACTATCTCCAGTTTATAGTTGTCGGCTAAAATGCCAGTAAAAAATTGAACAAAAAAATTTACAAATAATTGTTAATGATTGTCTTCATGTGCCTGAGACAGGTACACAATAGTCAACATCATGAACACAAAAGCTTGAATTGTAATGATCAGAATGTGGAAAATTGCCCACGGTACCGAACCTAGCCATTGTGCCCACCACGGCATTAGTGCCGCAATTAGAATAAACACCACCTCACCAGCAAACATGTTGCCGAACAGACGCATACCCAATGAAATAGGCTTCGCAAGTAGCGATACCACTTCAAGAAGAAGGTTGAACGGAATCATAATTGGGTGATTGAACGGATGCAGAGCCAGTTCTTTAGCAAAACCGCCAAGACCTTTCACCTTGATGCTGTAATAGATCATCAATGCGAATACGCCCAACGCCATTGCCATGGTGATGTTAACATCTGCAGTTGGTACTACCTTAAGATAAGGAATACCCAGACCATGTTCTGCGGCATACGGAATAAAATCAATTGGAATTAAATCCATGATGTTCATCAGCATAATCCAACAGAAAATAGTAAGTGCCAAAGGAGCTACCAACGGGTTGCGGCCATGAAAAGTATCTTTAACGTTGCTATCAACGAATTCAACCAATATTTCCACAAAACACTGTAACTTACTTGGAACCCCTGATGTCGCCTTTTTTGCTACTGAATGGAAAAGCCCTAAAAAGATAAGACCAGTCAATACAGAGAAAAATAGGCTATCTATATGCACCGTCCAGAAGCCACCATCACCCACTGCCAAATTGGTCAGGTGGTGAGTAATGTAGCTTGACGGCGTTAGCGCTTCACCTGGCGCAGCCATAACTCATCCTATTTGTTGCTGTTAATAAATAAAACTGGCCCAAAGATGTTAATTCCAAGAACCAGCAAATAGGTCAGCTTGAGGGGAACAAGTTCCACCTCCATATACAGGTAAACAATGGCAAATAGGATGACTGTAATGAGGATTTTTAACACTTCCCCACCAAAAAACGATGCCATCACCAGTCGTGCCTTGCGAGCACCACTAAAGAGAAAAGCACACGTGGCAAAAACCGTATTGGCTATCACAAAGATACCACCACCGATTAATGCCGAAATTCCCCAGTCAACACTGACAGCAAATACTGCCATTAATGCCGTTGTTAAAACGACGCCAGCTTGCAATAACAGTAACCGCTTCGCCAATTGGCGTCCTGGTCTAACTAGCGCCGATACCATGTATTCGTTCCTCGAGTCCATTCCACTACACAATCGTCGTGCTGGGAAAACTGCGAAAATTATACGGCTCATTAGATTGAATGCAATCTAATAGCAGCAAAAAAAAGAGTAAGATTTTACAACACAATAACTTGATCACGTCGTTGTAAAATTTGCAACAAAATATGCACATCACCGATCACAATTCCTGACCAAAGATTGCAATAAGTTGCTTAAATTTGTGCGCTTCATCAAAACTGATAACAATCTTGCCTTTACCATTTTTTTGGTGGTTAATTGCTACCTGCGTTCCCAATCGTTCACTTAAACTATTTTCTAGTGCTTTAACCTCTAAATTCTCAGCAGGTTTAACACGTTCGCTAACAGGGTTAAGCAGTTTTTTGACTAACTTTTCAGTGTCACGCACATTCAGCATTTTAGCCACAACGGTTTCTGCAGCTTCTAACTGCATATTAGCGTCCAAGCTAAGCAGAGCACGTGCATGGCCCATATCAAGTTGACGACGTTCAAGCATACGCTTTACGGGGGCTTCTAACTGATTTAAACGCAGTAAGTTAGACACAGCAGCACGAGACTTACCCACCGCTTCCGCGATTTGCTGATGGGTCAGAGAAAACTCATTCTGTAAACGCTCTAATGCCTGCGCTTCTTCAATCGAATTAAGATCTTCACGTTGAATATTCTCAATCAATGCAATAGCAATCACTGCGCGGTCATTAACATCCTTAATAATACAAGGAATACTCTGAAGCCCAGCTTGACGAGCAGCTCGCCAACGTCGCTCACCAGCGATAATTTCATATTGTTGAGATGCCAACTTTCGCACCACAACAGGCTGAATAATACCTTGCGCACGAATAGAATCACTTAACTCAGCAAGTGCTTCCTCCGACATTTCTTTACGCGGTTGGTATTGGCCAGGCTGGAGCAGATGAATCGATAATTCTCTTAATGCACCATCTGCTGATAATGATTGTGCTTTTTCTGCACTTTGCTGCTTTGCTTGCGCCACAGAACTTGTTGCTAGCAATGCATCAAGGCCTTTTCCTAGGCCTCGTTTACTCATGTTCATGATCAACCCTTATGCGTTGATAGCATCTGCGCTATGTGCCAGTTCGTCACGGCGAATCATTTCACCGGCTAAGGCTAAATAGGCTTTTGCACCACTTGAATATTTATCGTAATACATTGCAGGGCGACCATGGCTCGGTGCTTCAGCAAGACGTACATTACGCGGAATAACAGTACGATACACTTTATCACCAAAATGCTTCTTAAGCTGTTGAGATACTTCGTTTGATAGTCTATTTCGAGGATCAAACATTGTCCTTAACAAACCTTCAATTTTAAGATCTGCATTCACAACGGCAGTTAATTTGCTGATGGTATCCATCAATGCCGTTAAACCTTCCAACGCAAAATATTCACATTGCATAGGCACTAAAACGGAATCAGCAGCAGTCATAGCGTTGATTGTAAGAAGATTAAGGGCGGGAGGGCAATCAATAAATATGAAATCATAGTTATCACGAACTACCTCTAAAGCATTACGTAAACGAACTTCACGTGCAAATACTTCCATCAACTTAATTTCTGCCGCCGTAACATCACCATTGGCAGCTATCAAATGATAGCCCCCAGTGGTATCTGTAATGACTACATCGTTAAACGGGGTTTCTTCGACTAAAAGTTCATATGCCGTAGCATCCACTTGGTATTTATCAACGCCGCTCGCCATCGTTGCGTTACCTTGCGGATCTAAATCTATAACTAAGACTTTTCGTTGCGTTGCCGCTAATGAAGCCGCTAAATTAACGCAAGTCGTGGTTTTACCCACGCCTCCTTTCTGATTTGCTATAGCAATGACTTTTCCCACGAAAAAACCTCATCCTTTATTCTTTTGCAGTCAAGATTACTAAATGACGCTCCCCTTCTAACTCAGGGATTTGCAAAGATTTGACTTCAGTCACAGAACACCACTCAGGTAACTCTGCCACTTCCTGTTCACTAAATTGACCCTTTAAAGCCAGAAAATGTCCATTTTCCGCTGGTAAATGGTGACACCAAGATACCATATCATTCATTGATGCAAATGCACGGCTGATCACTCCATCAAAACCTTGCTCTGGTTGGAATTCTTCAACACGGCTTTGCACTGGAGTTACATTGGTTATCTTCAGCTCATGAACAACTTGTTTGATAAAACGAATGCGCTTACCCAAGCTATCAAGCAGCGTAAAGTTTCTCTCTGGACACATAATGGCTAACGGAATCCCCGGTAAACCAGGCCCCGTACCAACATCAATGAAGTTCTCCCCCTGAAGGTGAGCACTTACCACAATACTATCCATGATATGTTTCACTAACATCTCATTAGGATCGCGCACTGATGTTAGATTGTACGCTTTATTCCATTTATGCAGCAGTTCTACATAACCTACAAGCTGTTGAACTTGTTGTTCTGTGACTTGCAATTCAGTTTGTGCGATTAACTGCACTAAACGTTGTTTCATTGATAATTCCTATTCGCCTTTTTTCAGCATACCGTGCTTTTTCAAGTAGACCAGCAGCAAAGAGATTGCAGCAGGGGTAATACCTGAAATACGAGAAGCCATACCAATTGTTTCTGGTTTCGCATCGTTTAATTTAACAATGACTTCATTTGATAAGCCTTTAACAAGGCTGTATTCCAAATCGAATGGTAATTTTGTGGTTTCATGACGCAGTGACTTTTCAACTTCGTCTTTCTGGCGATCAATGTAACCCTGATATTTCACCTGGGTTTCAACTTGCTCGCTGGCTTGTGTATCAATATGAGCAGGTGAAAAGTCTTCAAGTTGCGTTAATAATTTATACGTTATCTCAGGGCGACGTAAAAGATCTTCGCCATTGGCTTCTCGTGTAATCGGTGTTTTAAGGATCTTATTGATTTCATCAACATGATCCGAGTTTGGGTTGATCCAAATATCTTTTAAACGCTGACGTTCTTGTTCGATATTCTCAACTTTTTGGTTAAATCGAGCCCAACGATCATCATCCACTAAACCAAATTCACGACCAATTTCAGTCAAACGTAAATCAGCATTGTCTTCACGCAGCAACAAACGGTATTCCGCGCGAGATGTAAACATACGGTACGGTTCTTTGGTACCCATGGTAGACAAGTCATCAATCAATACGCCCATGTAGGCCTGATCACGACGAGGACACCAACCTTCTTTGCCTTGCGACTGAAGGGCAGCATTCATGCCGGCAAGTAAACCTTGTGCAGCCGCTTCTTCGTAGCCGGTTGTACCATTTATTTGACCAGCAAAGAATAAACCGTCGATAAACTTAGTTTCAAATGTTTGCTTTAAATCACGAGGATCAAAGAAATCATATTCAATCGCATAACCAGGACGCATGATGGCAGCATTTTCAAAACCATCCATTGAACGGACAATTTGTATCTGAACATCAAACGGTAAACTGGTTGAAATACCGTTTGGATATAATTCGTGAGTCGTTAACCCTTCTGGTTCAATGAAGATTTGATGACTATTTTTGTCTGCAAAACGCATGACTTTATCTTCAATTGACGGGCAGTAACGCGGGCCGATACCTTCAATCACCCCAGAATACATTGGGCTACGATCTAGATTATTGCGAATAACATCGTGCGTTTTTTCGTTTGTGTAGGTGATATAACATGGGATCTGACGTGGATGATCCGACGTTTTGCCCATAAACGAAAACGTCGGGATTGGATTATCACCGTGTTGTGCTTGAAGACGGCTAAAGTCGACTGTTCGAGCATCAATGCGTGGTGGCGTGCCTGTTTTTAAACGATCAACACGGAAAGGTAACTCACGCAAACGTGACGCCAACGCGATCGAAGGTGGATCACCTGCACGACCGCCGCTGTAATTTTCTAATCCAATGTGGATCTTACCACCAAGGAATGTACCCACGGTTAATACAACCGACGTAGCCCGAAATTTTAATCCCATTTCAGTAACGACACCGATAACACGATCATTCTCAACGATCAAATCATCAACAGCTTGTTGGAAAAGCATTAAATTTGGTTGATTTTCAAGTGCTTCACGTACAGCGGCTTTGTAAAGTGCACGGTCTGCTTGTGCACGTGTGGCACGAACAGCTGGACCTTTTGACGAATTTAACGTTCTAAATTGGATCCCGCCTTTGTCGGTGGCTTTGGCCATCAAACCGCCAAGGGCATCCACTTCTTTAACCAGGTGTCCTTTCCCGATCCCGCCAATTGCTGGGTTACAAGACATTTGACCTAACGTGTCGATGTTATGTGTCAAAAGTAAGGTTTTTTGTCCCATTCTGGCTGCGGCTAATGCGGCTTCAGTACCGGCATGACCCCCACCAACAACGATGACATCAAAATTTTCCTGGTAAAACATGAAACTACCTCAGGTAATCAAAGAGCCAGTGAGTTACTACGAGCAAAAGGGGGATTATTCTATCCTTTTTCTGATGAAGAAAGAATCTTTAGTGAAGATCATTTGATCAGCAAAAAGTGGTTTGCTTATTATATATAAGATCTTATTTAGAGATCTTCTATTAGATCTATTATTAGGATCGCCCGATCGTGTGGATAACCGATAAATGATCCTAATGATCATGGTGTTACTGTAGATCATTAGTTGTGGAGTAGCTTTGATCATCATAAGGATTAGCTGGGATCAAAATAGCTACTTATGCACAGGGGTAGAATGGGGATAAAGTTATTCAATGGATAACTATGGGTTGATCACCGTTTAGATCTATAGTTATCCACAGAAAATAGTTTCAAATTAGCCTAAATATTGGGTAGTTTTGAAGCTAATTTTTACTACAAAGGTGTTTTTTCCACTCAACGAACCAACTTTCAGCGGCATCTTCAGGTACAGAGTGTTGTGAAATATCGATGTCTAATCGCTCACCAAGCTTCATTGCATGGAGAGAATTAAGTAAATTATCGATGTTAATTCCCGCTGCGCAGAACGTATCGTAGCTACTATCACCCAAGCCTATTACGCCATATTTCAGGGCTGATAAATCTGGTTTTTGCGCTGTGAGCTGACTAATAAAGGGCTGAATATTGTCAGGGAAATCACCCGCACCATGGGTTGAACAGACGAATAACCAGATTGAATTGGTATTGAGTTCACTTAAATTAGCGTGATTAATGACTTCAGTACTATGGCCATCTTGCTCTAATAGCTCTGATAAATGGTCAGCGACGTACTCAGCGCCACCTAAGGTGCTGCCTGTGATTAAGGTTATATTGCTCATACTGTCCTCAGTATTGGAGATAATGACCTTGATTGTACTGTTTAGTGAGGGAGATAAAAGAGACTAAATGTAGGGAATTGAGAGAATAAACGTATGGAGAAAAGCATCCACAGGGCAATAAACACCCTATGGATATGATCAGAGCATGATCGAATTACTTACCGATACAGAAAGAAGTAAAGATCCTTCCCAGAAGATCATCAGAGGTGAACTCTCCGGTGATCTCACTTAAATGTTGCTGAGCAAGACGAAGTTCTTCTGCCAATATTTCGCCAGCCATAAAACCTTCTAGCTGTTCTTTACCTATTTCTAAGTGCTGAGCGGCTTGTTCCAGTGCTTCGAGGTGACGACGACGTGCCATAAAGCCCCCTTCAGTTGTACCTGAGAAGCCCATACATTCTTTTAAATGTTCACGTAGGCTATCAATGCCTTCACCTGTACGGGCAGATAGACGAACAAGAGTAGGGTTGTTGACATGGCAAATTCCTGCATCTTCACCCGTTAATTCCACTTTATTGCGAATAACGGTTAAGCCCATGCTTTCTGGTAGGCGTTCAATAAAATCTGGCCAGATATCTTTCGGATCGGTGTCGTTGGTTGTGGTGCCATCGACCATGAACAATACGCGATCTGCTTGTTGAATTTCTTCCCAAGCTCGTTCAATACCAATGCGTTCCACTTCATCAGATGCTTCCCGTAAACCGGCGGTATCGATGATGTGCAATGGCATGCCATCGATGTGGATGTGTTCACGTAGCACATCACGTGTCGTGCCGGCAATATCGGTAACAATCGCGGAATCTTTGCCTGATAACGCATTTAGCAAGCTCGACTTACCTGCATTAGGGCGACCAGCAATAACCACCTTCATCCCTTCGCGAATAATTGAACCTTGGTTAGCTTCACGGCGTACAGCTTCAAGATTATCGATGATGCCGTGTAAGTCATTACTCACTTTTCCATCTGATAAGAAGTCGATTTCTTCTTCTGGAAAGTCGATCGCAGCTTCAACATAAATACGTAGGTGAATAACGGCTTCCACCAATTCATTCACTTTGGTTGAAAATGCCCCTTGAAGAGATTTGAAGGCACTTTTAGCCGCTTCTTCTGAACTGGCATCAATTAAGTCTGCAATAGCCTCTGCTTGGGTTAAATCAAGCTTATCGTTCATGAAGGCGCGTTCAGAGAACTCACCTGGGCGTGCAGGGCGAATGCCATCAAGCTTTAGGATACGACGAATCATCATATCCATCAGTACAGGGCCACCATGCCCTTGTAATTCAAGAACGTCTTCACCTGTGAAGGAGTTAGGACCTTTAAAAAAGAGTGCGATGCCCTGATCCAGAGCGCTGCCATCTTCATTTTTAAAAGGGAGATATTCGGCGTAACGAGTTTTTAATTCACGACCAGCAACAGCAAGAGCAACCTCTTTAGCCTTTGGACCTGAAACGCGAATGATGCCTACACCACCTCGACCAGGAGGTGTAGCTTGAGCAACGATGGTATCAGTATGTTCGTTCATATCTTTGGCTTAGCTTAAAAAATTCGCAGCAATTGTAAACAGAGTCGGTAGGAAAGCCCAGTAATTGCTGACTCACCGCATAATGGCAATAGCTTTGAATATAGATGGAAAGAGGGGATTATGACCAATGGCCCAATAAAAAAGGCGACCCTTAGGCCGCCTTTCGATAACTTAGCTGGTCATGCTACTTGCTGTGTAGACCTTTCTTTTCCAGAGAACGATAAATTAACGTTTGCTGGAGCAAGGTAACTACGTTCGATACTAACCAGTATAGAACGAGACCGGATGGGAAAAATAGGAAGAAGAATGTGAACATAACAGGCATAAATGTCATGATCTTCTGCTGCATAGGATCCGTTACAGTTGTCGGGCTCATTTTCTGAATCATGAACATCGACACACCCATTAGCAATGGCAGGATGTAGTACGGGTCTTGTGCTGACAAGTCGTGAATCCAACCGAAGAATGGTGAGTGACGCAGTTCAACTGATTCCATCAGTGACCAGTACAATGCAATGAAAATTGGCATCTGCAATACAATTGGAAGACAGCCACCCAGTGGGTTCACTTTCTCTTTTTTGTACAGTTCCATCATTTCTTGGCTCATGCGCTGGCGGTCATCGCCTAGACGCTCACGCATTGCAGTCAGCTTAGGCTGAAGCATGCGCATTTTAGCCATTGAGGTGTACTGCGCTTTAGTTAGCGGGTACATCGCACCACGAACGATGAAAGTAAGCATCATAATCGCGATACCCCAGTTACCTACGATGCCTTGGATGAACGACAGTAGTTTATGTAACGGGCTTGCGATAAACCATAACCAACCGTAATCAACCGTTAGGTTTAGGTTCGCTGCAGTTGCTTCCATTTCTTTTTGTAGCTTAGGGCCAACCCAAAGTGTTGCTGTAAGGGTTTGCTCTGTGCCTGCGGCAATTGTTGTGGTTGGAAGACGCACACCGATGTAACCCAGGCCATTGCTAGCACGAGTAAATAGGTTTGATGCTTCTTCTGAACGTGGAATCCAAGCCGATACGAAGTAGTGTTGTAGCATTGCTGCCCAGCCGTTCGTCGTTGTCATGTTCAGGCTTTTATCCTGCATGTCATCGAAGCTGTACTTCTTATAGTTAGTTGTATCAGTTGAATATGCGCCACCACGGTACGTCGGCATCGTAAGGCTACCACCATCGTCCATCAGGTTCTGACGAAGCTGCGCATACATTTGTACACTTGCTGCAGAAGCAGATTGGTTATCAATGGTGTATTCAACATCAACAGCGTAGCTGCCGCGTTTAAGTACGAATGTTTTGGTGTATGTAATGCCATCTTTTACGTATGTCATTGGTACACGTAGTTCGTCTTGGCCATCAGCCAGCGTAAAATCTTTTGCTGTTACAGCTAATTGTGCACGACCGTTAGCCGAATCAATACCATTAGCACCGATTAGACCTGATTGTGCGATGTAGCTGAGACCAGGTTCGTCCTTAAGAAGAATGAACGGGTCAGCTGAATCTAATTCGTTATCGTAAGCTAATAACTTAGCTTCAGTAACATCACCACCTAGCGTATCGACAGAAAGAGCCAGTACATCGGTATTGATAGTGATTAAGTCTTTAGATGTTGTTTCTTGATCAGGAATTGGTTGACCATCACCTGAATGTGAAGGGACATCACCACTATTGTTAACTTGTTGCTCTGTACCCTGGCCTTGCGGCTGTGGGCTGTTGTCCATATTCCACTGTTGGAACAGTAGGAAAGAGACAAACAGTAGGGCAATTAACAGAATATTGCGTTGGGAATCCATCGTTAATTATCTCTGTCGTTATGCTTGGTTGGCGGAACGGGGTCAAAACCACCGTTGTTTAAAGGGTGACATCTTAATAGACGTTTCGCCGCGAACCAACAACCTTTTACGACTCCATGCATTTTTATTGCTTCAATAGCATATTGAGAACATGTAGGAGTAAAACGACAACGCGGTCCAAGTAGCGGACTTATTATCAGTTGGTAAAGGCGGACCAGCCGGATGGCTAGCCACGCGAAGGGCGAGACAGGCGATGCCATAATTTATCCAACAACTTAAATAACTCTTCGTTGCTCAACTCACTGGCACTTTTCTTTGCAATCACGACGAAATCGTTTGCTGGCAAATCATGTTGCTTTAAGCGGAAACTTTCTCGAACAATACGTTTGAAACGGTTTCTACCTGGGGCAGTTTTAATTTGTTTTTTGGGAACAGCAAGACCAAGACGAGGATGATTGAGGTCGTTAGGACGGGCTAGAATAGTTAAATGAGGAGAGCCAGCACGATGAGCTTGCTGGAAGACTTTTTTATAATGCTCGGGAGTTAACAAACGTAACTCCCGAGAGAAGGCTAGCTTATTCAAAATAATCAGAGATTATTTAGAAAGGCGCTTACGGCCTTTTGCACGACGTGCATTGATTGTTGCGCGACCGTTCTTAGTTGCCATGCGAGCACGAAATCCGTGGCTGCGCTTGCGCTTTAGAACTGAAGGTTGAAAAGTGCGTTTCATTGGTATTACCTTAAATTAACTGATCAGTTTTTAAGTTTGTTATTTAGTTTCGGATATAAAAATATCCTCGACCTCTAACAAAGAGGCGGAATTGTAATCACTGACTGCCAAAGAGTCAATAATTATGCCCATATTGTCGTATGGGCGGTGAATTATACTTTTTGTGAGCCAGAGCGCAAGGATCCTTCGTTGATCCCGACCTGATTTAAGAACTTTTTTAATCTTGGATCGTTTGGGGTGGTGAAGATCTGCTCTGGTTTGCCTTGTTCGACGAATTCACCATCGGCCATAAAGATCACTCTATCAGCAACTTCGCGTGCAAATTGCATTTCGTGAGTAACCACTAACATGGTTTGATGACGGGTGGCTAATTTTTTCATTAATGTAAGTACTTCACCGACCCATTCAGGGTCTAAAGCGGATGTTGGCTCATCAAATAGCAATAATTCGGCTTCTAATGCCATTGCGCGTCCGATCCCCACTCGTTGCTGCTGACCACCAGAAAGTGCTGCTGGAAAGGCATCTCCTTTATCACCAAGCCCAATATCATCAAGAATTTGTTGAGCTCGCTGGTAGGCTTCGTCTTTTTTCCAGCCTTTCACGGTGATTAAGCCTTCTGCCACGTTTTGCCGCGCCGTTAAATGAGCAAATAACGCATAATTTTGAAATACAAAACCTGTTTTGCGGCGTAACGCTAAAATATCGTTCTTTTTGGCTTGAGTTGTATCAACCGTCACGTCATCAATGGTGATTTTTCCTTGATTAGCGGTCTCTAAAAAATTAATACAGCGCAATAACGTGGATTTGCCGGTGCCTGAAGGGCCAATCACTACCACAATTTCACCCTTGGTGATCGTTAAGTCCAGATCTGAAAAGACGGTGCTATCGCCAAAGTGTTTGGTGAGTTTTTTTATATCTATCATCGTACATACGCCTTATTGAGTTTTGCTTCAGCCCAGTTTTGCACTTGCGTTAGTACAAGCACTAATCCCCAATAAATGAAGGCGACAGCCAAGAAAGCCTCAAAAAATTTAAAGCTGGAAGATGCTTCCATTTGTGCTTTTGCCATAATTTCAGCGACCCCAAGCGTGAAGGCGAGTGAGGTTGATTTAATCATATCGATAAAATAATTCATTAAAGACGGTAAAGCGATGCGGGTGGCTTGCGGTAAAATAATACGACGCATTGCCTGCATTTCTGTCATGCCAATGGCAAGGCTTGCTTCCCGTTGGCTGCGATCGACCCCAATAATGGCCGCTCGAATGCTCTCTGCCATATAGGCTGCGAAGTGTAAGCTCAATCCGATAACTGCTGCACTGAAAGCATCCAAACCAATAAATATCGGAAAGACTTGAGGTAAGCCGTAATAAAGCAGGAATAATTGCACAAGCAAGGGGGTGCCGCGAAAGAAACTGATGTAAAGCTGGCTCAGTTGGTTTAATACTGGCAGCTTGTAAACACGTACTAACGCCAGTGTTATCGCGATGATTAGTGCAAATCCTAGTCCCCATACTGCCATCGATAGTGTTGTACCAAGGTACTTCATCAAGATTGGCATCAGAGAAAGCATATAATTGAAATCGAAACCCATGATGGCTACTTGTCCGTTGATTGTGGATGTTGTCAGAGACACAAAGACTCACCATTGGTGAGCCTTGTTTTTAGGTAAAATGTATCGAAGCTTAACTTCTTTATATTTTACTTGGTGATATCAGTATCAAACCATTTAATTGAAATGTCAGTCAATGTGCCATCTTCACGCATTGCGCTTAGCGCAGTATTGACTTCATTACGTAACTTCTCGCCTTTTTCACCTTTCACAAAAGGCCACGCATTTTCAATTGTCTCAAATGGTTGCCCTGCTAATTCTAGTGGTAAATTCGCTTTTTTAATCAATTCAATTGAAGAAAGGCGATCCATTACAAATGCATCGGTGCGGCCTAAAGCGACATCATGCTCGATACCCGCATCGTAGGTTTTGATATTGATTTGCGCGGCATTATCAAGTTGACGTAATAGTTGCTCGTAATTAGATCCTAAGTTTACCCCGACGGTTTTATCTGCAAGATCAGCTGTCGATTTAATCTCGGTATTACCTTTACGTACTACTAATTGTGCGCCATCGATAACATAAGGTTCAGCAAAAAGGAATTTAGCTTGGCGTTCGGGGGTAATCGTGATTTGGTTTGAAATGGTATCAATACGGCCAGTTTCTAGTAAGCCAAATAAACCAGAGAAGCTGGCGGTAACGTACTCAACGTTATAATCGTTACGTTTACCGATTTCATCCCATAAATCGACTTCAAAACCCTGAAGTTGATCCATCTTTACAAAAGTAAAAGGGAAATAGCGTCCTGACATACCAACTTTCACATCTGTTGCCGCCATTACTGTTTGGCTTGCCGCTAAAGTTAGTGCTACCGCTGTAAATGTTGTCTTTATCCAGCTTTTCATCCTGCTTACTCCATGTATGTCTTATATCATTAGCTATTTCTGCCATCCTACTTGGTAGACTTTGGTTTTTTTAAATAACTTAGAGTTATTTTACATAACCTTGGGTTAGGTCTAGTAGATCTTAGCCCAATGTTAATAGTATTGTGGGTAATATCTGGGTAAATTGTGTTGATCCAATGCTTGACTGTGCAGTTTATGTGAATAAGTCTGATCTTATTCACTGGATCTGCGATCTCTTTGCTGGTGATCCAGAGCCAGCAGGTATAAAATTACATCCCTTTTTGTGTTTTGTTACTCAGTGTGGAGTCGAACTTGTCATCTTCGCTATGGTTGCAGTGCCTTCAACGTCTTCAAGAAGAGCTACCTGCGACAGAATTCAGCATGTGGGTTCGACCCCTACAAGCTGAGTTAAACGATAATACGCTGACCCTTTTTGCGACTAATCGTTTTGTTCTC
>PJEL010000359.1_pt1 | contig 54177 bp, 34 predicted proteins | sample 1853271 | NCBI WGS metagenome assembly PJEL01 (sample SAMN08108733, study PRJNA415343) | Invertebrate metagenome, whole genome shotgun sequencing project. | host: Globobulimina | place: Sweden: Gullmar Fjord | collected 2015-08
GAGCCATGACGTACAGTCCCTTGCCTCTCTGTGTGTGGTTGGCTCTCCTAGACCAACCTTGTCGATACAGACGTCTGTCGCTGGGCAGTAGTCGCACCCTCTATGCAAACCAGCGTAGAGTTAGGTCAGCGTATTTATATATTTTGGATAATATAATCATAAGGATGAATGAGCGGCAAGGGACTCACTTTAGCTATAGGCCTATAGTAGCTATAGGCTATGGTGCTCGTCATCGATAGAATTTTATATTTCCGCCGGGAAAAAAAGTTATATTTTCAATATCGCATCCTCCTCTCCGTACATATGACTCATCGACAGTTCGGTTCCCTTAAATAATACGTAAAAAGTCACTAGATAATGCTTGATCGCCGTGTAGAGTGTGGATTCTCCCGCCAACACAGTTGAATCAATCAATCAATCAACCAAGAGATTAGTACAAAACACTGGATAGGACAGATCCTTCTCAGGAATAGATAGATTATTGACTATTTCAGAATGCTGAATAAGATTATTTTGCTTGCGCTGGCTTTGGTGGCGACCAGCATGGTTGGTGCGACTGACAACGGAGATCAGAAAGTTCTCGTTTTGGTGGACTCTATGGACGTGGCAAAGAGTCATAGCCAATTGATTGACGGCATCAACAAGATGGGATTTAAGACTCAAGTGGAGCTATCAACATCGGAGGATGTCGTGTTGCAAGATGTGGAGACATGGTTATTTGACAAGCTTGTTGTTCTTGGTGGTGAGTCAAAGTTTGGTCCTGGAATCACTGCCAGAAAACAGCTTGACTTTTTCGAATCGGGACGCGATGTATATCTCATCATCTCTCCGAAATCTGCATCCTCGATACGGGCATTGGCCGGAAGATTTGGTGCTGATTTGGAAATTGCAGGAAATGTGGTTATTGACCACCTTGCATATGACAAGAAGATTGATAATGGTGACCACACGGCTGTTATTGCATCTGTTGATGATGGATTATCTCGTATGATTTCTTCTACGAAAGATCTAGTCTTCGTCAATGGCATTGGCCTCTCAGTATCACCAGAAGCACACATGACTACATGCGTGTTGCATGGTTCCCCAAGTTCATTTTCTGCCAAGAATGGAAAGGCTGGCCAGGGCAAATCTGCTCTTGGTGGATACAATCTCAAATTGGCTGTATTTACTCAGGGACGTAATAATGCTCGTGCTGCAGTCATTGGATCTGTTGATATGCTTTCTGATGCAATCTTGGCCAAGTCAAAAGAAAACGCAAAGTTTGCTACTGATTCCTTGGCATGGGTGTTCCAACAAAAAAGCGTGCTTAAATCTTCCAAGATTAGGCATAGAATTGTTGGAGGAGAAGAACAGCCATCACTGTACAGAATTAAAGATATTGTTGAAGTTGCTGTGGATATTGAAGAGTGCAATGGATCAACATGTGCCCCGTATGATGGCACTGATGTTCAGATGGAACTCGTCATGTTGGATCCATATATTAGAAAGACTCTTACAAATCTGGGTAATGGTACATTCACAGCTGAAATGAAAGTTCCAGATGTATATGGTGTGTTCAAGTGGGTATTAGACTACAAAAGACCAGGATTATCATGGATCTATCAGACAGAGACAGTTTCAATTAGACCATTCAGGCATGACGAATATCCTAGATTTTTATCACAGGCATTCCCATATTACAGTTCAGTCATGGCCATGACTCTTGGCTTTGTCTGTACTGGAGCATTCTTCATGTACTCAAAATAATCTGTGTAAATAGTGTATGAGCATTCACTCACCATCCATTTTGCAGTGTGCTCCATCTGCTGTATTCTACTCCAAACACCAAGACTGCTTTAAGCAAATATCCTTTTCGAACATGCATGCATGCAAATATAATTGCATCATCATCCCTGGGCCCAGGATGCCAGGCCTAGGTGTGTTTCTCAGAAGACTCTAAAATCTGAATAGGAGTCAATATGTATGATTATAAATTGATATTAATACATTTTTACATCACCATGCGTAAGTAATAGTACAAATACGGGTAAACCATGCGTACCCTCTTGTCGTCATGGGTCCTGATCATTCTCAGGTCAATCCTTGAACTATTTCAACGATTTGGAGAGTTTCTCTCTGGTTCATGCATTAATGTTGTTGAAGAATCCATCAAGAGTCTATTTCGTGAGCTTATTCAAGTCGGTAGTCGCTTTTGTAATGGTTTCTTGGGTGGGCTTTTGTGGGCTTCTGGAAACCCAAACTCTGAACATAAGAAACGAAGGGCGACTGCATCTGCGTGGCAGAGCTGGGCTTCTTCAAGTTTTTCTAGTCTGAACTTGTATTATGATCAAGGCAATGATAGTGATGGGGTGGAACGGAAGGATGATGGCCGTTTCCAATCTGATAGTGGCTATGTGATGTTTGGAAAGAGCACAGAGAGTTTGATTGAAGGTCATGCAAGTATGAGTGGGCTTCTGGAGGATGTTCGATTCGTGGTGGAAGTAGTGGTTTCAAATATATGTTCATATTGTAGTAAAATTCTTCGATACGTGTTTCGGCTGGATCATGTATCGGCCAAGGAGGGAAAGAAGCAAAAGTCAAAAGCACGGCGGCGATTGAGACGGTGGAAGAGATTGCATACATTTACTGCATCAGATGCCATCTTGAAAGCAGGGTATCCTCTTGAGGAGTGCTTATTGACAACAGAAGATGGATATCAGATACAAATGCACAGGATTCCACGGCGGAATTCAAAAAAGGCAGTCTTCTTTCAACATGGTGTCCTTGATACTAGCCTTGGGTGGGTGTCGCGGAGCACAGGAGGTTCTGTGGCATTTGCTGCATATGATGATGGATATGACGTATGGCTGGGCAATACTCGAGCCAATCCTCCACAGAAAAATCTTCAGAAGAAAAAGTCTGAATATTGGAGGTTTTCAGCCAACGAATTAGCATTATCAGACCTGCAATGTCAGTTTGATCACATTAAAAAGCTCAAGACAAAGGAGCTGGCCGGGGAATCCTACTCAATGAAAGCTGTCGGTCATTCACTTGGCGCTGCATGTTTATTCATGTATGCAGTTCATAAGAAAAAGCATGGCATGGATCATGGCTTGGATAGAGTGATCGTGCTTAGCCCTGCAGGTTTCTTTCCCAAGATTCCCTTCATGCTGCTCTGGTGCAAGTATGTGTTTCCATTGGCAGCTCGTATTGTCAACATGACGAGTCCTTCCAGAGGCATAGGACTGCGCCTCCCTTCTTTTCCAGTGCGATGGATTACATTCAAATTGATGGCAGATGTGAATCGTTCCCCTGTCTTCTTTGACTTGTTCTCTCTCGTATTCAAGATTATATTCAATGGCGACTCATCAGAATGGACCAAGGCATTCTCCTTGCCACATTATAACCCTCGGCATATGCCAGCTGTTAGTCTTCATTTAGCAGATCATTTTGCTCAGTGGGCTTTAGGAAATGATTTTAGATTTTATGACTATGGCTCTGCAGAGAAGAATATGGAAATGTATGAACAGACCATCCCACCTAGTGTAGCAGAACAATACCACCTTCTTCAAGATCTTCCTATTGATATCGCTGGAGGAACTTCTGACGGTCTTATTCCACCAGAAAATGCATCTCGCCATTATTACTTTTTACAAAAGGCGAATGTACAGTGTACAATGAGCTATTTTGACTATGGGCATCTAGAGTTTATTTTTGGTGTCGGTGGTGAACTATTGCATTACATTATGAATCGACTCAACGCACCCGATTTAAAATGATATATATACTAAGGTATATATATTAAGGTACATGTAATCTTTGACAAGGTAAAATTACGCGAGGGCTTTTTTGACTTGCTGTGCAACATTTTCCTGTGGCTTATCAGCCTTGATATCAACAACCTTTGCACCATAGTATTTGATAACTGGCGCAGTTTGAGCATGGAACTCTGCCAAACGTCTCTTCAATGTCTCTGCATTATCATCCTTTCGCCGAATCAAAGGCTCACCCGTGATATCATCTACACCAGGGACCTTTGGTGGGGAGAACTTTTCATGATAGCTCCTTCCACTTGCAGGATGCACCCATCTTCCAGTAATTCTCTCTACCAGAGTTGAATCAGGAACGGAAAAGTTCAATACTCTATCAATCGTCTGCCCTCTCTTTGCCATCATCTCGTTCAACTTCTCAGCCTGTGTCACAGTCCTTGGGAACCCATCAAGTACAAACCCAGTTCTGCATTCTGGTCTCTTTGTAGCTTCCGCAATAAGACCAACCACAATATCATCGGACACAAGAGCACCAGAATCCATTGCTTTCTTAGCTTCAAGACCCAGAGGTGTTTTAGCTGCAACGGCAGCACGAAGCATATCTCCAGTCGCCAGATGGCAAAGGCAGTTGTCATTCTTAATCATGGGAGACTGCGTTCCCTTTCCACTTCCAGGTGGACCAATCAGAATCAATCTCTTTTCCGGTTTATTCAGGCAGTCCAACCTTCGCTCCATCTCTTTCAAGATGACTTCAGTTGGAATTTCGGACAAGACGTCCAGTTGAGTTGCTGACGCCGCCATGGTCACTGATTCCTTCGATCTGAAATCACGTTTGAATTTTGATATGTTTGCTATAGAGCATGTTTTCGATTATGTGTATTCTTTCGAATTCGAATTCGAACCAGGATTGTTTAGATTTTTTTTAAACTTTGCCTAAGTAACATTTTTTTGGATGCACAGTCTGCATTTCTGCTAATTTAGCTCACTACGGCACCCATAGGCCAGATAATATTCTAGTAAAATATTAAAAAAATATATCATAGATTGTCTACGAAGTTTTGTTGGTAGTATCGCGTGCATCACAACATAGTCACTTACATCAAATCCATTCAACCCCACAACTTGGCTTCAATTCATTACAATCGGTATATATATCTTGATAGCAAATTATATTTCGTAAAATAGAAGGAGTCAATAGTGGGTGAAGGGAAGACGCCGACGACGAGAGCACCATGGCGATGTCAAAGACGGGGAAACTCTTGCAATACATAAACTATCGCATGCGCGTGACCATTTGCGATGGAAGACAAATAGTTGGTAGATTTATGGCTTTTGATAAACATATGAACCTTGTTCTTGGTGATGCCGAGGAGTATAGACAATTGCCACCCAAAAAGGGAATTCCAGAAGACGAACGTATAAAGAGGCGTGTGCTTGGGCTAGTGATATTGCGAGGGGATGAAGTAGTGGATATGATCGTTGAAGGTCCTCCTCCTGCAGATGAAGCTAGGATTGCAAAAGCTGCAGGTGTTGTTCCTGGACCAGGGGTTGGGAGGGCAGCTGGACGAGGCATGCCAGTCATGGCTCCTGGTGCAGCACCTGTAGGTTTGGCTGGGCCTGCTCCTGGATTTGGGGCACCGGCACCTGGAAGTATGATGCCACAAGCTCGTCCACCTCCTCCAGGAATGCCTCCTCCACCGGGAATGCCTCCTCCTCCACAGTTTAGACCACCACCTCCACAATGATCTGGTGACTTCTCGACATGTAATATGTATTTGTTGGAAACGTGATTACATTGTATTTTTATATCATGCATTGCCGGTAGTATCATTCGCATGACACTCTCGTCCGCCCTGTTGCTCTTCAGAGTCACTACTTTCCTGCTCCTCTGTCAGAATGTGTCCATCCAGTTTTTTCAGGTTGGGCAATCTCTTGATCATCTCCCGTTCATATTCTTTGAGCATATTTTTCTTTCTATATTTTATATGCAAAGGGTTTCCGATCAATAAGACATCCGTCAACTCAGTCAAACCCTTCAGCCTGTCAATCTCTTCCCAGTCTGCAATCTTGTTGTTTGACATGTATAGAACTTTCAGTCGGTGCATCTCTTCAATGCCGATGAGCTTGTCTATATTATTATAGCTTATCCATAATTGCTCCAGGGTATCATGTACGTGCTGTATGCCATCCAACTTTTTAATACAATTACGGCCCAAGGAAAGTATCTTCAGGGATGATTTTGGCAGGTTCTGAATCTTGTCAATATTGTTTGATGACAAGGATAGCTTCTCACACAAGGTGTAGTTTTGAATACTTTCATCTATCATCTCTATTGGTGGGTAATGGCCTGAAAGGTCAATGGACAGGCATTCCTCAGGAGGAGGAATACAGTTTGATAGCAAAGCAGAGGCACAGTCTTGGCCTTTGCCCTTTTTGCCACCGGCACTACGTTTTTTATTGACACTACTCATTTGAATGCTTTCGATTGTTTGTTGATATGTGTGGTGGAAGCGACATGCCTCTGTATATATGGGAGAGTCAAGAAGAGGCAGTCAGCATGCATTGACTCTTTTCTGGCCACCATGCCATGGCATCATTTGGGGGGTCTGAGCCAGTAGTGTGATGCTGAAGCCATCAAATCGACACCCTGTAGCACTCTACATGCTCATTCTATCACTAGAATAGAACGCAGGGAAATGGAGTAAAACGTCAGAATCCATGCAATTTCGGTGGCCCCTGTTATTTTCACGTATCCTTCAAAGTTTGTGTGGTGATTCGGCATTTGAATTTCTTTTTGATTCGAAAATATTGGGAATCAAAATATTTGGCGGCGGTACTATGACTAATTCAGAATTAATAATGCATACTGGGTTGGCCATTTTCTATATGTTTTCTATTGTGCAACAAGTACTGATGGTATTCAGTGTCTTACAGTGGCATGGCAAAGTTGAGTGGAGAGACATCAAGCCTATCACATAACTCTCCATTCTGCCAAAACTATGCGAGAAAGACATTATTGTATTAGATTGTCTTGGTGCAAGGGAATGCTTTGATGCCTGGCTGACAGAAGAAGGTGGTGTAGGCGCCATCGAACCCAAAGTCTTTCACATCCCCTCCAGAGCATTTGTCATTCTCCTCAGTGCAATGAACAAACTTGGTATTTTTATTTCTCTTATCATAGCACTGGCAAATGTACTCATTCTCGCCCTTGGCTACAATATTGCCAACGGAGTAGTAAAGAGGGGTTGCATTCTTGCCCTCAGTGCAGTAGAGCCAACAACTGCCTAGGACCTCAGCGTCCCGGACATCCTCCGGTCCTGTATACGTTGCCTTCTTCTGTTTTGTCTTATCTCCTCTCCACTTTCCAGTGGGTCCATACGTAAAAGGCCTGTCATCAACAGCGTGCACGCTTCCTAGTGCGAGCAACACGACTGCGACAACGAGTGCACGATAGCGGAACATGGTATGAATGCTGGTCGTCTTTATTGGATCGTTACCTTGTGATTTTCGAATCTTTTTCGGTTTTAAATTGTAACGCTAGAGGGGACGACGACGGAATCTCTACTGAAAAGAAAACTCGAAAAGGTTCGCGTGATCTGTACTAGCGTGAACTGAACGTCCCGAGACTGGTTTTTGGGTTCGGTCGAAAGGCATGGTTCCAATGAGGGCATTGGTATGATCCACCTCTCAGGATGCGTAATCAATATAAAAACGAACCATCAAAGCGTAAAAATTGAATGTATACGAAGGGAGCGCTGCTTACCACTGAGCTAAAGGAGCTGCATGAAACTACCAGGTAGAGTGCTCCTTGAGAGGATCGAACTCCCGACCTCTCCCTAATTCATCATCGTTCCAAACTGATTTTTTGACAGCTTACTTTCAGCCACAAGGAGGGTATCAAGTGAATCTATACATTCTTTTTATGCGTTCATACAGAGAATCTATAGCGTATACGATCCTGCATCTGTATAAAATAAAAATCCCCTACAACCTCTGATGGGCTGCCAGATGAGACATGTGGGTATCAGACTGCCCAAGGAAACAACAAGTGTAACTTACAGCAACTGAAAGTAATAATACTATCGTCAACGCAACATGTGGAATCAAGCTGAGGTCTTCAGTGGCTTGTGGAGTTTTACTGGTTTATTCTGCAGAACGATTGTGGAATTATCCAGCACCATGTGCTCTGTACTGTCATGCATTCCTTGTTCACCTACAAGAGTCCTACTGCTTTTTTCTGTACAACGTGTATCCAATTCTGTTCCGTCCAGTATCGTATCATAATGTGAGGTATATTTATCTTTCATATCATATCCAACCTGTTCCATTCTCCCTGATGGAATATTCGACCCAATCACTTGTGTTGTACCAGGATACCCATTCATTTTCCTTTGAATGTCTTCAATCACCTGGCGACCACCAAAATACCTACCAAGTTTCCGACCTTTGTTTCCCTTCTTTTCAACAAATTTCATCCCTTCGGATTGCCCTTTCATTGGAGCAATGTACTTTTCCAGTTCTTGCTTTGATAACTTCTTCACGGCACCATCTGCTCTCCTAGGGCTCCTGGGAGCACTCGGCAAAGAGGACGGCGAATTGACTGCTTTTTTGTCAGAGTATCTAGAGGCAGTAGCAGATGAAGGGGCTGTTTTCTTCATTTTCAACCATGCACGCACTATAATTGCCAGCATCCCAGCCATGACTGGCACCCCACCAACTAGAGGTAGATACAGTGTCCTCTGGGGTGCAGTCATATTGTACGTATCAACCATACCGATCATTCTCAAAGTGTCTTCAAGGTATTGTAAATAAGCGAAACGTGACACGTCATCCAAAACCCCAGTTGGTGCAATACCTACATCACGTTGCCACATCTGGAGTGCCCCCCTTGTCGACTCACCAAAGTATCCATGGGCTCCATCATCACTGTCAGGATTCAAGTACCCTTCTTCAATCAAGAATTGCTGAAGAACCAGCACATCGTGTCCACTGGTTCCATATTCTACTCGTCGACGACCAAAATCTTTCACCTGGACCCCATACGCTTCTTCCAATGTTCTGGACTTGGCATCATACTGATACTTATTCATCAGCCCAATAGCATGACACGAATATTTCCAAAGGCGATTGCCCATCGTATACAGTTTCTCTCTCCCTCTGATATGGGCGGGACAAAAGATCCTCCCATTCGAGAGAGGGTTTCGCAGATCCACCGTTCTCACCATATTTTATTTTTGATGATTCATATGAAACTTTGCTATTTTTGAAATTTTTAAAACCAACGTGATCGGTTAACCGAACCGTTGATGGTCTGAATCAACTTTTTCAAATTCAAATTTCCCGGGAAAATGTTATCGTAGATACGATTTTTTTGGTTTTATGAGGAAAAATTTAACTTTAAAGTTACATTTCGAAAAATTTCGAAATGCAATGTGATCGAATGTCGCCATGAAGCATCATTTTCGACTCGCCTGTTTGGGACATATCCAAAATTCATTAAATATTTTCATTGAAAAACAAAGCACCTGAAACGATGAGGCGTCGCCCCGTGGAGAAGACCACTAGTGGGGGGCACCAGTCTCAAGGTTTTTCTTCTCCAAGGACTAAGGATGCAGCGCGCAGCACCAGGACCCCAGTAGCTTCATCCAGACCTATGATACGTACATCAGAGTCCAAACTAGATTCTGGGTGGCAAATGTATGTTCGATACGGGCTATCTGCTGTCATGCATGTAGCCTGTCTAGGATACATTGTCTACATGATGCACGCTGGAGGTGTGCTTGATATTGTCAAGAGCTACTATGACGCCAAGATGCCTTGGGTACATCAATGTGGGCTTATGCAAAGTAAAGAATATATTATACTGTCTGAGCGAATTGTCGGAAGCAGGGGCATTGTTGCTGGAGGAATACATGTGAGAGGAGGGATGATTGCTGGGACATTCCTGGGAAGGGGTGGAATGAACGAATCATACGTTGTTAAAAACCTCGTAGGGTCAAAAAAGATTGACGTCTTTAACTATGGAGATTCTGTGGTTGGACCAGGTTTTATTGACGTTCATGTGCACATGAATGACCCTGGGAGGCCAGAGTGGGAAACCATGCATCAGGCAACTCAAGCCGCTGCTGCTGGTGGGGTGACAATGGTGGTGGATATGCCGTTGAATAGTGTTCCAGTGACAACAACAAAATCTAGATTGAAGGAAAAGATTCGGATTGGGGCGTCTTCGTCTTATGTTCAGGTCGGATTTTGGGGAGGTCTGGTACCAGAAAATGCATACAGACCACGGGTCCTCAGGGGTCTTGTGAATGCAGGTGCATTTGGATTCAAAGCATTCATGGCGCCAAGTGGTATCGATGATTTCGAAAAGGTGTCTATTGATGATATACAAGCAGCCCTACCGTATATACGTGACCTGGATGTTCCTCTTCTTGTTCATGCAGAAGTGGTGGACAGCGAGACAACCAACAGCATTCCAACAGAAGGAAATCCGGCACAGTACGCTTCGTGGATGAATACAAGACCCGCTGCGATGGAGATCAAAGCTGTAAAGCAATTGATTCATGCTTTGGAAGGGCTCGACACCAAAGAGAAGAAATATTTTAGGGTTCATGTTGTTCATATTGCAGATGCCGAGGCACTGGAATTGATTGCAGATGCCAAGAAGAGGAAGCTCCCTATCTCCGTAGAGACATGCCCACACTACTTGATGTTTTCAAGTGATATGGTTCCTGATGGGGCAACGGAGTACAAATGTGCTCCCCCAATACGGGATGCCACAAATCGCGATGCTTTAAGAAGAGCTGTGCTTAACAGGGATATTGACGGGGTGTCTTCAGACCATTCTCCCTCACCAGCATCCATGAAAAACTCGGGTGACTTTATGAAATCTTGGGGGGGTATTTCAGGATTGCAGTATTCATTACCGGCTCTATGGCAGAGTCTTCTTGCAAAACAAGCTGATGTTTCTCCTGCTGTTGTGCACAGGGTGCTATCAGAATTCCCAGCATCATTGCTCGGCTTGGGACATCTCAAAGGAAAGATACGCGATGGATACCACGCTGATTTGGTGGTTTGGAGCCCTGATCAGGAATCTGATACGTCTGAGAGGTCATGCCACCAGTCTCAAAAGCTCACCCCTTATATTGGGGCAAACATGAAAGGCAAGGTTCTTGCCACGATTGTCAGGGGCAGCATGGTGTTTGATGCAAGTGTGGGGGTGTCTGCAAAAGCATGTTCGTCAAGTCTTACAAGGAGGAGTCTACGGAAAGAGAAGTAACTATTTTCCTGGATTCGCCATGAGTCCCTTTTGGACCATGCTCATCCAATCCAGGTATGATGGCTGCCCACTTGGACCCATCCTATCCTCGACAAAATAAGGCATGACGTGTGCCTCGAGCGGAGTACCTTGGCGGACCACATGAACTTCTTGAATGATATCTTTGTGCTGTCGAAGCTGTTGCACAACAGCATTTATACGAGGGCTCAACTTGGATCCCTGTCTGGGTGGCTCAATAGATAATGGCGCATTTGTTTGTGGTACAGCTCCAAACATATCTGAATAGAATGCCTGATTTGTTCTAGATCCTATCCACAATATTATAATCCGTCCCGTATCGATAAGATAAACGCCAGTTGGGTCAAAATATTCCAGTCCTGCCGGAGTTGTGCTTGGCAACACAACTCTCTTATTCTGATCCTTTGAACCCCAAGGGCCTGCCTCCTGGTCGACTCTGTAACATGAGGGGTAAATCAACCTCATTAAATCAGGCACATTCGCTGTTGTCACCTGATGAGAAACTGCAGCTCTTTCATCAGTGTTTACATCCCTGCCAGTTCCTCTAAGGGCTGCACTCTTTAAAAGCCCAAGGGTGAGCACTGGCAGCACTTTTAGTTTTTCTGGGAGAACCATAGAGCCTGGCTGAGGAGCCCCTGTTCCTCTCATGTGTAACATTCTATACTCCTTAAGAGCATTGCATAGCGACTGCTGGATGTTATTACGAACCACATCAAGCTTGGATGAGAATGTTTTCTCAACATTCACCTTGGCCATCAATGCGGCCGTGCAGCCAGCATCACATGCTTTGTATAAATCTATCATCTCCGATACTACTGGCACAGAAAGTGTATGCACACGGATTCGCCTTTCTCCTTGGGAAGACGTGTACAAAAGAGCCGCCTGTAGGTAGGATGCCTGGCCTGCAATTAGTGTTTCTTCATGTGTAATCTCAACAGCAAATGTCTTATCTGCATCGCATGCCGGAAGAGCCAAAAGATCTGTGGATCTAACAAAGAAATGACCAAAGAATGAGGAAATTCTGAGGCCCTTTGAGCACCTAATTCTCATGACAGACTCCCATGCAATCTCTCTTGTCAAATTTCTGTGCAGTTCTGCATCAAGCTTTCTCGAATCCTTATCTTTATTGAAGCCAGGATAGTAATAACATTGACCCCCTGTATATTTGGCCAAAGCACCTAATGATGGAAGATCTTGATACACAGACCCACCGGCGAATATATCAATGCAAATCTGGAACCTTGAAGCCTCTGCTGAGAACCTCTTGTAGAATGGATCATCTGGGCACCTCAATGTATACTCTCTATCCGTACCATACAAGGCGGGATTATCCCGTGCTTTAATCTTTCCAATGCCAATAGAAGGTGCAGCTGTTTGGAAGAGCATGAGCTTGCCACCAACATGGTTCATGACCAAAAATGCTGCTTGGATGGCTGGACCCATGGCACTATCCACAATTTGGGTCTGAGCAAATGACTTGGGGATGGAATCTAACAACTTTTCAACTATTTCACGCGATTCCGAGAGGTTCACCAATAACTCATCTGGCAGGGGCACAAATGGATCGTCAATTTCACCAACTACCATCATTTGGGGATTCTCTCCACCTGTTCTCATGTTGTAAAAGTGAATCGATTTGTCAAATGTAATAATAGCGATACGGGTTCTATCATCTCCTGGGAGGTTCGACAAGTTCCTTCGAATACTTTCACATGCAGAGGATATCATCCCCGCAGAGGCAGCCGCAAAGGATACATCAATGGCAAACACAAAGGTTGGAGGCATGGGTGCGCGAACCATGTATTCTGCTGGTGCAACATATTCGACACTGCCCTGGCTCAGCTCTGGACGTTGATCATGGTCCAGTCTTTTCCCAGACCCATCCAGTGCACAGAAGTAATCTACTGGACATTCATTCACCATTTGACAGACATTGCAAGAGAAACGCCTACCTCCATCCATCCAAACCATGAATGGATTCATGTATGTTCTACAGCGTTTGCATCGAACAATTGTCGTGTGACCAGCATTTGCGATTGGAATCTGCCTCTCTGTCTCTGCCATGGGATGCACAATAGCACCATATGGCAAGTGCCACCTGGATTTCAATGCCTGGCTGTTTGGTACAGCATTGGTAGTAAACCGTGCAAATTCAGGTGCACAAATAGAAGGATGCTTTGATGGTGGAGCACCAATGGCAGCTTCCACATGCTCTTGTGACCCTGCTGGTCTAGGAAATGTCGCTGCATTTCCAGTGCCTGCTGTCTGAGTTCCTGGGGGTCCAGGAACAGCCTGGCCTGGTCCCAAATTCAAAGTCTCAAAAGCATCAAGAGTAGCAGCTAACGACTCTCCACCAAATCCACCACCGGGAGCCCCCATTCCTGGTCTAATTCCTCCCATTCCAACACCAGATGGCATCCCCATTGCAGGTCCTGACATGGGTGGAGGTCCCCGCTGCTGTTGAGATGAAAATCCTGTCGGAGGACCAGGCTGTCCAGCACCTGGTACTGGTCCTCGCTGTCCTCCTGGCCCAGGTGGTGGTCCTCCCGGCCCAGGTGGCGGTCCTCCACGACCTGGTACAAACCTTCCTTGAGGTGGCCCTTGCCCTGTTGTAGCCGCTTGTCCCTGTGGAGGCAGTTGCATTCCTGTCCTTTGCGTCTGTGTAGAAAACTGACCTGGAGCAGCAGGTTGTTGACCAGTGAACTGACTTCCTGGAGGTGGCCTACTTTGCGGTGGCTGTTGAGGCTGCATCCCTGTTGGATGTCGCTGTGGAGGAAACGTAGACTGGACATTCTGCCCCTGTTGCTGTGGCTGTGACGAAGATAAAGGTGGAGGTCTGACCCCTCCTTGCGGTCCTTGGTAGGATGTCGGAGGTGGTCTAAAAGTCCCAGGTGGTTGCTGTGAACCAAATTGACCCCCAGGCATTGGTGCACCACCTGCCGGACGAGGCTGATATGGCTGCTGCTGCTGAGCAGGAGCTTGATTCATCGAATAACCATATGCATTCTGTCCTGGACCTGAAATAACACAATGCAGAAATTAGACAGGCTGATCGGGCAAACGAACATGAATTCGCACTAATGATCCAACACGATTCTCCGCATAAAATGATCAGAAATGGACTCAAGTTCTAATATCTATAATAAAGGATGTTTTAATAGCATACCTTGCCCCATCTGTCCGGCCTGAGGTGGACCTTGAGTCATCCCAGGCCTAAATGGCTGTTGATTCGAGCCCATACGTACAATTCCTGCAGTATAGGCGACGTCTATGCAAATTTATTACATAAATATTTGATTACTGCTTGGTAAAGAGAAACAGAGAATATTTCAAGATTTTCTCGGTTGAAAAAATGTCGCTGAAACCAAACAAAGGTTTCTGTTGGAATGTTGACAAAATCTGGAATGCATTCGTCATCATGTAGATTCTTTCTATTCTTTCTTTCAAGAATATCATTGTAATAGAATCATTGGAATCGAACCCATTCATCCCGAAACAAGCCCCTGATGAATTCCATCTCTGCCCAACAAGGTGGTGTAGTGGTGCCAGAGAAAGTAGGCGCTGGTCTCTTTATCGTAACGCAGGATACAAAGAAAGTACTGCTGTTGAAACGATCAATGGCATCAGGTAACCCAGGTACCTGGGGACTGCCGGGTGGGAATAGAGACGAAGAAGATGGAGATGACTTGTTTGTGACTGCAGTTCGCGAGGCAACAGAGGAGATGGGGTGTGTTCCGCCTGGAATTCGCCAGCATGGCGCTGTTTTGACAAAGAGAGGGAAAAACAAGCAGAAGCATTATACTGTCTTCATGGTTGAAGTAGAAAATGGAGATTTTGAACCGTCTCTGAATGAAGAACATACTGAATTCATATGGACACATGTGAAAGACTTGCCAACCCTTGGCAATCTGCATCCTGTCGTAAAGCAAATTGCGGATGACTATTACGATTTTCTAGTGACATCCTTTGACATCTAGATAATAGTACTACTGCTACCAAATATACAGCTCTAGCGAAGAAATATTCTTCTTATTCTATACAACAATACATGCATTGGGAGTTTGTTAACTACCATTTTTGAAAATGTTGCATTTCTAAACAGCATATTACATACACATATACACGTCTTTATATAAAGGTAGTACATAATATGACCTCATTACATCATGCATGTATATGCAGTCAGTAGACTACACATGCTTCTTTCTATTGCTCTCTATCTGGACACGCTTCTTTATCCTGCTCTTATTCTTGCCAGTATATCTTTGCATAAAATTGATTGATATGACCCGCAATCCATATCCCAAGACCAAATTGAAGACAGCTGCCAAGACCCAGAGAAATAATACCAGGAATGTGGCCAAGAGGAACATCACTATTTGAGAGGACACACTTGTTGACCCAGAATCATCTTTGAGGTAAATCTCCTGTTGTAGTGATGAAAAAGAAATAACAATGCGTAAAAAGAGAGCAGCACTGGCAAATGGTTCAATAGCAACGAGCTTGTGGACTGTATGCGATTGGGAGGTGGAAAGATTTTCACACAAATCTCTGGTAAATTCTCCATAGACACCAGGCCGGATATCATTAAACTTTCCCAGCACTGCATGTTTGGTTACGTCAATGACTACCTCTGCAAATAGCACATAGATACATTGCTTTGCTAAGCGCGAGCTTGGTAAAGGCTGTCCAAGTCCAATAGACTCCTCTACAAGTACAAATGAGAGAATGATGTACAAATGAAAGCGTTCGACGATATCCTGACATGCCAAGACAAAAAGTTTGGTGGGGTCAAACCGTTTCAATACTGTTCCTTTGATCTCTGTGAAATTTGAGGCTATCAAAAGAGCCAGCAGGGTATTCTTTTTACTATTCATAGCAACCCCATACACAAGTGCTTGGGACATGAGCACCCCAGCGTGAGCAAGAAGGAGCAGGAGAGCTACAATGGCATCTGATGCAACGTGGATGTAATTCATTGGATTTGGATTTGCGGATAAAGATGTGCAGCTTGCTGCTAGAGCTTCAAGTACATCCACTCCAAAGGAGCAACAGATTTTGTCCCCCAGCTCAAGGGCTGTATGCAACACTGAAAGTTTCAAGAATTCCTGAGTAAGTTCTTTGACCCAGAAATATATTGCCCCAGCCTGGATGTGCCACAGAAACAACACCATGGCAGCAAAAATAGAAACACAGATTAAATCATATATTTGATCTCCACGAAGGGTCATATTCTTCGATGCTTTTGTAGGGGACCCTTCTTTTCCTTGAAAACGCCCAGTGTTTGGAGGAGCACATACTCCAAATCTACCAAGGAGCACATGCACGAGTATCCAAAGGGATTTCAAGACACGCAGAGGCAAGATTGTGTATATTCCAAGAAATGCATTCAAACAAATAGCGTTTCCGAAACCTATCAACCTCTCTAACTGGTATGGAACATATAGCAAGGCATTATAGACTCTATCCCTCTCTGACTGCCCCCAGACAACATCTGTTGTATGGTACACTGGCTCTGGTATAAGTTCCCCGGACAGAAATTCTCTAAACTTTTTTCTTTCATGCTTTGGAACTGTAGATATCAATAGATCAATCGAGTCTTCTCGCTGATCTGACATCCCATGATCATCTGCTTGGGATTCTAGGGGTGGTGACAAATGTACTGCATGCTGCAGCGAGGTGGAAGAGCCCTCCAAAGTCACCTCTTCCTCCTGCATAGAAGTAAACATTGCACGAGCACTCTTCACATCGCTCACACTTCGACCACTCAGATGTCCCCGTTCCGTAATGGGTGCAGATTTCATGCGCCCAGGTGAAGGCTGCAAATCACACCCTTCTACATGAAGTGTTGGAATCAATGCCGTAGAGACCGTACTATATCCACGTTCCTCCTCCTCAGATTTACTACGTTTGTTTGATTCTACCTGATCCACAAGGAGGTCCTTCATCTCCCCGGTAGAGACTGATTTCTCGAGACCATTTGAGGGAGAGTTGAGAACTCTTGTTGAGGACGCTTCTTCTCCTCCCTCACTGCCTCTATTTTCACTCAAACCCATATATACGTCATGTGTATGAATGAAAAAGATTATTCTGATATAAAAATATGATATATGCTGACGAAGAACCCAGAGATTATTCAGGAATATTTTGGAGGAACTCTAACCAGAATCTTATTGGTTTCAGCCAAATAGAAGGATACCACTCTGTTGATATCAGGCGTGTGGAAACGAAGAAAAGACAGAATAATCATACATTTACTTACAGAAATTCAAATCGTATCGTAGTTGGTACCATTTGCAATCATGGTTGTGGCAGTGACAGTTTGTGGGTATCCCACATATTCTGCAACCCGTCAGAATACCGCATCACATCGTCGTGTTGGGTTGACACAACGTTTCAATAAGATATCATCAGCTGGACATGTGGTTGTGATGAGAAATGCACGTCGTATGGTGCGTGCTAGTGCTGCAGTCCAGAATGGTTTTGAGAGCGATGTGTTGACTTTGGACGAGCTCAAAAGCTTGCTTGATGATACATTATGGGGAACTGGACGTGGATTATCTGCAAATAGTGATACACGAGCAGAAATAACTGACTTAGTGGCTCAATTGGAAGCGAATACTCCGATCACAGAGCCAAACCAATCCATGGAGCAATTGGGAGGAGAGTGGAAGCTTGTGTATACGTCCAATTCGGAATTGATACCTCTTCTTGCACTTGGAAGACTCCCTCTTGTGGAAGTTGGGGATATCACTCAGAGTATTGATGCTGCTTCAGGAAAGGTGGAGAATAAGGTTGAATTTACCGTTCCATTTTCAAAGACAAGCATTGGTTCTACCGCAACCTTTGATGTTCGTAGCCCAAAATTGTTGGAAATTGAATTTACAGATGGTAGGATTGCAACGCCAGAGCTCATGTCGGATTTTGAGCTTCCTGATTCAGCTGATGTGGCTGGTCAGACACTGGACTTGACAGGATTGAAAAGTGCATTAAAGCCTATAGATGGACCTGTAAGGTCTGTAATTGAACAAGCTGGGACATTCTTGGCTGGACAGCCGGATTTTACCTTCAAGACGCCAGCACCGAAGAATGGAAAATCTAGGGCAACATGGTTACTGAACACATATCTTGATGATGACTTGAGAATTGCCAGAGGTGATGGAGGAAGTTTGTTCATCATGAAGAAATCTCCACGTTTGGAACTCCCAGAAAACATCGAAATCGACGAAATCGAGACTCCAGAACCAGTGCAGCCAGTAGATATAGATACACCTAGTCCAAAACCATTCTTTCCAACTGGAGAAGATGATCCTCTTGAAAAGTTCTGTGAAGAGGACCCATCTGCAGATGAATGCAGGGTGTATGAGGATTAAACAATGAATTCTTCTTTTACAATAATTTTTCCATGTAAATTGTTGGTTTCAAATTGTACGGGTTCTTGGAGTAAATATTTAAATGAGTGTAGATGTCTGCTTTGTACAGCATCCGAGAATCCTCAAGGGCATCCATGCCAGCTGCCTTAACTGACTCTTTGATAGCACATGCAACCTCATAGACGTCTGTTTGGTCTTTATAATCATTAGTATACGCTAGAATGACATGTTTGTTGTCTGTGCGGCTGTATGTGGAGACTTTAATTTCTGTGCAAGATCCCAACTCGTTCTTGACAAGAGATCTGCTCAGTGCTGCCCATATTCTATCAACCTCTTTACATGATGGAAAGAGCATCCATTTGCCATGCTTCAAGTCGTATTTGATCGCTATTTCATCTATATTCGATGAACTGATGCTTCTCTTACTAGTAACTAGATTCTCCCATACGTCTAGAGCTGCTAGGATCCTTGCCTCCTCATCTGCAGTTGTGTAGTGTATGCTCATACTGGTGTGAATCCACGCAGCATCTTCACACAGCGTGTATGATGGCTTTATTTTCTCTATGAAACCTGCAAATGATTCTTCATTTGGAGTATCTTGAGTGAATGTATACACAACTGCCCTCTCTGGCCCAGAAATGATCAACTCGAGGGCATGACTGGGATGAAGGCAAGGCACAGTCTCTTGGAGTGCAGACCATTTGGTCCTTGTATCCTCACTCTTTATTCTACTAATCCACTTTGATCGACGTTGAGATGCTTTGGGTGGGCATGGAAGATTTCCTACTTCTTGTGCTATTTTTATTCGCGCTTGTAACAAAGCTCTCGTGCATTTTTCACACAGATCAATGTCCTCACACACTGTGCACCGAAATCGTTTCCCAATGATTGGCTCACATTCACATCCATCGCAGGTTATATCCACATGATGGATTGATACACATGGCCCAAGCTCTTTGGTGATATCTTTCGCTGAGAGTAACTGGCGAACAGGAAGAAACTTGTCCTTGTCCATCGACAGTGCAAAAGGTTTTTCCAGAGACAGTCTTGTGGGCACTCAACCTTACACCTCAAATTTCTTGGTACGAATGCGTTTTCTAGAGAATGATTCCATCTATTATATACTAGTAAATAAAGTCACAAAATCAAGTGACAGAAAGAGACCGGGGTGGGATGATAAAGACTTGATTCATCGAAGAGGAAGGCAAACTGGGCAGAAGGGAAAAATCTCATCTTGATATTCGAGAAAATGGCAGATACTATGACACTGTAAGCACAATAATAGTATATTTAACTATATTTAAATCCTAATTAATGAGGAAACAGTGGTCTTAGTGCGACAATCCACACTTGAATATTTGCATGTGCATGTGCCTGCTCGAGCTGTGACAACATTACCGCAGTAACGATAGAAAGTCAATCATAGAAACACGATGGCACGTAAAAAGAGAGAAAGAATTGAGAAACATAAACAGTCGCTAGGAGAGGTGCTCGAAGACCCTGAATCATATGGTGTAAGGGTAGGTTCCATACTTTCTTCCAACTTGAGTATTTGCTTTTTTATCATGTCATCTACTATGCAGACAAAGCCTCGGTCAAAGAAGAAGAGGGAGGAAGAGGAGGAGTATAGTGAGGATGAAGGCGCGTTACCTCCAGAGCTGACTGGAAAAATTATGAAGGAGGCTCATTTACAGCAGGAGGAGTTGAAAAGAGAAAGTGAGAGGGAAAAAAGCCAGGTGTACCAGGATTCTTTAGCAGGTGCGATTAAGAATTTAAAGGGTACAAGAGATGATGAAACAGATGAAGATGTGTGGTCAGAGCCTGAGAGTGACTACAACCCCGAGGATTGGGAGGCAGAGATTGATGAAGAGGATGAGGCTGTTCTGGCAGCCTTTATGTCAAACAATGCCGGAAATCAGAAGCAAAGGACTCTTGCTGATATTATCATGGAGAAAATCAAAGAGAAGGAAAGTGGTGGTGGGGACAATGTGAGGTATGTGTGGCTTGAGTGTGTTGTATAATGCAGCCCTTGTGTACGGTACCATCATGATGTTTTGTTGGTGAATGCCGAAGTGGCGGGTTGCAAAACTGATGCGTTATGTTTTCATTTGGGAGTATATGTTGTACTTGCATCGATAACGAAATGCGATATTCTCATATACAGGTTTGATGAGGGAGATGGTTTTGTTGCTCCACCAGAGCTCAACCCCAAAGTCATAGAGGTATATAGAGGTGTAGGTGCATTGATGTCACGATATACATCTGGAAAGGTACCAAAAGCATTCAAAGTCATTCCAAATCTCAAAAATTGGGAAGAAATATTGTACCTCACAGATCCAGAGTCATGGAGTCCACATGCTGTGTACCAAGCTACCAAAATGTTTGTGTCAAACTTGAATTCTAGAATGGCACAAAGGTTCCTAGCATTGGTGCTCTTACCACACGTTCGAACAGATATTGAGAATAACAAAAGGCTTCATTTTGCCCTCTTTCAGAGTCTAAAGAAGGCAACATTCAAGGCTGGAGCATTTTACAAGGGTATTCTCCTTCCATTATGTTCTGCTGGTGATTGCACACTCAGAGAGGCAGTCATCATCACCTCAGTTATTCGTAGATCTTCGATTCCAGTATTGCATTCTGCTGCAGCAATGCTTCGAATTGCAGAGATGCCGTATTCAGGAGTGAACTCATTCTTTATTAGAGTCCTTTTGGACAAACGATATGCTCTCCCGTATCGAGTCATTGATGCTCTAGTAGACCATTTTATCTCCTTCACACAAGAGGAGCGACAATTGCCTGTTGTATGGCATCAAGCACTCCTTTGCTTTGTTCAGCGATACAAGGCAGAGATCAGAAAGGAGGACAAAGACACAATTAGGGCTCTATGCAAGGTTCAGCATCACTATTTAATCACACCCGAGGTCTTTCGGGAAATAGATGCTTCAAAATCTCGTGGTGAGAAGAGTATGGAGGTCGATGTCACACAGAACATTTTCTCCTCAATAAAGGGCAAGGAAAACCCAAGGGATTTGGCTGATTTGATCATGTTGGATTAGAATAGTACATTATGTTCAGATTTAAATAAGTTATTTGTTCCTAACATCGTTTAAGAAAGCATCAAGACCAAACGGATCGGCTTCGTGTGGATCCACTTCAAATTCAACGTTCCCTTTTCCAGATGCATCCTTGTTACTGTAATCTGCACCAGTGAAACCTTTCGTTGGTTTGAATTTTGCAGTGTCAATGTCAGCCTCTTCTCCTTCACGAGCATTTCCTTTGCCTCTATATACATCAGATCTGTCAGTGAAGAGTGGCTTGTCATACAGATTATATGCATCCTCTGCTCCCATTCCAGCCTGCATCCCTGTATCTTGGTTGAACAACCTCTGGTCATATATTGCTTCTCCTCCAGACACTTTGGCCATGCCCAAGGCAATCTTTTCGGAGATATCTCTGTCTTTATCGCGTGTAATCTTAGAGCGCTTGTATCCATGTGCATTCCTTGCCTCCAATCGTCTCTCTCTTTCTCTCTCTTTACGGCGCTGCTCTCTGATTTCATCGCGTCGCCTCTGATCATCACTCTGCCTGTGAGGCTGCTCTCTGCGGTCATCGTCATCACTACTAGTATTTCCATACGAGGGAGATGGTCTTCTATATTCTTCATCTCTCTCTCGTCGAGGAACAACGGCAGCACCTCCTGTGCGATCCTCATTCCGCGATGTATATTGAGTGCGTTCCATTCTGGCCTGCATTGCAAGATCTCTAAGCTCGGCCTCTTTCCTCTCCTTCTCACGAGATAAAAGCTCTCGCTGCATTTTAGCCCTTGTTTCTACAGCACTGCGTGCCTTGTTCTCTGCTATATACAAGGCTTCTGAAAATTTAGCAAACCCATCATTTATTTGAACCTCTTGCAAGCCCCGCCCATCTGCAGCCAGCCTTTTATCCAGTGGAATTGTATACCCCTTGGCATTTTTCCAATTGGACACACAAGGAGGGATTTTCCAGTCTTTATGATCTTGCGCACTCAATTTGCGAGGTGGTGAATGCATAACAGGCACTGGTGGTGAACCAGATCCCCGTGGGACCTTGATGTGAGAAAACTTTGGTGGTTCAAGGGGATCCACTGGCATGTCTTGCATCTTAATAATTCTTGATTCCGACGATGCATGTGCACCCGCAGGAGTATATTTGATGTACTGAGCCTCTCCTGGCACAGTTGGAACGTTTTTGGGATTCACAGCAGCCTGTTTTTTAGTCACTTTTTCAGCTAATGCCAGTGCAGTCTCCCTTGCTACCTCATCCTCCTCCTCTTCAGCAGGCCTTTCGAATGAACCATTCAATTTTTCCAACTTGGGTACCAGGGCTTTATGTCCTGTTGCAATCCATTTAGATCTATTCGCTCCTTGTGTCACAATAGCATCATAATTCACATCCCCTTGAGCATTGACTGTAAGGGCAAGGGTCTGTTCATTTCGAGAAGAGCCCCCACTTTTACCAGGTCTTCCCATGTCCAGGGGGTATTGTGCCACATGAATCTCAGGGTATGCACCACCATGACCAAAATCCGACTGTTTCCGTGGAACAAAACCCTGTCTGCTTCCATATGCAGGAACATTGGAGGGAGTTCGTACTCGTTCTTTGTTCTCATGCCCATTCACTCCCTCAACTTGTACAGAATGTTCCAAATATTCTTCCTCATCATTATCATCATCTATACCATGCCGCGGAGCCGGCAAGGAGGAAAGCAAGCTTCCTCGTCCAGACATGCTTGTCACGTCCTACTGCTCGTGTCCCCCAGTACAATGAAACGGTGACCTATACTTGTATATATAATAAAAACAGTAAGTATATACTGCAACGTGTTCTCATACGAGGACTTTTCCGACTTCATGGTTAATAAAAATGTTACATAAATGAAATTTTAGTTTTCCAAGGCCGAATTCGATCGATCCTACCACCCCTTATTGTTCATACAGTGGTCGATCCCATCACTCAATAAACTACTACTTCTTTATTTATTGACATAAACGATGGTGTGCTCAAGTATACAGGCAATGCAGGTGGCAACAGGGAGAACGGCTGCCAGCAAGGTAGCACCCCGTGCTTACTTTGCTTCCTGCCCTGTCAGAGGTAGAGTGTGCACCACTAGATTCTCTCATCCTTCTCTATATAAACCGAGATCAAATGTCCTCGCTCATATGACAGCACAGGAGGTCTCGAGCCAAGGGGAGGAAACTGTCGAGTTTGCTCACGACCTTACTGTAGAGCTTGAAGCTGCGGTGAAGGCGGTGAGATTAGCGAGTCACCTTTGTGACAATGTGCAGTCACAACTCCGAGAGAGTGAAAAGATGGAGAAGGGCGATAGTAGTCCTGTGACTGTTGCTGATTATGGTGCACAGGTGCTGACCTCTTGGAGCTTGCTGCGATCTCTTCCAGGTGCTGAGTTCAAAATGATTGCTGAGGAGGACTCTGATGACCTGAGGGCACCTGAAGGCGCTGCTATGCTTCGTAGAATAACAGATCTAGTGAACCAAACGCTTTCTGAGTGTGAGAAAGATGCTGCATTGCTGACACCAGAGGATGTGATTGAACTGATTGATGCTGGACGATCTGATGGTGGCAAGACTGGTCGTCACTGGGTCCTGGACCCTATCGACGGAACTCGTGGATTCGTGTCCATGCGACAGTATGCAGTATGTCTCGGACTACTTGTAGATGGAGAGATTGGTCTTGGTGTGCTAGGCTGCCCCAATCTGCCTCAATGGAGTGTGTCTGATGTTGATTGCAATGACGGAGGATGTGATCCATATGATGAGCGAGGCATTGGATGTTGCTTTGCTGCTCACACTGGAAGAGGAGCGTTCGCCGGGCCTTTGTTTGTGGAACAGGATGAGATGCCATCTATCCGTGTTAATTGTAATGACTTGCTTGCACCAGAGGAGGTTCGATTCATGGAATCTGTGGAAGCAAAGCATAGCAATCATCACCTGTCAGCAGCCGTGGCTGAGGAAATTGGTCTTGAGCTTCCATCTTTACGAATCGACAGTCAGGCAAAATATGGCGTCCTTTCACGAGGAGATTCTTCGATCTTTATGAGGTTCCCTCCAGATAATTACAGGGAGAAGATCTGGGATCACGTGGCAGGAGTTGCTGTGTTGCAGGAAGCCGGAGGTGTCATTACTGACGCTCTTGGAAATAAACTTGACTTTTCTCAGGGAAGATTCTTACCATACTTGAATGGTGGCTTGATTGCTGCTACACCCTCCATGCACCGTGCTATAATTGATGCGCTTGATAAGATTCGACATGATATACCTTTTGGACAGGGATACAAAGATCCATCACATAATTAATTCATCCGGGTTTTTTTTCACAAGTCTTTTTATTCTAAAATAAAATACAGAGCAAGGGGTTGTTCCCCAATGATATGTAACAATACATCCTCTAATAATTGAAAAAGTATAATTTCAAAGACAATCCCAGCACCACATGTGCTACCAGGACACATGCGAGGACGAGAGTGGATTTGACACCAACTTCAGAATTTGCCACACACGGCTGCAGTGATCGGATCAAAAACACACAAGATATTGCTGTCGCAACACTGACAAGAGCCCATCGAGCACTTTCTACAGGTATCACACATAATGCAGCCATGGGAATATATGATACAAGAGCATATCCATAAATGCACCATATCATGGGTAGACTTGCAGAGGATTTGAAATATTTCAATACTGCAAAAACCACCAGACCTACAACCCCGACATATCCATAAAATAATCCCATGGACCCACCAACTTTATCTACATCGTAATACCACCGTTTCTCCTCATCTGTACTATCATGTGCTATGTATGATGCCATGTTTCCAGCTGCAGCAGATATGAAAATCAGGGTTGATGCTATCCAAAAGGGTCCATACAAGTCGGGATTGCCACCAACATGATCCAAAAAATCCCCTGTAAAGAAATATACCACGGATCTAAGAATTCGATGTAGTACATCACTCGTCCCCACGTTGAAATACTCTCTATACCTCTTGATGCTGTACATGGGATAGGAGGCATAGTCCTCCTGCACTGGGACACCCCCTGCCTCCATCCCAGAGGTCTGCTCTCCTTGACGAGTATCAGATCTCTCCGAGAGCATGATTTTTTCTTCTTCTCTCATGTCAACAGAGACGGCGGGTACAACAATATCTTCCTCCATTGAAATTCTTGCTGTTGTTGACATTGGCACAGCACTACCAGAGTCACCATCATATTCTTTCACGCCCAAATCAGTCGTGGTGAATGGCATATCCACCATCTCATCATCTTCTATCAGATCAATCTCTCCAAATTTGGAATCACTCAGAGATCGACTCACAGTCTGCTCAGACTTGCCTTGTTCCTCCAGAAAAGCAAAGGGGTCCTTGTCCAACCTAGGATCACTCATGGTGCGATATCGTCACCACACGTTACTCTAGTATATATTACAATGCAGTATCAACGATGCCATTCCACGACAGATACTCTGGAACTGTCGTATATGATTGAAAGATTCTCTGATTGAAAGATTGATCAGACCCTGTCAGCACGCTTCTTGTTCCTTCAATCAGACGTCTGATTATGTTTCCAGTGTATCTCAAAATTAATAATATAGCATGCATTTGTAGTGTGCAACGTACAAGAGAAAACAGACCACCTCACATTCTAACCAAGGCAAAAACCTCCTCTAGAGGAGAGATGCTGATCTGCATGCATTCCTGCAGAATAATATCATGTCATCTATCTATGCGTACATACCAACCATTCAGATGATTGATACTAAAGTGACTCTATAGGCTGCAGAACGTCCGTTCGAACCCAAGAAACATGGATGGAGAAATCATGCAAGGACAAATCCCATCCAGATGAATCTTGGATTTCATGTAACCAGGCCATCAATCTGGGGAGGGATACTTCCCAGGTACGCATTCTGACCATCATCTGTTGGGGTTGATGATTCATTCACATGTATTACCCATTACATTGCATGTAGCATTCCGATGAGAGATTGTAGCAGGCTCAAACCTAAAGATAGGTTTGAGCCTGTTGTAGCTGAAACCCAGATACGATTTCTTTTACATAAAATAAGCAATCCATTCACGATTCATCGGTATTCGTTTTTGTTTTGTAAGTAACAGTACTAGATATCATCATGAATCGACAAAAAGAGATTGCATCGAAATGCGTGCAGCAATTGATGCTCTCATCCTCTCGTATCACGCGAGGTTCTGACATATCTTTGTATCACACAACATGTGCTGCATACCAATCAAAAAGTATGGTTTCTACCACTCAGAAGAGTGATGGAGGTTTCTTTGGTTCCTTGTTCGGAGGGTCTTCTTCCAGAGTCGATGTCCCTCTGACGGATCCTCTTCCAGGTGTCCATGTTGCTCATAACGAGCCTGTCGAGGCAGTACCAAAGACTGAAATGACAACCTTGTCAAATGGTGTTAAAATTGCAAGTGAAAACACCCCTGGTGCCACGGCTACCCTCGGACTGTTTGTGAATAGTGGAAGCATGTATGAGACTCCTGCCTGTATGGGAATTTCCCACCTTCTTGAATACATGGCATTTAAAGCCACGGCAAATAGGTCAAGTTTGAGACTCATCAGGGAGATTGAAGCGATTGGTGGAAACGTGATGGCATCTGCATCTAGGGAACAAATGGCATATTCTATTGATACAACACGTGCAACCATTCCAGAGGCACTTGAGATCCTGACTGACTCTGTATTGAACCAAAAATTCGAGCTCTGGGAAGTCAAAGATGCTATTTCAAGGATGGAGGAAGATGTGAAAAACCTGGAGGATAATCCTCAGACGACACTGCTGGAAGCACTGCACAGTGTAGCTTTTAACGGTGGCCTTGGGCACCCTCTTATTGCACCAAAGAGTGTTATTTCCAACCTCACACCAGAAATTGCCAGAGAGTTTGTGAATGAGTTATATACTGGTTCCCGAATGGTTCTCTCTGCTGCAGGAGTAGATCATACAGACTTAGTGCGCTTGGCTGATCCACTGTTGGCAGGAGTGAAGCCTGGAAGTGAAGGAGAGCCACCATCTCAGTACATGGGAGGAGACTGGCGCCAGTTTTCTGCTGGTGCATTGACACATGGTGTGCTTGCATTTGAACATGCTGGGGGATGGAACGACGTAAAGAGTTCTGTTGTGGCCACCGTTCTTCAATATCTCCTTGGAGGAGGAGGATCATTCTCTGCAGGTGGACCAGGAAAGGGAATGCACTCTCGCCTGTACACTAGGGTTTTGAACCAGTATCACTGGATGCACAACTGCACAGCAGTGACATCAATCTATAACAATACTGGTATTGTCGGTATATACGCTTCTGCAGAATCTTCTCATGCAGAAGACATGGTTGCTGTCATGTGCAAGGAAATTGAATCTGTTGCCCAGGATCTCACCGATGTTGAGTTGGAAAGGGCAAAGTCTGCTGCCAAGTCATCCGTGGTGATGAACCTTGAGAGTAGAGCTGTCATTTGTGAAGACATCGGTAGACAAGTATTGACATACGGACACAGAAAGCCAATATCAGAATTCATCAATGCAATTCAAGACGTCAAGACATCTGATGTGAAGGCTGCAGTCACCAAGATGCTCAAATCCCCACCAACTTTGGCAACTATTGGAGACATTGCAAATGTACCACGTTATGAATTGGTTGCCAAAAGGTTTGCTTGATTATGTAGCTCTGTTTGTGCGTGTAACAACTATCCAGTATAATCCACATTTTCCTGCTCCATCACACACCGCGAATGCCTTACAATCGCTCTACCGACACTATTTATCCAATCTTCCTTTTCTTTCTCTGACTCTGCGATGAAATACATGCTCATATCCGGCGTGGACACTTCAAATGCAAATGGTCTGTTGATAGCCTCTTCTGCTCCTTTAATTGACAGACAGTTATCAATTTTTATCATTCCCCTAGGCTCAATCCCCTGTGTTACATGATCTGTTTTAAACCAAAACAAACGACCGTCTTTGAGAACAAACCAACGTCGTCTCCAGGATGAGAGAAATTCGCCTGTAGGTTGTAACCCAACCGCGTCAGAACCATTCCTTCACTACACATGACACGCATATACACGATAACAAACCTTGCTTCATAAGCCAGCCACAACGTTCGGGTTCTTCCCAATACGCGATACCCCGATAATCTTCATGTCTACCCAGAATTTTATTAAACAGTTGACTCACTTCCACCATCACAACGCAGTATCTATACAAACGGCACTGTAGGGATAATGATATTTTTTAATTACAATGTCGAATAGTCACCAAAAGTTTTAATATCCATCATCATTTTCCTCTTCAAAGTCTCCATCACCCCCTTCCCCATCAAACTCAGAGTCACTATCATCATCCACTTCGACCAAAAAGTCACTTAAATTATCATCTTCACCATCTTCATACGTCATGATATCATCATCATCATCATCTCCCCGAGTATCAATATCTATTGCTGCATCCTCCTCTCTATGCAGGGCCTCTTCCAATGCACTCTTTGCTGGAACACCTGCAAGTTTGCTTCGAACGACATCTTCTGGACCAGGAAGACTCTCCATGGTATCTATAGTTAATCCAGACTCTCGGATACGAAGCTGAAGTAAATGCTCTGGGGTATCTGGAGGAGCTAGTCGATGCACTATACAGGATGACACAGATCTATCTGAGGCATCTAATAAAAATACATTCTCAAAATCCAGCCTTTTTGAGTCATCTAATGCTATGAGGTATATTTTATGGACCCACTGTTTCGGATCTTTGTCCTCGAAAGCATTCCCAGGAAATTGAGAGGCCCATTCGACTTCTTGATATGAACGTGGAGATACAGATGCAAGAGAACCATCATGGATAATGGCATCACGTGTCTCCTGAGTAGCTTCATCGACAACTAAAACTCCACCAGAGAGATCCAACGTCTCGTTGCTGCCTTGTTTTACGAGAAAAGAACATCCATCCATTGGAAACACTCTGTAACCCTTCATACTACGAGATACTTCCTCACCTTCCACCGACGTCAGTTGGTTTTCCTCTGATTCCGAGTAGATACGATATGAACGAGTATGTCTAGATTGTACAGTGCGACCGATCCCATGGGAAGGGTGGACTATTCCGTGCGGCGGTCCATGGCTTGCCAAAGACATGCAGGCATGGGTGAACACGCACAAAGACGGTCTTTGCTGATATCCACGTACTGACAGGTTCATTATAAGATGGTATATAGAATGTGTAAAGTTACAAAGAGATTATTGAATGCTTTTAGTACATGGGTCCTGAGTACCTCTCACATGACCAGCCTGGAGTTGGTCTGGGCCACAGGTTGGAATCGCTTTCTCTCCATCATTTCATGGCGGATGATAGATATCTCGGGGCGTATGACTCCTGTATACAGAAAACGTAAAATTTAATGGGGTATATCGTACCAGAGTCCTTGAGAGAGTGTTGACATTGTCACGTACGTCGAGGAGTTGCACGAACAGCAAGACGAATTACAAGGTACAATATCATGATTGTCGCAGCGCAGACCCAGAGAGCCACGCTCTTAAATGTATCACAGCATAGATCTGTGAGAAATAAACGTGTTGTGGTGGCACGCGGAGTTGCTCCAAAAGGACAGGATGAGGCAGTCAACCAGCAAGTTTGGAAACAGGCATTTGTGGCTGGAGTCGCATCGTTGGCTATTTGCGCACAGCCAGCCATGGCAGATTTGAATAAATACGAGGCAGAAGTTGGTGGAGAATTTGGTAACGGCACTGCGCTGCAATTTGGAGAGGCTGATATTGCCGGAAGAGACTTCAGTAAACAAGATCTGAGGCGATCAAACTTCACTGCAGCTGATTGCAGGGACTGCAACTTCAAAAACACTAGATTAGTTGGTGCATACTTTATCAAGTCTGTTGTTGCCAGGGCGAATTTTGAAAATGCTGATTTGAGTGATACATTGATGGATCGTGCTGTTATTGTGGATGCCAACTTGAGGAATGCTGTGTTGCAGCGTGGTGTTTTTACCAGAAGTGATTTTTCTCGCAGTGATATTTATGGAGCTGATTTTACGAATGCATTGGTTGATAAGTCCCAACAGATGATGATGTGTAAATATGCTGATGGCGTCAACGCTGTGACTGGGGTAGAGACCCGGAAGAGTCTCAACTGTAATTCTCGCAGGCAGTTTAGGGCCTCAACACCCAGCAACCCTGATGGTCCCCAGGTATCTGATGAAGAAAAGGCTGCATTTACATCTTCTATGCCACAATATAGAGACTAAGTTTTATGGTCTTTCTGTAATACACGGGATTTTTCCTTCTCCTCAATCCATTTAGAAAAGTATTCAGTTGATCGCATTGTCTGGGACCATAACATGGATCCAAGATAGTTTGACGCCCTGAATGTGTCTAAATCCTCAAGTCGAGATTCAATCGCGTGATGAATCTGAGATATATTCCTCTCACGATCGTACAGTGTGCGTAATAAATTGAATCCTTGTCCTTGACAGTCGGTCCACTCTTTTTGATTCATATAGAGTTGAACAGCAGCCTGAATCAGATCCTCTGATGTGCTTGCCGAACCTATTCCACCCCAAGGTACATGTGCGTCACCCATACCTTCTGATCCAATAACTGTTGTCACGACGGGTAGGCCGTGGTGCCATGCATCGACTATTTTACCCTTGAGACCAGCCCCAAATTTGAGTGGAGCAAATAATACTCTATACTCTGACATGATTTCCAGTGTGGGTGCAAATCCACACAGCTTCACTCCAAGTTTTTCTGGCTTACCAATCTTTGAAATGAGCTTCTCTTTATTTCCATACGATCCGTAGACATGGAGCCATGGCATGTCTTCTTTTTTGAGACAAGTCTCACGAGACAAACGCTCTCGTATTCTTGGCCACAATTCTGTGCATGCCCACTCCACTGAATCTGCATTTGGGGGATGTCTAAAATTACCAATCATCATCATGTTCTTACGCTGGCTGTATGGTGTCGGAGAACCCTCGAATGGCGATGCTCCATTGAAAAAACTAGCTTCCACAAGGAGTTCCCTGTCCACACCAAAGGTTGCCTCCAGCACTTCCAGTTCCCTGGGTGAGCACACCAAGGTCATATCTGATCTATAGATAGATGCTAATTCACGTACACATGGCTGATACGATGATGGTGGAAAGCTCGAGATTACGTCACGAATATCACATGATGGGATACAAGCCTGTTCTTGGCGCCATGTCCGAAGAAAATGAACATCTTGCATGTCCAATATCCTACACACACCTGGCATGTGCTTTTGCAGTATGAAGGAAAACATTTCCTCTGTGTAAAATCTGTCAAATATAACCAACGATGGTTTCACGTGATGGAGAATCTCAAGAAATCCTTCTTCATTATTGCCCTGGCAAATATGTGTTCCAACCTTGTGCTGCTCCAGAATATCAACATGCACTTTATTATTCGCATCAATACTTGATGTGCTAGCATAATCAACCCGATATCCTCTGTCTATAAATGAAGACACCAGGTCAGAGGTTCGCACGCCAGCAGCAGAACTTGTACGTTCTGGCCACACAGGGCTTATAAACAGCACAGATGGTTCTGCAGGTCCAGCACAATACATCGTGTGTAAGGCTCGTCTACATCCTAGAGTTGGAGTAATACGAAAGATTGATCTGGCTTGTATCGCAGTAATCATGATATCCTGATGATCACACGTCAAGGTACACAGCACCCTTTTGCAAGGCTGTCACCAAGTGATGTGGGTCCTGTGCCGTCTGCCGTGAGCGCTTTGTATACAAAATGCGGTATCGAAGATTTTACAACCCTTTGAAATATATAATTTAAAAACATTTTCTATTGTTTACATGCAGGCCTGCATGTGCGAGATCCAGCAAATATTGAGAATGCATGCACATCCTAATGCATGCAAACATCTATTGGTAGTCTCCAGCTGGATTGAACTTTCGTGCTGATCGAAGTTGCGCCAATCGCTTTTTGTCCTCTTCAAATTTCTCTCTAAGATCCAATAGGTCTACATGAACAAATCACAAGTCATTGCATAGTCATACAATACACACACAAGGGTATGCTGCAACATACCTGATCGCCGTTTGTCTCTCTGTTGGAATGTATAAAAGTTTTCATATTTTGCATCCTTCCCAGCCGTTTTGCGAGCCTTCAATGCTTCCAATGCTGCAGCAGGTGCAACAGCACCCACAGTAATACCAGATGCCTCGTCCACATTTTTCTTCCTCCCTTTGTGACGCTTGACAACAGTCCACCCATCATCCTCCATTGCAGCCATAGCTTGTTCTTTTTCCCGTGCTTCCCGCTCCTCATACTCTTCCATCCACGAGTCTAATTGCTTTTGCAGAACTTTGTTCGTATTGATCGTATACCTTTCCTTATGCTGCTGGACCCATGCTTTTAGACCAAATGGTTCTTTTCTGGGAATCCTATGAAAAGCCTTCACACGGCCTTTCTCTGCAGTCTGAATCATCTTGTGCGCTCCTCTACCAGTCTCAAATACTGCAATTGCTGATGACCTTGAATCATGAAACGCTACCATCTGTATTGGTCCAAAGGAGGACAAAAAATGCAGACACTCCACATCTGTCACTCCAAACGGAATACCACACATGAACACCTTTCTGGATCCTTCTTGCCCCTCTTTATCATGATATTTGATATAAAGGTGTCGTTCTACCTTGAGGTCTGCCGATTCAAACGATATCGGCAGGACATACCATTCCTGGCCATCTGCATCCTTCACTGGCATGGTTCTCTGGGATCATAAAACCATTCAAATACAGTTATTAAACTTTAAATATAAATCAGTTCCATTGAGTAATTGCAGTTTCAAATGAGATGAACACATGCATGCATCTCATTCACCCTTGCCTCATTCAAGTGGGTGGGTACTCAAAGATTTGCATATTCACTGACTATTCATCCCTTCTGAGGGTTTTAAAATATTTTAAACTAGTCAAACGTCATTAAATAATCATGGTATCGTGGAATGGGACACGGATAATATGCCGTGGTGGTACCACCACGAGGGCCATGCAAATGACGATACACTTCTCCAATGGAAGAATGCACTCAAGTGGATTGTCCTGTCGTGATAATGCATCAGTTACACCCATGTATATCAGAGAAAAGAAGACCCGTGGATTGTATATTGGTTCTTCGCGACGACCCACATGTCTGACTCTTGCACTCGACGATGGGGTTGATGAGGAAGCCCTGGAGGATTCTAGAGAAGGAGAATATATAGAGATAGGAATTGTAGGGCCTCCTCATGGAGTGAAGGGGGAATTCAAGGTACAGTCGCTCACTGATTGGCCTGAGGAGAGGCTGGGGCAAAAGGGCACTAGATATTTAAAAGCTCCAGAGTCGACATTTCACATGGCTAGACTGAAGCCTTCTCAGGGTATCGAAAAAGTAACATTAATGCGTGGAAAGGCGTCTGTGTACAAAGGTAGAGAAGTATGGATAGTAAAGATAAAAGGAATCAACTCTCCGGAAGAAGCACAAGCAATTCGTGGGTATACCTTGATGGTGCATGAATCTGTTCGAGATGACCTTGATGACGAAGATGAGTTTTATGTGCAACAATTAATAGGACTTCGTGTTGAATTGATGAACAATGATGTGGTGGGGACTGTGGTTGATATTATGGATGGCACAGGCACCCATGATGTCCTGTGTATTGAACATGTCGATAAAGAAGGCACCATTTTGTTGCCCTTTGCCAGGGAAATAGTTCCTGTTGTAGATATCACGGAAGGAATATTACAAATTACTCCTCCAGAAGGATTGCTGGAAATGTATCAAAAGAAACCAAAGGCAGAGAAGCAACCACGTGTTCGAAGAAGAAAACAAATGTAACTATGCTAAAAGTATAATGAACAAGACAGTAACAGCACCTGCACCAAGCATCATCAAAAAACATTTGTTTCGTGCTGCCTTTCTTTGACTTCGCTCCGCTCTGCGAACCTGAACATGAGCATCCTGCGTCTTTTGTGCAGCCCTGACAATATTTGATTCAATATCATCCACAGCCTCCCCTTGATCATGTACCAATACTGCCAAATCTTGGAAAATCTGATGAACCTCTCCAATCTGACCTGATATTTCCTGTATCGCTACACTTCTCTCTTCGATGACTATTTCATTATGCAGCAGCTGTTCCTCTTGCACTGTATCCTTTGTTGCACTCTGAACTTGCTGCTGGCGTTGCATGTCTTGCAACTCTAATTGATTAGATGACCCATCTCTAGTATGGCTCTGATACGCATCTTGACGCGCTCGACGATCTCCATACTCTTTCATCGCACTCTCTGACCGCTGCAAGACTCCTTGAAAGTCACGGACAATCTTCTGAGTCTGCAGAGACTCTTTTGCCTGTTCATCATCACACTGTTCAAGAGCCAAACGAAACTCCTGACCCAATTCTTTGATTTTACCTGCCGCCTGAGGATGTGATGCTACAGAGTGCACCTCGTCTTTCAATTTATTATATGCTGTGACAGCTTTGAAATGAATGGCTTTCAAACGACGTTGTAAGTCTTGTGCACTAGAGTTGGTGTTTGATTCACCTACACTCATGCTGACTCTGTTTGCCCTAGTACGTATTCAAACTCCCCAGAATCATACAATGAATGACTATAGATTACTTTACTATCAGAATGTATCGAGCTTCTCAAAACCCAGGGTACCAAGTCGTGATTCCCAAGAATGGGAATCACGTCAATTGGCAGTATGACTCCTCTAGGAGGCACGGAGGGTCTTGTATTCGTATTTCCAACACACTAGTGTATTGTTTAAAATGGAAATAGCACGGGTGGTTTCTATTTTGGACTTTGAAACGCGTCTTGAATTTGTTATTTTAGTGGAAACCATTTCTTGGTACGTTGGAGGAATGAACAAAATAATACGACCTCTCGTCTCCAAGCAGTAGCAAAAATATATATTCTACTTTAAATGAATCTGAAAAGGGGGCAAGTGAACTGACATTGTCAGTGCCTGGCGTGAAACGTTTGGTTGACGCGAAAGTCTCAAATACATCGATACATTCCGGTTCTCTGACTCAATGCAGGCACCTATGTGGTCTCATATTGCTATTTGTACCTCAAGTATTGTTTTGAAAGCGTAATTGTTACCATACCTGAGACGAGAAGACCTGAATCGCGTGGCCAATATTTTTGTTTGTTAACAACAGAACAGCAAGTATGCAAGAGCAGGCAGTTTTGGTTTTGTCTAGTGCCGTGAGATCCAGTCCAGATGATGCATTGGAGGCAATTTTATCTTCTGAAAGTTTTGCGAGGGAGGTTAGCAGCATAGGGCCGGTTGGGTCCAATGCACTGCACGTAGCTACTTGGAGGAACCATGTTGGGATTGTGAATGCAATCTTGAGCACGCAGCACTGTGATGTTGATGTGGCTGATGAAGAATCTGGATGGACAGCTCTGCATCGTGCATTGTACTATGGCCATGTGAGGATTGCGGGTATTCTTATGGCTGCAGGCGCAAGGGCTAATCTCACTGATACAGATATGAGGACTCCAATCGACATGATATCGAAACGCCTGGTTCGTAGTACTACTGCTGTAGATAACAAATATGAAACGCATGGGCATGTATTTTCCTGGGGGAATGGGACAAATTATACGTTGGGAACAGGGTCATTAGAGGTGGAACTGGCCCCTGCACGAGTGGATGCATTGCACATGCATGATATTGTTCAGGTAGCTGCGGCAAAATTCCATAGTGCTGCTGTTACTGAAGATGGAAAGCTGTTCACATGGGGCTGGGGGAGAGGAGGGCGTTTGGGTCATCCAGAGTTTCATATTCACAGTGGGAATAGTGCTGTGATTCAGCCACAGGTCGTGTCATCCCTGGTAGCCTCGAACAAAATGGTTGCACGAATTGCTGTTGCAAAGCACCACACGTTAGTTGTAACTGTTGATGGTGAGTTATTTACAATGGGTAGCAATCGATACGGGCAACTTGGGTACAGTACTGGAAGTTCATCTTCACAGACAGAGCCAAGAAAAGTAACCTCCTTGAGGTCACATGCTATTGTTCGGATAGCTGCAGCAAATAAGCACTCTGTCGCAGTTACTTCTGGGGGAGACGTTTTCACATGGGGGAGCAATGCATGTGGTCAACTAGGATATGGATCCTTTGATTCCAATGCATCACCCAACCCTAGGGCTGTTGAGGCACTCAAAGGAAAACGTATCATAGAATGTGCGGCTTCGAAACGACATACATTGGTTCTCACTGGCGATGGGGATGTGTTGACCTGGGGACACAGGGGAGTTTCCCCACGGAAAGTGCTTTTGAATGGGGTCATTAAAGCACACTCTCTGGATGGCAGTATGCTTCGATTCCAAAAAGGATACAAAGACGTTTCCAAGCCTGTAATCACTCAGATTTGTGCTGGAACAGCCCATAGCAGTGTATTGACAGCAACAGGAATTGTTCTAACATGGCGATCTGCGGATCCCCATTGCCAGGTTCAGGAGATTGGGGGCCTCTTGTCTGGCCAAAAGGTTGTGAGTATCTCTGCAGGTAAGTACAGAACTGCTGCTGTGACAGAACTTGGCACGGTTTATATGTGGGAAGGTAGAGCAGATTATAATCCTGTGGAAGACCGTATACCAGGAACTGGGAGCAAGAGCAAGAGAACACGAGGCATCCTGGGTACGTCTGCTTCAAACCAAATAATGGGTTCATCTGCAGACAGCTCCACCTCGTTTGAATATTTAGTTGGGTCTTCTCCTGGATCTTTTACATATCGATCAGGATCTCCATCAATGTTGGACAGGTTTCACAGTAGGTTTAGTGCTGGAACATCTCCGTCAAGGTTTCCGTCACCATCACACATCCAGAAGAATCACACCATGAATCAAAGTTTTGATAAAATAAGTCCAATACTTGTACCTGATCTTCGAAGAGTTGTAGATGTTGCTGTCGGTGAAAAGCATTCATTGGCCCTCCAGCAATGGCTGCGGTCAAGGGATGATTATTTTGAAGGTACAGTAGATGCTAGCAAATGCCCTTCTGGTCCGAGTTCTCTCCAGGTGCAATGTCAGGAGACCATTGCGCGGCATATGGTGGATCCGTATACAGTTTTACAGGTCATGCAATACGCAGAAGCAGCAGGTGCAGAAATGCTATACAAGCGCTGCTGCTGTGTTGCTGCACTGAACTTGGATATCGTGATTACAGAACATCCTCACATTTTTTCTGAAATGCAAACAGGCCTGCTCCAAGATATTGAAAATGAACTAGGTGTTATTTGTGGAAGTGTGCTGCCTATAAAAAAGAATGAAAATTTTGTCTTTTTGACACCAGTCTGTCAGACAAATTTGAGGATTGGCTGCCCAAGCCGTGCTGAGATAGATCTTGGGGATGCCCAGGGAGCTGAGGAAGTTTGCTCGAGCATTTTGGAATGTGTTGCTACAACTGATCATGATGATCATATAGTATCTGAAGAAATGCGCAAATTGAGACGTTTAATTTTGAAAAAGATGCAGCAAATTAATGCTTTGGAAGACAAGGCAAATAAAGGAGAGCCATTAGATTTCCAGCAGACTGCAAAGGTTGGTCAAAAAGGTGTCGTTCTGTCCGCATTAGCAGCACTTGATGGTGGAGTGCCCCATGAAGAGGTCAATGCTTTGCTTCGGGCAGCATCTCAGGCTGTTGTGGAATCTCAGCAGCCACGGCCCGCGGGTAGCAGTCACCTGCCAGAAAATGCACCAAGCAAGAAGACGCCTACTTCAGGAGCAAAGTCCAAGAAAAAGCCCAAGAAGGAAAAATACTGTGAGGAATCAAATGCATCAGGGGCAAAACAAAGTCAAGATGGAGCCAGACTCGCATCCTTGCCTCCTCGGCAGTATACAGAGAAACAGAGTCCATATCAGGCACAGGGATCCCTGGTTCCTGTGCAAACCGTCTCGGTTAAATCTGGAGAAAGCACTCCAGTAAAGCAAGTAGGTTTTCATACAAGGCAATGTGCTCCCAGTAGTCCGTCTTCATCGACTAGTTCCAAAGCAGCAGGAACGAGGAAAGGGGGGTTGTCCATGTTTCTGAGAGGAGAACTTGACTCGGCAAGCTCCAAGCCTGCATGGGGTCCCGCATCTCATACACCAGAGCCTGCTACTTCTCCTTTATCACAGTGGTTCATCGATCATAAGAAGCCTCCGCTTCCGAACAGCAAAACAACCTCCTCTGCAAGTGGATCAAAGCCACCCAAAAAGCAGTTGGGTATAAAGGTGTCCCTAAAGGAGTACTTGCTTGGAAAACCAGAGGAAAAGGACCAGGAAGCACCCTCTTGCTCTGCAGCTTGGAGCTCAAAATCAGGCACCAAGGAGACCAAGCCCGTCAAATCCCTCAAGATGATCCAGTCTGAGCAAGAAGAGCTTCGGCAGGCACAGAGAAGGATCACCGTCCCCCAGGCTCCAGCGCCATATTCAAAAGCTGTGTCATCAGAGGCTGGATCTTCTCGTAGCATAGCGCCACTGGGACACTCTCCAGGGACAACATGCTTTTCATATGGGTCATCGCCTCAGAGTAGAGGCAAGAATTTCTTTGCTTCCCCTCAACCAAGTGAGAGCCGATGGTACATCTCAGAGGAGGTGGCAATGGCAGCTGCCAAGGCAAAACCTCTCAAGGATATACAGGAAGAAGAATGTGCCCTGAAACACATGGCTGAGATCGATGCTGCATGCTCCAAAGAGACTCCAAAGAATGAAGTAGACGAAGATGAGAAAAAGAAAAAGCAAAAGAAGAAAAATAACTGGCGACGAAATAAAAAGAGCAGTGATCCTGCACTTTTGCAAAAGGTTTGAAAGCTCTCACGATGTCGCATTTTGTACATTACTATTGTTGACTACAATTATTTTGATTATTTTAAAAATGAAGATGTAATACTCAAGGACATGATTGAGGGACTCTGGAGAAGGCTAGGACTCAACGGAAAGGAACGACTCCTTGGAATCTCGTTTGTCGTTCTCGTCTCTTTCATATGGGTGATTGCTAGCTTTCTAGTTCAGGATATTGAAGAAATAGGAGTACATCCTGTCGTCGTCACGTATATTTCAAATTCTCTGTTTGCCCTTTACTTTCCAATATTTTGGTTGGGGCAGTCCCTTGGAAGGATACACACAGATGATGGATCACATGGCAGCATCCCCTCACGAGCGGAATGGAAAAATGATCCAAAAGGATCCATGCTTATGCTGATGAGGAATGAGCTATTCAGGGCTGCATGCCAAGTTGCACCACTATGGTTCTTTGCACAGCTTGCGTTTAATATTTCCCTATCAAAGACATCCGTCACATCAAACACCATTTTATCATCTGCAGCGTCTCTCTTTACGTTTATATTTTCAGTCTTACTGTTATCTGAGAAATTTACGTATTTTAAACTCTCCTGTATCCTAGCTCTGATTTTTGGGACAGCCATGGTGACATATTCTGATGCTGCAGCCCAGGAAGATGGTTCTACAAGTTCTCTTGTAGGGGATATCATGTGTCTCATATCAGCTGTTCTCTATGGTCTGTATACTGTCAGCCTTAGAAAGTTAATTCGTGGAGATGATGCTTCAGTGCCAATGACGTTGTTTTTCGCCATGATGGGCATGCTCATTGCATGCCTCACTGGTCCAATTCTTTGCATCACGGCACTTGCAGGTGTCCATGTTGGGACATTCTCTTGGAAAATCTTTGGTATACTCATCCTGAAGGGATGTTTAGACAATGTACTCTCTGACTATTTATGGGCTCGCTCGATACTGTTAATAGGTATGTGAATGCATGCTCCTATGATGATATTATGCTTTGCCAACACTGTGTCCACCTGTGCAGGTCCGACTCTGGCAACATCTGGCCTTGCTCTTCAGGTACCCATTGCAATCGTGAGTGATGCCATTGTAAAGCATCCGATATGGATTCAATCAGCAATTACCATCACGTGTACTTTGGTAGGAGGTGCCATCATCGTGATTGCATTCTTTGGATTGAATCTAAAGGAGAGACAAGAGGAAGAAGAGGAAACGGTCCAGGACAAGACTGAGGAATCTGAATCTCTTTTCCCTTCATTGCCAAGGGACTGATTGTTTCATTAATAATGATTAAAAAGTTGTACATGTAAAACGCATGCAAGATTTAGACGAGCAGAGACGGCAGTTGCCTGTCTGGCATGTCAAGAAGAGTCTTATACAAGCGGTCAAGGATTCGCCCGTTCTCATCATTATAGGAGAAACAGGAAGTGGTAAAACGACTCAGATTCCACAGTTTCTATTGGATGCGGGTTTTGCATCAGGAAAGGGTTTGATAGCATGTACTCAGCCTCGTCGAGTAGCAGCTATCACAGTAGCCCAGCGGGTGGCACAGGAAAGAAAGGGGAATGTAGGTGACGAAGTTGGGTATACAGTGCGATTTGATGATAGTACGGATGCATCGACCAGGCTCAAGTATATGACTGATGGGATGCTGCTGAGAGAAGCTTTGCTGGATCCCTTGTTGCAGAGGTATAGTGTTATTCTCTTGGATGAGGCCCATGAGAGGACCGTTGCCACTGACATACTCCTGGGTTTACTAAAAGGAGCCAGGGAAAAGCGAAAGGGATCCTTTCGTTTAATTATTATGAGTGCAACCATGGATGTGGAGGGATATCAACGTTTCTTTCCTGATTCTAAAGCAGTGTATGTGAAAGGGCGGCAGTATCCAGTCAATGTCCTGTATGTGAATGAACCACAGGAAAGTTATCTCGATGCTCTCGTGACTGCTGTGCTTCAAGTACATGTCGATGAAGGAGAGGGTGATGTATTAGGGTTCCTGACTGGACAAGAAGAGATTGAAGTGGCTCAGAGGCTGATCACGGAGCGAGCAAAACTCTTGTGCCATGGTAGCTCATCTTCCAAGCTTGGTGCACTTCATGTGGTTCCCATGTATGCTGCATTGCCACCAGACAAACAAATGGTTGCATTTCAACCTGTACCTAAAGGTGATCGAAAGGTAGTACTTTCTACAAATATAGCAGAGACATCCATTACGATTCCTGGGATACGACATGTGATAGATACAGGATTTGTCAAGTCAAGGTCATATAATGCTCGGCTCGGTGCAGACCTCTTGCAAGTACTTCCAATTTCACAAGCTCAAGCCTGGCAGCGGACTGGACGAGCTGGTAGAGAGGCTCCTGGTACATGCTACCGTCTGTTCACCGAGGAAGCTTTTCGGAGCCTCAAAGAAGTATCGCAACCAGAGATACAAAAGGCAAACCTGTCCTCAGTTGTGCTCCAACTGAAATCAATGAATATACAGGATCCTCTATCGTTCGACTTTATGGATCCTCCACCAAAAGCATCACTTATTAGGGCTCTAGAACTACTCTATGCCCTTCAGGCATTAGATTCGAGTGGAAAATTGACTAATCTCGGGCGTAATCTTGCACGACTTCCCGTTGATCCAATGTATGCCAGATGCATCATTATGAGTGCAGAGCTAAAGTGCGCACAGGATATATTGGCCATAGTTGCAATGATAAATTGTGACTCTACAATATTTTTGACCCCATCACATACCAAGGAAGAAGCAAGGCAGGCGCATTCTCGATTCTTCAGTCCATATGGTGATCACCAGACAATGCTCTCAGTCTACAAATCCTGGAATGGTACACCACACAAGCAGAGAAAGGCATGGTGCAGGGAAAATTATCTCAATCCACGAGCTCTCTCCAAAGCTCATGATATATTCAAGCAACTATTACAGCAATCTAGTAGAATTATTCCTGATATTGCATCAGAAAAAGCATTGGAAGAAACTGACCCTATACAAATTCGAAAGGGACTTGTCCATGGTCTGTTCCCACATGCTGCCCGACGGCAGCACAATGGATCATACAAGGTGATTTCAACAGGACTCGAGGTAAAGCTTCATCCTTCTTCAGTGTTACATGCAAAGGCTCCTGAATGTATCATTTTCAATGAAGTCATAAGAACGACGCGGCAATATGTCAGAGGAATCACCAGAATTGAATCATCCTGGTTGCCTGAAATCGCTCCTTTCTTCTTCATGAAATCCATCCAGAGCTAAATTATTTTCAATAAGTAATATTATCGTAGAAGTCATGTTGCACACTCCTAGGTGGTCACAAGGCTAGAGGGATGTTGTACGGAAGATTCCATGTATTGGACTTGGATGTGGTTGTGATCAAAACTAGTATTACTTTCATACATCAGTATATATATTCTACTGGTAATACTGGTACCGAAAAATCATACAGATCTGTTAACTGTACCATGAATTTTGAATCTTCTCGCTCGCCATGAGGTCTAAAAAGCCAGTGTTTTTGGTCTTGTAACTACGCGAGATCCTGGATGATCGTGTAAGTATTCGGCTACTTTTGCGGTTTTTCTTAGCAGACTCTTGCCGCTTCCCAATAGGTTCCGCTGGAATACCGCACCATATGCTATTTTCATCGAGTGTATCTCCTGGAAGAACCATGCTGCCTGGCATGACTCTTGAGGAATCCTTCATCTCTGTGAATGGCATGATTCTTGCTCCTTCCTGTATCCAACAGTTATCTCCGATTGCTACTTTATGATATATGAATTTCTGATATTCCATATAATGTCCATCAATAGAAGCCCCTGATTCAACGACAGTGCCATCGCCAATACTAATAAGACTGGATTCTAAAGGCTGTGGTCCAAGCAAGATGGCCCCTTTCCCTACCTTGAAGCCAAGGATTCTGTATATTAAGGCAGCAAAGGGTGTTCCCTGAAATACATCCATGCTAGCTGATGCAATGTCAAAGTATGTATGAATAATCAGGGACGGAATGTGGAACACTGAAACTTGGCCCTGTTCCCATCGTTTCTTCACACCTGAACATTCTAAAAGGATCCTCAAGTACATCACAGCCAGGAGTGACCCTACAGCCACCATGACAACATACGCTATTGGTATTAACCACCAATACTGATTTTTAAGAGCAGATGCGACAGCAGCCAAGGGAAGCCACAGTAGAACTGGTGCAACTGGTCCCAAAATTAAGAGGGCAAGAACCGTTGCACCGTTGTGCCACCATGGAAGTTTTGTAGCATCCACTCGAGATTCGGATTTCGAGACTATAAAAGGCAGCCCAATGCCATTTTCAATCTGGGATACATCATCTTCTCTTGATAGTACAGAGTAATCTAACCCCCCTTGAGCTCTGACATGGTCGCCCAATGCCCTTCCTTTGCAAATGGCAGTATCATTACCAACAACAGACCGATTCCCGATATCACAGCCTGGGTAGAGAACAGATGAATTCCCAATAGTCGCCTCTTCTTTGATCGTTATTTTTTCTACAATACCATCATCATTCGCTGCAAATGCCCAGCTGTCAGATCCAGAGCAAGCTAGTGTCCCAACCTCAAGGGCATCAAACTCCACAATGCTTAGGCCACCTATGAACACATGTTCTCCCACTTTTGCACCCAGTCCTCTGTATACTTTTGCCATTAAATTTGTTCCAGTCAATAGAATCTGAATCTTTTGCCATTTTGGAGATTCAATCATTCTCCTAAAAACAGAGTACGTGAATAAGCTGTAGTAATTTCTAGTGATATTAACCCCTGGAAGGAGCCTTCCAACAAATAGCCACTTCCATGCAAAAACCAGTATCAAATGCAAAAAGAGCCCAAGACTTGGATCTAACCAGCCATGAAGACCGGTGAATAGCGCGGAGAAGACCACAAATCTCCAGGCAATGGTAGTTCCGCTGGCAGAATCCAGAATAGTATCTCCTACAATGCGGTATATGATGAATAAGCATAATGCAACTATAGGAACATCAGCCAAGGATTCTAAAAAGTGATTGGTGATCCCACCAAATAAAGATGATACTGGTCCAAAACGTTCTTCAGCTATAAATTGAGGATAATCAGAAAGAGGGCCATTCCTTGGTGCATCCCCAGGATGGGCTCTAGATGCATGTGGCTTGAGGTTGTGCCGAGCAGGTATTCTAGAGCCGGGAGAGACAACTGAGCTGTGTCCAATATGACAATGCTCACCAATATCCACTTTTGACAGAACCAAAACTGGTCTTTTCCCCAAATAAGAAGCTGGGGCAACAAAGGCCCCTGTAACACTTGCATCTGAATATATACAGGCCCCTTCACCTATAGTTAACAAATCAAAGTCTTTCAAATCTATGCTATCAAGAACCACTGACGAAGGAGATTTAATATTAGACCCAAGAGCTTTGATTAGGAACGATAGTATTGGCGTGCGCCTGATAGCTGGGAAAAACGTTGTAGATGCTGTTTCTTGAAGGGCACGCATTGTCACCCATCTAGCATAAACAAAACCATAGATTGGATACACCGCAGGCTTAAGTTTCCAAACCAGAATCCATTTAAGGCAAATAAGTAGCAATGCATAGCCAAATACTGCCGCGACTTGCATTGATGGCCAAATAAGGATAAGCCACCAAGAGCTGATCACCTTTCGTAACTCTAGAACCCCAACAAGCATGGCTCCCCAGATAACAGGGACCATTATCATTGTGATTGAGAGCATTACGTACTGAATGATCAAATACAACCAAAACGGTAGTTTTGTCTGAGATACAACCTGCCCAAGCGTGCTTGATATCTCTTTGTCTGCTTCAATCCTCTTCTCATCAAAAGTGCTGGCTTCGAGACCTAACAATGATGGTTCCGAAGACATTAATGCGTCTATGGCCGCACTGATGCATTTAACGTTCTTATTATGGTATACAATGGTTGCAGGGAGATGTGGAATGTTGAAATGCGACCTCATTTTTGAGCTAAGAACTCCTGCTTTCAAAGAATTTCCTCCCAATTGGAAGAAGTTTGCAAGGGCGGATATCTCGTCTCTGCACCCAAGAACTCCTCTCATGAGCTCAGCCACATTTACCTCTGTACTTGTTTTTGCTGGAACAAACCATTCTGCATCACTAGAACCCATGGAGGCTGTGATATGGGAAGCACCAATTTCCTCAAGGCCTTTTGCATCCACTTTTCCTGTTGCAGTCAGTGGAAAGGATTGCATGGGGATTATATGACTAGGAACAGCTGCTGGAATCAAATGATTACTGCAAAATTCAATGACGTCTTCAGCTTGAACACTTTCAGGAGTGACAAAGCCTATCAATGACTTGTTGCCATCCATACCTAAAACAAGAGCAAAGGCGGATGTCACTCCTGCACAGGACGATAACGCAAACTTCACCTCATCAAGCTCAATCCGAACGCCATTAACTTTAATTTGACCATCAGATCGGCCATGGAAATGTAACTCCCCATTGGAGTCCCATGACACCAGGTCACCAGTTCTGTATGCTACGTTATATCCAAACGGATTGGTCTGGTCCCAATGCGGCTCTATAAAAGGGTTTGCTACAAAACGAGATGCCGTCTCTTTATCATTATTTATGTATCCCAAGGATATCCTTGGTCCAGATAAAAGCAGCTCTCCTATAACACCGACTGGTTGCAATTCATCATGCATCAATGGATTGACCACGTATGCCCTGACATTTGGATCTGGGGTTCCCAGGGGAGCTTTTGGCACTCCAGGAAGCATACGGCAACAAGTCGCCACAACAGTGAACTCCGCTGGACCATATGTGTTAAAAATACCATCTTTTAAGGTTGGAACTTGCTGTAACAACGCCGCTGTCGTCCTGGGCAAGGGCTCTCCTCCGAATAGGAGAATTCTCAGCTTGATCTCCCCCTTATTCTTGACAAACTCAGGGGCGTAAATTTCAACAAGGGACGGTACCTGGTCCATGAAAGTAACTGAGTCTACTATACAGATATTTGAAACCGCGAAAGCATCTGTTTCTAGCCCAGGTGGGACAATTGATAGCGAGGCACCACAGACAAGTGGTGCAAGTATGTTTGCAAGATGGGGATCAAAGGCAGGTGAAGTTGCCAGAATAACAACATCATCAGATGTCATTCCATACATATCAATATACGATCCCCAGACAACATCTACGAGTCCTTTATGCTGCAAAATCACTCCTTTTGGCTTTCCAGTAGAGCCTGAGGTGAAAAGTATACAGCCCACATCATCTTGACCAATGTCCTGAGCAAACTTTTGCTCAAATTCTTGAGGCTTGAACTGTGATGAAAGCCCGTCCACCTGGCTGGTGTCTACGACAATTGTGCCTAGTTTTATTTTTTCTTTGAAAGATTGGACTCTTTCAGCGTCTACTCTGCCTGATATGACCACAAGCTGTGCCTCCGAATCCAACAGGTACTCACATAGTCTTCCTACCGGCAAAGAGGATTCCAGAGGTAGGTATACACCACCTAGGAAAAATATTGCCAGCATACTAATCACCAAATCGATCGATCTAGAGGTGTATACAGCAATGCACTTTTTGTGAACGCCTGCAGGATGCATGCCAAGTAACTGGTCCATCAGTTTGGATGTAAGATATAGAACATCTGCATAACTATATTGAACCCCTTCAAACTTGACACATGTTGCCTTTCCACTTTTGAGGGCTTGTTGATAGAAACTCAAATGCAAAAGTGGCTTTTTGTGATAGTCATTACAACATGGTCCCCGAGAGAATGAGTCTAGAATAGACACCTGGCCTGAAGAGAGATATGTGATTTCCTTAATCTTCCTATCCAAGCCTGATTCACACAGATCCTCCAAAAGAGCAATGTAACTCTCAATAAACTGCTCAATTTTGTACTGATTCAGTATTTCTGTCGAGTATTCAACGCAGATATAGTTCTGTTTACCAGGATGGATATGAATTTCCACTGAGAAATCGACCTGAGAAATTTCAGGAAACGGAAACTCAAACTCTTCACAGGCAACATCACTGCCAAAATTCAGCACTGGCAACTGTTCTTCATGCACTTGAAATATAACCTGATATAATGGATTAAACGATGTATCGCCTCTGATTTTGCAGGCATTGATGATTTCCTGCAGAGAGAGACTGCAATGTGATACTGCAGCCAACAATTTTTTCTGGATCATTTGCAAAAAAATGTCAAAACTTTCGTCACTATTTACTCTTCCTCGTATTGGCAGGGGATTAATGAGACAACCTATCAATTTTTGAAGAGAGGCAGAACTTCGAATAGCTGTAGGCACCCCAACAACAATGTCACTGCTATTGGCCCATCTGCTGAGCAAAATTTGCAACGAGGCTAGAAACAAAGATGTCAGAGTCACCCCATGATCAGCTGATACATCCCGGAGAGTAGAAACTTTTGAATCTGGCAAGAAATCAAGTTTTATCGTTTTACCTGCCAATGTATTCGAGTGAGGCCTGGGGAAATCAAGAGGAAAATTCAATTGCTCTGGCGCATCACACAATTCCTCAACCCAGTACTTTTGGTCTAAACCAGATAGCCCCTGGTCACGCATCCAGGCTACATAATCAGCATATTGAAATTGTAGAGGCTCTAGAGAAGCGTCTCCTCGATATAATTGACTCACTTCATCACAAAGGACGCTCAAGGACCACGCATCACTGACAGCATGGTGCAACACAATCGTTAAATACCTGGCGTCCTCACCCTGCTGACTGACCAGAGACACGCGGATTGGTAAGTCACTCTCCAAATCAAACCATGTGTTCAACTCTATCATGAGCTGATGTTCGATATCACCGTCAGATACTTGAATTTCATTCACGAGTACGGTTTGATGCGAGAGTTTTCCAATCACAGTCCCCTGCTGAACAACAACCAGTGTTTTCAAGACATCATGGCGGTCAACAACGTCCTGAAAGGCTTTTTCCAAACGTTTACTATCCAATTCCCCTTGTATACGGAAACAAATACCTATATTATACGCTGCAGCATGCTGTTCATCCACAAGAGATGCTACACTCCACATTTGTTGCTGAAACATGCTCAGAGGTCTCTTTGAATCTGGCCACAACTGTGTACTCATTCCCTCACGACCCTGCATATCTTCATGAGACAAGATATCAACAGCATGAGTAAACTTTCGATAACTCCGATTTTCATACACGAGTGTAATTGGCAATGGCAGTGATATACCAAGGCCGTCCTGAACAGCACCACACATTGCCATGGCTTTCAAAGAATTGCCCCCAAGAGAAAAGAAGTCGCTAGAATCTCGAATCGAGACGTCTAAACTATCCATCCAAGCCTTCAGAACTACTTTTTCAACGTTGGTATCCATAGATTCGATAGAAAGGGGGTTGTCTCCTTGGTCAGGTGCATCATGTGGAAGTGTCAACGATTCCACATCTACCTTGCCAGTTCCAGACACAGGGAATTGATGTAGAGGTATGATACAAGCAGGAATAGCAGCCTTGATAAGATTTTCTGAACATGCTGCGAATAAAAGATTCACATCAATTGCCTCTGGTGTAACCCAACCGACCAACACTTTTTCACCATGCACCACCCTCACATCAGCGGCCGCCCCAGTCACTCCCTGACATCCTACCAAAATGTTCTCAACCTCTGCCAGCTCAATTCGTACCCCTCGAATCTTTACTTGACGATCAATTCGGCCATGAATTTCTAATTCTCCATCGGCCATCCGGCTCACAAGATCACCAGTACGATAACATCGCTTGTAATAATCATACATCTCGTCTTCCCGTTGAACATTGACAGGATTTTCAATAAACTTTTCTCGAGTACTTTTCTCATCACCAATATATCCTAGAGCTACAAGTGGACCACTCACAACCAATTCTCCTGCGACATCCACCTCGGAAATCACTCCACCATGTTGATCTACAATAAGACATTGCACATGTGGATCAGCCCTTCCTATCCGAATCCCCCTGTCATTTCCCGGTGTAACAAATGCGTGAGTGACTACGTTTGTCTCCGAAGGCCCATACCCATTTATGCAGCCTCTCGTTGATATGTTTGGGCATACTTGATACAATGCAGATGCAAGGGAGCAAGGGAAATTCTCCCCCATACAACACCATTCCCTGATACTCTCACATCTCTGCCCTCTTCTTTTCATTTCTCCAGCATACATTGACGCTAATGTAGGCAGAGTATGGACTATACTAACACCATGTTGAGACACCATGTCTACCCAATACTGAGGATCCAAATGACCATGTGGTTTGCACACAACCAGCCTTGCCCCACTCACCAATGCACAGAGTACAGAATGCATGTGCACATCAAATCCGATACTATATGACAACTCAAATACATCACATTCACTATCTACACGTAATATCTCCAGGTGGGTTTGAATTGCGCAGAGTAACCCGATGTGTGGATACAAGACAGCCTTTGGCACCCCAGTCGTTCCACTCGTAAAGATGACATATGCAGGGGATGATACGTCCGTCCGCGACCCCCAATCACACTCAATCATACGTCTTTCTCCCATAGTATTCACGTTGAAGGATCTATCGTCCACTTCTGCAACCACACATGGGAGTGTGGGACGTTTCTCATCATCAGAGGCCGCCATGCACATTTCTTCTGCTGTCCTTTGTACCTCTGGCACCGTCAATATCCCGGATACAAACCCTAGGCGTAGACACCGTACATGTCTTTCCAATGGAAGACTTGGATCAAGAGGAACATATGTTCCCCCGAGGGCATGAATGGCAAATAAGGATGCCACCAGGTGTAATCCCCTGGGGATGAAGACACCAACATAACTGCCCTCTCCAAACCCACAGCCAATAAGTGTCTCATATATACGTCTAGATTCATACGATATATCTCCATACGTGAACCAGCGAGGTTGTGAGGAACCATCGTGTATGCAAAGACACTTTTTATTGGGTTGCTCATGTGCTATTTTTGCAACTCGAACATGCAACAACTGGTGGCTAGAAAGATACGACATCCTGCCACATGAGTGATGCTATTTTTCATATTTAATGAGAATAGTACATCAACGCCCTCTGTGGAGGTGACAGTAACTATCAGTGGAAATGTGGCAAGGTGGCGCGGGAATCTCTGACCTGGGATTAAAAAAGAAAGATGGAATACGTGGGAAGTATCCGGTTTCATGAAACAGCGCTGGGAGGGTAGCCTCGTATTTCTCTCATGCATGAGAGCTGATCAGAGTCTAGTCACAACAAACACAGCTGGGCCGCGTATGCGTGGGCATTCCCTCATATTTGACCTGGAACTTCCATCACGGTATGATGGAAATCTGTTACCTTTCATATCATTTGTTTGAATAGAATAAATAACTTCTTTGTGTTGTCTGTTAGTAACATGGAACAATTTCTCTACCAAGCTTGGTCTTAAGACCACTCGTGTGTAGAACAGGACACGACGGTACTTGAACATTCTTGTTCATACCCTCGGACGCAATACTAATTACAGTAATATGAATACAAAATATACCTGGTGTATCGTTGTGGTGGTGGCTCTCCTCCTAGGAACGCCTGTTTTGGGACAGGACGAGGGCAATTCAAGCACGGCGGACTCTCTCAAAGACACTGCGGGTATATCCAATAGTTCAAGGGTTGATATACCATGGTTTCCTGGTAAAGAAAAGATTACTGTTTGCACGTCTGAATGGACACCTGCGGTAAGGTGCCAGGGCTTGGACCCTCTGGACTGGAGTGGATATGAGATTGAACTGTTCCAAAACATCATGCCTCTCATGGGGTGGACGTATGATATGATTGAATGGCGATGTTTGGATTGGGATGAAATGATGGACCTGCTTGTAAATACAACTGAATGCGACCTGGCTCCGGCAGGAATGGGTCCTTGGAAGGATCGAATAGAAATGGGACTTCGGTTTTCTGTCTCGACATTACAGTCAGGGTTGAGTATCATGGTGAAAAGCTCTCAAAGTTCTCCAGGTAGATGGTACTTTTTCTCTGCAATGGAATCCAGCGTATGGATAGCGATGATATGTAGTGGGATTTTTGTTGGTTTGGTTGTATGGATGCTGGAAGTTGGGATGAAGGCGTTGGATCACGACACAAAGTATTTGAGAAACCCAATGTGGGATAGTGTGGGTCGACCTGTGCAGATGCGTGATTATCGTTTATCTTCAACTGCAGCGAATATAGTGGGTCTGACGTGGTCTTTCACTGTGTTTATTTTGATGGCACTCTATACAGCCAACCTGACTGCAAACTTGACAGTGACGCAGTTGAATAACAACATCAAAGGTGTTTCTGATCTTCCTGGGAGAGCAGTGGCGTCATGGGATGGATATTCAGACGAATTGAAACAAAAGTATGGAGTTAATGTGGTGCCGTATGCGTGGGATGGAGCCAGTGATGAGGAGAAGATGGTGAATGACTTGATCAGTGGACTGGTTGTTGCTGTTGTCTTGGATGATTCTGCGCTGAGGTCAAAGGATGCATCGAACTGTGATACAATGATTGTTGGCAGTCAGTTTAATGTGTTTGATCAGACAGTGGGTTTTCCAGAGTCCACCTGGAAAAATTTCGAGTTTGTAGATGCATTTAATTTGAACATCCGAAGGCTTTTAGAGAGTGGTGAAATTGAGAGGTTGCAGAATGAGTTTATTAACGTGGAATTGGCGGACTGCAAGACGGATTCTGTGCAAGATACGTATTCAAGTGTAAGTTGGGCAGAAGCTAGTGGTTTGTGGTTCATTCTGTTGGTGGCTGTGGTTTCAGGGGTCTTGCTCGTGTTGGTGTATCGCGTGTGGCTGTACTATAAACCATACTTGATGCGAAAGAGATGGTTTCAAAAGTGGTTCCCGTTCATGGTGGATAAGTCTGCACTAAATAGATCTCTTCATACGATGATCGAGAAGGGCCTGTCAAATAGGATGAAACGGCAGGACTCTTTAGGAGGAGGGGAGTATATGGGCAATGAAGACTGGGAACGATATAAATATGAGGGATCCCCTGACGGATATGTAGATGGAAGTTCAGATGTTCATGTGCATCCTTCAATGCCTAGAGTTTCCTCGAATAATAGAAGAGGACTGTCTTTTGAGCAGGTAGTCATTGCTGAACTATCAAATCTGAGGGAACAAATAGCAGATTTAACCAAGGAGGAGAAGAGTCGGGTAAAGTCATTTAGTATCAAGATAGACGATAATGACAATGTGCCATAGTGGTGCTGTAGATCTCATGCTACTACTTTTGAATGTATATTTTGGATGTATGATGGACACTGTTTTCCCATGAAACGTGAATATGTAAGGTTACATTGTAATATACGAGTTGAATCCATGTATATGACGTGCAAGTGACATGTCGTGTCCATAGAAACGGACGGATCAGTCTGAGAACTCTCTCGCCCAGATATCTGCGAATCATCCCCGCCTGGCCTTGTTCTCAACATAATGGTGGATGAACGTTTGAAAGGATATCTTCCACAACCCGAACCATCTACTCACGCCACATCATGTAAGAAATTCGTTGAATTGACATACATGTCAATGTGTCCCCTACGTAGGGTATATCCAGTACTGGTGGAGATGGAATTCGAACGGTCACCCTTGAACGTACAGCTGAATTCAGATTTCCAAATCAGATTTCTGACATCGTTTGGATAATCAATCAAATATTCGATACTAAATATTGAAACTTTGCATCTTCAAAGTACATGATGATCTGTAGAAAATCTCTCGCGTGCGTCTTTATCCTCGTGCTCCTTTGCCTGGGGGTTTCTGTCGCCACTGTAATACCCGATGGATACACGTTGGTCCCATCGGAAGGAAAAAGAATTACTTCACTTTCAGAATTAAAAGATGGGGTGTACTTTGTGGAGTTGTTTGCCTCGAGAACCGAGTGCGGAGTCTCTCCTACTCAAGGTAAGCTAATGTTGCCCATACCCAGTGGTCTATGATCTCTTGACACTAGACAAGGGTCGGTTAGATATATGCCCTGTTGTGATATTAATACCAGACATTTGATCTTCATGACGTCAAACTATGTCAATGCAGAGTTCCTTGGGTTTAACAATCGTACGTGCTCAACGGCCCTGTCTCCAGCAAAGACTGCTGGCCCCATCATGAGAGCAACGCAGCGATCTGTGAATTGGAAGGAATGGACTTTCAGGGTAATGAGCTCGAATGAAGATGAAGTTCACGTGTCGTTGCAGGCATTCATCAACCCAGACGTAGAGGGAGATGCCAGGTGCCTTGGGTACTTGAGCAGTTTCTTTGGCAACCCAGAGTATCAGGGCACCTGCGACACCGCCCCCTATGGAAATGGACTGTTTATGAATGAGACAAAAAGCACTCGGATGAATATGAGCGCTGAAGCGTGGACAGTTCGTCGTCCAAGGGATAACACAGACGGAGCCTTTGAGCTGATTGCCAGAAGCAAACCCGGTGAGTGTTCTCGCTTCATGGCTGCTGAGGACTGCAAGTCTTCCGTTGTGTTGGTGAAGGATTCTTCCAGAAGCTATACAAAATGGAAAATTGTCAAGCGCTACGACCTTGTTCCTATCAAGCCGTCACCATCTCCATCACCAACACCTGTCCCATTTGTTCCTGTGTCTACAGAGATTCCAGCACCAGTCATCTCTGCACCGAGCGCCACGTCGACGGGATCGGTGAATGTGGTGGTGAAGTCAGTTGGTGGCAATAGCAACTGTGTTGTAGGCTCACTCGTGATTACTGCTACTGGAAACAGTATTGGCTCAGTTCCCTCAAGTGTGGAGGTCTCTGCATCGCAGCCAGGGTTGGGTTCCACTGGTGTTCCTGTGACGTTGAGAGGTACTGGATACAACTCC
>PJEL010000360.1_pt1 | contig 54140 bp, 52 predicted proteins | sample 1853271 | NCBI WGS metagenome assembly PJEL01 (sample SAMN08108733, study PRJNA415343) | Invertebrate metagenome, whole genome shotgun sequencing project. | host: Globobulimina | place: Sweden: Gullmar Fjord | collected 2015-08
TAAAGTAATCTCAAATGTTCAAGCTGCATTAACTAAAAATGGTTATACAGCAATGGGTGAAAATGCAAATATCACTCTTGATAAAGTAGAAAGAATTTTAAATATGTCAATAAAGGCATAATATTAAAAACTATTATCCTCTTCAAAAGATGGTTTAACATCTTTTGGAGGGTATTTAATAAAATATAGAATTTATATTCTTACTGTTTATTTATATAAAAAAGTGTAATTCCAAGAAGTAAAATTAAAATACCTCCAAGTATTTCTAGAATAAAACTCTTATTTTCCAAAAAGTTATTTCTTTTTTTATTTAAAGAAATAGATAATATTCCTACTAAAGAAATAGTAAATCCCATACCTATACTCATAGAAATAGCTGCTAATACTCCTAATAAATACTGTTTTAACATAATACAAAAAAGTACTATAGTCATAACTCCTGGACAGGGAACTACTCCTGCACTAAAAGCAAGAGCATATTTACTTTTGTTTTTTTGAAGTTTGTTTTCTTTTTGTTTTCTTGAAAGATAAGAAGAAACAATTATATAAAATCCAACAAGTATTATCATCGTTGCACTTATTTGCATGGTGAGTTTTGAGTAGTAGTTAAAGTTTTGTCTAAACATTGATTCTAAAATAAAATATATTCCAAAAGTTAAAGTAAGTGCTGAAATAGCATGAATTATAGAAATTAAATAACCTAAAGAAAAGGCTTGTGGATATGCATTTTTAGAAGTTGAAAAATAAAAAGCAACTAATGCTTTTCCATGTCCGGGACCTGCTGCGTGAATAAGTCCATATAAAAAAGCAATACCTAAAACAAGTAAAGATGCTGATAACATATTTTCATCATTTATACTTCTTATTGTTTTTGATATATAGCTATTTATTTCAAATTGATACTGGATTATTTGTTTGATGAATTCATCATAAAAGTTCATATTATTTTACTCCAAAGATATTGTATTTTAATTTATTTTGTTTTTCTTTTTTTATTCCATTTATTTTTATATACTCTTTTTCTATTATCATGCCAACAAATAGTTCTTTATCAAAAAAAGATATTTTTAGTTTTTCTAAACTTATGTTATTTTGAATATTAAAACTATAAATAAGACGATTTCCTTCTATAGAGGCTTTAAATATTTTAGGTTTTATGATTAGATCTTTTTTGTTTGAGTTTATACTCATATAAAAATTTTGTTTTTCAAGTGAAGAAAAATAGCTATTAAAAATATAACTATTTTCATCTTTTTCAAATTTACCATTTGCATTTTTATCAAGCTCCATAATTAACATAATTGATGTCATTTCATCAAGAGTCCATTTGATATTAAATTTGTTTATTTTCTCATCTTTTATTTCTATTGTTGGGTTAACTTCAATAAAAGTATGGGGATGAGAAAAGGCTTTAATACTTAGTAATATTAAAAAAGTGATTTTTAAAATATACATAATTTCAAACCTATATTAAGATTTCTGCATCACTTACGATGCATTTTCCACCATATTTTTTGATGAAGCTTTTTATGTCATCTTTTATATTAAAAAGCCTATCTTGTGTACAAACGATAAATATATAGTTATTAGAAAATACATCTGTTACATCATCACTTGATTTAAGTCCATGTCCTCCATAACCCTCTACACCTTTTATAAGAGTGTAGGCTGTAATACCATTTCCTTTTAAAAGTTCAAGTAATCTATTTGTATATGTTGACTCTAGTATGATTTCTATTTTCTTCATGTTTTAGCTCCAAAGTGTGTTTATGATGAAATAATAAAGTGGAATTCCCAATGAGATATTAAAAGGAAAAGTAACTGCTAAACTCAAGGGTAAATATAGTCCGGGATTAGCTTGTGCTATTGTCAAATCAGATTTAAGAAATACAGCTAACATTCCTAAAAAAAGAATAATATAGGTGGATTTAATATATTTTGTAAAACTAAATCTAAATTCATTTTATAAAATATTTTCCATTTGTTTTTCTTTTGTAGTATCTTCTAAATAAGATCTAAAAAAACAAGATTTTGCTCCTGTATGACAAGCAGAATTTCCAACTTGTTCTACAGATGTAAGGATAGTGTCATAGTCACAGTCTACTTTTAAATCAATAAGTTTTTGTATATGTCCACTACTTTCACCTTTTTTCCATATTCTATTTTTACTTCTTGAAAAGTAGTGAACAATTTTTGTTTCTACTGTTAAATCTAAAGCTTCTTTATTCATATATCCAAGCATAAGTACTTTATTTGTTCCATACTCTTGTGTAATAACTGGAACTAGTCCATTCGATTTTTTAAAATCAATATTCATATTTTATCCTTTCTGCAACTAAGTTGCATTTTGCTATCATATCAAATCAATTTTAAATGCGACTTAGTTGCATAAAAAGGATTTAAATAATATGAACAACTTTATAATAAACTCTGCACTTGATATGCATCTTCATTTAAGAGATGAAGATATGTTAAAACTTGTAGGACCATTTACTTCTAATCATTTTTCTGGGGCGCTTATAATGCCAAATCTCTTGCCTCCAATTACTAATAAAAAATCTTTATTAGCATATAAACAAAGAATAAAACAAGCATGTAAAAATGAGGAGTTTGAAGCTCATTTAACAATATTTTTTCAAGTTGATTATACATATGAGTTTTTAAAAGATATAAAAGATGAAATAATTGCAGTTAAGCTTTATCCTTTTGGAGTAACAACAAACTCTCAAACTGGTGTATCATCTATGAATGTTGAGGTTTTAAGACCAACATTAGAATCAATGAGTAAATTAGGTATTCCTGTATGCATACATGGTGAAACAAAAGGTTTTGTAATGGATAGAGAAAAAGAATTTTTACCTATTTATGAATCTTTAGCTATAAATTTTCCAAATTTAAAAATAATTATGGAACATATCTCAAGTAAAGAATCTATTGAATTACTGAACAAATATGGCAACCTTTATGCAACAATTACTATTCATCATTTGATGTTAACTTTAGATGATGTAGCTGGTGGAGCACTAAATCCTCACACATTTTGTAAACCAATTGTTAAAAGACCTGAGGATAAAAAAGCTTTACAAGAACTTGCTTTAAATGCTCATCCTAAAGTAATGTTTGGTTCAGACTCAGCTCCTCATCAAAGAGAAACTAAAGAGTGTGAGGATGGTGTTGCTGGTATATTTTCTTCTTCTATTGCCTTACAAGTGTTAACACAACTTTTTGAAGAAAAGGGGAAATTAGATAACTTAAATACTTTTGTAAGTTTAAATGCACAAAGAATTTATGGATTAACACCTATCAAAAAAACTATAAAATTAATAAAAAAAGATTTTGTAGTACCTTCTGAATATAGCTACAAAAATGAGAGAGTAGTTCCTCTATTTGCAGAACAAACCTTATCTTGGAGTATAGAAAATTAATAGGAAAAAAAATGATAATAAGAAAAAAGTTTAAATTTGAAGGTGCTCACATAGTTAGAAATTGTTCTACAAATAGATGTAAAAAATCTATTCATGGACATTCTTATAAAGTAGAAGTATTTTTTACATCAAACAAACTAGATAATGGATATATGATTTTAGATTTTGGATTAACAAAAAAACATATTAAAAATATAATAGATTCATTTGATCATGCATATACATTATGGGTAGGTGAGAGTGATGAATTTAAAAACTTTTTTAAAGGTAATTCTGAACGTTGGATTGAAATGCCTGTTTCTCCAAGTGCGGAAAGTTATAGTTTAATGTTTTTAAAATTCATTGATCATATTTTAAAAAATACAATATTTTTCAATGGTGAAGGAGAAGTTGAAGTTTCATCTGTGAGAGTACATGAAACGCAAACTGGATATGCAGAAGCTTTTAGATCTGATATGGATTTAATAGAATTAGATATTAAAAAAGTTATTTTTTCTAATCAAGTTATTAGTGAATGGGAAAATAAAAATGAATTATTAAATATATTAGATTAGTTGGATAATATTTTAATTATCCTCTTCAAAAGATGGTTTAACATCTTTTGGAGGATATCCAAAATAAGTCTTAAAATCTCTAGAAAACTGTGAAGCACTATCATAACCCATTTCATAAGCAGCATCAACTACTTGGTATTTATGTTTTGATATCAAATCTTTTGCTTTATTTAATCTAATCTTTTTTATATATTGTAAAGGAGTATGAGAAGTTACTTTTTTAAAATGTGTATGAAATGATGAAACACTCATATCTTCTTGTCTGGCTAAATTAGGAATATCCAAATTTGTTTCACATTGTGTATGAATAATCTTTAAAGCACGTGCGATTTTTGCTTCATTATTATTGTTTAAAAACATTTTATGTAAAAAATTTGAATTTTGTCCAACTGCAATTCTATAAAATAGTTCTTTTAATATTGGTTCACCTAATAGTTTTGATTCTTCAGGGGATTGTAAAATATGTAAAAGTCTAAGTGTTAAATCTTCTATATTTGATGTTACTTCATCTGAAAAAACTCCAATAGAATTTTTCTTTGATTGGATAGCTTCTTTTTCTGAAACACAGTCTATTATCTCATACATCATTTTTTTATCTATTGAAACAATAAGTCCAATAAAAGGTTCTTCTTTTGAAGCATAAGTTTCACACTCTAAAGGCAGAGTTGTTGGTACTACTAAATAGTTTTTTGAATCATATATCAAAGTATTATCAGCTAAATGACCTATCTTTTTACCTTGTAAAACTAAGATAAGACATACATCATAAATAAAAGGACTTAGTGGATCATATTTTGATGTAGTATATATTTTTATATCGTTTAAAAATGTATCATGAATACCATCATTTTTAAAAAGTTTATTTACTTCATTTAGTATTTTATTATTCATATAATGCCTTAATTATTTAGTGATATTATAGCATTTTTTACTAGTGATAAATGCAGATATACTAGGATGATTTAGAGATAAATTGAATTTTATATATTTGTAGGAATTGTCATCTTATTTGTAGAAATCACTATTCCCAAAAGTTATAAATAAATATATAATCTCTTACCTCAAATGTCAATACTCGTTATACTTTCTACCTAAAATTGAAATTTTTAATCATTACCTAAAAATAAGCCGCGAACTTTTTATTCCTTGTTTGACATTTGAAATAAGTACTTTAAACTTTTTCTCCTTATTATGGATAAAATATTGTAAAATGATTTTTATATAGATAAAAAATAAAAACAACTAAGAGATTAAATGAATAATGATTTAATAAAAAAGAATACAAATATAAATACTAAAGAATCTTCAAGTACACTAACTGCTCATCAAAGTGAAGTTTTTAATAATATTGTATCTTTAATAGATTCAAGAGTAGGAAGTATTTTAAAAACTGAAAATACACGTGATTATATGTTATCTCTAACAGGAGCAGCGGGAACTGGAAAAACATTTTTAACAGCTCAAATTGCAAAGTATCTTAGAGATAAAAAAGATACTAATTTTTCTTTTACAATTACTGCACCTACACATAAAGCAGTTGGTGTAATATCTGAGATGTTAAGAAAAAATAAAATACAAGCTTCATGTAAAACTATTCACTCCTTTTTAGGTATTAAACCTTTTCGAGATTTTGATAAAGGTGTTGAAACTTTTAAAGTAGATAAGACTAAAAAAACTCATGATAGTGCCTCAATTCTAATAGTAGATGAAAGTTCAATGATAGGTTCTGAACTTTTTGGATATATACAAGAAGCTATAGAAGAAGAAAGAGTTAACTTTGTATTTTTTATAGGTGACCCATTTCAGTTATTACCAGTTGATAATAGTGAAAACCAAATATACAAGTTACGAAATCAGTTTACTTTAGATGAAGTGGTACGTCAAGCAAAAGATAGTTATATTATAAAAATAGCTACAAAACTAAGAGAAAGTATTCAAACAAAAAACTTTATTCCTTTAAAACAATTTTTCAGTGAAAACTATCATGAGGATTTAACATTTTTTAATAATCATAGTGATTTTTTATCAGATTTTTATAAAAATGAAAAATGGCACAAAGAAGATAAGATAATTGCTACATATAAAAATAAAGATGTTGATTCTTTCAATAAACTAATTAGAGCAAAATTTTGGGAACAAAATAAAGTATATAATCCACCTTCTTTTTTACAAGGGGATACTTTGCGATTTAAAGAAGCTTATAGTGTAAATGATATCTCTTTATATCATAATGGTCAAATAGTAGAATTAGATAGTGCTATTTTAAAATACCATGAAACACTAAGTATAAACTATTGGGAGTGTAGAGAAGTTGGCTCATTAGATCAACAAATCTTTAGAGTAATAGAACCTACTAGTATAAAAATTTTTAATGATAAATTAAAACTAATTGTATCAAATGCAAAAAAAGCACAACATCCTATAAAAAAAGAATTATGGAAAACATTTTATGCTGTAAGAGATATGTTTGCAGATGTTCAATATGTTCATGCTTCAACTATTCATAAACTTCAAGGAAGTACTCATGATGTTGCTTATGTAGATCTTTTTTCTTTATCTGATAATAGATATATGAGTGATGAAGAAAAATATAGATTAACTTATGTGTCAATTACAAGAGCAAGTAAAGATATAAAAATATTTATGCCAAGGTTTGAAGTGGTTAATAAAAAGCCATTAATAAATGTATCTGATGAATTTGATGCTATTGATGATATTTTAAAAAAGTTAAATATTTAAAATTATAACTTGTAGGAAATGTCAATTTGGAGTTGTTTTAACATTAGTGGCAACTGGTTCTGAAACAAATCATTGTTAAATGAATATGAAATTGATGATAAAGTAATCTCAAATGTTCAAGCTGCATTAACTAAAAATGGTTATACAGCAATGGGTGAAAATGCAAATATCACTCTTGATAAAGTAGAAAGAATTTTAAATATGTCAATAAACGCATAATATTAAAAACTACTATCCTCTTCAAAAGATGGTTTAACATCTTTTGGAGGATATCTAATTATCTAATTTTAATGTAACAGAATCTTTACCTTTAAACTCTTTCTCATTTGCATTAGATACTACTAATTTAGCAATAGTATCAGTTTGGACAGCTACATCATGTGTTTTTGTTGCTATTGATGCATTTTCTTGTGTTTGTTGATCTAGTGATGTAATTGCATCATTTATTTGCTCAATTCCTTGTTGTTGTTCTTTACTTGCACTTTCAATATCTGATATTAATTCTATTGTTTTTGAGATATTACTATTAAGTCCTCCATATCCCTCTATCATTTTTGCGGCTATTTCTTTTCCATCATTTGCTTTTTTTGTTGCATTTTCTACTAATGTTTTAATTTCTTTTGCTGCTTCTGCTGATCTATTTGCAAGATTTCTTACTTCTTGTGCAACTACTGCAAAACCTTTTCCTGCTTCTCCTGCTGTTGCTGCTTCTACTGCTGCATTTAAAGAAAGGATATTTGTTTGAAATGCTATTTGATCAATTACTGAGATTGCATCATTAATAGCTGTAACTTGTTCATCAATATCATTCATAGCAGACGTAGTTTCTTTAGCTAAAGATTGTCCTCCATTAGCAGAAGAACTTAATTCATTTGCAAACCCAGACATTTTAACTACGTTTTGTGTGTTATTTACAATATTACTTGTGATTTCTTCTAAGGCTGCTGCTGTTTCTTCTAGTGCAGCTGCTGCTTCATTTGAGTTTTTATTTAAAGTATCAACATTTAAAAGAAGAATATCACTACTATTATCAAGTGTTAAACCATTAGATTTATTGTCAATTAACATCTCAGTAATAGATTCACCTAATTCATTAACCCCACTAGCAAGTTTTAAGATATGTTCTTTTAAACCTTTTTCATCAACTTTATTTAAATAATTATAGTTAGAATATTGTTCTAATATTGATAATACATTATCTATATTATTCTCCATATTTCCACCCATTTGATTTAAAAGTTTTGTAAATTCTTGTAGTGTTGGGTTATTACTTTTTGTTCTAACTCTTTGAGATAAATCGCCTTTTTCAAATTCGGATAAAACAGTTATACTTTCTTTGATAAGTGTATTATCTAATTCTATTTCTTCTTGTGTTTTTTTAATATTACGATTAATAAGTTCACTCATTAATCCAATTTCATCTTCAGATTTTACTTTTATAAGTTGTGTATGTTCTTTTTCATTATTTATATATGCAAAAAAGTCTATCAATCCATTTTGAAGATTATTAAGAGGAGAAATAACTAACTTTCTAGTAATAAAAAATATAGTTATTGAAATAATGATAAGTATAAAAATACTTATTGCATAAAGCATTTTTTGTAAGGTATCACTTTCTACTAAAAATTCATCAATATGTGCAGTTAAAAGAAGTTTCCAATTTCTATCTTTATAGTCTAAATATACAATATGTTTTGAAATATTATCTTGTATATAATCATTTGCACCTTTTGAATCTTTATATAACTCTTTTATATAGCTTTTATTTTTATCATCTTTTATATTATAGATATTTTTTCCAGAATACTTAGGATCTAAAAGTACCATACCTTTTGTTTTTGCTTTAGTACTTATAATAGAAAGATAACCATCTTCTCCAATTTTTATAGATTTTAGTTTTTCTAATAGCTTGTTCATACTTGTTGTATAGTTATATCCAACATATAAAATTCCTATAAGTTCTCCATTTTTTATAATAGGATTATATACAGCCATATAATCATTTCCAAAAAGTTTTGCGGTACCAAAATATCTTTCTTTATTCATAATATACTTATAAGCAGGAGACTTTTTTCCTAAGAATGTACCAAGTGTTCTACTTCCATCTTTTCTTTTTAAAGAGGTACTAACTCTAATAAAATCATCTCCCATTTTTGCAAAAACTGTTGCAGTAGAGCCTTTTATTTTTGTGTAATTATCAACTAAATCAAAATTAAGATTAAGTTGTTCACCATTATTACTTATAAAAGGTGTTTGTATATTATTCACTAATACAGTTCTTGAAGTATCTATTTCTATGTTTGAAAATTGTGCTTCAAATACTTCAAAAAGATTATTAGCAATCTCTTTTAATGAATCATCATATATTTCTAAAGTATTTTTAATAGAAAAAACTCTTTTTTCTAATTGAATATGAACTTGATCTTTAATAATAGATTGGGAATACGAACTAGAAAAGGAAGTTAGCCCTATAAAACCAATAGAAATTATTGCAATAAGCGTAAAAGTGATTTTCTTGATTAGGGAATCCATTTTGAACATGATATGACCTTTAATTGTGATTTTTATAAATTTTATTGATTATAAATAAATTATTATTAAAAAATGGTAAAGTAAATTTTACTATTTTACTAAAGAAGAATTAAATTATTTATTTATAAATAATTTAATATAAATAGAATATTATAAAAAAGTTTTATTAATAGGGCTTATAAAAAGGTATCTATTATTATTTTTATAGATTTTAGTTTATTTATTTATTTTATTATTTTATTTAAAATTATAATTTTGTTGAATAATTAGTAGAAAAATAAAATAGTTATTAAATAAAAAAATACCTCTAAGCTGAAATTTCAGGAGAGAGAAGAGTTTTGTTAAAACGCTTAGAGGTATTACAAAAGTTTATATCTTTTATGAATGAATTTTAACTAAAAGAAATCGCAAAAAAATCGAATTTAGTTAAACTTTCATTATTTAGAACGAATAAGTTAAAGTTACATTTACTTGGTTTAAATCTGTTTCATCAGTATCAGCTTTATCATTTTTTACAACTGTGTATCCTAAATTACTTTTAAGATCTTTAGTTAATGGATATCCTAACCATACTGTTGCTTCTTCTTGAGTATAGTTTTTTGTTCCTTTATCATATGAAGTTGCACCATAAAGAAGAGTTGAACTCAATTTTCCAAATGATTTACTAAGACCTACATAATAAGTTTTAGCATTTTTTAAATACATTTGATCACCTTCTTCAAATGGATTAATAGTTTCACCAGCCATATGTGTAAATCCTGCATCTTTGTCAATTTGAATATATCCAATATAAGGAGAGAAATCAGCAATTTTAGTACTTACTTTTAAATCAATAATACTAGAATCTTTTTTTCCATCTTTATCATCTTTATTTACAGCATAGTGCGCTCTAACTGCTGTATCACCATATTTTAAATTAACTTTTCCACCAATAATATCTCTTACATCAGGTGCAATAAAATCATAAGCAGTTGCAGAAATATTTTCTGTGAATTTTTGAGTAAGTGCAATTTTATAAACACCATCATTTCCATTCATTTCATCAACTGGTCTGTAATCTCTTGAATAAACTCTACCATGTCTTTTTGACCAAATAGCTTCAACAGATGTATTTGAGAAGTTCGCGTTAACTCTTAATGCATCTTGAGTTTTGTTCATCCAATCAGTAGCAATAAATTGTCTACCAGCTTTTACAGTAATATTTTCTAATGCATAAGTTAAGAATAATTCTTCAATATCTGCAACTTGTTTTGAACCATCTTTTTCATAGAATCTCTCAGATGCATCTCCTTTACCTTTATAATGAGTTTCACTCTTATTACCTTCAAATAATGTTGTATATGCTCTTAACTTAGATGTTAAACTAAGATTATTCCATACACCTGTTTCATATTTAAGAGCGAATGAACCTACACCATAAGATGTATTATTATAATAGTTAGACCATTTTGTTAATTCTTTATCAACACTTCTATTTTCAAAAGTTGTAGTGAATTCTCCACTTACTTTTCCATTTTTTAATGTTTCAGATAAAGAGTTAGCACCCGCGATTGTACAACTACCTACAGCTAAAATAGCAATTAAACTTAACTTAATGTTTTTCATAATGTTTTCCTTCTATTTAATAAAAAAGAACTAGGTACGAATACTCGTTCAATTTTTATTCTGAAGTTTAATTAAAAAAAGAAGCAAAATAGTCGAATAAAAATATACATTTAATCGATTAATTTGCTCTTTTTTCTTGTTACACTTCAATCATAATTAATCCAGATAAGGAATAAAAGATGAACAATTCAAGAAGAGATTTTCTAAAAAAAGGTGCTTTAGGAACAGCGGTAGTTGCAGCTAGTAGTACAGGTACTGGTGCATTTGCAAAAGAGTTTGCCTCAAGAACTGAGAAAATTCCACATGCTTCACATTATGGACCATTTCATGCTCACGTAAGAGATGGGAAAATTGTTGATATTACATCACAATTAGATTCAGATGCAAACCCAACTGTAATGGTAAAAGGTTTAGCTGATAGAGTAATGACAGATTCAAGAGTTAAATACCCTTGTGTAAGAAAATCTTACTTAGAAGGTAAAGATGCTGGCGATTTAAGAGGTAAAGAAGAATTTGTTAGAGTTTCTTGGGATAAAGCTTTAGATTTAGCAGCTAATGCTATTAAAAAAGCACAAGCTAAAGGTGGAAATCAATCACTTTACAATTCTTGTTATTCAGGTTGGTCACATCCAGGAGCATTTAAACCAAATGCATTAGCTGGAAGATTTTTCAATCAAATTGGTGGTGCTGTTGGTACTGCTGGTGAGTATTCAAATGGAGCTGCAGGACCTACAAATCCCGTAATTGTTGGTGATATGGAAGTTTATTCTATTCAAACAGCACATGAACAAATCATTAAAAATACTAAAGTTATGATTTTATGGGGAGCTGATTTATACAAATGTAATAGAATTGGTTGGTTTGTACCAAATCATAGAAATATTGATGCTTATGAAGAATATAAAAAAGCAGGAATCAAATTTATTTCAATTGATCCTATTTATACAACTTCAGCATCAGAATTCAAAGCTGATTGGATTAAAATTAGACCAGGTTCAGATGTTTCTCTTATGATGGGAATGATGCACTATTTATATAAATCAAAAAAATATGATGCAAAATTCATCAAAAAATATACTCATGGGTTCGATAAATTCTTACCTTATTTATTAGGTGATGAAGATGGTATTGAAAAAACACCAGAATGGGCAGAAAAATTAACTGAAATCCCAGCTGCAACTATTAAAGAACTTGCAACTACTATGGTTGATAATAGAACATTTATTGCTGGAAACTGGGCATTACAAAGAGCACACCATGGGGAACAAGTTGATTGGTCTATTATTACTCTTGCTTCTATGATTGGACAAATCGGACTTCCAGGTGGTGGTTTTGGTTTCTCAATGCATTATGCAGGTGGTGGTGATGCTGCTTCTGGAAAAGCAACTGTTGGTGGAGTTCCACAAGGTGGAGGAAACAAAGTTAACCTTAATATTCCAGCTTCAAGAATGAGTGATTTACTTCTAAATCCTGGTAAAACAGTTACATTTAAAGGTGGAAAAGTTACTTATCCAAAAATTGAAGTAATGTTAAGTGCAGGTTCTTCTCCTATTGGACATCAACCAGATGTTAATGAACTTGTTGGTGCAATGAGAACATTAGATACTATTATTACTGTTGATCCATGGTGGACTCCAACAGCTAAAATGTCTGATATTGTTTTCCCAGCAACTACAACTATGGAAAGAGATGATATTACTCAAGGTATGTCATATGCTCAAGATAGATTATTTGCAATGAAAAAAGTTGTTGACGCTAGATACGAATCAAAAGATGATTACTGGATTTTTGCAGAGTTATCAAAAAGATTTGGTAAAGAGAAAAAATTTACAAAAAATAGAACAACTATGGATTGGATTGAAAGATTATACAAAAGATCTTATGCAAACAAAAAAATGAAAATCAAATTTGACGAATTCTGGAAAGAAGGTGTTGTTAAATATGAAGTACCCCAAAGTGCTAGAGATTATGTAAGACATGAAGCATTTAGAAAAGATCCAATTAAAAATGCATTAAAAACAGAAAGTGGAAAAATTCAAATCTTCTCTGAAAAATTTGAAAAATTTGGATACAAAGACTTTAAAGGTCACGCAACTTGGTTTGAACCAGCTGAGTGGTTAGGGAATAAAAAATTAGTGGCTAAATATCCATTACATTTAGTTTCTCCACATCCAACGTATAGAGTTCATTCACAGTTAGATAATACTTGGGTACAAAATGTACATAAAGTACAAGGTAGAGAACCTATTAGAATTTCTCCAAATGATGCTAAAAAATTTGGTGTTATTGATGGTGAAATTGTAGAAGTTTACAATGATAGAGGAAGTGTTTTAGCTGGTGTTGTTGTAACAAATACTATTAGAGATGGTGTTGTTGCAATTGAAGAGGGTGCTTGGTATTCTCCTGATGATTCAACAAAAGATAAAACAAGATGTAACTCTGGACAAGCGAACCTTTTAACTTCGTCAAGACCTACGTCATCAATGGCACAAGCAACTACAGCGAATACTGTACTTGTTTCAATCAAAAAAGCTGGAGTTGTTAAACCAAACTTAGCATACAGCGCACCAAAAATTATAGAAGGATAAAAAATGAAATTTTTATTAAAAACATTAATTTCATCTGTATTATTACTTGGGTCTTTTGCCCAAGTAAATGCAAGTGATTTATTTGTTGTAGAAAACAACACAGAGTTAAAAACTAAAGATGCAAAAATAGCGAAACTTTTTATTGGAGTTCCACTAAGTGTAAAAAAAGATAATGGTACAACAGTTGATGTTACACTTAAAGGTTTTCAAGATGGACTAAATATTTATTCAACTGCAGGAAAAGAACTTTTAATTGCGACTTTAAGTAAAGATTTTAAAGTAACAAAAAAAGCAGGAAATGAAGTTGAATTATCAGGAACTATTGCAAAAGATGCCTTAGGTGATGATATTGAAGCTATTTGGGATGAAACACAAGAATTATATTATGAAATGTGTTCAGTATGTCATGCACCACCACAAATTGCTCACTTAAGTATGATTGAATGGGCTGCTATTTATCCATCAATGAGAACAAGAACAACATTAGATGATGATGAATCTGCTTCAATAATTAGATTCTTAAAATCAAATGCAAACAATGGTTTAATTAAAACAGAACACTAAGCTTTGTTATAATTAGAAAAAAGGAACTTTTATGCAAAAAGAATTATTAAAAAAATTACAGAATTTGACAGTTCTTTATGCAGAAGATGAAATAGGTATTAGACAGAATATTGCTGATTCTTTAGGGTATTATGTAAAAGAAGTATTTGAAGCCGCCAATGGTGCCGAAGCTTTTGATTTATATGAAGAAAAAAAACCAGATATTATCCTAAGTGATATTCAAATGCCTGTTTTAGATGGAATAGAATTTGTAAAAAAAGTAAGAAAAACAAATAGAGAAATACCAATTGTAATGATAACAGCCCACACCGATAAAGAATACTTACTTGAAGCTGTTGAGTTACATATGGAAAAATATATAGTAAAACCAATTGAGTTAGAAGATTTATTTGAAGTATTAGAAAAATGTGTAAAAGTTTTAGATACAAATAATGAAGTAACTCTAAAGGTTGATGATAATTACAAATATGATTATGATAAAAAAGAATTAAAATATAAAGAAGAATCAATAATTCTAAATAAAAAAGAAATGTTGTTTTTTGAAGTATTAATTTCAAATCAAAATAGAGTAGTGATTTATGAAGAATTGCAAGATAAGGTCTGGGGTGATGATATCATGACAGATAGTGCATTGCGTTCTCTTGTCCGAAATCTAAGAAAAAAACTCCCAAGTGATATAATTTTTAATTTATCAGGAGTGGGGTATCGTCTTGTTTAGAATTACCTTTTTATTGATACTAATTTATATAAATTCCTTTTCACATGATCATCTCATCTCTAAATTTGAATTTAGAGATGATTCGTCAAACAAAAATATAGCAAAACCTTTACATCCTAGTTCTCATATAAATATATTTCTTCCTTCAATTCCCTATTCATACATATCAAAATCAACAAATGCAGGACTAATACGTTCTTATGATAATAAACAAGGCTGGGTTTATGATCTTGCAAAATCTCATAAAAGAGTAGACGATTATACATATATTTTTGAGTTAAGAGAAAATCTAAGATTTCAAGATGGTAAAAATTTTACTATGGATGATGTTATATATAATCTAGAATTTTTTAGAAAAAATCCTTTTTTATATACAAATATTGACAAAGTAGATTTTGAAATTATAAAGATTGATGAAAGATATTTTAAAATAGTTCTAAAACAAAAATATGAAATGTTCTTAACAGATTTAGCAAGAGTATTTTTTTATACAAAAGAATATATACAAAAAAATAATCCAATAGGAGCAGAAACTGGAAGTGCAAATAAGATTGCAGGTGCTTTTGGAATGGGACCTTATATTTTAGAAAGTGGTTTTGCTGTTGGAAATAAACAAACAGAAAAACTTGAACTTGTTGCAAATCCATATTATTGGAATAAAAGCTTTCCAAAAATTAAAAGAATTACGGTTTATACTCAATTAGATGTGAGTAAAGCAATAGAAGATATTACAAAATATGAAGGTCGTTTAGATTTAATGCCATTACCTTTTAATAAAAAATTAGAAGTTTTATTGTCTGATTATTCTAAGCTTATTATCTCAAAATCTACAGATAATTTTGTAATATTTTTTAATTTAATTAATGGAAATAAGAAACTACAAAACCAAGATGTTAGACAGGCTTTAAATCAAGCATTAAATCAAGAAAATTTATTGAATTTTGTATATAAAAAAGAAGGAAAGGTTTCACCTTTTACTGCTTCAATAAACTATGATATTGTAGAAAGAGTTGCTAAAGATTATGAATTTACAGAAGAAAAATTTTCAAATGAGGAACTCAAAAAACTATTGAATAACCTTACTTTAGATATTTTTACACAAGATAGATTTATGTTTTTATTTAAAGGTATTGAATTTCAACTAAAAAAATATGGTGTGAAATTTAATTATATTATTACAAATAGTGAAAAAGATATTTACGAACAGTTATTAAAAACGAATAAAAATAAAAATACAAAAAAGTGGGATATGCTTATTTGGGGTGATGATGATTGGTATTATCAAAACCCATGGACTGTATTTTTTATATATGAAACATCTGGAGCTTGGTCAACTATTAGAAAAGATGAGTTAATGCAAGAATATATAAAAAAACTTTTTGTTAGTAAAATAGATTCAAAAGAATATGAAGAAGTTGTTAAAAATATTCTTCATAGAGCAAGAACTAAAGCTTATACTTTAAGAGTTCCTTCTCCTAATAAAGTAGTTGCTGTAAATAAAGAACTTATTTATAAACCATATCAAGGTGGGATTATTCCTTTATGGGAAATTCAAATAAGTAAAAATCATTGGTCATTAAGAGAAGGCAAAGAGTATAATCAAGAGCTAAAAAAAGCTATAAAACCAAAAAGAATAGAATATGAAATTAGTAAATAAAATAAATATAACTTTTAAATTAGGATTATTATTCCTAATTCTGTGTACATCAATTGCACTACTTGCATATAAATCAATAAATATTAGTGAGCATAACAAAGACACATTAAAAGTAGTCCATAGTAAATCTCAAGAAGTTTTATCTCTTCAAGATAAGATTATCACTCCTTTATATAGACTTAGAGAAATAACACAATCTTTAGTAATGGCTCCAAATAGTTCTATTAGAAAAGATATTCAAAAAGATTTAGAGTTATTATTAATATCTTTAGATAAGCAGTTTAAAATAATAGAAAAAGATAATCTTGAAATAACACAAATGTGGGATAATTATAAAACATTTATTTTTCAAACAAAACAGTATTTAGATGAGGAGTTTGAAGAAGGTGCTTATATTAATGTAACTACTTCAAGTAGAAAACAATTCCATCAATTATTAAATAGTTTATTAAAAAAACAAAGTGAGTTTTTGAATAATTCTACTATTGCTTACTCAGGCGCAGTTGATGAAGCAAAAGAATTAAAACTATCTATTATTATTTCCGTATTGCTAATTTTTGTAGCTTCTACATTAATTGGTTGGTTAGTTGCTCGTAATATTATTACTTCAATTCATACTGTACAAAATGGATTAAATGACTTCTTTTCGTATTTAAATGGTAAAACAACAAGTGTTAAAAGAATAGAAATACATTCAAAAGATGAATTCCATCAAATGGCTTCAAAGATTAATTTAAATGTAGCAAATATTCAAAAAAATATTCAAAAGAATGAAATAGTAATCAAAGATGCCACAAAGGTATTAGAAAATATTAAAAGTGGTAATCTAGGAACAAGAGTTACAAAACATAGTAATAATGAATCTTTAAATGAATTAAAATTTATGATGAATGATATGATTGATAATCTTGAGGATAAAATACAAAAAGAAATTAACCAAAGAATAGAGCAAGAACAAATTTTGATTCAACAATCAAAACTAGCCTCAATGGGTGAAATGATTGGAAATATTGCTCATCAATGGAGACAACCACTAGCTCAAATATCAGCAATCCATATGAATATGAAGGTGACTTATGATTTTGATAAGTTTACACAAGAATATTTAAACACTAAAATAAAAGAAGCAAATACCTTAACTTCTTATATGTCACAAACAATATCAGACTTTCAGAATTTTTTTAAACCACAAGGTAAAAAAGAAAACTTTAGTATTGAAACTGCTTGTAAAGAAGCGTGTTTTATCTTGAAATCATCATTACAATATCATGGAATTAAAACAGAATTTAATTTGATTGAAGATATTGATATTTATGGTTATAAAAATGAGTATTCTCAAGTTATTTTAAATATATTAAGTAATGCAAAAGATATTTTACTTGAACGGGAAATTGCAAATCCATATATAAATATTGAAATAAAAAATGGCGAAAACTACGCTATTGTAAAAATAAAAGACAATGGTGGAGGGGTACAAAAAGATATTTTAGATAAAATATTTGAACCGTATTTTACAACAAGACATCAAACCCAAGGAACAGGGATTGGTTTATATATGTCGAAGAATATAATTGAAAGAAATATGAATGGCTTTATTAATGTGCAAAATGTTGAAGATGGAGCATTATTTACAATAAAAGTTGATAAACATATAAAAAAGTAAATATTTAATATATGAATGCCTAACAATAACTTTCTTATTAATTAATAATTAGATAAAATATTATAATTTTATAATAAAAGGTTTAACATGGAATATACTGAATTTACAAATGAATATAAGTCGCTAATGTCTAAACATTTAACAAAAGAAGTTTTTGACAAACTAAAAGATGCTAAAACTGAAAATGATTTTGCTTTACAAAATGCCATTAACTCTGGTATTAAAAATCCAGATAGTGGTATTGGAGTATATGCAGGAGATAAACAATCTTATGAAACTTTTGGAGCTTTATTAGACCCAATTATTAAAGAGTATCATGGTTTTACTAAATCAGATATTCATAAGAGTAATTTAAATGCAAATGATTTAAATGCACCTAATCCAGATGTAAATAATGAATATATTGTGTCAACTAGAATTAGAGTTGGTAGAAATCTTGCTGATATGCCTTTAGGCCCTGCTATTACAACAGAACAGAGAAATGAAGTTGAAAAAATAGTTTCTGAAACTTTATCTTCTCTTGATGGAAAATTAGCAGGGAGATACTATCCAATTGCTGGAATGAGTGAAGAAGATAAAGAAGCTCTTATTTCTGATCACTTTTTATTTAAAGCAGGAGATAGATTTTTAGAATCAGCTGGACTAAATAGAGATTGGCCTTTAGGAAGAGGAATTTATCATAATGATGAAAAAACATTTTTAGTTTGGATAAATGAAGAAGACCAATTAAGAATTATTTCTATGCAAATGGGTGGAGATATAAAAGAAGTATTCCAAAGATTAACTAGTGCAATTTCTAAACTTGAAGAAAAAATGAATTTCTCATTTTGTGAGCATTTAGGTTATATCACATCTTGTCCTACAAACTTAGGAACAGCTATGAGAGCGAGTGTTCATATTAAGTTACCAAAATTATCAAAAGATATGGAAGCTTTCAAATCAATTACAGATAAACATCATCTGCAAATCAGAGGTATTCATGGTGAACACTCAGAAAGTGAAGGTGGCGTTTATGATATTAGTAATAAAAGAAGGTTAGGGGTAACAGAAGTTCAATGTGTTCAAGATATGTATGATGGGGTTGTTGCATTAATAAACAAAGAAAAAGAGTTATAGTAAGTAAAAATAAGGTAAAATATTGTACTTAATTTATAGGAATATGATAGATGTCTAAAGATAAAACATTTAAGAATAAGATTTTAGAGTATGTTTATATAATATCAAAACAACCAATTCTATTAAGAGATTTACTTCTTGCAAATAGACAGTGTAATGAAGGTATGCATGTAGATCCTGCGAAACTAGGGTTTAGATTGAAACTAAGAAGAGCTTATTTCGTTTATACAGCTATTGTTTTTGCAATTTTACTTCCTTTATCTGCTATTACTCATAAACCATTGGCTGATATTGATTCACATATCTCAATCATTGGTGCAGTTGTTATTACAGCCGCTATTTTTATGGGATTTAACTTTTTTATTGTTTCTATGCGAGATGCAATTACGAAAGAGTTAATAAAAAGATCATGGAAGATACACTTTCCATATTTCCCTTATGAAGAATATTCTCCAAAGATTGAAGAAATATTCTCAAAATCACTAAAAGAAGAAATCTCAAAAAGAGATTTAGAAAAATATATATTAGATCATCTTACAGATTAATTTCTGTAAGTTTGACTATTTCTCTAAACACTTCTACTTAATAAACCATCCTTTTAAAAATATAACAATAATAATCACTTTATAATTATTTGATACTAAACGTAGTACAATAAATCATCTTATTAAAAAAGTTGGTGCAGCTTGATATTTGATAAATTTACAAACGGATATATTTTTACTTTAGGTGCAGAGTTAGAACTTAGAATTTTAAATGCAAATGATTTAAGTAGTGCAAATGAATATAACTATTTTAAATTAAATATAAAAGATAAGTATAAAAACAATATCACCTCCGAATTTTTAAAATCAATGATTGAAATAAATACACCTGTATGTAACAATCTAAAAGATTTAATGGCTTACTTAAAAGAAATTATAGAAGAACTAACTTCTTTAGCAAAAAAGAAAAACTTATTACTTCAATCAAGTGGTTCAAGTGCAATAAAACAAAACAATATTGAACTTTCTACAAATCACAGATATAAAGAACTATCATGTGAACATAAAATATTACTTGATGACTTTTCAATTTGTGGACTACATGTTCATATTGGCTTTAAGAGCTTTGATAAGGCATTAAAAGCTTATAACTTCTCATTGTGCTATTTACCCATCTTTGTTGCTTTATCGGCTTCCTCTGTTTATTCTAATGGTATAGATACAGGTATACACTCATATAGAACTAAAGTATTTGATAGATTGCCAAAAGCTTCTATTCCTGAATACTTTAACTCTTATGATGATATGAAAAAAGTATATGATGTTTTATACAATACAGGAGTAATCAAAAGTGAAAAAGATATATGGTGGGATGTTAGAATTCAACCTAGTTTTAAAACTATAGAGTTTAGAGTATGTGATGCAATAAATGACTTTGATAGATTAGAAGTAGTAATAGGTTTGTTTAAAGTTATATGTAAACTATCACAAGTAAAAGAAACCTCATATGAACCAATGCAAATACTAAAACAAAATATGTGGAAAGCTTCAAGATATTCTATGGATGCTGATTTTATTTTAAATGGCAAAAAAGTACGTATAAGAGAGATAATATCCAAACTGATAGATGATGCAAAAGAAGAAAATCTAATAACGCAAGAGTTTGAAGAAAAAGCTAGAAAAATAGTAGCAAAAGATTCTATTTCAAAAGAGATGATAGAACTATATAAACAAACACATAGTTTAGAAGATATAGAAAAGTTAGGAGTATTTAAATGAAAGGTGTAGTGTCAGCAGGAGATACAAACTCAGCACAAGCAGGAGCTGATATTCTAAAAATGGGAGGCAATGCATATGATGCTGCTTTAGCTGTTATGTTAGCAGCTCCTATATGTGAACCTTTATTTACATCACTTGGTGGAGGAGGCTTCTTATTAGGCTTAGAAAAGGGTAAAAAACCTGAACTATATGACTTTTTTGTTGAGGTTCCTAAAAAAAGAGTAGATGAGCCAGAGTTTTATCCAATATATGTAGATTTTGGAGCAGCAGTACAAGAGTTTCATATAGGTGCTGGTTCTGTTGCGATTCCCGGTTTAGTAGAAGGTATATATCAAGTATATAAAGATAAAGCTACTTTACCTTTAAGTGAGATAATCAAACCAGCTGTTAAATATGCAAGAGAAGGTGTATATCTATCAGATATGCAAGCTAGTTTTGTAAAACTTCTAGAACCAATTTTTACATCAACTAAGTCTAGTATGGAGGTATATGGAACAAGTGATGGAAAACTAATAGATAAAACACATTTATTTAAGAATCCAGCATACGCAGACTTTTTAGAAGCTTTTGCAAAAGAGGGTAGTAAAGTATTTTATGAGGGTGTAGTAGCAGATGAGATTGAGCAAATCATGAAAGAAAATGATGGCCTTATTTTAAAAGAAGATTTAAAAAACTATAAGTGTATTAAAAGAGAGCCAATTGATTTTAACTATAAGGGTTATGAGATAGTAACAAACCCACCTCCTAGTGGTGGAGGAATATTGATTGCTTTTACTATGAAGATATTAGAGAAGTATGATTTAAAAGATTATAAGTCATATGAGTATGTAAAAGGAATGATAGAAGCTTTTAATACTACAAGTGATTTTAGACGTGAGCATGTAGATGCTTTTATGCATGACCCAAAACTAAAAGAAATATTAGAAAATGATAGGTTAATAAAGAACTATTGTACAACTATGCACTCAAGACTTAACCTATGGGGAAATACAACTCACTTATCTGTAATAGATGAAGAAGGAAATGCAGTATCAGTTACTACAACAAATGGTGAAGGCTCAGGTCATGTAATACCTAGTTCTGGAATTATGTTAAATAATATGATGGGAGAAGAAGATTTAAATCCTCATGGTTGGTTTTCATGGGATGCTGGTATTAGGCTTCCTTCTATGATGGCTCCTACTGCTGTATTAAAAGATGGCAAACCAGTATTAATACTTGGAAGTGCGGGAAGTAATAGAATACGTTCAGCAATTACTCAAACAATTGTCAATAACCTTGATTATGGAATGAATTTGCATGATAGTATTAATGCGCCTAGAATTCATTTTGAAAAAGGAAGTGTTTGTATGGAACCACCTTGTGATGAGGTAATACGTGAAGAATTAAAAAAGCATTATGATTTACAATACTTTGATTCATTAAATGTATTTTTTGGTGGAGTTCAAGCAGTAGATGGAGAATTAAATGGTGGATGTGATAGTAGAAGAGGTGCTGCCGTTATAAAAGTAGACTAAAATTAGCCTACTTTTTTAAATTAAAATCGAAATGAATATACATATATTCAATCAATGAAGCTACAAATACTTTTGCAGTTTTCTTTCTGTTTTCTTCAGTATCTCTATATCCTACAAATGGGAATTCTGCTTGTATTGAAGAAACAGAACTTCCATCTAATGAACTATAAGTATGTGTATTATACGCACCTTCAAAATATTCGCCATTCTCATCATAAGGTTTATCTTTTGATGGCATTGCTTTTAGACCTTTTTTATTTACAAGTCCTGAAAGTGAAGTATCACCTTTTAGTAGTTCTACGAAACTCTTATTTGAAAAGTTTTTAAGTGTTTTAATACTTGATACTTTATGATGTTTTTCTATTTCATCATCGCTTAGTTTAAGAGTATCGTTAAATAAAAGATACCCAAACTCTATATGTTCATGAGAATGTGATTGCCCGTGAATATCTATATATATTCCTTTTCCAAACTTCTCATCTACTTTTGATTTTGAATCTTTTATAAAGTCATGAAATGTTTCATAAGAAGCTATTGCTTTTTCATGTTTTGTTGTTGCTTCATGTATTGCTCTATTTGCATCTACTTTTGTTCTTGATAAATCCATCACTATTGCATGAGGATAATTGTTTGTTTGAATAAAAAATTCTTCTAAAATATCGTGTGTTAATTCACTTGTATATGAATCAATATCAAATACACCTGTTTTCCTATTTGGAATATCTTTTGGTTTTGCTACTCCACCGTGTGGAGCTGATAAAATAATTGGTAGAGTTCCTTCTAAATATTTTACGTGGTTTTCTTTTATTAATGGTCTAGCTGTCATAAATCGCTCTAGCGTCCTTATTCCGTTCTCTTTTTAAATCCATATCTATAAATTTTCCCATAACATCTTTTTTTGTTTTACTTGCTATGGTGATTTTTCTTTTTACTGGTCTGTATTCGTATATAAAAAAACCAGCTTCATTCATAGATAATCTAATAGGTGTTGCAACAGAGTATGAACTCATTACGCAGTCATCTTTACACAAAGCGTATATGTCATCAAAATATTCTTTTGTCCAAAGTTCAACATTTACTTCTGAAGAAAAAGCATCTTGATATATAATATCAAATGAACTTTTTTCTAATGTTTTGATATATTCTCTTGCATCACCTATGTTTACCTCAATTCTTATATTATCGTCTTCATAGATGCCTTTTAAAGCTACTTCTTTGATAATATGTTCGAACTCTTCGAATTCTTTTGGGAATTCAAATGTTTTTAAAGACTTTACTAAATCTCCGTCTAATTCAGGAGAATAAATAAAGACTTTTTTATTTAAATCATTTTTTTTAATATGATAGATAGTACTAAAAGTGTTATAGCCCAATCCAAAACATATATCTAAAATCCGTAATTCTTGTTTTTCTTTATGATATTCAAAAGTTGGAAGTATATGTTTTGTAAGTGCTTCATTTATAGCACCATCGTCTACATTATGGTAGTGTTGTTGGTATTTTGATGAGTACAAAGTGTTTGAGCCATCAATAGTTTTGACAAAGTTTTGCAATTTTTAAAGCCCATTTCCCCAATGATGCATTTTTTTAGCTGTAAAAATATGATAGCCTTCAAATAAATCAATTGTATTTGAAGCCATAAATCCTAAATCATCAAGTAATGTAAGGATTTCATCTTTGTTATTGTTAGATTCTTTTTCTATAATTATTATGTTTCCAGAATTTTCAATAGCTTTATATATAAGTTTCAAAATCTTGTCCCTGTTTGGACAATAAGATAAAATATCACCTAATATAACGTATTCGTATTCTCTAGCAGTTGCACGAAGTCTTGCAGAAGATTCATCCACAAAAGAAATATATTTTATATTTCCTTCGTTTCTTGAACGTACTTCTTCAAGTGCAGTATCTACAAGGTTTAAAGAGTTATCAATATGTAAAATAGCGATATTTGGACAATCACTAAATAACTCTTTAAATAAAGTTAGTTCTTTTTCCACGAAAAACTAGTTTCCTAAAGAACTTAATTTTTCATCAGATAAAAATAAATCATCATTTGACATTACGCCAATTTTTGAATCTAAAATATCTTGAGCAATTTCTTTTGCTTCATCTAAAGAGTGCATAGCACATGTTCCACATTGGAAAATGTTTAGCTCAGGAATATCATCTTGTTTCTCAACAGCAATAACATCTTCCATAGCCGCTCTCCAAGCTTTTCCAACAGTTTCTTCTTTTGGACTTCCTAATAAACTCATATAGAAACCAGTTCTACAACCCATTGGTGAAACATCAATAATTTCAACAGTGTCAGAGTTTAAATGATTTCTAATAAAACCTGCAAATAAGTGTTCTAAAGTATGAATACCTTTTTCACTTAACATTTTTTCATTTGGTACACAGAATCTTAAATCAAATACTGTAATAACGTCACCTGATGGTGATTTCATTGTTTTTGCAACTCTAACAGCAGGTGCTGGCATGATTGTATGGTCTACTCTAAAACTATCTAATAATGGCATATTATAATCCTTAATTGTATTTATAAAATAATTGTTTTTATATGTTTAATTAGGATTATATCCAAATATTAGTGAAGAATTCATTAGTAAAAAATTCTTATTTATTTATTGTTTTTGCTGCTGCTTGTGCACAAGCAATATCGTTTGTAACCATACTTCCTGCAACACCTATTGCACCAATTAGTTGTTTATCTTTTGAAAATAAAGGTATTCCTCCACCAATTGGTAAAATCCCTGGAAATTGTTTAAAGTTTGGTTCTGCTTTTACATATTCTGCAACTTTTTCTGTTGTTGAAAACCAAGAAAGTGCTGTTTTTGCCTTTAATGTTGCACCAATAGTTGCTGAATCTAATGACTTATCCATTCTAGCAGTAGCTTTAACTAATCCAGCATTATCAACTACAACAATAGACATAGCCCATTTATTTTTTAAAGCTAAATTTTTACATTCTTTTATAGCATCAGATGCTTGATCGTAAGATATAGTTTTGATAGTTAATGCACTACTTGCAAATAAACTTGCACTTGTTAATATAGATAGTAATAATAATTTTTTCATAATAAACCTTTAGATAATTTCATAAAAGTATATATAAAAAATATCTAAATAAGCTTTAATTTTATTAATTTAAGATTAAAAAGCATAATTAAATAACAATTTGAATACCATAAATAAAAAAATAATCATAAAGAGTTTTAATGGAATTAGTTTACTTATGGGTTGAAGATTATAAGAATATAAAAAAGCAGGGGTTTAATTTTTCGCCTAGGTTTGAGTGTGAATTTAAAGATAAATATGAAAATGAAAAGTTAGAAGAGAATTGTCCTTTAGTGGTTATTGATAAAGAAGAAACTAAAGAACAGTATCTAAAAAACTTTTTTGGAGAAAATATAAATATTACTGCAATTGTAGGAGAAAATGGATCAGGAAAAAGTTCAATAATAGAAGTTCTAAAAGATATTTTGACTTTAACAAAAGATGGGAATAATTTTTTTTATGGAAAAGGCTTTCTTAGTAGTCGGCCTTCTTTAATAGCATTATTTTTGATTAATGGAAAATTAGAGTACTTATCAACAAATAAAATAAAAATAAAAAGTATTTTACTAAATAATAAAAGAAATAAATTAACTGGGTTTCCTTATCATTGTTATTATGCAAATAATCAGGAACCAATAGGAGAATATTATGAACAAAGTAAACTAATAGAACACTTATTTTCATTAGACAGTCATCTAATTGGAGGAAAGCTTATATCTATGTATACATCTGAGATTGATTTTGAATTGACTTCTTTTATGTTCTTACCTAATATTATTACAATAAAAAATATTCTTTTAGATGAAGAATTTTCAAATATTACATCAGGTTATTTAAATGGAAGTGGTTTTCCCATAGATCTTGATAAAGATATGACAGAGAAGCAAGAAGATAAAGCAATAATAACTTCTCAGAATCAAGCAATAAATAAAGGTAATGAATTAAGTGATATATTTATGGATACAGAAGATGACTATCATAAATTTTTGATTATAGAATATATTCATATGTATGGGGATGATGATTATTTAAAGTTTGATAATAAAACATTTCTTAACCATAAAATGAGTAAATATTTAGATTTCTTAACAGAGGAAGATTTTAATAAATACTTCCAAAAAAAAGAAATTTTTGTAAAAGATTTTAGCCAATTTGAGAAAGATATTTATTTTAAAAATCATAGTAGATATTTTGAATTTGACTTTATAGATAAAAAACTAAGAAAGATTAGTTCCTTAAGTCATGGTGAAAAAACTATTTTTGGTTTAATGTTAAATATGTATTATTTTTTGGTTAAAAATCAGAAAGAAAATATACTTTTTTTATTAGATGAACCTGATTTATCATTACATCCTTCATGGCAGAAAAATTTTATTTATGAAGTTACTAATTTATTAAAAAAAATAAATAAAAAATGTAATGTAATCCTAACTACTCATTCTCCTTTTTTATTATCTGATATTCCAAAAGAAAATGTAGTTTTCTTAAAAAAAGGGAAACAAGTTTATCCTTTTGAAAATGGACAAACTTTTGGAGCGAATATTCATACTTTACTTTCTCATGGGTTTTTTATGGAAAATGGACTTATTGGAGAGTTTGCAAAAAGTAAAATTGATACAGCTATTAAATATTTAAATCAAGGAAATTTAACTGAAGAAAAAACTAAATATTGTGAGAATATTATTTCAATAATTGGTGAACCAATAATTAAAAGACAACTTCAAAAAATGCTTGATAGTAAAAGATTATCAGAGATAGATGTAATTAAAAAACAAATAGAACAACTACAAAAAGAATTGGCAACAAAAGAAAATAAAAAATGATTAAAATTAATATTGATAATTTAGAAGAAATCCTATCTAATCATGTAGAAAAAGTACAAGAATATATAAATTATAATGTTTTAGAAGATAGTGAAAAAAATTATATAAAGAAAAGAATTGAATATATTTTAAAAGCTAAACCTGATGAATTTGAAAATATAATATTAGAAATAAAACAAAATAATATAAATAATGATAGATTAAAAGAGGTGTTTGTTGGAGGTTCTAAATATGGAGGAAATAAAGGTTATACTAAATTCTCATCAAAAGGTACAAGTACATATAATGCTTATGATTTAGCCCAAAAACTAAAAGTAAATGTTTGCCCTTATTGTAATAGAAACTATACCTTTACTATTAGAAATAAAAATAGTAAATCAACAAGACCTGACTTTGACCATTTTTATGATAAAAATACTTATCCAATATTAGCCTTATCTTTTTATAATCTAATTCCATCTTGTATCTTATGTAATTCAAGATTAAAAAGTACGGCTAAATTTTCATTAAATACTCATCTTCATCCCTATAAAGATAGTTTTAAAGATTATGCTAAGTTTCAATTTAAAGTAATAGATAGTACTTTTTTTTACAATGAAAAAGGTTTTGAATTAAAACTTGAAACCTTTGGAAATAAGAAAGCAGAGAAAGTAAAAGAAGACTTTGCTTTAGAAACACTATACCAAGAACATAAAGATATAGTTTTAGAACTTATCCAAAAAAGAGAAATATATCCAGATTCATATATAGATGATTTATTTTATCAATATGAAGGAACTTTATTTAAAAACCGTGAAGATGTACTTAGACATATTACGGGTGGATATATTGAAGACAAAGATATAAATAAACGCCCACTTTCAAAACTAATCAAAGACATAAGCGAAGAGTTAGATTTAATCTAGTCAAAATGATAAAGCTAATTTATCATTTTGAAATCACTGATTACAATCCAAAAGTTACTAATAACTCTTTATTCTCAACTTTGATATCTTTTACAAAATTTCCTTGAAAAGAATCTCTTTGAATCTTATAAATAGGAATAGTTTTAAATATCTTATCAATTAATGGTTTTAGTGATGATAATAGAGTTGTATTGATAACTTTTGCAACATCATTATTTGAAAAATCAAGCTTTTGTACTTCTACATTTTTTAGAAAAATTGCTGATTCTTTTTTATCATAAAAAGGTTTGCCTGATATTGTTATACTTCCTTGTGTGGAAGGTAAAAAGATAGCATTTATATTTAAATCTAAAGATGCAGATATTTTATCGTTTTCTTTGATATAGATATTTGGCTTATTTATTTCTACATTTGCTACTAAAAAACTTTTTTCTATTGGGAACTTTTTTGATGCACTATTGTTTAATTCATTTGCATCTATTTTTAGTGTAAGTCCATCTGTATTCAAACTTTTTACACAGCCTATAAATAAAACTAGTAAAGCTAAGAGCAATACTAATTGTGATTTTTTTAAAATATTCATATATAACCTTTTTTTTTAATCTTTAAATTTTTTAGCAAATATAGGAGCAAGGTTCATAACTATAAAAAGCCTCACAATATGATGTAAAGTGATATAAGGTACATTTGCAGCTACAAGTATTGCTATTAGGTTTATTTCCGCTTGTCCTCCAGGAGAGAAGGCTAATAAAGTTGATAAAAGAGGAAAACTAAAACTATAATAAGCTATTAGAATAAATAAACTTGAAATTAATACTAAGATTATAAAATGCCCAAGCGTTGCAATAAGTGTTTTAATCACAGTTTTTAATTTCACTCCTCTAAAAGTAAATCCAATAATAGTTCCAAATACAACTTGAACAAATTTCAAAAACTCATCAGGAACAGAAGTACTAATAAGTCCAGTTGAATGAACTGCAATACTTAGAATCATTGGACCGATTAAATATGCTGCTGAAATTTTTAGTTTTTTTGCTAAAACTCCACCAGTTGCTCCTACTAAAAGTAGAACTAAAAACTCATTTATATTGATATTTGATAAAGCAGTTGTGATTAGTTTATTTCCACTAATATCTATTTTAAAAATATATTGTATTACAAAAGGAAGAGTAACGACAATAAAAAAAAGTCTTGATGATTGAACTAAGGTAATCTTTGAGATATTTGCTTTTATCTCTTCTCCTATGATTACCATTTCTATTACTCCACCGGGCATTGAGCTTAGATAGGCTGTTTTTCTATCAAAGCCTTGATGCTTTTCATAATAATACATTCCTGCAATTATTGTTAAAATTGTATAAGGAATCACAAGTAATAAACTATAAAAATATACATCTAAATACTGTAATATCTCAGGAGTAAAAGCAGAACCAATAGTAAGACCTATTAAAACTCTTGCTGGTGTTGAAAAGGGTTTGGGGCTTTGTATTGGAAGATTTTCAAATCGCATTGCAATAGAAGAAGCAAAAATAGCTCCTAAAAGCCAAGGAAGAGGAAGTGATAAATATATGAAAACAATAGAACCCAATGAGCCTATAAAAAGTGCCAATAACATTTTAAAAAGGTTTTCTACTCTTATCATATATTTGTTCCAAAATTTTATTTATATATTAGTGAATAATTGTTTTGAGAAAGATTTAATATAAACCCATATTCAAGTAAAGGAGGCAGGAAACTAGAATAAGGGTTTATAATCAAAATTAAATTATAAATAAAAGATTAAAAATAAACTTCTTATTTACAAAAATATTTTATTCAGATTAAATGTAAAAAAAATCAAAAAGACATAACCTAGGTCAATAGAAAATCTTTATTGTTTGCTATAATATGTTTTATATATAATTCAGGACATCCTATGTTTAATCGTAATAACTTAAAAATAATATCTTCAAGAAATAGATACATCCCTGCACTTATTATAATCTTTATATTCTCAGCTTTTGCGTATATTAATGTAAAAGATATCATGTCATCAATTAGAAATGATGGCGAAATTATCAATATAAGTGGAAGACAAAGAATGCTTTCACAAAGACTTGTTCTATTAGCTCAAAATTATCTTGATAGTCCAAATGAAAAAACAAAACAAATTTTAAAAGAAAATATCTTTTTACTTTCTTCTTCTCATAAATTTTTATTAAAACATATAGATAGTGAAGAATTAAACGATTTATTTTTTAAAGAAAATCTAGATAAAGAAATACAAGATTATATAAAACTATTTAATAAACTACTAAATACACAAGATAAAGCCTTATTATTGGAGTTAAGAATTATTTCACAAGAGATTCTTCCTAAGTTCGAAAGAACTGTAAAAGGCTACGAAAAAGCTGATAAAGCGAAACTAGAAAAACTTGAAACAAAAGAACTCATGATATTTTTGATTACGATTTTAGTATTGATTTTAGAAGCATTATTTATCTTTTATCCTGCAAGTAAAAGAATTAGACAAAATACAATTGAACTTGAATCTTTGGTTTATGATAAAACAAAAGAGTTACAAAAATCAATTGATATTATTAGTAATTATGTGATTTATTCAAGAACTGATTTAAAAGGTGTGATAACTTATGCTAGTAATGCTTTTTGTGAAACATCAGGTTTTTTAAGAGAAGAACTAATAGGTAAATCTCATAATATTGTAAGACATGAAGATATGCCAAATATTGCATTTAAAAATATGTGGGAAACTATAAAAGCAGGTCATTCTTGGCGAGGTGAAGTTAAAAACAAAAAGAAAGATGGTGGTTTCTATTGGGTTGATGCACATATTTCACCTGAATATGATAATAGAGGAAATCTAATTGGATATGCAGGTGTAAGGATAGATATAACTTCTAAGAAGAAAATTGAAGAATTAAATAAAAACCTAGAAATAAGAATTCTAAAAGAAGTTGAAGAAAATAGAAAAAAAGATTTACAATTACATGAACAAGCAAAAATGGTTCAAATGGGTGAACTAATTGGAAATATTGCACATCAATGGAGACAACCACTAAGCTTAATTTCTACATCTATTAGTGGATTGAAATTACAAAAAGAATTAAATGTATTAAGTGATGATGCTTGTTATGCAACTTTTGACAATATTATTCTAAAAACAAAAGAACTATCTAAAACAATAGATACTTTTAGTAATTTTGTTAAAGAAGAAAATCATAAAATAGTTTTTATTTTACAAGATAAGATTGAAGATACGATTGATATTATTTCAAATACACTAAAGAATAATAATATTACAATTGAAAGAGATTTTGGGGAAGAATTATTTGAAATCTACTCAACACCATCTTTAATTTCGCAAGCCATTTTAAATATTATCACAAATGCAAAAGATATTTTAATAGAAAAACAAATTACTAATCCTAATATAAAAATATGCATAAAAAGAAATAAAAATGATGCTCAGATTATCATAGAAGATAATGCAGGAGGAATTGATGAAAATATAATTGAAAATATATTTGAACCATATTTCACTACAAAACATCAAAGCCAAGGTACGGGAATGGGATTGCATAATAGTTATAACTTTATAGTAAAAGAATTACATGGAAAACTATATGCAAAAAATAGTGATGTTGGAGCAATATTTGTTATAAGACTTCCACTTGAAGAAATAAATAAAAGCTAGATATTTATAATTTATTTATAAATATCTAGAAAGATTAAAACCCACGTCACAATAAAAATCATAATACTAATAAAAACAATAGTACTACCAACATCTTTCGCTCGTCCTGCCATTTCATTATGTTCAAGTGTTACTAAGTCAACAACTCTTTCAATTGCACTATTTGTTGTCTCAGCTAAAGGCATTCCCATTAAAGAAATAAAAAGCAAAGCTTTATTTGTAAAACTTGTATCTATGAAAATAATTATAGGCAGTAAAAATAGAGTAATTAAAGCTTCGATTCTAAATGAAGTTTCATTTTTAAATAAATCTATTAAACCTTTTAATGCATAAGATGAATTTTTAAAAAAGTTATATTTTGGTTGATTTCTCAATTTGAGTTCCTTTATTATAATAAATAAGTTTTGTAATTAAAAGAATGATAATCCATGCAATTAACATTGTAATAATAGTATGACTTAAAAAATGATCTCCAATAAACATCTTATAAAGACCCATACTCCATCCAATAGCCAATCCAAAAGTTAATGCCTTTTTCTGATTTGAAGGTGTTTTAAATAAAAAGAATAAAGCCATAAGTGCAAATCCACCACTTGCATGACCTGCTGGCCAACATTTTGCTTTTGATTGTTGAATAAAATCTTTTGGATAAGACTCAAATACTTTTATATTAGGATATGGTCCATTAAAATGCTCAATATTACAAGGGCAAGGAGTATTTGTCATAGATTTTAGTGAAGCAATAATTAAAGGAACAAAAATTGCTGATAAAAGTACAATCATTAATCCTTTTTTATATTCTTGTATTAGTTTCTTTTTTCCTAGAAGAATAAGAGAAAATAAAATACATATAGCAAAAACTATAAGAGCAACTTTTATTCCATCATAAAAGAAAAGTTTAAAAGTAGCATCATTTTTTTGAATTAACCATGTTTTATTTTCGAAATTATAAAAAAAACTTTGTATAAAAATATCTAAATCACTAAGTTCAAATAATGCAATAATTAGAACTAATATAATACTTGTTATTAGGATATTTTTATTCATGTTTTCTAGCATCTTTTAAAATATCCATATCTTTTTTATAAACACTAGATTCAACTTCAAAAAGCCCTAAAAGGGTATGAAATAAGTTGTCTTGTGAAAACTTTTTTTCTTTTAATGCTGAAACTTTTTTTGTATCAATATCTTCTTTAATTGAATCGCCAAACCACATAAGAGAAGCTATATGTTTTTGCTCATCAGGTGCCATGAAATATGGTAAACCATGAAGATAAAGCCCATTTTCTCCTAAACTTTCTCCATGATCACTCATATATAACATTGCTGTTTCATACTCTTTTGAATATGGTTTTAAAAACTTTATCACTTTAGAAAGAAAATAATCAGTATATAAAATAGCATTATCATAAGCATTGCTTACTTCTTCTTGTGTACAATCTTCTAATTGATTTGTTTTACAAACGGGTGTAAATTTCTCGAATTCTTTAGGATATCGTTTATAATATGCTGGGCCATGATTTCCCATTTGATGAAGGACTATTAAGATATCTTCACCTTTATGTTTTTTAATATAATCCTCTAATCCTACTAACATTCCTTCATCTCTACATTCTGTGTCACATTTAGTGTTAAGTTTATTAGTTCTAAAATCTTCAAAATCAACTCGAAGTGCAACACCTTTTGAATCTGAGTTATTATCTCTCCATAAAATATTTACATTTTTAGTATGCTTCAATACATCAACAACATTTTCTGTACTTATTCCTTTTTTATAATCATAGTCTGCTTTATCAAAAATAGAAAACATACAAGGAACTGATTGTGCTGTTGATGTCCCACATGAATACATATTTGGGAAATTTATTACATCCTCTTTTTTTAGAAGAGGGTTAGTTTCTTTTTCATAACCATTTAATGAAAAACGATTTGCTCTAGCTGCTTCTCCTACAACCATAATAATTAATTCAGATTTATCTACTTCATTTGGATTTTCTTCATGTTCAAGTCTGATTTTTGCATCATTTCCTATGCTTTTTACAATAATAGGACCACTATTAAAACTTTTATTTACATAGTTTCCAATACTGTACATCCAATAAATAGGGTTAACATAATATCTTAGAGGTTTATGTTCTCTAAAGAATGATGTATAAAACTTACTAAAACTAAATAAGATTACAAGAACTACAGCCAAAGATAAAAATATAGTTTTCGCTTTTGCAAGCACTTCTTTTTTTAAAGGTTTATATTCAATCTTACTTTTATAGATAAAATAAGAAGGTAAAATTCCAAGTAAAAAAACATAAAAAATAAGTTGAAGACTAAATAAATCTAAAGATTCATTAACATTAGTTTGCAAAGTATTTCTAATCATACTTGTATCAATAATAACGTGATATGTATCCATAAAATAAGCTGTGCAAGAAGAAACCATTAATGTTAGTATTAGTATAGGTTTTGTTGTATATTTTGAACTTAGTAGTGTAAATAGAAAAACTACAAGAGCAAAAAGTAATAAAGTAATAGAAGAAATATAAACGATATTTAAACCATTAAATGAATATACATCTAATACATTTTTATAAAAAGAGAAATTATAAAAAAGTATAAATACAAGGGACGTGACTACGATAAGTTGATATTGAGATCTTATTTTCAAAAATAACCTTTAAACTGAAGTAGTGAAATAATAAAGTAAATGAGTTAATCTTTGTTAAATGTAGTGTTAATTAATAGTTAATCGCTTAATAAAATAAAAATTATATTTCAATAGAAAATTTAGCACCTTGATTTATATTTACAACTTTTATACTACCATTCATTTTTTCTTCAATAATTAGTTTTGTCATATATAAACCAATACCTGTACCGTAGTCATATTTAGTGGTAAAATATGGATCAAATATTTTTTCAATAATATCTTCATTTACACCATTTGCATTATCTTCAATACATAAAACTACTTTTTCATTCTCTTCTAAATATATTTTAATACATGGGTTTTGGATATTTCTTTCAATCAAAATATCTTTGGCATTTGTGATTATATTCATAATTGCTTGTGAATATTCATTTTTGTATCCATTGATTTTATAGTTGGTATTTATATTTACAATTAGTTCAATATTATTAATTTCTAACATTGATTTAACAATACTTGATGCATTTAAAACAGCATCATTTATTGAGAATTCTTCTTTTTTACTATTTGGATTAAAAAAGTTTCTAAAGTCATCAATAGTTTTTGACATATATTCTAGTAAATCATTTGCTTCATTTACTCTTGCATCTAAATATTTTTTATTTAATTCTTTATATGCATAAGCTGACTCAATATCTAAAAATAGACCTGATATTTGACTTAGTGGTTGTCTCCATTGATGCGCTATATTTGCAATCATTTCACCCATTGAAGCCATTTTTGATTTTTGTATTAGTATTTTTTCTTGTTTCACCTTTTCAATCTTAAGAAGTGTTCTTTCAGTAATATCTCTTAAAGATGCAAAAAGTAGTTTTTGATTTCCATCTGTATAAATAGCAATATTTAATTCTATAGTTTTAATATCATTATTTTGTGTTTTCATTTGAACAGTTCCTAAAAAAGAATTGTCTTTTAAAATTTGTTTTAAATCTAAGTCAAAAAATAAATCAAATAAGTATTTTTCGCATAAATCTTCTTTTTTATAAAAGGTAACTTTTGTAGCAGTTTTATTACAACTAATAATTCTAGCTTTATTGTTTTCTGTGATTTTAGATATCAAAAATGCATCATTACTATGATTAAATAATAAATGATATTTTTCTTCATTTAGTATTACATTTTTTTTATATTCTTCAAAAATATGAGTAAGCTTTTTAGTGAATAGAATTGAGAATATGAAAAATATTATTGTCATAATTGTAATAACAATGACAAATTGTATGATTTTCTTATACATATTATCAAAAGATATATTTCTTTCTTTTTCAACGATTTTATATATTTTTTTTAAGTCAACACCAACTGCAATAAAGTATCTTAACTCACTTATAAAAGTAGCATAAAGTAGTTTATTATTATTTTCATAGAAAAGATAATCGTTTCCCTTGTAGTTTGTATTAATAAGTAGTTTTTTAATTGCTTTATATTCATACTTACTAGAAATAATATTTTTTTGTATTAAGAGTTCACTTTTATTTATAATATTTTTCAAACTATTTATTTTATATATAAATACATATTCATCACTATCATAGTTTTGATGAGATATTTTTTTTAGTAATTTACTTTTTAATTCATTATTTTGTTTTATTAAATAACTACCAGAACCAATGATTAAACCTAACTCTTTTAAATGCCTAGAAAAAGTAATTTTTTTTGCAGTAATGCTACTATTTGGTTTGTACCAAAAATATTCTGTAAAGTTTTGTAGATTATTTTCTTTATCTATCATTTCATTTATAAATCGTTTTCCATTTATATCTTCAAAGTCTAAAAAGTTCTGATTTTCATCATTTGAACTTTCACTATTTAAAATCAATTTTCCCTTAGTATCTAAAATAAAATAGTTAATATCATGTTCTTTTTGTGCTAGTTGCTTAACAGAGGATTTGATTAAATTTATTTGTTCTTGTTTTGAAAGTTTGTTTGTCTTTTTATATAAAGAATTAGCTAAATTATAAGCAATAATTGATTGAGTTTTTATTCTATGCTTTTTATTATTTAATATTGATAGTTCTTCTGACTTTATATCATTCTTCAGATTTTCAACAGAAGTTTTTATATAAAATTTTTCTCTTTCAATAAGAGTATTTTTAAAACTTTTTATATGTTTTTTAAAATTACTGTATTCAGTTTTTATTAGTACTGAACCAATGATAGTTGCAACAATTAATATTATAATTGTTGAACTAAGCAAGGTAATTTTTTTAATACCTTGTTCATCAGTTTTTTTATGATTTGTTTTCAAGGTTAAGTTTATATCCCATATTTGATATGTTTTTAATACAGTTAAATGGAATTTTTTTTCGTATAAAACCAATGCTTGTTCTTAATGAATTTAAACTCATATATTCATTATCCCATACATTTTGTTCTATCTCTTCATAAGAAACAACCCTATCTTTATTTAATACCAATAGTTTTAGGAATAGCCTTTCTTTATTATTTAAATCAATTACTTTATCATTAACATAAAAGAGTGAACTTGTATTATCAAAGTAAAAGTTTTCACCAAGTTCTATTTTAAAATCTCTTTGTAGAGCTAAATCTTTTAGAGTTTTTGTAAGAACTGGCATAAGGTTTCTACTTGTTAATGGTTTGATAATATATTTTTCAAGATTAAGCTCGATTGCATCTAATAAATAACTTTTATCAGAGAATGCAGTTGATATTATAATCTTAGTATTTTTATCTTTTTCTCGGATTTTTTTTGATAAAGAGATTCCATCTAGTTTTGGCATATTTATATCTGTTAGAATAATATCAGGATGGTATTTTTTATATAAATTATAACCTTCTTGCCCATCTTTTGCTTCATATAGTTCATTAAACATACGAGATAAAAATCTTGAGTTTACGGTTCTTACCCCTTCATCATCTTCTATATAAAGAATAGTATATTTCTTAAATTCTTCCATAATGACCTCTTTAAAGGTAAAGGCTTACGCCTGTTTACCTTCTTTAATTTTAGCTAAATAATCACTAATAACTGGCATTAGTAATAATACAAGTGTAATGATTAAAATTGTAAGTGTTATAGGTCTTTCCCATAAAAAAGCAAAAGAACCATCACTAATTGTCAATGCTCTTCTTAAGTTATCTTCCATCATTCCACCTAAAATAAATCCTAAAATCATAGGAGCCATGGGAAAATCAATGATTCTTAAAAACAATGCAACAACAGCAAATAATGTCATCATATAAATATCAAAATTGTTAAAAGTTACTAAATATACTCCAATTAATGAGAAGAATATAATTAGCGGTAACAACAGCTGTTTTGGTATTGTTAATAGTTTTGCAATATACGGAATTAATGGTAAATTTAAAACAAGTAATACCATATTTCCAATATACATAGAAATAATTACAGACCAAAATAATGCTGGATTATCAACATACATTGTAGGTCCTGGTTGAATACCATAAGATATTAACGCTCCTAAAATAATAGCTGTTGTTCCAGAACCTGGAATTCCAAGTGTTAAAAGAGGAACAAAAGAACCAGAACAAGCTGCATTATTTGCACTCTCAGGAGCAGCAAGTCCTTTGATACTTCCTTTCCCAAAGTTTAGTTTATCTTTAGCACTTGCTATACTTCTCTCCATTCCATAAGCTAAGAATGAAGCAATAGTCGCACCAGCACCTGGTAAAACACCAACAAAGAATCCAAGTACAGAAGAACGCCCAACAGTTGGTGCCATTTCTTTTACTTCTTCTCTTGTGATTTTTAAAGAACCAATATCTTTTTTAAGTGCATCTCTTTCAGTTTTTGTTTGTTTTTTATTTTCTAATATATTCATCATTGCTTCTGATAATGCAAATGCCGCCATTGCTAAAAGTAAAAACGAAATACCATCAATTAAATCTAATCTTCCAAAAGTAAATCTTGCAATTCCTGAATCTGAATCTGTTCCAACAGTTGCAAGCATAAGACCAAATATTGTCATAATTGCAGCTTTTAAGAACTTACCTTTTCCTGCAAATGCTGCAACTGCTGTAAGTCCAAGAACCATTAGAGCAAAATAATCAGAAGACTGAAAACTTAATGATACTTTTGCTAAAGCAGGGGCTGCAAATAATAAAAATATTGCTGCAATTGTTCCTCCACAAAAAGATGAATAAGCGGCAATTGCAAGAGCTTTACCGGCTTGTCCTTTCTTAGACATAGGATAACCATCAAAAGATGAAGCAACTGTTCCTGCAACTCCTGGGGCATTAATTAAAATAGATGAAGTTGAACCTCCAAAGATTGCTCCATAATAAACTCCTGCTATTAGAATAAGTCCAGAAGATGGATCCATTCCATAAGTGATTGGAATCATTAATGCAATTGCAGAAATTGGTCCAAGACCTGGAAGCATACCAATAAACGTACCAGCAAAACAACCAACGGCTACCATTAAAATATTGTACATTGAAAAGGCAGTTATAACACCTGCTAAAACTCCATCCATCATGATTGTTCTCCTATATAAAATTCATATAACATTCCTGGATCTATATAAACACCTAAAACATTGTTTAGTAGTAAATAAAAACCTATTGAAACTCCGCTTGAAATTAATAATATTCTTTTTATATTTTTCTCTTTTAATAATAAAAAACCAATTCCTAAGAATATGATTGTTGAAATTATAAAACCTAATGTTCTTATTGTAAAACCATAAAAAATCATTGCTAAAACAAAATACATAGTTGTTTTAAAATCTAAACTTTTAATATAATCCATAGATAAAAAATCTGTATCTTTTTTTACAAATGATAAAATCAAAATAAGAAGAGAAATAGCAATTCCAAATAATCCGATATAAAATGGAAAAGTTGAGGCTGTCATAACTTCAAATTGACTAACTGGCATTTTTTTAATATTAAATACATTAAAAAAATAAAAACATGAAAAAGCTAAAAAAAATATTGAACCTATTGCATTTTTTGTCATAATATTATCCTTTAATAAGAAGAGGTTTCCCTCAACTTATTTTATAAAAATCCCATTTCTTTCATTAAAGAACCAATAACTTTTTCTTGTTCTTCTAAGAATCTATTAAACGAACTCGTAGGTTTATATAAATTTGCCCATCCATTTCTTTTTCTTACAACTTCCCATTCGTCTGTTTTATACATTTTTGCAATTACTTTTGCATAAGCTAATGCTTTTTCATCTGACATATTTGGTGCTCCAAAGAAACCTCTCCAGTTTGCAAAATATGCATCAACTCCCATACTTTTAAAACTTGGAATGCCTTGAATTGGTTCATCAGAAGTTACACCAATAATTTTTAGTTCACCTTTTAAATGTTTATCTAATACCTCTCCTAGACCTGTTGATAAAATATCTACTTCTCCTGTTAATAAACCAGCAAGAGCTTTACCACCTGCATCATATGGGATATATCTTACATTTTTTGGGTTTCCACCTGCTGCTTTAAAAATTTGTGCGGCAACTAGATGATCCATAGAACCTCTTGAAGAGCCACCTGCAATTTTTAATTTTCTTGGATTTTTTTCAAATTCAGCTTTTATATCAGCCCATGAATTATATTTAGAATCTTTTTTAACAGCTAAAACACCATAATCAGCAACAACTGAAGATACAAGTGTTAAGTCTCTAAATGATTGAGGAAATACACCTTGTAATGATCTAATTACAATAGGAGTAGAATTTACTAATAAAGTATTTTTTTGTTTTTTTGCAGTTTCAATAATGTATGCAATGGCTTTTCCTCCACCTCCACCAGACATATTTTCAAATGAAGTTTCTTTAACTAAGTTAGATTTTTTTAAAGCTTCACCAACACCTCTCGCAGTTCCATCCCAACCACCACCTGCACCACCAGGAATTAAGAAATGCACTTTTTCTATTTCTGTTGCTAAAGAAGATGTACTCATACCTGCTACTAAACATCCTGTTAAAGCAAGACTCTTGAAAATTTTTGTAAATGAATATTTCATATTAATCCTTTTTTGTATCTATTCTAATTGTAAAGGAAAAAAATGTAAGAAAAATAAAACTGAGATTTTTTATTGAAATAAATAACCATTCCAAAAAGGAGGCAAATCTGAAATGGTTATTTAGCATGTGTGTTAGTATGTATTATAAGTATTTATTTGTTTTAAAATTAGTAAATAAATGAATAGTTCACATCCATAAGATATGATATTAAAAACAAGTGTAATAAAGGTGTTTATTTTGATAAATTAGGAATAAAATTCTTATTTCAAACAAGGAAGCATAATGTTTGAAATAAGAAAATTGAATGTTAGTTTTAGTATTGTTTGTTTCTTTTGTGTTTAAAGAATTTGCTACCTTAAAAATATGGAGATATTTAAGGTAGACAAAGAAAAAATTATATTCTAATTTCTTCTCTTTTTTGTAAGAATGCCCATCTCTCGTCAATTCTTGTTTGCCACTCGTCAATAATATAATCATATTGAGGTGTAAATAAGTGTTTAAATCGAGGTTGTGCACCTAAGTAATCTCTTACTGGTACAATATTTTTTGGTCTATATGTAATATTTAATTCTCTACCTTCAATAATCTCGTATAATGGAAATACAAGAGAATCTACAGCTAAATCAGATACTTCAATAGTTTGGTTTGGTGCAAATTTCCATTCAGTTGTACAAGCAGACATAGCATTAATAAATACTGGTCCGTGAGTATCAAAACCTCTTTGGATTTTTTTAACCATATCTTTCCATTTATTTGGAGCTACTTGTGCAACATAAGGTGAACCATGTGCAGCCATAATAGATACGATATCTTTTTTCTGTCTTTTCTCACCATAAGAGTGAGATCCAGCAGGTGCAGTTGTTGTTGAAGAACCAATTGGTGTTGAAGAAGATCTTTGACCACCAGTATTTGCGTATACTTCATTATCAAGACAAACATACATAAAGTCATGTCCTCTTTCAAAACAACCAGAAATCCATTGGAATCCAATATCATAAGTTGAACCATCTCCACCAAAAGTTACAAACTTAGGTTGAGGAGTGTCTTCTGAAATTTTACCTTTATTTCTTAAGGCTTTATTCATAGTTTCAACACCTGCCATTGCAGTTGATGAGTTTTCAAATCCAATATGAATCCATGAACAATCCCAAGAAGTATGAGGGTAAATTGCTGTACAAACTTCTAAACATCCTGTTGAAGCAGATACAACTAAGTTATCATTAGTTGCATTTAATACTTCTCTTACGATAATAGAGTGAGCACAACCTGGACATAAAAGATGTGAACCTTCAAATCTTTCTGCCGCTGTTGAAAATGATTTTAAGTTTTTAATTACTTTTTGAGTACTCATACTTATTTTCCTTCCACGTTATAATAACTTAATTCTGGTCCTCTAACACCGATTAGAGTTTGAATCTTACCAGTGATTTTTCCAGCTTTAGCATCTTTATCAAGAGTTCTAAAGATATCTTTTAATCCAGCAATAGTCATATCTCTACCACCTAAACCATAAATTAAGTTTGTAACTAATGGTCTAGCAGGTGAATTGATTAATGCTCCAGCAATTTCATTATATAATGTACCAACAGTTCCACCAGGAGCAGATCTATCCATACAAGCAATAGCTTTTACATTTTGTAAAGAAGCCGCAACTTCTTCAAGAGGGAAAGGTCTAAATAATCTTGGTGCAACAATACCAACTTTAATACCTTCTTCTTTTCTAATTTGATCAACTGCTAACATAGCAGTTTCATAAGTAGAACCTAAACAAACGATTGCAACTTCTGCATCATCCATTCTGTAATCTTCAACTACTTTATATGATCTACCAGTTAATTCTTTAAATTCAGCAAATGTTTCTTCAATAACTTTTTTAGATCCCATTAATGCTGCATGTTGTTTAGCTTTGTGTTCAAAGTGCCAATCTTGTTCAGTTTGTACACCATGAGTTACAGGTTTGTCGAAGTTTAATAATGCATTAACTTGCGTATATTCTCCAACAAATTTAGAAGCAACATCATCTTTTAATGGTTTAACATTTTGTGCAGTATGAGAAGTCATAAATCCATCTTGATTAGAGATTACTGGAAGTCTAACATCTTTGTGCTCAGAAATTTTGAATGACATTAAAGTCATATCATAAGCTTCTTGAGGATTAAATGCATCAATTGAAACCCAACCTGCATCTCTTGTAAGATATAAATCAGAGTGATCACCATTAACATTTAAAGGTGCAGCTAAAGCTCTGTTTACTAAACATAAAACAACAGGAATTCTCATTCCAGATGCTTGATATAAAGTTTCAATCATAAGTGCTAAACCTTGTGAAGAAGTTGCAGTTCCAACTCTTCCACCAGCAGCACCAGCTCCGATACATGCAGACATAGCAGCATGTTCAGATTCAACCATAATTACTTCACCATCAACATAACCGTTCGCGTGGTACATTGCATAGTTTTCAACAGTTGCAGTTGAAGGTGTAATAGGATAAGCAGCAACAACATCAACATCAGCTTGTCTGAAAGCTTGCGAGTTTGCCATGTTTCCATCCCAAACTTCAACGTCTTTTAATTCCATTACTTTCTTATTCATTATTCACCTTTCTTTTTTTTCTCAGGCCATTTAGCAAGAGCATCTTCAACTGTTTCATATTCTTCAAACATTAATAAAGATTTTGGATTAGTAGGACATACGCTTACACATAATCCACATCCCTTACAGTGTTCATAATCAACACCTTTCATCTCTTTATTTCTTGCAATAATAGAAGTATCTGGACAGAAAATCCAACAGTTTTGACAGTCAATACATGTCTCAGAATTCCATACTGGTTTGATAACTCTCCAGTCCCCAACAGACATAGCTTTTGAACTAGTCTCAGAGTATAATCTTTCTTCAGGTTGCATATCAGCTATGTTATAGTCAATATCCCCTTGGAATGTATAAAGAGCAGCACCTGGTACTAGCTCATCCCATCCCATTTCATTAATTGGTTTACTCATATTTTATCCTTTAATGAACTTCGTCGTAAGCTCGTTGGATTGCAATCATATTTGCATCAATAATTTTTTCAGGTAACTTTTTAAGTACACCCTTCATTGCTTCTTTGAAATATTCAAGTTCAAACATTCCACTAACTTTCATAAATGCACCAAGCATCGGAGTGTTAGGAATAGCTTTACCAATTGTATCTCTAGCAATTTGAAAACAGTCAAGAATAAATACTCTATCTTCAATTCCTTGTAATTTAGGAACTAAAGAAATAAATTCTTCTTTGCTAAGGTGAGTTGTAATAATATATTTAGTTTTATCAGTACCATTAGCAGTTATATCATCAGTTATAGCAAGTCCTGGATCACATATGAATACATAATCTGGCTCCATATACTTTTCGTGATTTAGTATTACTTCATCATCAATTCTATTATAGGCAGTCATTGACGCACCTCTTTTAGCTGAACCATAAAAAGCGAAAGCTTGTACTTGTTTACCAGTTTCAGCAACAACAGAACCAAGTCCTTTAGCACCAGTTACAGCACCTTGACCTGCACGGCTATGCCATCTAATTTCTAACATAGAGGCTCCTTAAAATTAATTTTGACTTAAAAAATATAATTAGTCTTCAGTATTATACATATCTTTAACTTATAAGTAGCTTTTGTATTCTTTAATATCACTTAATTTATATTAAAGTAAAGTATAATTAAGCTATTTTTAATGAAATACTATAATGAAATAATATTTTAATTAAAACTACAAAAATGCCTATAAATACCTTTTTATAGAGGATGTATTGAAAAAATAATTTTAGAGTTTAAGTTATATAATTATTATATGCTTAAACTCTTAATATATTTGAGTTTATATTAATTAATTAATTAATTTAATTAATATTTAAGTTTAAAGTGTCTTTATCTATCTTTTATATATTTAACGGCTAATAAAGCATCAGGTTTTATTATGTTTGTATATTCTTTTAGTTCAGCTTCTTCCCCATACCCACATAATACAGCAATTGAATTCACATTTGCACTATTTGCTGCAATTAAATCAAGTTTAGTATCTCCAATCATCCATACATCATGAATTGTTTTATCATAATTCATTTGTTCTAATGTTGACGTAATTGGTTCAGGATGTGGTTTAGGATTTTGTACGTTCTCTCTTCCTGTTACAACTTCAAAATATTGCGCAATTTGAAAATGTTCTAATAATGGTATTGTATACATTCTTGTCTTTGTTGTAACAACCGAGACTCTAGCAATTTCAGATGCTAATTGTATTGCTTCAACAGCATTTTCTAATAGGCTAGTTTTTTCTTTTGATATAATTCTATATCTTCTTTTATATGAATCTACAAAGTCCCAAACATTTTCTTCTTTAACACCCAAATTTTTATACATTATGTCAAGTGGGTAACCAATTAATGATTTTATATCATTTGAAGAACCTGTAAATTCAAAATTCATTTCTTCAAATGAATGTAAAAAAGTTGAAATTATTGCATCTGTTGATTCTATTAGAGTTCCATCTAAATCAAAAAGTATTATTTTATTTTTTTTCATATATTATTCCTTTATCCATTCACGTTGATTATACATTATTCCTATAAATGATGGTTTGATATTTTCTATTTCTTTATTAACAACTGTTATTGAGTTTGGAATATATAAAAATAAATAAGGTATATCATCAGTAATTTTTTTAAATATTTTTTTATAGATGCTTCCTAATTTTTCTCTATTTACTGTTGTTGATGCTTTTTCTATTAAATTATCAACTTCTTTATTTTCATATCCGACTAGGTTAAAGCCGCCTAACTTATTATTTGAACTATGCCATAAAGGATAAGCATCAGGCATTAATGCAAGTGACCAACCTAATAGTATAGCTTCGAAGTTTCTAGGATGAACAATTGTATTTAAATATGCCTGCCATTCCATAACTCTTATTTTCATTTTTACACCAATTTTATTTAATTGATATTGCATGATTTGAGCTGCATTTATTCGGGTATCATTTCCAGTATTTGTAATCACTTCAAAAGTAAAGGGATTTGCTTTGTTATACCCTAATTCTTGAAGTAATTGTTTTGCTTTTTTAATATTTTGTTTTATTGGTTTAACACTTTTATTATAAGCAAAAGAACCAGGTAGAAAAGGTCCATTAGAAACCTTTCCATGTCCAAAAAATAAAATATCAACTAATTCTTTTCTATTTATTCCTAAAGATAAAGCTTCTCTTATTCTTCTATCTTTAAATTTTTCACTTTTTAAATTAAAACCTAAATAACTATATGAAAAACTAGGTCTTTCAATTACTTGATAATTTTTTGTAAAGTTTTTTGATATTTGTCTATCAATTTGAAGAGGTGTTAATCCTGAAACATCAAGTCTCTTTTGTTTAAGAAATAAAAATGAAGTATTTGTATCGGGTAAGAACTTATATAATATTTCATCAATTTTTGCTCTGCCTTGAAAATATTTATCATTAGCATAAAGTTTTATATCTTGACCAGTTTTAAATGTATTTAATTTGTAAGGTCCCGTTCCTATTGGTTGTTTATTAAATGATGAAGTCATTATATTTTTATCATCTTTTAAAATATGAGAAGGGAGTATTCCAACCATCCAAATTTCTAATGCTTTAAAATATGGTTTTTTATAAATTATTTCAATTGTATAATCATTAAGTGCTTTGACACTTTTTACTTCTTTATAATTTGATTTTATAGAGTTGAAAACTTTTGGGTTTATAATTGTATTGTAAGTAAAAATCACATCTTTTGCAGTAAACTTTTTATTATCATGCCATAATACATTTTTCCGTAGATTTATAATTAATTTTGTATCAGTTTGGAACTTATAAGATGAGGCTAAATCAAGAGTAGGTTTACCGTCTTTATCATATTTAAATAAACCATTAAATATCCAATCTGCGATTTCGCTACTTGCTGAATCATTCGCTAAAATAGGATTTAATCTACTTGGACTTGAACTAATAGATAGGTTTAACGTACTTGCAATTATATTTGAATAAAATGAAGTTAATAATATAAATATTGTAATTAGTTTTTTGAATATGTTTTTCATATTGTAGTTTATACTATTTTTGTATAAAAGTGCATAAAAAAAGGAGCAACATAAGTCGCTCCTTTTTTTGATACAAAGAAAATAAAATCTTTGAAAAGTAAATCTATCTTTTTGAGAATTGAGTACTTTTTCTTGCTTTTTTTCTACCGTATTTTTTTCTTTCAACTGATCTAGCATCTCTAGTTAATAAACCAAATGGTTTTAATACAGCTCTAAATTGCTCATCATAAGCAACTAAAGCTTTTGAAATACCATGTTTAACAGCATCAGCTTGTGCAGAATATCCACCACCAAGAGTCTTGATAACGATATTTACAGAAGTTGCTTGTTTAGATACTTCTAATGGTTGCATAACTCTTTTTTTAATTGCTTCGTGTCCACCTAACCATGCGTCTAAAGACTGACCATTGATTGTAAGTTGACCTGTACCATTCTCTAACCATACTTTAGCTATAGATGATTTTCTTTTTCCAGTTGCATAAACTTTAGCCATTAGTTCTATCCTTTAATTTGTGCAGTATGAGGATGTTCAGCATCTGCATATACTTTTAATTTTTTTAACATAGCTTTACCAAGAGTAGTCTTTGGAAGCATACCTCTAGTAGATAATTTGTATAATTTTTCAGGATTATTTGCAAACATATCAGACATTTTATGAGTCTTAGTACTACCAAAGTATCCTGAGTGTGTGTAATAGTTTTTAGTTTCTAATTTAGTTCCAGAGAACTTTGCTTTAGAAGCGTTAATGATTACAACGTGATCTCCACAATCAACATGAGGAGTATAACAAGGTTTATTTTTCCCTCTTAAGATAGTTGCTACTTCAGTGATAATTCTTCCGAATACTTTATCAGTAGCATCAATTACTATCCAATCTCTTTGGATTTCGTTAGCTTTCGCCATTTGAGTAAATTTCATTTATTTTCTCCGCTTTTATTAATGAGGTGGAATAATAGTGTAGTAGTACTTAAAAATACCTTAAATTAAGTTAGTATTAATATTTTATTTTAAATTCAGAACCTTCATTAAATTCTGAGCTAATTTCAAGTGAAAAATTATGTAAATGCAAGATAGATTGAACGATAAAAAGTCCTAATCCTAGGGAGTTATTCCATCCATTATTTGATATTCGATAAAATTTTTGATTAATCTTTTCTAACTCATTTTTTTCAATTCCAATACCTTTATCTTTTATCGTTATGCCATCTGAAGTAATTTTTACGATAATTTCATCTTCTGAATACTTTAGTGCATTTTCTATTAGGTTTGAAATTGCCATTGAAATTAGCGTTTCATCTACTTTTAAAGTTATATCTTCACCTTGAATGATTATTTCTCTATCTTTATATTTATCTTCTAAATCTGAAACTATTTCATTTATTAATTTATTCATTAATGTTGGAATAAGTAATATTTCTTGTTTACCTTCTTCAAGTTTTAAAGTTAATCTTAATTTATCAATAATATGTGACATTTTATTTGCATTTGAATGTATTTTTTTTAGAAATTTTTCTTTCATAACTAATGGCATATCTTTATCATTAAGTATTGTTTCACTATATCCTGAAATTATGGCTATAGGATTTTTGAACTCATGAGATAAGGCTGATATAATTTCATCTTTTTGTCTATTTGCAATTTTTAATTTAGCTGTTTGTTTAGCTTTTTGTTTTTCTTTTTTTGATAATTTAATTGCAACTTTATTTAATAGTTTTGATATTTTATAAAATTCCACAGTATACGTAGAATTTAATGTATAAGAGGGGTTTTTATTTGATAATTCAGTTAGGAAGTGTAATATTGATTCTGTTTCATTTTTTATTTTTAAACTTATAAAATATGTTGCAACAAACGCAATAATTAAAAATAGTGTAATAAAAGCAAAAATTTGCGCAGAAAGTTTTACAAAATTATCTGTAATTTTATCTGTATAATCAGCCATTCTTATAAAATATATTTTTCTATCGATATTAACTTTTTTAGCTATATATAATAACTCTTTATTTAAAGTAGAAGAAAAACGTATTATTTTTCCAATTCCAAAATCTTTAGCTTGAAGTATTTCTTCTCTATTTGAATGATTTTCCATTATTGATTTATCTTCATCACTTTCAGCAATGATATTACCTTTTTCATCAATAATTGTAATTCTTAGTCTTATTTGTGTTTTTAAATCTTTGATGATAGTTTCAATATTATTAAGATCTTTTAATACAATAGAAAATGTATCAATATTTTGTACTAAATTTTTTTCAATTTGATCTATATAAATATTTTTAGACCAAACATAAGTGATTACGCTTAGAGTTATTAAAACAGCAGTAAAAATAAGAATAAAAGTACGTAAAAAATGCTGATGTATTTTTAGCAAAAGATATATCCTTCACCTCTAATAGATTTTATATATTCTTTATTTGAATTAGGATCAATTTTTGCTTTGAGTCTTTTAATAGCAACATTTACAGTTTTAACTTTTTTATCAAAAGAATCTTCCCATACAGTATTTAATAAGTGTTCTCTTGTCATTAAAATGTCTTTATTTTTAATAAATTCTAATAGTAAATCTTTTTCTAAGTGAGTTAGTTCTATTTCAATATCTTCAATATAAAACTTTTTGTTTGTAGATTTGTATGTAATATCTCTTACTTTTAAAATATCAATTACTTTTGATGTTCTTTTAATTACAGCTTTTACTCTTGCACATAATTCTTTTAGGTTAAATGGCTTAGTAATATAATCATCAGCATGAGATTCAAAACCTTCTAAAATATCTTCATCTTTATCTTTAGCTGTTACATAAATTACAGGATTATCATAACCTTTTGCTTTTATTTCATCAATAAATGTTGAACCTTCATATCCTGGAAGATTTCTGTCCATTAAAATTAAATCAATATTTTCTTCATCTAAGACTTTTTGAATATTTTGATCAATATTTAAAAAACCAATTGTTTCATAACCTTCTTTTTGTAAAGTGTATTCTAGAAGTTCTAGAATATCTTCTTCATCTTCAACTATTAAGATTAATTTATTTTCCATTATGTTACTTCTCTTCATTTGATATAGTTGTTTGTTCATCTTCAGTTTTATTTACTTTTACAGAACTCTTTGCAACACCTGGCGAGAATTTAATTGCTAAGATTCTAAAAATAAAAAATACAAATATTACGAAAAGTAAGAATGTAATATCAAAGTAATCTCTATTAATATTTGTTGATAATATTATTACATCTCTAATTAAGAATATGATAAAAATATCAATAACAAATCTAAGTCGTAATTTTTCTTTTTTTATAAAATCAGAAATCATTTTTACAACTTCCATAACAACAATAAACTCTAACATAAGTATAATTGCTTTGTAGAAATCAATTTTAACAACAAAAATTAATATAAAAATAATACTTGCTGCTAAAAATTCAAAGTTATTACTGAAATACTTTTTTATCTTTAATAAGGCTTTTTTCATGCTAAATTATATCATAAATAATTATGATTGTTCTATCTCCCCACCTATGTGTGCAAATAATAATAAGTTCGCAACTGAAGTAGCTCTATCAGCTGTTTTCTCTAATTTTCGCAAAGAACTTAAGATATCAAAATACTCTTTTGAAAGTTCAAGGTTTTTTGAAATTAATTTAAGAATATTTTTTTCAACCATTGAATATAAATCATCAGATTTACTCTCTTCTACGATTACTTTATGAAACTTTTCTTCTATTTGATTTTTATTTGAATCATCAATCATTGATATTGTTGTTTTTAAAGCTAAAAGTGCTGATTTTTGTAAAGGAATTGCAAACTCTAAAATTGTATTTGTATTTAAATCTTCAGAATAAGCATTTTTAAAAGTCTTTACAAAACTTTTTATATTAGATCCTGCTCTTACAAGTTCATTTGTAATTTTTAAATAAGAAACCATTTCTCTTAAATCTTTTGCTTCTGGTGAATATAAAGCTAAAGTTGTAACAATCAAATTATCAATTTCATTTGATTTATTTGATAACTTCTTAGTTGATAATTCTATATCTTTGAATAATGATAAATTATTCTCTTTTAATGCTTTTAAAGATAATTCTAAAGCATCAACAACTGTATTCCCAATTGCTAAGATATCTTCTCTAATAATATTTCTTTTGTCTTCATATATTTTTAACATTATCCGAACCTTCCTGTAATATAATCTTCTGTTTTTTTATTATTTGGATTAACAAATATTGTTTCTGTTTCATCATATTCAATTAGTTTTCCTAAGTGAAAAAATGCTGTATAATCTGCAACTCTTGCTGCTTGTTGCATATTATGCGTTACTGTGATAATCGTATAGTCTTTTTTAAGTTCTAACATTAATGCTTCAATTTTTTCTGTTGAAATTGGATCAAGGGCTGATGTTGGTTCATCCATTAAAATAACTTCTGGTTTAACAGCAATTGTTCTTGCAATACATAGTCTTTGTTGTTGACCACCTGAAAGAGAAGTTCCTGGTTGATTTAATTTATCTTTAACTTCATCCCAAAGTCCAGATTTTCTTAGTGATGTTTCAACTAACTCATCACACTCTTTTCCTTTTGATACAATTCCATGTTTTAAAGGTGCATAAGCAACATTGTCATAAATAGATTTTGGAAAAGGATTTGGTTGTTGAAATACCATACCGATTTTTTTTCTTACACTTACTTCATCAACATCTTTATCATAGATATTCTTTTTATCAATTACTACAGAACCATCAATTTTAACACTTGAAATTAAATCATTCATTCTATTTAAACACCTAAGAAATGTTGATTTACCACAACCAGAAGGTCCAATTAATGCAGTAATTTTATTTTGGTAAAGTTCTGCTGTAATTCCATGTAATGCATGATTATCTCCATACCATAGGTTTAAACCATCAACTTTTACTTTTACTTTATTTTCTTTTGCCATATTTTTTCCTTCTACCACTTAACTTCGAATTTTTTTCTTAAATAAATTGCAATTGCATTTAATGATATTAATACTGTTAGTAATACCATTATTCCTGCTGCTGTTTTTTCTATATACATTCTCTCTGGCATTCCAGCCCATGTGAATAATTGAGCAGGCATTACAGTTGCTGCATCCAATACTGATGTTGGAGCATCTGGAATAAATGCAATCATTCCAATAATAATTAAAGGTGCTGTTTCACCCATAGCTTGAGCAAGTCCAATAATAGAACCTGTTAATACTCCTGGAAATGCTAATGGTAAAACATGATCTTTTGTAACTTGAATTTTTGTTAAGCCTAAACCATATCCTGCTTGTCTAATAGAATCAGGAACTGCTCTTAGTGCTGCACGTGAGCTTACTATGATAATTGGTAAAGTCATAAGTGCAAGTGTTAAACCACCAACTAAAGGTGATGATCTTGGCATTCCAAAAAGATTAATAAAAATAGCAAGTCCTAATAAACCAAATAAGATTGATGGAATTGCTGCGAGGTTATTAATATTAACTTCTATTAAACGTGTAAACTTGTTATCTTCTGCAAATTCTTCTAAGTAAATTGCAGTCATAACACCTAAAGGAAAAGCAACTAACATTGTGATTATTAAAGTTAAAATTGAACCAACCATTGCTGAAAATAAACCTGCAAATTCAGGTATTTTAGAATCTCCATTTTTAAAGAAGATTGCATTAAATCTTGAATCAATTCTTCCTTGAGCTTTCATTTCATCCACTAAAGCTCTATCTTTTCTTTTTAGTTTATAATGATGTTCTTTTAAATATTGATCAACTTGGTCATCTGCTAAAACCCATAAAGTCTTTGTTGTATTCATTAATAGGGGATTTGCTTCAACATGTCTTGGAAGTTCTCTTAGCCATGCTCTTGAAACAATTTTTCTATATTTTTTTTCAACTGCATATCTTGAATCATCAACTGATCTTTCATTATATGTTACATCAACTTCTAAATATGCAACACTAAAGGCAGGAGTTCCTTTTCCTATAATGTCAATTAGAAAAAATGCTAAAAATGCAATTGAAAATATTAAAGAAGTAAGTGTAAACTTTTTAAATCTTTTTGCACTTGTATGTCTTTTTTTTAATGTTGGGTCATAAAACGGATTGCTTTCCATTGATTTTTTTTGTTTTCTTTTAATCATAATGTATTCACTTTATATTTTTCTTTGAATTTTCTAATTAATGACAATGAGATAATATTTAATACTAAAGTAACAATAAATAGTATTAAACCTAATGCAAATGCCGATAAGGTCTCAGGAGAATTAAACTCAAAATCACCAACTAATGAATTAACAATAGTTACAGTAACTGTTGTCATATCTTCAAGTGGATTCCATGAAAGGTTTGGTCTTAAACCTGCTGCCATAACAACAATCATTGTTTCACCAAGAGCTTTTGATAAACCAAGAAGTGATGCCGAAATAATTCCTGGAAGTGCTGATGGAATAACAATATCTTTAATTGTTTCTCCATGAGTTAATCCAAGGCCAAGAGCTGCTTTTCGTTGAGAATCTGGAACTGCTCTAATAACATCATCAGAAAGTGAAGAAATTACAGGAATAATCATAATCCCCATAACAATTCCAGATGCAAGTGCTGAATTAAATGTTGCATTTAATCCTACTGAATCTGCTATTTTTACAATTAATGGTGCAACTGTAATTGCAGCAAAAAAACCATAAACAACAGTAGGGATACCAGCTAGTACTTCAAGCATAGGCTTTAGATAATCTCTTGTTGTATTACTAGCATATTCACTCATATAAATAGCACTTCCTAATCCAACAGGAATTGCAACACATAATGCAATGATTGTAATTACAAAGGTACCTGCAAAAATTGGAACTGCTCCAAATTTACTACCTTCAACACCTGGTGACCATTCAGTACCTGTAATAAAGTACCAAAAACTTCTCATTTGAAAAAATTCTATTGCTTCAAATAAAATTGAAAATAAAATTCCAAATGTTGTTAATACAGAAATAATAGAAGCTGTAACCAGTGCAAACTTGATTAGTTTTTCAATCATCTCTCTATTTTTATTTCTTGTTTCAAAAGTGCTCAATAATTTGCCTTTTTGTTAATTTCGTGTGAGATTATAATTTAAAAGAGTTACATGATGGTTACAAAGATTGGTATTAAATACTTGCACCTAAAGGTAAGAGAGATTTTTTAGAGAATTTTTTTATAATATTAAGAGTATGATCGAAGTTATTTATTTCAGATTTTCTTCCTACTTCAATAATTCCACAGCAAGTTGATAAAAGATTAAATCTTCTTTCAATATTGAATCTATCTTTTGCAAGAATATATCCATTTTGTTTATCTTTTTTTGTGTACAAGTCTTTTATTGATGATTTAAATTCATCTAAAACCTCGCAAGTTAAGGAAAAAGTATCTTTATAATCTGAATTTTTAAGTCCTACAAAAAAATCATCTCCTCCAATATGAGCAATTAAAGAATCTTTTGGAT
>PJEL010000361.1_pt1 | contig 54079 bp, 42 predicted proteins | sample 1853271 | NCBI WGS metagenome assembly PJEL01 (sample SAMN08108733, study PRJNA415343) | Invertebrate metagenome, whole genome shotgun sequencing project. | host: Globobulimina | place: Sweden: Gullmar Fjord | collected 2015-08
GACGTCAACGCATCCATCAACATCTTGAATCTGTTTCTGGAAACATGCCACTCTGCATCGTCGAGACAGAATGATATGACAGGGGTCAGACCCAAGGCTTTCAAGAGGCCTACGTCTACCAAGAGGCCTACGTCTACAGTAGATCAGATCTAGATAGAGAGGTTGTGATGAAATAAAAAGAAACAATGAAACTATTCGGCTTGCTAAAAGATACAATATTATAAACTTGTAGATAAACACCCCAACCCACCTGGTGAGAAGCGTTGGGAGGTAGTGTAGATGGAACATCCTCTGGAAGCCATTTCGTCATCATAAGATACTCTTGTTCAGCATGATGAAATTCAAACCCTCGTTCACATGCGACAGGAATCAATCGAGCGTGATCTTGTCGTTGTAATTTCAACCAAATTCCTCGATACGAGGACTCTTTCCACCGTGTCAACGATGCATCCAGCATTCTCCCAAACGTCTCTTCTATAGTTGTATTCGTAGGAGTATTTGACTCGGTAGGAAGAGAGAGAGGATCAACAATCAGACCCTGATAATGATCCTCTTTTGTTGAGAGGATGGTTGCCATGGTCACAATGCCACCACGTCTAGGATATAGTCTCTGATGTTTTGATACGTAGAGTGATATTCTACTGATATATCTCGTATATGAGTGGGCAATCCACATGTCGTTTTGTTTGTTTTTATTAAAAACAACACTGTTGTTTGTGTTTTGTTCTAAAACACTTGCATGTCAGGGTACCCACAAACAACCATTGTACGAGCTATATGATTGATACACGTTGGCATGAATTCATTCATGCGTGAATACCATTCAGATCAGATGTACTATACATGATCATCGTCACCACGTCGTGTGACCTGGTGATGATTATGAGAGTGAAAAGATAGACACCTGATGAATGTATATATACCACCACATGATGACTCTCTTACCATAGTAGTAGTACATACCCCTAGTAATACTACAGAAGGAACTCTCTAAGAAGGAGAGAAACCATGAAGAATAGAAATCCATCTCTACTGAAACAAACAAGCAAGCAAGCAAACAAGAGAAATCTCCCAGACATTGCAAATGGATGAAATCCATCGAATACTGAGGTCATAATCAAACAGCATCCCTATCCATGGTTGTTTATAATACAAAGTAGAGTTATATAATAGATAGTAATTCATACATGTCATTAAATATGCGACAATGAGAGAGTCGGTGGGTGCAAAGCCGTGCTCCAGTTTCTGGAAAGGTGGCTTGAGCTAGAGAAAGAGTCCTCGTACAATAGATACCATGGGTGGTACGAAAGAGTTGCGAGGTTGTATAGACTGTGTTCAGGTCCCTATATTCAGGCCGACAGAGGCAGAATGGCGAGACCCGCTCGGATACCTTGCTTCAATCCGTCGCCAGGGAGAGCTCATTGGGATGGCCAAGATAGTCCCGCCATCTCGCTGGGAGGGACAGCATGCTCCTGATGAGAACGGAGTAACATTTAAAACGAAATTGCAATATGTTCATGAGATGCAATGGAAAGATACTGTCACAGAGGCCAAGCAATTCTGGGCAATGTTCAACGCCTTTCAGGAATCCACCGGAGGCAGCAAGGGTAGGAAGAAGCCGGTTTTTGCCGGGCAAGAGATTGACCTGTACAGGCTCTACCGTGTTGTAGGGAAACGAGGGGGATTTGCTGAAGTATGTTCCAAGAAACGGTGGAAGGATGTGGTTGTTGCCATGGAGGTATGTGTCAGTGTGTGTGTGCTGTCAGAGCGTGTTGTCATTCCTGGTGGTGTATCTATCCATCTATGTATCTATATGTATATCGTCGGAAGAGATGATTGATTGAGTATATACATATATATATCATGTGTGTGTAGATTGAGGATAAAAGTAGTAATGCTGCATCAACATTGAAGTCGTGCTATGCAAAGCTCTTGCAGCCATTTGAAGAATATGCCCTGACACGGAATAGAGGTGGTGCCAGTCTTCTTGGTATGTTGTCATGAAACTGTTGAATGAATGAATGATGAAAGATCAGTACAATACTGATACCTAGCATCCATACTATTGGCTGTGTTTTGAAGTATCCCTCTGTATGTGTCTGCAGCTGATGCCATAGAAACAGAGATTATGGGAACGAAAACTGTCGTAGGAGTGAAACGTAGTAGGGAACAAGATTTAGATGAAAGTGAAGTGGATACAGTAGCTGAGGCAATGCTGGATTTAGTTCCAAAGCCTCATGGATCGGATGCGGATGGGGATGACGCTGGTTCTCCTGCTGGCACGACTGTAGCCAATGGAGGGACACCGAGCACGTCTTCTAAAAAATCAAAGAAAAAGAAAAAACCAAAGGTGCGGTGAGATCGCGTTGTTTGTATGATGTGTTGGATGGGGAGACTCACATGGTCATGTACCTCTGCAGAGTGGTCAGGCAAAGGAAGATGATGAAGTGACGGCAGTAGAATTGGCATCTGCTATGGTTTGTGAAAGCTGTCGGGGTGGACATTATGAAGATAAAATAATTCTGTGTGATCGGTGTGATCGAGGGTGGCATTTGTTTTGTCTGACGCCCCCATTAAAAAAGGTTCCCAAAGGGAACTGGGTGTGTCCCATCTGTGATGCTGCGAGAAAGGGTGATCTCCTGGGTAGTGGTGCCTATGGAGAGGAAGTATCTCTGGCTGATTTCGAAGCGAAAGCACATGACTTTGAATCTCAGTGGTATCAGGATATACATGCAGATTCTGTTGGTCATGTGGCACGGGAACGAGAGTTTTGGCATATTGTTGCAGGGGGAGGTGATTTGGCAGAAGTGTTGTATGCCAATGATCCACGAGTCCACCTGAAACGCACAGAAGCGCAGAAGAAAAAGGGATTTGCACAGATGTCGTCTTGGAAGAATGATTTTTCTGAGAATCTTGCTGTATATTGTGATGGGAATACGCAAGGGTCTTCCATCCCAGGATTGCATACTGGGAGGGTGGAATTTGGTATGACATTCTCATCCACTCCATGGAAAGTCCAAGAACAGCTTCTGTACTCGTCTACATATGTTCACTCTGGAGCGGTAAAACAATGGTACTGTATACCGGCGTATGCATCGTCGATGTTTGATTCGTTGATGCAGCAATTGTATTCTGATTACATGATGTCCATGGAATGGGAGCATCCACTGGGGCCAAATTTGATGGTGTCTCCAGAGACATTGATCGATAGAGGTGTGCCAGTGTATGGATGTACTCAAGAAAAGGGAACGTTGGTTATATGCTATCCAAACTCGTACAACTGTAGTGTGAACCTTGGGTTGAATATGTCAGAGTCGATGCTCATGGTGCTGCCAGACTGGCTCCGTATATCCTCTCAGGCGACGTCTCTGTACCGTAATCACAGGGTGCCGTCTTTATTCTCGGTAGAGAAGATGATTTTGAATGCTTTTGACGAAATTGACTCGCTTGGATGTGAAACAAAGTATTGGGTGTCTCTTGAATTCTCTAGGATTGTGCAAGAGGAAAGCATGTTGAGGCATAAACTGTGGGGAGAGGGGCTTCGGAAATACAGGAAAATTCCCCTGGTAGTCGGAGAGGAAGAAGATGATGAAAAGAAGAAAACAGACCCGCATTGTCTTGCGTGTAGATGCTTGCTTCCATTTTCAATGGTGGAATGTCCTTGCTCACCCAAAAAGGCTGCATGCCTTCACCACAGACAGCATTTGTGCAAATGCAAAATTTCACGGCACTGCTTGGCTTGGAAATACAGTATAACTGATTTAGAAGAGATATGTGAAAAATTCAAAGAGGGTGTGAGCAAAGAGGATCGAGAGTATCTCGAGACTACAGAAAAGGATATAGAAGAGGGCATCACACAGGCAGTCTGCGCGGCCATGAACATGGCAAAAGTTTCTGAAGAGGCCATGCGCGAAATAGTGATGAATAGGCATTTAGAAGAACAACAAAATACGAAAAAGAGGGGTCCAAAGTCGAAAAAAGGAAAGAAGATGGGATATAGTAGTGCAACTGACTCTCCTGGTGATGTTGCCATGTCAGGCTACTGCTCTCTTGAGCCTGGTGCTCCACTCACATTTGTCACTGAATGTGGGTATGTGCAAGGTCCTATTAGAAAGTTTTCTCATTTAGATTTGCACCCAGAAGACTTCCAGTCTCTGGAGGTTTGGCAAAAAGAAATCGAGACTAATTGCAAGCGTTGGATGCTGAATGCCCAGCTGGCTCTTGATAAGGGAGGGGATAGGGCGTTTGATCTCCCTGACCTTATCGAGGAAGGTGATGAGTATTTGTGGGGAAGTGTTAATCCAGAAATAAAAGAAAAGATTGCACACCTTTGTCCGAAATTGCAAGAAGCAGATGACTTTGTTGAGAGCATTTTTGTTGCTCTCAATACCAAGCCACCATTGGAGGATATTAAAAAGATTCTTGAAACGGATCCATTGCCATTACACTCGCCTCCAAAGCTTGATGTATTGAAAGATATATTGGAAAAGGCAAATGAATGGATTCAGAAGTATGCTGCGATCGTTTCAGACTTGACTGTTGATCCACCACTTGACAGCAAGTATCTGGATGGGATTGTATCTGAAGCTAGCAAAATTCCTGCAACGATACCTGAAGCCAAAGCTGTTCGAGAAAGACTCGCAGTGATCAAAAAGGTTGCAGAGGCAGTCAGGGTTGCTTTGCCCAAGAATAGAGAAACAGGGAGGAGGAAAACTACTGATGATCCATTGACCTTGGAATTCATTGAAAAATTGCATCAGGATGCGACAGAGGCTCATATCATGATGCCAGAAATTACAACTCTGAATGAGACATTCAAAAAGATTAAAATATGGCGTGAAAAGGTCGAATCTGCTTTAGAAAAACGTTCTTCATGGGCCGAGTTTGAGGAATTGATAGAAGAAGGCAAAAGCATGCCATGTGAAATGCCAGACATTGAGAGATTGTACGAGCTTCAAGATGCAGTGGCGGTGTGGATTGCAGAAATGCATCAGTTAAAGGCTAAAAATGCATCATTGAAGAAAATGAGAGAGTTGATTGATAGAGGGTATGAATTGCCGATATCTTTTCCAGATGTGGACGAAATGGCAGAGTACATACAAAAGTTTGAGTGGGAAGATACTGCAATTAGATGCATGAGCTCCCCAGAAAGCTTGGAAAATATCAAATCAATCATTGCGTCAAAGCCTGATCATGTGAACGTATCACCTGAGATAATTCCAACCCTTGAGAAGAAGATTGTTGATGCAGAAGCATGGACTCGTGCAGCAACACAATTTGCTGAGCAGCACGCCTCCTCCTTGCCGACACTCCAGGACGTCGAGGAATTGGTGAATCAAGGTAATGAAACAGGTGTTAAAATTGAACTTTTGGATGACTATGTTGAAATGCTCGCCATAGCTCAGCGATGGATGCACAGGTGCACCAAGTGCCTCTCAAATGTTGCTGACTCACCCTTGGCAATCCCTGAAATTCCATGCAAGAGAGCGCCTTTGGTTGAGAGCTCACATCCTTTGGTAAGGAAGAAGCTCTTCTGGCTTGATAGTAAGGCCCGAGATAAGTTTCCTTCATTCATGGTCGTTAATATGCTCGTGAGTGAATACGATGACTTGCGTATTGATATTCCCCAATTCAAGATATTGTGCGAACTCCAACATAGAGCTTTGAGTTGGTTGGAAGAAGCTGAGCCTATTCTAAATCAGACTGATCTAAAGGAGGAACAAATTCCTTTTGTTGAAAGTTTGATAGAAAAGGGCCTGAAGACGGGGGTAAAGATTGCCCAAGTAGACAACCTCGAGTCGTATCTCCACTCCTTCATTTGGAAGCAGACTGTTGAGGATCTCTTGGAAAGCCAAAACGTGGAAACTGCGACAAAACTCGAGTTAAGTCTTTTGAACGATCTTTTAGATGAAGGTGATGTGGTTGCAAGCAATACACCAACATACAGAGAGTTGAAAAAGCTCGTCAGTGTTGGAACTCGCTGGACAAAGGAGGCCAATGCCATTCTTCGATCTGGAAAACCAAAAACGGTATCCATGAAATATCTAAAGGAATTTCTTGAATCCGGAAAGGAATCTCCCATCGATGTGGGATCTAGTATAGATGCAATTGCTGTGCTGATTGCAAAGCATGACGACCTGGTTGGGAAACTATGTCAGCTCTTGGACCTGGATGTGACTCTCGATAAACAATATGAAGGCTCTCTGGAGCAAGTCCCAGAATATTACAGTGAGCTCATGAAGCTTCCAATTGAATCCCCTCAAAAGGGACTTATTGCGCTAGAGATGAACAAGGTTGAAAAGCTGAGAAGTTCAACTCAACCTGATGTAGGGACATCGTTTGCAACATATCCCCTGGAACAAGCGTTGATGTATTTGGATATCATCTTCAGTTCTGCTCATGATCAATTGAGCAAAATGTTCCCAACGAACGTGTATAATTTGACAGACTGCAAAGTTGATACAGGGCAAGTTGAGGATGAGAGCACTCTCTTTTGCATCTGTCAACAAACATCAGGGGCAGATTCTGCAATGGTCGAATGCGACACATGCTCAGAGTGGTATCATGCAACCTGTGTTGGATTCCGTTCAAAAACCAAGGGAAGGCGTGCAAAAAAGGCTGATGTTAAACCTACTTTGAACAGTACTTTTGTGTGTCCAATTTGCACCACGCTGGCACAGAGGAATCTATCAATTGACGAAAGTATTCAGCAACTTCGGCCACCAAACTTTGTTTGCACAACAGAGGAACATCTAGGGCTGTTGGCGAACAAAGTCAAGGAGGCAAAGCTACTACCAGATTTAGAAACACGTATTCAGAGCATTCAGGAGGCTAATACATCATGGAGACGGCAGGCAGGAATGGCTTTGCAGAGTACCACAAGACTTTGTGCCAGGTTGGGCAATGTGAATCAAACCCGCACTTTGGATTCAGTCTTGCGCCAGCTATTAAAATCGACCCTATCTATATTTATGGATAACACAGAACTTTGTCATGACATTTTCATGCGCCTGAGGACTAATCAATGGTGGTTGGCCGCCTTGCAACTAGAAGACCAGGCAAAAAGTCCCACAGTGGAGCTGTCACGATCTCTCTTGGAGGATATACAGGCACTATTGGATGATGGAAGGGCGGCGGGAATTCCTACCGACGATCCCATATTTAAAAGGATTGTCACATCTTATGATCGCGTGATCCAATGGAAAAATGAGGCAGAGAACGTGTTGTCAAAATTAAGATCAATGACAGACAGAAGCAGCGCAACATGGTTTTTAGGAAGCATGGCTATCAAGGATTTGATCAAACGTGGTGAGCAGCTAGAGTGGCCTGCACCAGAGGATGTTCAGGTATTAAAGGATAATTCTTCTCTTTACTGCTTATGCAGAAACTTGCCCGATGAAGGTTCTGCCATGATTCAATGTGATAGCTGTGAGGAGTGGTTCCACTTTGAATGTGTTGGGAGGCAAGCACCAGCCTTAGTTGCAGAAGAGGATGATGCAATGTCATGGAACTGCCCTATTTGCTCCTTTGCGGTAGATGTAGAGTATATACCAGAAAAAGCAATACCAAAGGAACCACAAGCTACACTCCATGCCATCAAGGAGTGTCTCCCACATCTGTCACCAGAATTTGGCCCAGACTTGTACAAGGCCATCCTGTCAGTCTTCAACAGTGCACCATTCCAGAGTTTGTTCAGGCCAGATGAGGTACCAAAGACTGTCCTTTCATTGCCAGAGAATCAAGTAATTTCTGAAAAGTTAGAACGGGTGAGATTGCCAGATTCATTTTATACCTTGATGAATCCAGCTCTGTGGCCCTCAGAGCATGCGGGTGATGCACCCCAAGAAATCCCATCTTATGATCACCCCAGAGAAGACCAGGCTAAAATAGAGAAGATTGAACTAAAGGATGAAGACCAGATACTGCACATTGATGATGACGAAGAAATGGAACCGTATTGGAATCCTCCTACTTGACTTTACTATCTGTAACAAATGCCTCGTTGTGATTATTCATGGCCACTCCCGTATAATCATGTTACAATAGTAAAATAAATAATAATAATTAATATTTTAGTCCATAGACAGGAGATAGTTGGACTCTATTTGAGTAGTATCCGTGGAACGTTTGTTGTTCTGATCAACATCAATTCATTCAGTATAATCGAGTCTACACGGTCCATGTTTGTATAGATACAATGACTATTAGAGAGAAAGAAGATAAAAAAGGTGAAAAACCTGTTGAAGGGCAGGAGGAAAAGGACAAGCCAATCGTGGCTCTCACAGAGGAAGATGTCCGAATTATGCAGGCATATGGGGCAGGTTCGTATTCAAACAAAATCAAGTCTCTTGAAAATGAGATCAAAGCCCTGTCAAAGAAGGTGAATGAGCTTGCCGGTATCAAAGAGTCCGATACTGGACTTGCTCACCCAAGTCGTTGGGACCTTGTGGCTGACAAACAAATGATGCAAGAAGAACAGCCCCTTCAGGTGTCTCGATGCACAAAGATTATCAATCCAAACACTGAGGATGCCAAGTATCTGATTAATATCAAACAGATTGCAAAGTTTGTGGTGGGTCTGGGAGACAAGGTGGCACCAACAGATATTGAAGAGGGAATGAGAGTAGGTGTTGATAGGCAAAAATATCAGATTCAGATTCCTCTACCGCCAAAGATTGATCCAACGGTTACCATGATGACGGTGGAGGAGAAGCCTGATATTACCTATAGTGATATTGGAGGTAGCAAAGACCAGATAGAAAAGATGAGAGAGGTTGTGGAGATTCCCATGTTGCATCCAGAAAAGTTTGTCAAGCTTGGAATTGATCCTCCAAAAGGAATTCTTTTATATGGTCCTCCAGGGACTGGTAAAACACTGCTTGCTAGAGCGGTTGCAAATAGAACCGATGCGTGTTTCATAAGGGTCATTGGAAGTGAATTGGTTCAAAAGTATGTTGGTGAGGGTGCACGTATGGTGCGTGAATTATTCCAGATGGCTCGATCAAAAAAGGCATGCATCATCTTCTTTGATGAAGTTGATGCCATTGGTGGGGCACGTGGGGATGATCAGAGTGGTGATAATGAGGTTCAAAGGACAATGCTTGAAATAGTGAATCAGCTGGATGGGTTTGATGCAAGGGGAAACATCAAGGTGCTCATGGCTACGAACAGGCCGGATACATTGGATCCTGCCCTCCTCCGTCCTGGTAGACTTGATAGAAAAGTAGAGTTTGGCCTGCCTGACCTTGAAGGGAGGACACAAATCTTCAAAATTCACACAAGGACGATGAATGTTGAGCGTGATATCCGTTATGAATTGCTTGCTAGATTGTGTCCCAACTCAACCGGTGCTGATATTAGATCAGTGTGTACAGAAGCTGGTATGTTTGCCATCCGATCAAGAAGAAAGACAGTCACTGAAAAGGACTTTTTGGATGCTGTCAACAAGGTCATCAAGGGCTACCAGAAGTTTAGTGCCACTCCAAAGTATTTGGTGTATAATTAACCAATCACTATATCCTTGTGTAATAAGAATTAAATGGAAAATCAATCAACTAATGAGGGTTCCAACTTCTGTAGGATCTCCCAACAAGGCCGCTGCAACATTTCCAGGCCGACTAAGATTGAATACCACAACTGGGATTGAATTTTCTTTGCATAAGGTTATTGCTGTATCATCCATCACATTTAAATTTTGGATCAAGACGTCTCTGAAAGACAGTGACTTGTGCAAGACTGCCTCTGGATTCTTGACAGGGTCCTTGTCATACACCCCATCAACTTTGGTCGCTTTGAAAAATGCGTCAGCGCCAATCTCTGCTGCTCTAAGAGCAGCAGCTGTATCTGTTGTGAAGAATGGATTTCCCGTTCCAGCTCCAAAAATCACCACCCTGCCTCGTTCAAGGTGACGTATGGCCCTCCTCCGAATGTAAGGCTCTGCTATTTCCTGCATTTCAATCGCAGTTTGCACCCGAGTCTGTACACCCTCGTGCTCTAAAGCTGATTGGAGACAGATGGCATTCATCACTGTTGCCAGCATCCCCACATAATCTGCAGTAGCTCGTTCCATACCATCCCAGCGATTTACGCCACGAAAAAAGTTGCCTCCTCCAACTACAATAGCAACCTCTACTCCCTCACGCACAGCTGCTGCCACCTCCTTTGCAATCGATTGGAGCACCGAAGGATCGATTCCATAATCATGACTCCCTTCAAGAGCCTCTCCAGAGACTTTGAGCATGACTCTCTTGAACTGCATGGACCGACATGACACCTCCTTCTTGGATGTCGACACGAGATGGGGGCCCGTGGAATGACACATTCCCGAATTTCTGTGCGTAAATTCAGGTACAAGTGTATCTCGAGCCCGTTGTGGACCAATACAAGGCGTCATGCATTTCCAAGACAGTGGGGTACACCCAATTGGAGACCACGAGGTCTGGCCTTTTGGTGGTATCAACCAGACCATTCTATTAATATTATTGGTAATTAAAATGCCCTCAATCATGCCAGAAGAGTCGTATATCTCTGCTCTGGTCGTTACAAAGGAAAAAAAGTTATTCAGAGTAACTTTTTTTATTTTTCAGACTCCGCTCTGCTCAAGAATGGGCGCATTCCTTGATAGAATCAAAGTTAAAACCGATACTAGTATAATATATAATCATGAGTAGGGGAAGAAAGAAGAAACGCGGGGAGTCTTCCTCTTCTGAAGAGGACACAAATGATGACAGAGCAATTGCAGTGAAAAGGTGCGTCTATTGAGCCTTACACGGGTGTGCTTCGCTATGTCTTGGATCTATTTTTTATCTTCTTGTTGATTTGGAATATGCAGTAAGCTGGCTTCCTATACCGCACCAAAGGAAATATTGGAAGAGGTCCCAGTTGAAGTTGAGGGTGTGGAAGGTGCCGGTTTGGGTTCTGGAAGGCGTATTGTGGATAGGGAGAGCGATTACAGTAAACGTAGGTTGAATAGAACTCTTTCTCCGTCTAGAACAGATGCTTTTGGTGGTCAGGGAGAGGACAGTGGGCGGTCATATGCAGAAATTATGAAGGAGACGCAGCTGGCTCAGGAGAGGGAGAATACTCTTCGCAATATTGAAAAAAAGAAGAGAGAAGAAGAAGAGTATATGAAAGAGCAGCAGCCTCTAGGGCAGCAAAAGCAAAGTCGATGGGATTCTGGGGGTGTGGTATCGCAAGGTCCGTCAGATTGGGAGAGTGATGATAAGGCTGTGAAGCAACCTTCGAGTAGATGGGATGCCACGCCTGTGCATGGTACTCAACAAAACGAATCATCATCTGGAAGGTGGGATTCTACTGTCAGTAGAAAGAGTCGATGGGATGCAACTCCAACACATGATCAGGTATCTGGAGTGGGCGCAACACCAAAAAGAAGCAGATGGGATGCAACACCCATGATTGGTGCAGGATCCTTGGGGGAGACCCCAGTACATGGAATGTACGCAGCGACACCACAAGCTGGTGCGGGGATGGAAACTCCAATGTATGGTGCTTCAGGAGCTGGAGGACAGCCGCAACAGGTTCCCATGACACCGGAATTGTATCAGGCCATGAAAATTGAGAAAGAAATCGAATATCGCAACCGTCCATTGACCGATGAGGATTTGGATGCCATGCTCCCTGGGCCATCGGAAGGATATAAAATTATCAATCCACCTCCAGGGTATGAGCCTATACGCACTCCTGCTCGCAAGCTGACTGCGACACCTGCTCCTGTTGATGGGACCCCACTGTACACCATCCCGGATGAAGATAGGACACAGTCTTTTGATGTGCCCATTGCGGTTGAGGGTTTGCCTGATATGAAAGTAGAAGATCAACAGTATTTTGGTAAGCTTTTGAAAGAGGTTGACGAATCTGCCCTCTCTCTCGAAGAGGCAAAAGAGCGTAGGATAATGAAATTATTGTTAAAGGTGAAGAATGGGACACCCCCACAAAGGAAAAGTGCACTGAAGCAACTGACAGATAAAGCTAGGGATTTTGGTCCAGGCCCACTTTTCAATCAAATACTACCTTTATTAATGAGCCCGACGCTGGAAGATCAGGAGAGACACTTGCTGGTCAAAGTCATTGACAGAATCCTGTTTCGATTGGATGATCTCGTCAGGCCATATGTCCACAAAATTCTCGTTGTCATTGAACCTTTACTGATTGACGAAGACTACTATGCTCGTGTTGAAGGGAGAGAAATTATCGCGAATTTAGCGAAAGCCGCGGGTCTTGCAACAATGATTGCAGCCATGAGGCCTGATATAGATAATGTGGATGAGTATGTGAGAAACACCACAGCACGAGCATTTTCAGTCGTGTCTTCTGCCCTTGGTATCCCAACGATGCTTCCATTTTTGAAAGCAGTATGTATGAGTAAGAAATCTTGGCAAGCCCGACACACTGGTATCAAAATTGTGCAGCAGACTGCAATTCTGATGGGATGTGCTGTCCTGCCTCACTTGACATCCCTTGTGAGCATCATCAAACATGGCTTGACAGATGAAAATCAAAAAGTCAAAACAATTACTGCTTTGGCTATTTCTGCACTTGCTGAGGCAGCAGCTCCGTATGGAATTGAATCATTTGATGACGTGTTAGAGCCTCTATGGAAAGGAGTCAGGCTCCTCCGTGGCAAGGTTCTTGCAGCTTTTCTCAAGGCCATTGGGTTTATTATTCCACTCATGGATGCAATGTATGCCAATTACTACACACGAGAAGTAATGGTTATCCTTTTGAGAGAATTTCAAACTCCTGACGAAGAGATGAAGAAGATTGTCCTCAAAGTTGTCAAGCAGTGTGTAATGACTGATGGAGTTGAGCCAGACTATATCAGGACGGAAATAGTTCCCGACTTTTTCAAACACTTTTGGGTGCGACGCATGGCGTTAGATAGGCGCAATTATAGATCATTAGTAGAAACAACATCTGCAATCGCTGAAAAGGCAGGATGCTCTGAGATAGTGGGGAGAATTGTGGAGGACCTTAAAGATGAAAGTGAGCCTTACCGCAAAATGGTCATGGAAGCAATTGACAACGTTATCACCTCTTTGGGCGCTGCTGATATAGATGCGAGGCTAGAAGAACTTCTTATCGATGGTATGCTATATGCATACCAGGAGCAGAATGTGGATGAAAGCCCAGTCGTCCTGAATGGGTTTGGAACAGTGATTAATGCTCTCGGTGAGAGGGCTGCACCATACCTGCCTCAGATCAGTGGCACCATCAAATGGAGGCTCAATAACAAGAGCGCGAAAATCCGTGAACTTGCTGCTGACCTAGTCGCCAAAATTGCACCTGCTATGAAGAAATGCGATGAGGAGAAATTGTTGTCCCATTTGAGCATTATTCTGTTTGAAAACTTGGGAGAAGAGTATCCAGAAGTTCTAGGATCCATTCTTGGTGCTCTCAAGTCCATCGTTTCGGTGATAGGAATGACTCGAATGACACCCCCAATCAAAGATTTATTGCCTCGTTTGACTCCCATCTTGAAGAATAGACACGAGAAGGTGCAGGAAAACTGTATAGACTTGGTGGGGAGCATTGCAGATAGAGGAGCAGAGTATGTACCAGCAAGGGAGTGGATGAGAATTTGTTTTGAACTCTTAGACATGCTCAGAGCACCACGAAAATCGATTAGGAGAGCATCTGTGAATACGTTTGGCTATATAGCAAAAGCCATAGGTCCCCAGGACGTCCTTGTGACATTACTGAATAACCTCAAAGTACAGGAGCGACAGAACAGAGTTTGCACAACTGTTGCCATTGCTATTGTTGCAGAAACCTGTGCGCCATTCACAGTCATCCCAGCCCTGATGAACGAATACAGAGTTCCAGAGATCAATGTTCAAAACGGAATACTCAAGGCACTATCATTTTTATTCGAGTACATTGGAGAGATGGGGAAAGACTACATATATGCAGTGACCCCTCTGCTTGAAGATGCCCTTATGGATAGGGACTTGGTCCATAGACAGACAGCAGCATCTGTCGTACAACATATTGCCCACGGAGTCGTCGGACTTGGTTGTGAAGACGCATTGACACACCTGCTGAACTATGTTTGGCCTAATATATTCGAGGAGAGTGCTCACATCATACAGGCAGTCAATGGAGCTATTGAGGGATGCCGACTGGCCCTTGGACCGTCCACCATCCTCTACTACATCCTCCAAGGCCTTTTCCACCCGGCACGAAAAGTACGACAAAAGTATTGGAGACTCTACAATACATTATATCTTGGGTCTCAGGATGCTTTGGTTCCATCGTATCCTGTCATGTATGATGATGAACGAAATAGCTATCATAGGCATGAATTAGATGTCTTTGTGTAACACCCAGCCCTGACTGTTAACGGTCAAACGTTTTCAACACTAGCAAAAGCAATGATAATTTGTTTCTTTTTCTTCTCTTAAAAAATATATAATTACAATCGTAGACATCAATAGAGAAGAAGAGAGACTCGGGAATCTTGCATTCGAACGAGTCAACAATTGACGCATTTGTGGAAAACAATGAATGGAACACAGCAATCAAACGTATTCAACGTTCAACAATCGGAGGTGCAATGTAATAGATTTTGTAGATTTGAAAAGATGTGTGGGAACATGTATCAGTGCCATACGCATAAACAGCTTCACGTCTGTGACCAAGGTTGCTCACAACTGTTGTGGTATGATAACTCGACTAGAATTTGTAGATTAAGTAAAGTTCTGTGGCCTGTCGATCCCTCACAGCATAGAAATGAAGATGATAGGAAACGTGGAGCACAGTCGGCGCAAGGAATATCAAAGCTGGGTCGGTTTGATTCTGAAAATAGTGGGCAGTTCTCACAGCACATGTGTTGATGTTGTTCAATACTGCCCGTACTCTTCTAAAGTACACCATGTGTGTGGTGTATACAAATGTAATCTCTCCTTATTTTCAATGTAAAAATGTCTACCATGTATCTGCATATGCGTCAAACATCTGTGTGTCTACAAATTCTGCCATAAACTCCCTATCCCTGCTGTTGCTGAAGGATTCTATGAAAGATTCCTTGAGCAAGATGCTGCACCTATTATTTGAGTCAGAGGGAGCAGAGACATCTGTAATCATATAGCCTGCCATTTCTGATGTGAGAGACATGAGGTGGTGGCGGACAATGGAAGCAAAGGAGGTTGCTAATGTATCTTCTTCTGAAGAGATCTCATGTAAAGGATGAGCTTCTGCACCATACTCTACTCCTAAATGCCTGATCTTGCTGTGTATAGGCTGCAAGGATGATGCTAATGCGCTAGCATTTGGAAGTCTGGGCAAATGGCCTGCATTCTTTATGTTATCCTTGTATGCATTCACCCGAATCAGGTTATTGGCCTTGGTCCGAATCTCTCTCGATTTTGTCAGTAATCCAAATATAAATGGAACTGGAGCATCCAGTAAATCAACCTTTTCTGGGGTGTCAGGCAATAGAGGGAGCAGAAGTGACTGCCATGAAAATGGAGTGAGGAGGGGCAACAATGCTAGAACGACACCAGAGAGGATTCCAATATTTTGGTGGAATACGACTATTTGACGCTCCATTAATACTGCTGTGAGGTACAATATGATGTTTTCAACACTCAATGTCCTGCAAAGTGCACATATAGACCATCCCTCTAATTCTTTGGAAGCCAAAAAGTCAATGTCTGTCATATTGCATTGCATCTTCGTGATGGGCTCTCCACTGGTATTCTTAAGAGAAATCTCACCGGGAACAAGAATTTCTTTAGATCGAGATGCATCCTTCCTATAGTCATATGTCTTGTACTGCTTCAGCAGGGTCAGTGGGTGTTCCCACACAAGAGAAAATGTTGTTGATTCAACGACACGTGGTTGTGACTCTGCAGTGTCTTCTACTTTGCTCTCAATGCTGTTGCCTGCTTCAATCCAAGACCCGAGCTCTACGCTATTGCTCAGGGAGTCGGAAATACCTGACTGAGCGCCATTGGTCTCTGAGGCAGAATTCCCAGTGTTTGAAGTTGAAAAATAGTGCAAGTCCTTTTCCACAGTCATCATGGTCAGATTTCGTCGCACGCATTCAATATCATCGCTTTCTGTTGTACGGCGATAATATTCCATACGGCTCATACTCCGCTTTGCAGTACTTGACACACCCCTGCCAGCTGTTTGAGCGGTAAAATATGGAGTTGAATCTTCCAACAAAGGGGCGCTTGGTGTCTCGTTGTCATCTGGTGTTTGGAATTCGTTCGATTCTGATGGATAGTTTTCATTTGGTGGCGTCTTTTTGCTCATATCGCTAATGGACGTATCGGATTCTGATCCACTACTAACATCCCTAACAACTAATCCAGAAGAATACAGAGTGTCCATCATCCCTGCAGTCTCTCCAAGTGATACTTTACTTGGATCAAGCGTCCATAGCCCTTGCTCTACCTGTCGGGCATATTCCTCAATCTGAAAGTGCCTCTCAAATGACAGTATTCTTTTCAACACCTCAAAGTGGTGATCAAACAGTGGCACTCTGGACAAGAAGCAGTAACATCTGTTTGATGCCACAAGGTTCTCTGCTGGGATACGTTCTCGATATTCGTCATCTCTCATCAATACTGGAATTCTATGCAGAAACTCTTTCCTATAATAACAGACCCCGAAAAGGATCTCAGGTGTTGGTCTGTCAGAGCTACTGGTCTGCAATTGAAACACAAATGATGTGTCCGATCGGAGATCGTAATGTTGACCATATACAACATCCGTAATTTCTCCAAGATGGTGTGATCGTTCAACAGAGTACGATGCTGCCCCTATAGGATAGCAGTAGGAGGGAACCTCCTTCTCCAAGTCAGCTGGCAGGTCTTTGGGAAAACTAAAGAGAACAGAGGGAGAACCGTTTATTCCAGAATCGACTGACTGATTCTCATTCTCATCTATTCCAACAACACAAAAATATTCAAACATTGGAAGAGCAGCCTTGCCATCGTGTTGTTCTTCTGAAGAACCAGAGACATTGTTTCTTCTGCTTGCCCAGTCTCTCTACAAAATAAAAAGCCAAGATGTCATCTAGAACCGATCTTTCAACTGATATCAAGCTTATTACACGCACCTTTTGCGATATATATTCTTCTGGGTTGAAAAATTGAGAGGAGCGGTGTCCGCCGAGGTGAAATGGCAAAATCTTTGTGGTCTCCTTTGCGATGACTTTGACCACCTTGTCCAGACCAAAAGCAGGTACGCTCTCCATGATGTCTTTGTTTATGATGTCATAATTACAGAGAATCGTGTCTCAGATGAAGATGACAAGAATTGAACAAGGAACACGACGATAGTATCTTTCTCTCTAGACGGTTACATAACCGAAAGACCACGTCAATAATTCTGTAATATCCTTCATTAAATTGGTATTACATATATTACAATAATGCTTTGAAATCATTGATATGGCGAATGATACTCTCCAGCTCTGCCCTGAGTTTTTCTTTTCTCTCCTCATCTGCTTGCTTGATAGTATCTGGAGTTTTCTCGAGATAGATATCCATGGACATTCTATTTTCAAGGTTCTCGAGTTTCTCAGCATTTTCTTTACGCTTCTTCTCTAACTTTTCGATTTCCTTAGAAGCATCCAAGATACCAATCAGGGACAAGTGGATGGTTGTTTTCTCATTTACCACTGCAACTCCACATCCTTTTGGAACATCACTCGCACTTGAGACAACCTTGACTGTTGAGGATGTCGATAATGTGGCGATTTCGGCGCACACTGTGCTCAAAAAGGCGTGCTTTTCGGGATCCGTGGCGGTGATGAATAATTCTGGTTTCTCTCTGGTCAAACCATAATCAGATCGCAACCCACGGGTCTTTGAAACAATATTCAATGTATATGCCATATTTTCATTGATACTCTCACTTTCCCATGACTCGTTAGGCTTTGGATATTCCGCAATAATCAAAGATTTTGGATTACCAGGCTGCTCTTGGAGTTTTGCCTGACCTGGAAGCCTCTGCCAAAGTTCCTCAGTCACAAATGGCATGAATGGATGCAAGAGGCGGAGTCCAGATTCTAGACAAACATAGAGCACCTGTCTTGTGATGGATCTTGCAGCGTCATCATCTCCATATAATAAAGGCTTTGCGAGTTCGATAAACACATCGCAAAGCTCGTATTGCCAAAAGGCATAAATAGATGTTGTGGCTGTTGCAAAGTCATATGCATACATTGCCTGCACAATGGACTTTGTTGTGCTGCTCAGTCTTGACAGTATCCACCTAGATGGGAATGGAAGAGATTCGAGATGAAGCTCGGCAGGTTCAAAGTCATCTCCAAGATTCATCATGGCGAATCTGATGGCATTCCACAGCTTGTTGCACCAATGCCTATATGATACCACTCTTTTGATATCAAGATTAATATCACGGCCTTGAGATGTGTATGATACGAGAGCGAAACGAAGAGCATCAGCACCACATTCTTCGATACCATCAGGGAAATCAATCTTCTGGCCTGCCTTTGCCTTTTCAACCTCTTTAGGATCCAAATTGCCACCCAAAAGGGACTCGTGGAGTTTCTCCAAGGTGATGCCTTCAATGACGTTTGTTGGATCAATAACATTACCCAAACTCTTGGACATTTTTCTTCCGTGGGCATCTCGGACCATTGCATGGAGATACACTTGTTTGAATGGAAGCTTGCCTGTCAAACTTCTTGCCATCATGACCATGCGGGCCACCCAGAAGAAGAGAATGTCATGCCCGGTTTCGAGGAGAGCGCCAGGATAGAATGCATCCAAGTCTTTATTATCGTTTGGCCACCCAAACACAGAGAATGGGAACAAACCAGAGGAGAACCAGGTGTCCAAAACATCTTCATCCTGGATAAGAGTGAAAGAACGGCCTGGGTGCTGCTCTTTTGCTATCTTTTCTGCTTCCTCGAGATTTCTCCCTACCACCCAATTTTTCATATTTTCACTTGGAGCACCAGGGGAACCGCATTCTTCCCCATCAAAAGCAATATAGTACGCTGGAATCCGATGTCCCCACCATAGCTGGCGTGAAATACACCAATCTCTAATATTCTCCATCCATCTGAACCAGGTAGCCTCGTAATCTTCTGGAATAATCTCCAGATCTTTACTTCTAACTAAGTCACAAGCGTCAGCAGCCAGATCACCACAGTCGACCCACCACTGTGGCTTGAGCACGGGCTCAATGACATCCTTTGAGCGCGAACAAAGACCCAACCTCATAGGATTATCTTCGACTCCTCTGAATAAACCAATCTCTTTCAGATGTTCAACGACGGTCACTCTTGCATCAAATCGACGCTCTCCTGCAAACTGCCCTGTTCCATTTGAGTTCAGACAGCCATTATCATCAAGAATATTAATAAATTCCAAGTTGTGACGCTTCCCTGTGGCAAAATCATTTGGATCGTGCGCTGGAGTGATTTTTACAGCTCCAGTACCAAATTCAGGGTCGACTAATTCAGCATCAGCGATGATTGGAATCTTTCGACCATTTATGGGATGAACCAAGAACTTTCCAACAACTGCCTTGTACCTATCATCATCCGGATGAACAGCCACCGCTGTGTCACCAAGCATGGTTTCTGGACGGGTAGTTGCCACAACAATTTCTCCTGATCCATCTTCATATGGATATGCAAATGAAGTAATAGCTCCAAATTCAACTGGGTCGTCATAGCCTGGCACACTTACTCCCATTCTCTTTGGGACATCAATGTAGTCCACTTCAATGTCTGAAACAGCTGTCTTGAGTTTACAGCACCAGTTCACAAGTCGGTTATCTCTGTAAATAAGACCTTTTTCATGCATGCGGACGAACGCTTCGTTTACGGCAGTGCTTCTTGTCTCATCCATGGTGAACACTGATCTGCTCCAGTCAACTGATGATCCCAGCCTGCGCAATTGATTTGTAATCCTGTGACCATAATCATCGACATATTTCCATACTTCTTGTAAAAATGCATCCCTTCCAAGATCATGCCGTGTCTTTCCTTGCTCTCGTGATACTTTCTTCTCTACCACTGTTTGTGTGGCAATACCTGCATGGTCGGTTCCAGGGAGCCACAAAGTCCTGTATCCACTCATCCTCCTCCAACGAATGACGGTATCTTGAATTGAATTCGTCAATGCATGTCCAATATGGAGAGTTCCTGTCACATTTGGTGGCGGAATTACCATTACAAAAGGCTCCTTTGATGTGTTCTCATCTGGCTTGAAGTAGCCACAGGCCTCCCACCATTCATACCAAGCAGCCTCGACAGCCTGAGGCGAGTATCCCTTGGGCATTTCTCCTGCCACAGATTTACGTTGTCCTACTGGTGTCGCCTTGGCTTGGTCAATCCATGCTTGCATTTCAGCTGCCTCGGCAGCCCTCTTTGCCTCTGCTTCTGCCTTTTGCTTGGCCTTCTTTCCTTCGTTTGCTGCCTTTGCTTTTGCCAGCTCTGCCTGCTGCTCCTTCTTTCTTGCAGCAGCTGCAGCAGCTTTTGCTTTCTTTGCTTCCTTTTCAGCCTTCTTTGCCAGTTTCTTTGCCAGCTTTGCGGGATCAATCCCAGCATTTTCATCGAATCTCCAGCCAGCCTTGACAGTATACTCAATCGTCCCTGTAGATATGAAATGTAAATTAATATATGAGAATGTCCATACAGCGTATAACCACAGGATTAGCAAACACAATACAGGTGGCTAATGGTAAATATATGACTTATTCTTGCACCGGGTTACGCCACAGTGATTATAGTTCAACCAATGTGGGAAAAGATACAGTGCGTCACAACAACATTGCATCAACATACCTACTGTGGAAGACACAACTTTTTCTGCATACACACGATCGATCCAAGCCTGAACATTCCCAAGCTCACCCCTCACATCTTCCCCCAAGACATACTGGAACAACCCCAGCACACTTGGAAGCATCATAATATCGGCAAAATCCATTTCTGTCGATGCCAGGTAGGACGCATTTGAAAGTTTCTCGTCTAATTTCTGAAGCTCTCCCAGCAACTCACCCTTGACCTTTTCACGGTCATCATCAGAAGAGGTTGGACCAGCCAGAGGCAACCAGTACGCAGCAAGCCTATCAATAGAAGCCGCGTGAGCAACTGCCCCGGTGAAAATATCGTCATCACGATGCATTCCAGCCATTTTAGCAACTACATGATCAAATTCAGACATGTAAGGAATATCCACTGCCGGCAGGAAGAAAGAGCAAACAGACATGCAAGACGCACCTTCAATCATAATCTCCTGAAAATCGACGATAGATCCTCCATCAACTTGCATTTTCACATCTTTACCATTTCCAGCAGTGATATCAATCTGTAAGTCAGACATTGCGCAGACAATATTTGCGACGGTGCAAGCACTGCTCGCAGAGGGAGCGACCAATTGACCTCCCATGGCTGTCCTTATTGGTATATGGGTATATAAACAAAAGATCTATCTTTGAATTAGCAATAATGAACCAGAGAATGAATATATATGGAAGAATTCTTGCCCATTCGAATGGAATGAAAAAAATGTTATACAAGTAAGAAAAAAATCGATCTAAAGAGCGTCGCTGGCTGCCATCCTCATCCTCGTCTTTACAACAACTAACGATATATGTAGACCGTTCTTCCTAGCACATTGTACCTATTATTTAATATTTTGACGTGATTAATCACTCATTGACGAAATTCACGCGTATAGTAGAATGTTGGCCACAAGCTTTGTCTCAGGCGTCGTTCGCCCAGCCGCTGTCTCCAGTAGAAAGAGTGCATTCGCTGGCTCTTCTTCTTCTTTGAATCAGACAAATACATTGTCTGTTCGTGCTGTTGAAAGCCGTGTTGTTCAGATAGAAGGTACGTTTGGGCCATTTTCGTGGGTAGCGCTCTTCCACGAGTGTCTTGGCACAATCACGGTGCATTGATCTGGCATTCGGAAGAATTACTAGAAAAATATAGTATTATCTTTATAAAGCCTGGAATCGTGTATTCGTTCGTGTTGGTTGTGGGAGACATTCGGGAACGGCGGCAAGGCTCGTTCCTTGAAAGCTCGGTTAATTCTCATTGTTACTGTATTATATCTATGTAGCATCTCGTGTATGCGATCTTACTGGAAAGAAGGCAAACAATGGATACGTGGTGACCTTCTCCCACAAGAGGAATAAGAAGCTTCAGCAGCCAAACCTTCAATACAAGAAGGTGTACTGGCCAGAGGGTCAGCGTTGGGTTAAACTGAGAATCTGCACAAAGGCTATGAAGACAATTGAGAAGAAGGGACTGCAGACTATGGCCAAGGAGGCCGGAGTGGATTTGTGGAAGCTCCCATATGAGGATGCTAGACCACAGCGCAAGGAATGGTTGGCAAGCAACGAGAGAAATCCTCCAATGAAGAAGAACACTCGTAAAATGAAGAACCCAGAAAAGTTGGCGGCCTCCAAGAAGACACCTGTCACTGCCAAATATGTCAGTGGTAAGATTGCCTATGTCAGGTCTGACAGCTCATAAATTCCTAGTCCTAGTCCTCACAGTGTTAATTTGACATTCATTTATATAGACAAACCAATGAAAGAATAGCAGTCCAATGGAAAATAATTGAAATAGTAAGGAAGCATCTGATCGGAACAAGAACATGTCCGATTGAAGATGTCAATCTCCTGATTTCATAGACCACAAAGCTCCCTTTGAGGTGCACAATTCCTTCATGACTCTTGAATACATATTATCGGTGACTGCAACTCCCAACTCATTTGCCTTGTCCATAACATCACTGCGCTTGATGACTTCATTTTCCTGAAGAATATCAACGATAATCGAACGCAATGGATCCAGAATAGAATCTCCCTTGAGTTGACGAACATACGCATTACGTACATGTATGTATTGATTCAGGGACATGACGCATGCATGTATCTCATCATCTGAGCCACTATGCCCTATTTTCTGCAGTTGGCTATTCATATGAGGCTTGACAAGGCTTTTACGAATTCTACCAAGGCTCAAGACGGTGCTTTCTTCAAAAAGACGATCCATGGTTGATTCAAGGAGGGTTGTGGAATCTGTGCTCAGATCCACTGAAATATCTATCATTTTATGATCTTTTGGTTGTATTGATTTTGCAGGTTTGCCAATATCCTGTGCTGCCTGAGCAGCCCCCCGTGGAGTAGAGACACCATGGTTTTGTTCTGTGAGAGGACCAGACAAGGCCAATGAAGCATTCCCAATCAACTCATCTAGATATACCTTTTTGGGAACGAGTAATTCCTCATTAATTTCTTCTGTGATACTACTTTCTATCGTTGTTCGAATTGCAACGGACTCATGAGATTGCTCCGCACAGTATGATAAATCACACCACACATCTGCCTCATCCTTTTGTGCATGAAATGCATACGAGCGAAGTCGTGCTTCCGTCTGTTGCTCAGTCTCGTGTTTTTTTATTTGCACTGTAATTGGCTGAAGGTCAGCTCGCCTCGCTGCCTCCCCGAGGCCAGCATCTGCCTTGCTTCCAGCATCTCTATGGTTTTGTGTCTCTTTGCCAAGCTTGCTATCCAGATGGGTTGGCGACGGCCGTAATTGCATAACCTCTTGAACTGGTATCAGATGTAGCGTACCATCTTTCACCATCCCAACACACATCCCTCGCACTCCCTGATGCACCCGTGAGCTTTTCAGGGAAAAGTGACGAATCTGCTTTCTATCATCAAAGTCGGCATCGTAATAATGTGCTCCATCAACATCAAGAGGAATATCCCAGTGCATTCGTTTCACATTATACTTGTATTTCACCCGGGGATTTCCCGACTCTATCGGGTATGGTCGATCCTTCTGCCTGAGAGGAAACTGCAACACAATTGGAATACGTTCCTCGCCACCAAGCCTTCCTGAAGAAAGCTCGGGAGATACTACAATATCAATTTCTTTCACTATATCATCTTCATCCATCTCGATCATTACGTATGCACGTCAGACACAATGCAATTGAAATTTCAGATGCATGAGAACAGACAGCATACGACGTTGCTAGATCTATCGACAGAGGAATATTGTTACATATATTCTATTTAATGGTATCAATCATACCAAGACAAATACACGAATTGTGTGATTTCAGCTGAAACTCTTCCCTTGTCTTCAACCTGGGAGGTCCCTGCATGCATTCTTTACCAGAGACTATTCATCACCAGAGATCGTATACCCCCCAAAATAGAATACAAAATTCTTCTTTGTCATCATGATGACTGTTCACTTTGGTACATTGTGCCATACCAGTCGTATGGCGACATGTCAGACTCCCTGGCTTGGTCTGTCGTGTCAACCCACTCTCACATCCCCCTCTCGTCCAATACGTACACAGGCTGTATATAGTATACATGCATCATCTTCAGAAGAGGAAGAAAGCAATGTGATTCCACAGAATCTGATTGAGGATATGATCAACTCCAACCCAGAGAGCATACAACGAATAACAGATGCGGCGAATAGAGTAGCTGAGCTCCAGCTGGAGCAGCAACGTCTTCAGGAAAAGCTCAAGTCTTTGGAGGATGGCTCTTCAGAGAAGATGGCAAGGGCAGAGGCGGCAGAAATGATGGCTGATGCTGAGGTACAGGCTGCTGAACTCATGCTGAAAGCTGCAGAATTGGCAAGTGCTGAAGTAGATATTGAACGAATGAAGCAGGTTGATGAGATTAATAAGATTGAATCTATTAAATCCGGAGTATTCTCTGCCGTGGGTGGTTCGTTAGCAACCATCCCATTCTTCTTTACTGTCTCAGAGCCTGGCAGTGGTGGTACCCTAGAGTCTTTGAGCAACTTTGCTACCGTGGCAGTCTGCTCCTTTTTGTTTGGAGTGGTATATAGATATGCTGTGAGATCAGACAAGGAAAATTCCCAGCTCAAAGGAGGTGTTGTTGGTGCCTTTGGACTGGTCCGTGGACTGAGCCTTGCCCAGGGCATTGTTGAGGCTGGATCAGCAGGATACACTGCCATGCCCAGCATGGAAGTCTTGGGTCATGCTGCGGTATCCATGGGACAATCTATGATACTTTTTGGATTTTGCTCAGTTGCTTTAGAATTCGCATCGTCAAAAAAATGGGTTGAAATCGACGCTGTCAATGACCCATGATGTACATCAAAATCAAGACAAAATTCTGTCCATTGTAATATTCACAATATCATCTACAGTCAACCCTGGCTCGATTTGTATACGGCAGAAACATTCTTCCTCCTTCATATCAAGGATAGCATACTGGCTATCAATTAATGAAGGGGGAAAGAAATGAGAACCTCTCATTTTACACCGTTCTTTTGCCATGTTTGGATGAATATCCAGCCAGACAAACCTCACATACTCTGTTGCCGACACATCACCTTGGAGCATGTCTCTATATGCTTTCTTCAATGCAGAACAAGCTAGAACGCATGTAGAAGAGGAATAATACGCGTCTCGTATCAGATGACGCAACCGCAGCAGCCATGGTTTTCTATCGTCATCATCCAAGGGCAAACCTGCATGCAGGGAGCCATCAAAACAAGTACCTGGATTGTCGAGGCGTACAAACAAACAAACAAGTCGTACCGTTCCTCATCTTCTCCACATTATTCTTGGGATGATATGCATCTCCTTCGTAATACTCAACAGAACCATCTACAAGGGAATTGCCAAGAACCTTGGCAAGCTCTTGACCAACAGAACTCTTCCCACACGACGAGATACCCATGACAACATACAGGTGATGTTTCATCGTTTTTAACATTTTATATATACGTAAGTATATATCTGATAGTTTGTATGTATATCGCTACCATCTGTAGATGCATGCAAGGAATCTTCCAGTCCATCTTGATATGGACCGACCCTTCTGACCATTCATTCAAACCCTAGACCAAGATGAGTCTCACATCCCATTAATAGTCTCTATTTTTTAATCACATGAAATCTTACACATTCATATGGGATCAAATTCATCAAAACTCCACACAGCTGCACTCGAGGCAAATGTACGAGTCTTGAAGAATTTGGTGGAGAAGCGTGGAGTAGACGTCGAGACAGAATTTGGTGCCATAGATTGTTCAATAAACAATGAATATGATAAGAAATTGGTCGTTGTACGGACTATTCACGTGGCTGCAAGACATGGGTACGTTTGAACCGTGAGTCACGTCTTTTCTTCTTGTTTCACTTTTACTACGTGTGTATTCTACTCACAGGAATGACAGTGTTGTCGATTTGTTGCTGAATGATCTAGGGGCATGTGTTTCTCCATTGTCAGGAGTTGGGGATACTCCACTCATGCTTGCTGTCAAGTATAATCATTTGAAATGTATTGCATGTTTGATGGTGGCAGGTGCTGACCCAACCATTGAAAATTTCCAGGGGAAGAATGCATTTCAAATGGCGGAAGAATTTGGATCACTTGACGCGTTGCCGTATCTACGGGGAGAGAGAACAGATGTTCCAGAAGAAGATGACACAGAGCGACTGAGAGCAATTGGTGTGTACAGCATATCGTCCCAAGAGATTCAAACGTTTCTTGCAAACTTTGCCTAATAATCCTGTACATTTCTATTCATATTTCATTCCCTGCTACTCCTGTTTTGTTTTCTAGTATACTAATATTGTCATGTAACACCTGCTTTGTTATTTGTTAAACAACAGCTGCAGTTGTTGCCCACTGCAGTGGGACACCACCACCACCCCATGGTGTCTTACAAGATTCCGTCAAGACATTGGTTATTATTCTTATTATTATCACGAGTACTAGTAATGGTGATGAAAATGAACATGATCAAGCCTACATATGGTATGAGTAGGATCTACTCGTGCCTGTTGTCGACCTGCTCACCACACAAGCACATGGCGATTTCTATCAATCGCCTCTCTTCTCACGATGGCATGGCAGAAATGAGGTACATTTCACGTGCTAGTTGTTTCTATTCTTTGATGAACACACACAGGAGACCGCATTGTCGTATGAGCATCCAAGCACGTGCTTCGTCAGTGGTAGAAAGTGATAGTGCACCTCCTTTATACAAACAAGTCAATGTGATTCGTACTCTACGGGAACGAGGACTCTTGCAGGATATGACTGGACCTGAATTGGAAGAATTGGCATCTGAAGAGTCCTTGATGGTATACTGTGGCTTTGATCCTACTGCTGAGAGTCTGCATCTGGGTAATTTATTGGGTATAATTGTCTTGTCTTGGTTCCAGCGCTGTGGTCATGTTCCAGTAGCACTTCTGGGAGGTGCTACTGGACGAGTCGGAGATCCCTCTGGGAAATCAGCAGAGAGGCCGGTGATGAGTGAGGAGACAATTGAAAAGAACACACGTGGCATTGAAGGTACTCTTAGAAATCTGCTGTCTGTAGATGATACGGCTTGCGATTTGAAACAGCCCATGGTGGTGAATAATTTAGATTGGTTTGGAGGAATGGGATTGTTGGAATTTTTACGAGATGTGGGTAAATTTGCGCGGGTAGGGACTATGATTTCAAAAGAGAGTGTGAAAAAGAGAATGGAATCTGAGACTGGAATTTCATACACTGAATTTACGTACCAACTCTTGCAAGGGTATGATTTCGTACATTTGTCAAAATCTATGGGTATCAAGGTGCAAGTGGGTGGAAGTGATCAATGGGGTAATATTATTGCTGGCACAGAGCTTGCACGGAAAATGCAGGGAGCAGAGTCTTGCCATGGAATGACGTTCCCATTGTTGTTGAAAGCAGATGGAACTAAATTTGGAAAGTCGGAATCTGGAGCACTCTGGTTGACAGCATCCATGCTGTCTCCATATAACTTTTACCAGTACTTGCTCAAGACAACTGATTCTGATGTCATTACATTCCTGAAAATGTTGACATTTTTACCTCTAGAGGATATTCAAGAGATTGAGAAAAGCATGCAACTCCCCGAATACGTACCAAATACAGCCCAAAAAATTCTAGCAGAGCAAGTGACCAGATTTGTGCATGGAGAGAGTGGTGTTCGACAAGCATTGAGTGCAACAGAGGCTCTTGCACCTGGATCGCAGACAAAACTAAGTGCAGAATCATTAGAAGCGGCAGCTGGTGATTGTCCAACGGCATCAGTCACCAAGCAAGATGTCATAGGAACACCACTTCCTGATGTCATGGTACAGGTTGGGATGCAGCCCAGCAAAGCTGCTGTTCGTAGGATGATAAAGGGAGGAGGTGTGAGAATAAATAATGAAAAGGTTGAGGAAGAACTCTATGAAATCACATCAGAGGACATCATTGATGGCAAGTTTATCCTACTTGCAGCTGGTAAGAAGAACAAAATGTTGATAAAGGTTGTGTAATAATATTTGCCTGACACTTGCAAGATCTCAACCATGATCATGTCACATTGCATAGATGGTCTGATACTAGTAGCTACGTTTTCATAAAATATAACAAAATATGTCTGATATATCACGATTAAGGCCAATACCTGTGACACACTGGACAATATCAAACTCCAGTGTTCCAGGAGACTCCATGAGACCGGAAGAATCTTCTCAACCAAATCCCACCTTCGACCGTGCTGTAGTTCCTTTGAATAAAATCAATACGACAACATGTGAAGTAGGTAGTGAGGGAGGACCCACAGCATGGGATTCTTCCCTGGGTCAACATCCCTCCATGAGATATTTGGATGTCACGGGACTCCGTGTGAAATATAAAGGTCCTGGTAGCGATGATAGGGATGCAGCATCTATACGATCAAATAATCCTATTCCTAAAGGTTGCCCAGTGTATTATTTTGAGGTTGAGATTTTGAATAAAGGAAGGGATGGATACATTGGAATTGGACTGTCAGTCAAGGATGTCAAACCGGATCGCTTGCCTGGTTGGGAGCCTCGTTCATACGGATATCATGGAGATGATGGGCATGTTTTTAATGGTAGAGGAACTGGGAGACCGTATGGACCGGTATATACGACGGGGGATTGGATTGGTGTGATTTACGACAGGATTGAAAGGACTATAACATTTACAAAAAAGGGATTTCAGCTTGGGGCTGCCTTTCAAAATGTTCCGGATAATTTATTGTTCCATCCGACGGTTGGATTTAGAACTCCAGATGAAGAGATTACAGTGAACTTTGGGGATGATTTAGAAAGGAGGCCCTTCAAAGGTGATTATGAGGGAATTCTGGAAGGGGTCATGTCGAAATTGTACAAGCAGGTGTTTTCCACCAGAATGCCTAGCCCACAAGGTCCTATGAAAATTGAGCACTCTGATGTGATGGCGGAGCTTGTCTTTGATTATTTGCAGCATCATGGGTACTGGGAAACTGCACAAGTTTTCGGAGAGGACGCCTTGCAAGGAAAGCATGCAATATCAGAGGCAATCAGGCAAGAGTCTTCAGCTCTGTCAAATGTGACAGAGTTTATCATGACTGGGGATTCTGCGCAGGCTATGGACGCTGCAGAGGCATTGTGTCCTGGGGTGTTGGGAAGAAACGAATCCATTACATTCTCTCTCAAGTGTCAAATTCTCTGCGAGATGATTCAGGCAAAGAAGGATGATGATGCCATGAAGTATGGACGAGACGAGCTTATGAAATCCTGCAAGACTGTAGAGGACAGGGCTTTACTCGACAAGGTACTCACATTATTTGCATACAATGAACCTTCTTCATCTCCGTATGGATATATGCTGGAGACATCGTATAAAACGGAACTAGCAGCAGCATTAGCGAGATGTCTCCGTAAAGATTTGGGGAAAAGGGAAGTCTCTACGTTGGAAGATATGTATCGCCACTCGTGTGTTTTACAAGATTTGTTACATTACATGGATGATCCTGCTTCAAGGCTTATTCACGTGAAAAATTTTGTGGATGACGCCCAGTGATGTAAGAACTTATATGTGTAGCTTGCCAAACCTTCCTGTCAGTACTGGAATGGTGAGAATGCCATCCCTATATCCCACTATATCATCCTCTGATTTTAATGCATCAAATGCCGCAAAAAGGCATTTGATAGTATTCTGAGGATTCCTCGAGCCATGCACCTTGATGCCGATATCGTATATTCCAGCAAGCTGACATATGCTTGCCAGCATTGGATTGGCTACAATACCTCGTCCAGAACTCTTTGGATACATGATGATTTTGGTCTTTCCAAATGCTGCCGTAACTTCCTCGGGAATAGTATGACCATTATGCCGAGGGATTGGATACAGATTTCTATATGCAGACTGCTGTGCCTTTTGTACAGCTTGAGCAACTTCTACAGATTTGCCATATCCCCAGCCAAGCACTCCTTCTCCATTTCCAACAACCACCATGGCTGAAAATCTAAACAAACCGCCCGATCGAGTTCCTTTACATGTCCTATTAATGTGCACTACTTTCATTCTGAACCCTGGTGGAGGCCTAAACGATTGTTCAATCTTCTTGAGTTCTTCTCCTGCCATTGGATCTGCCTGCAGAATTCCACCCTGCAACAACTTTTGCAACACCACTCTACGCGAACCCCTCCGCAATCCTTTAAGTTCTCGCAATACAACGTCTTCTCTATAGCTCAACGTATCCTCCTCTTCATCATCCTCTTCCTTTGCGTGATGATCTTCTTCATTGCTTTCTATGTCTTCTTCTATGCCGCTGTCAGCAGCCACTTCCTGCTGGTCATCCTGAAAGAAAGAATCCAGAAACCCTCGTGCTTTTGACCCATCGAAATCATTCGATTGCTGCAACTCTTCTACTAAATCTTTCATTTTGATCCGACGATTATCATCGTCGTCGTCGTCGTCATCCCGCCGTGCATGCAAGAGAGAGGTATGTATTCCTCTTCCCTGCTGCCAAGTGGCTGCAACAGAGAGACCCATCTCTTTTCTCCCAGCAACCGAAACAGCATGTATCTCTTCATCTACTACTGTTTTGATATAACGTCCTATCAGATGCCTTGGCAACTTGGATCCGCATACCCGTCGTAACATAGTGGCGACGACGGAAACCACACTCTTTTCTTGACGAGAAAGAAATAGCGGATCTGATGCCCCAACGCTCCTCTGAAAAGCACCACTAATACGTGTCTAAAGTAAGAAAAGTAAAACTAAGAATCTAACTAACAATCAGGTGACGTGCATCCCAAAGATGGTCTGGTTGTCCTTCATGTGCCTCGAGTTTTACCTTTTTTTGTTTCTGGAATGAATAAAAATGTTATCTAAATAATTAAAAAAAGAATCTAGTAAAAGTTCTCGAAGTTTTGTGACACCTCAGACCTTTGCAGCGAACAAAAAGGTAAAAAATAAATTCAGGTACCTATTCACCATGCCTAAAAACAAAGGTGCGTTTTTCTCGAGTCGTGTCAACAGGTTTTTCGTACGAGTAACAAGACGCTCAAGCCCAGACATGGAGGCTGTCCCGTTTCTCTCTTAGACACGGCAAGCGATCATTTCATATGAAACTATATGTATATACTGTGATGTGTGACTCCTGCCCTTAACGCTTCGTTCGTTCTCTTACTTGCAACTGACGTGAATGTTTTCATTTCTCGTGCGTGCAGGGAAAGGTGGAAAAAATAGAAGAAGAGGAAAGAATGAGAGTGAAGAGAAGAGAGAGTTGATATTTAAAGAGGATGGGCAAGAGTATGCCCAAGTTCTTCGCATGCTTGGAAACGGCCGTCTGGAAGCGTATTGCATTGATGGAGTAAAAAGGCTTTGTCACATTCGTGGTAAAATGAGGAAAAAGGTGTGGGTAAATACTGGGGATATTGTCTTACTTGGGTTGAGAGAATATCAGGATGAAAAGGCGGATGTTATTTTAAAATATATGGCAGATGAGGCCCGTTCTTTGAAGCAGTATGGTGAGCTGCCAGACAATATCCGTGTTAATGATACCGACGCTCTTATTGATGATGATGTCGATGCCGAGGAAGATTTGGTTGACTTCGAGGATGTTGATGACATTTAATTACCATTTCTGTTTGTTTATTCATATTTAAGATATTAACTAGTCACGTATCATGTTGGGCTTCTTCTTGATACTGCTGTCGATCCACGTGAGGTTGTCCTCCTGGATGCATTGGCATATAGGTGCCCATGCTTCCTTGTGTATACTGCTCTGGTTGATAATGCTGCTGTGATGGATCCGGATACTGATACGGCATGAACCCTCCGTATGGATTGTATACCTGATAGTCAGGTCCTGGATGCATCTGGAGCATTCCACCTGGATGCAAAGCATGCTGTCCCATATGTACTCCCTGAATGAGAGGACCTTGCTGGACTTCATTTGGCCCAATAACACCTCTTTGTTGAGGGTCAAACTGAGAATCATATCCTGGATACCCCTGTTGATCATGAAAGGCCTGAGAGCCTGGATCAACCATCACAGTTTGATGTCCTTCTGGCAGAGCTGGCATGTATGCCATCATGTTCATGGCAAAATTTCCCTGATCAATCTGTTGTTGCAACATTGCCAAGTGTTCTGGAGGCAACAAACTCAGCTGCTCTGCCGTTGCACTGCTGTCAAGAATTTGCTGAAGGTTGGCTGGCAGTTGTAACAAATCATTGGCAGCTCCTTGATATATCATTGGAGGAATCGACTCATTCTTTGTGGCTTTCTCTGCCGTGCTATTTCCCTTTGTTCTTCTCTTCTTGTTTTTCGTCTTGTTTTGAGCCATTTGAGTCAGTACTTCTCTGGCAAATTCTTCTCCGGATTCATTGCCTGCAGTACTCTTTTGTCTCTTCCTTGTACGAGACTCTGACTTTTTCTTCCTCCTTGTTTTTCTTCCATCCCCTCGATAGTCCTCTGGAAGATTCAGTATCCATACAGATTCCCCTTTGAAAGTTTGCTCGGTTTTTTCGAATATTTCAAATGCGTTGAGTGCAGACCTCACACCATGCTTCCATCGCTGCAGTGTTTTCTTCCCACTCACTATTGACTGGTCTAGTTGTGGAGCAAACAACTCATCTTGGCTAATAAAATCACACATTTGTCCACTTGTTCCTTCTCCTCCTAGATATTGAAGTGCTTTGATAGCCATATCTTTGTACGACGTTTCGTGCTTCGCCTTTGCATGTTTTTTGTGGCCTGATGAACCTTGTATGCGCTCATCAGAATTCTTTTCATATGAATACTTGTATGCCACAGCTTCATGAGACCTGCCAAAGTATTCTCCAAAGGTTCTCCAATTAATCTTATGGCTTCCAAAAAGCTTGTAACGTAGTGAACTGTCCTCTGGGTCTGCGATTTGCATCAATTCATCCACCTCAGCTTTTGTCCATTTTTTGCCCAGATTCCTGGGTAATATCAATGTTCCATCCGCTGCAAATGTAGCGGATTTCAAATTTTCAAACTTCCTCTGGACGCTTCTTTTTCCTCTACCAAATATATTGGCGATTATTTGCCAGTCTAAATCTTTACTTCCTGTAACATGCTGCCTATAATCTTCTTCACGGCATAATCGCAACAATTCTGCAAGCTCAGAGTCTTTCCAGAATGATTTATCATTTTTCGGAGGAGGAGGTTTGATATGCGCCCTATATGTCATAGAATCATACTGAGGCTGGTACATTGCTTCCTGCACACCTGCGGGATACATGTGAGGAGCATACTGTGGTGGATATCCTTGTGACAAGAGAGCTCCCATGTCATCAGGAGGCATGTCCCCACCATATGGCTGCGACCCATCGCCCATTCTCAGCATTTCTACAGGATAGTATTGTTTTGTTCCATGGGCATATGTCCCTTGTCCAACAAAGTGACCCGTGGCATGCTGTTGGTGACGTTGCTCTTGGTGGTGGTGATCTTGGTGGTGGTGCTCGTGTTGGCGGTGCTTGTAGAGCTTGTCATATTTTCTCTTGACAGACTTCACTGTTCGACCTAGATAATGCGCTATTGGAGGCCATTTTGTCGTAAAATCGCCAATCTTATCTATTCTATAAGCATCATCGTGGACTAGACGAAGTAACTCCTCTTCCTGGTCAGGATGCCAACCCTCATTTTCACGATTCGCCATGCTGTCCACTTCAGACACAGAAAATTTATATTGTGTGGCTACAATGTAGAATATACTATCAGTGTAACATACAATAGAACCTCTACAGGGGTAGAAGTGATTCACCAACAGGCATCCAGATCAATTTGCAAATTGTCCAAAACCAACTCTTGATTTTCTCCAGGTAGACCAAAACACTCCCCTAACACTTGGAACCCAAAATAACGTACCTGGCATGACGTTTTCATTCAATAACTTTACTAAACTACTTTTTGTCACAAATTCACCCGTGTCCCTCTAATCTCGCAGAGCTTGCGTACACGCTCTCAAAGCCGTTACCAACAAGCATCACAAGGTTCTTCCGCCCATGACTTCCACATGAGCCCTGTACTAGATAGTAGAATTATATTATTCCTATATTAATTACCACTTATGATAAAAATATTTAATATTTCCTGTAATACAGGAAACCTGTCCAACCATGTCGACTGTTCTATCAAATCAGGGTTGAGCTAGCTCAAATTTTTTTTTCACGATACCATTTTTATTTTCTACGATACAATTTTATTTTCTTCTATGAGACAAATATGCTCCTGTATGGGTTCTCTGGGGGACCTGCTATTGCATTTACTTTCATTTTCTTACATATAATTGCATAACTCTCTCTTAGGACAGAGATGAGAATGGAAGAGTCAGACATGTACTCCAGAATCCTGTCACCTGATTCTTGACTACGTTTCTTGTATCAACTGTAGAGCGATTTATGGGAAATTCGGATCAAGAAGTATCTAAAGGTGATCATTTATCCAATCTGGCAAGCATCGTGACTGGCATGCGCAACCATTCCCCGACGAAAAGCCAGGCTGGGTCTCAAGGCGAGACAGAAAACGTGGCCGTGGAGGGGCGTGGGTTTTCATTCCCATTACTGCAACAAGGAGGCTTGACAGATGAGCAATTGGCAGCAATACAGCAGAGCCTCGGGTTAACTGCACCAGATGTGACTCAACCGGACAAACACATTCGAGGAGATATTCCCTCCTTTGGGGTGGAACTTCCGAACCAGACCATGACACAAGTCGGTGTGCTTCAGACACTCAACCCAGAAGAATTAGAAGCTATAGTTAGTGGGCAAGTGCATATTGGGAATGCAGCACCTCCTGTGCCTGAAGGGGCACTGTCATCCTATAAAAATTGGTGGGATGAAGAGCAGGAACAAGAACTTTTACTGTTGGTGAAGGATGAGGACTATAGAAAAGACATTATTGGGAGTGACATACTTGACTGGAAGAAAATTGCGGCCCATTTCGATAGAACAGAGAGTGCACTGCGGAAAAAGATTTGGTTGTTGACAAAGAAACCTCTTTCTGGGAAATCACCTGCTGGAAGGAAGAAGAAGCGGAAATGGACTAATGAGGAGAATGCAGAGATAGAGAAAATTATATCGGATGAACCATATAGAATAGCGAAAAAACTTCAGGATGAAAATGATGGATCACTTGTATGGGATGCTGTTGCCAAAAAGTTTGGGTGTGATGTTGGGGAAATACAGAAGAAATTCAGCTCTGTCAAAGATGATGACAACGGTGTGGTTGATCCACAGGCTGGAAGGAAAAAGAGAGAACATCACAAGAAAAGCCTGGCATACAAGTGGATGATTGTTGCCGTCATGAAAGACATGCCAGATCTGGAAGGAACTGCGTTGGATATTTTCAAAGGCATAGCCTCCAATGAGGAATTTTACTCTCAACTGGATGATACCACAGCTCCAGGAACTGCTAGAGTCCCGAGATGGAAGATACAAATTAGAAAAACATTGTCTGCAGAATCCATCTTTGTGAATACTGGCAAGAAAGTAAAACGGGAGACTGTGTGGAAGCTAGATATAGAACAAGTTGAGCAAATCAAAATGAGACCCAAACAACGAACCGGACAAAGTATCATTATTTGATTGTTTCTTACAAACATTGCCAATTCTGTAAGACAACATGTAAGCATATCATTATTATTCTTATAACAGTTTTTGTAAAACCTTGGGATCAGCATTCTTTGAAATCCATGGGTGGCGGATCACCTGGGAGAGTTCCATTCGCTCCTTGGGATTTTTTACTAAAAGGGACTGAATCAAATCTTTCGCCTCGTTTGACACATCTGGCTCTGTAGGAAACCTAAGATCTACACGAAGAATTCTCTTGTAGGTTTCAGAGTGCCCAGCTGCCTCAAATGGCGGGTTTCCATACAGAAACTCATAACACAGCACCCCAAGAGACCACACATCAACACAAGCATCATGCAAGGACCCCTCAACCATCTCTGGTGGCAAATAGTCAAGTGTTCCACATAAAGTCTTTCTCCTTGAATTTGGAGCGTGAACAGACCAACCAAAATCTGCAATTTTCAGATCTCCATTCAACCCAAGCAACAGGTTTTCTGGTTTGATATCCCTATGAATCACATGCTTTGAGTGACAGTACACCAAGGCATTTGCTAATGACGCAATGTACGTTGCAGTTCTCTCTTCATCAAATCTAACGCATTTTTGTAATTCTTTGTACAGTTCTCCCTTGGCTGCATATTCTAATATCAAGTACACCCTTGAATCATCGTAAAAGTATCCATACAACCTGAGAATATTAGGATGCCTCAAATGAGATTGGATCTCTATTTCCCTCCTCAACTGATGCTCTACATTGGATTGCTGCAGCTGATTCTTAAATAGCACTTTCAGCGCGACAACATAGCCGCTCTTCTTCTCCCTGGCAAGGTAGACATTACCAAATTTCCCTCTCCCCAGTGGCCTGCCAATATCGAAATCAGACAATCTCCACTGCCTTCTTTTATCATTCTTTTCCCCTACATCCAGCGATACCTTGGGAGCAGGAGGTTTCATGACACCCCGCTGTTGAGCATCCTTGGTATTATGCACATCTTTCAGCACATCCTCCCTAACGACCCCAGACCCCTGATACCGTTGCTGCAACTTCTCCTTCACACTTGCCATAGCAGATGCAGCAAAATTCGGTCTGGCATTGTCTGATAGAATGTTTTCCTTGTTCATGGTGATACAATGGAGGACAAAGAGAACCGAATGAGACCAACGAACTCTGAACTACCTGGTCACACGTGTTGCCCTGGGTGCAACACTCTATACTATATTATATTTATAAATGTTAATAGTATTCTATATATGTTTCAAATGAAAGCCAGGTAGGACAAGAGAGTATCGCTCTCGATCTGTTGGGATGAAACCAACGACTCGAGATATGGTTTCATCTACATTTTGGATGAAACCATTGCCATTGTCTCGCCACGAATTGCGAACGGGTGTTGGGTCTTGGTTTCAAAATATCTGGGATAATATGTGGTCTCTGGGTATTCAGTAATTCAACTTATATCTATACACATACACAGGTATGGTAACCATTCATATATGTGGGTGAGAAGCACGCACAGGGTCGTCTCAAGCCTTGTGGGCGCAGTGCTGATATTCCATGAATTATTGACATTGGTTCACACAGAAGAAGGTTAAAACTACTTCTCAATGCTTTAGTATATCGGGAGAATGCGAATGAATTGTTTAGGACCGAGAGTATTGATACATTGACACTTCCTCACATGGCAACCATGAATGTATCTGCAGGTTTTGACAGGCCACAAGGATTGAAATGCATTCTTCATTCTACTACATAATTTAATATAGTCGGTCTTGTAGTAATATAGAGCGCGATATGAAAAGTGAGGCCGTGGCTGCAGAAAGTCCAGGAGGTGGACTCTCAGTAAAGGCAGCCAGGGATGTTTTGATAAAAAATAATGGACACGTTGGTGTTTTGACTGAATCTATCGTATCATCTAGTGATGCAAAATCTGAGGATAGTCATGAGGAGTCAAAAGAGCGAAGTGCAGGTGATGCTAATGATAAGACAGGAAAATCAGAGGCTGGTGGATCTGACATGCATGCTCGTAGTTCTTCCTCGCAGAATACTAGAACATCGATATTTGATGTCGCTGCTTCCAGTAGCTCTTATATGGATGATTCAGTAACGAAAAACCATGATCCGCATAGTTTATACGGTAGTTTTACATGGAAAGTGCCAAATTTTAAAGATGTGTCAAAAAGAGAACTCAAGTCCTCTTCGTTCTCTGTTGGCCCATACAAGTGGTATATTCTGGTATATCCAAATGGCTGCGATGTCAGCAATCACCTATCGTTATTTCTTTGCGTTGCTGACTATGACAAGTTGCTGCCTGGATGGTCTCACTTTGCACAGTTCACCATTGCTGTCGTGAATAAAGATCCAAAAAAGTCGAAATATTCTGACACATTACACAGATTCTGCAAGAAAGAGCATGACTGGGGATGGAAAAAGTTTATGGAACTCGGCAAAATGCAGGATGGCTTTGTTGTCAGTGATACCCTTGTGATAAAAGTACAAGTTCAGGTCATAAAAGATAGACAAGTTGCTCCCTTCCGCACCCTGGATACACATTACAGAAAAGAATTGATTCGCGTTTACTTGTCTAACATTGAAGGTATCGTGCGCCGGTCAGTTGAAAAGACGAAAGACCTTGTGGCACAGTTGTTAGAGAGAGGAGTAGAGGATTTCTGGTCAGAGCTCACAGACAAGCAGAGGGAGAAGTTGTCTTCAACGCCTTGTGCCCCGCTGTTAAAAAGTTTCACAAAAGTATTTTTCAATGAAAAAGAAGTGACATCTACGTTAATGATGGATGCAGCGTATTGTGCCATGAAAGTGTTGGATTTGAGCCATAAGAGGACATTTGAGGGCCTCACATGGAACTCTTCAGATGAGGATGCTCCTGGAACTCAAGCATTCAGGGACTATGTCGACTCTCTCAATGGAAATATTTATCTCTGCGAATCAAAGAATGCTTTTGTTTTCAAGGAAGATGCATTGGAAATGCTTGCATCATTTGTATTGGACCCACTTTCAGTGTACCCTTTCACAGAGACAAATGTAGGAGAAGGGTCGAAAGCAGAATCTAACGAGAAAGAATCTTCAGAATCATCAGATGTGAAAGTGTCTGCAGAAAGAGATGAGCTCAAATTGATTGATCTGGCACGATTGACCATGGAAGTTTTTGCCATGGCACAAATTGCGGAGCAGAATATTGACAATGCTTGGAAAGAGGCTGAAATTATCCGTAGACAGGAAGAACTTATCCGTGAGGAAGAAGAAGCACATAAAGACCAAGCTGTTCGTCTAGCAGCCAAAGCAGAGGCAGAAAGAGAAAGGAAGGCAAGGAAAAAAGAAAGACAGCGTGCTAAGAAGGAGGCTGAGAGGGTGAAGCTAGAAGCCATAGAAGCAGCTAAAGCTCGCGAAGAAGAACTCAAGAAAATTGAGCAAGAAAAGAAGCGACAGGAAGCTGAAGAGAGGAAACGACAGGAAGAAGCCAAGAAGGAGGCAGAGAGGCAAAGGCAACTTGAACTCAAGCAGGCTGCTTTGACTGCAAAGAAGTTGGCAAAAGCAAAAACCAAGTCTCTTGATGAAGCTGAAAAGAGTGTGACAAATACCCAAGATGATACAGACAGCTTGGAAGACTCTTCAGGGATTTCCAGTGCTCGAAGTGATCAATCAAGCAAGTGTGCCAGCAAAGCAAGCAAGCCAGGAACCACGTCTCAACAGACGTTGCAAGGGGGCGAAGACGCATCAAGATCAAGTGGATCAACACAAGAGAATATTGTGGCTGAAATGAGACTATTATTACAGAAGCGTGATGATGAAATCGTGTTTCTTAAGGAGAGAATCAAAACACTTGAGGAGGATTTGGAGAATGCTCTTGCAAGAGTACAAGTTAATTCTTCCCCATCAACCCCTTCTCAAAGTAAAACAGCCGGTCTTCAGCCATTGGATGAGTCTTCGATGCAAAGTACAGCAAGCCCCATCATGCAGCAGGCTGCGGTAACCTCTCATGCATATATAATACAACAAATGGCAAAGACTTCAAATCCACCTGATGTCATGCTTTCTGGTGCAGTGCCGCACAGAGTTTCGCAGGCAACCAATGGAATGAAATCATCTGGATCACACAAGGATATTGCAAACATGATGAATGCTTCCCGTTCTTCAGGGTTGAACTACAGGGTTGGAACACAGAATCAGGCAGGAAGGTCACAAATCCACCCAACACAGGCCAGACAACAGCAAATGGGACAACGAGGTCCCCAATATATGACAGGATACAATGGAAATACCATGATAAATTCTAGTAAAGTTGTTGGGTATGGACAATTTTCACAGCAGGGCACTACTCCAGGAGCTCCAGTTCCAAGACCAGTGATGAACCCTTCCCAGAACAGGCTCTCTCCAAAGGTGAACAACACGCGTGGATACCAGACGGGCAATGATGTGATACAACCTAGTATGAATCAGAGTGATGGTCACCAAACACACGCGAGACACATGGGGGAAGGGTCGGGTCTTGATGATTTTGCTCACCTGGGTCTCATTACAGACTTACTCGAGTAATCAAAGAGTTTGTGCTTTTTCAATTTACACTTGTTAAACCATTATGGCAACGTCTAATATATAATATAATAAGGAGTTTACTTTCTCATTTCTCTCAAGAGATTGGACATCTCCTCTCTCTTTCTCTTGGCGCGAATGTGTGTACCAAGCTTGCGCTTGCACAACTTCAATGCACGCTTATCCAATCCATTCTTGAGCAACTCCATGCATCTCTTCTCATATGGAGCCTGTCCAGCTACTTCCTGAATAATACTGCGAACAAACTTGATCTTCTTTGTGGCACGACCCTTGCGGTTTGCTGGGCGTTCCTTCTTCTCCTTCTTTGTCACAACATGACCCTTTGCCAAACCAACGGCGATTCCAGTTCTAGCCTCAACCATTTTACTACTAAATTATTATTATCTGCAGATGAAAATAACGAGAATCTATCAGTAATACTGTCTGGTGGTGTCAAATTCCCCTGGCGATGAACTTTGGCAGAGTTCCTATCCATGGACATCCATACTCCGTATGCTAACGCTATGTGTAACTCAATTTTGTATATAGTATTTGATATAAATACAAAAAAGAGGAAATACAAGAGCTGGTCCTCCGTGAACGATGGAGACGCCGCAATCGACAAGGCATACGGCGGTCCAGTCTAGTGTCCTCCAGACATCTCTAGCCTTCTCTGTCCGATGATATCACGTACCTAGATAATTATAGTTTATTTCATGAGTGTCTGTGATATGAGATTGATCACTATCTTGTGTCATGCACCGTGAGTTTTGCCTAGATGGCTTTTTTTCTCATTCTCAAAAAAAAAGCTACATATTTACATTTTTTCCGTCTTCCTCCCTCATCCGGATGATTCATGGTCCGATGAATACAACAATGCCCTATCAAACGTAAAACAAACAATAGATTGATTCATCTGTCCTTTGAGTTCAATCCATCGTCGAAAATATGCAGCAGCAAGCACGCATTGTCAAGCCAAGTTCTACATTTGTGAGCCAGATTCGAGGAGCAAGGAAATTCTCTGTGAGGGCAAGAAAGATGAATGTGACAAATGCACAACTCAGTCAAGATGAGTTGAAGCAGCAGGCTGCCTGGAAGGCCGTTGAGTACGTCAAGAGTGGAATGGTCGTAGGTCTTGGAACTGGCTCCACTGCTGCATTTGCTGTGGATCGTATTGGATCCCTGCTCAAGTCTGGAGAATTGAAGGATATTGTTGGAGTACCAACTTCCATTCGTACCTATGAGCAAGCCAAATCTTTGGGAATCCCTCTGGCAACTTTGGATGAGCAGCCAAAGCTTGATGTGGCCATTGATGGAGCTGATGAGGTGGACCCCAACTTGGATGTTGTCAAGGGACGTGGAGGAGCTCTTCTCCGTGAAAAGATGGTTGAAATGGCATCAGACAAGTTTGTGTGCATTGTTGATGAGAGTAAGTTGGTCGATGGTCTCGGAGGAAGCAAGGACGCCATGCCAATTGAGATTGTCCAGTTTTGTCACCTGTACACATTGCGCCGCATTGCTGCACTAGCAGAGGTTGCTGGATGTGAGGCACGCCTTAGGATGGATGGAGACAAGCCATACGTAACTGATAACTCCAACTATATTGTTGACTTATACTTTGAAACCCCAATTAAGGATGCCCACGCTGCCGCCAAGGCCATCATGGGCTTGGAAGGTGTGGTTGACCACGGACTGTTCCTCGACATGGTTGATGTGTGCATCATTGCCGGATCATCCGGTATTGAGGTCAAGGAGAGACAGTAAAATGTCTTTACATATTTTCTTGTATCTAACAAACAATGTTTGTAACACACATTATTATACTACTATAATCACAGTGTTCTTGTCTCGCATGCTTGCCAGTTTTTAAGAGCTTGGCAAATATGAGGTCGAATCATCGACGTGAACCGGGGTGCGATCACAGAAACTTGATCACAAAAGGGCCTGAGTGTATTATTAATAAATGCAATCTGATTTGCCGCCATTACCTTTTCCCCCTGTGCCATATTTGGTGACCTCACAAACCCCTGAGTTTCTTCCTTATTTCCCTGCAGCACCATTTCATCATGAATCCTCGCACTCCACCTCTTACACAGATGCCACGGCCTCCCAGGATTCGATATATCCGCAAAGTGCAACAATCCAGACAGTGCTTGCATCCGATCCTCAGGCAACCATGCATCCATGGAACCACACGCAAGCCCCCTCGAGCATGCATCTGAAAATTTCTGGCACACATCAACATGCCACGTGATATCAGTCTGAAGAATCATACTCTCAACGTATTCTATAATCTTTTGTTTCACGACAGGATCAACAGCATGTAAAAAGTCATTCCGTTCTTCTTCCAGTAAAGAAAGCGTAATCATTGCATGAGCATGCTCATTCACAGAACCACCATACTGACCATATTCCTGGCTCCACGCCGTCTGTACCCGACCATGGTATTCATTCGTCACCCCTTGGTGACCTACATCATGACAAGCAGCTGCAAGAATTAGAGACAGCAGTTCCCAATCCTCCAGGCCCTCGCACCAAGAATCCACCTGCACCATGGTCGCGACAGAGTGCACCACGTCAGCAGCGTGCGTACTCGTGTGATACGGATTCTCTTCCCTGTATCTATGTTCTATATCATTTAAGAATGACTCTAATCTACATGTATCCACAAGAGGCATCAATCCATTCACCTTTAAAACGTGAAGAACGATTGTCTGTAAAAGCCCACCACCACCACCGACATTCGTCTTTTCCGCCAATGCAAACACATCAAAAGACGACCAGTCATCAAATGATTCCATCTTACTTTTACATATCCAATTACTGATACACAACCATCATTCTACTATCAAGCCCTCTCGGCTCAATCGACGAACGATATCTTTCGAGCCCCTCTTCCAGCAGTAGTGATAGTATATCAATCAGTCACAGACATCATTATATCTATCTGTGTAAGTATTTTGGTACGTATAATTTCATACAGTAGCATGTGATGATGTCCCATTTGAGCCATGATATCAACTCCCAAGATTGCAAACCCCCAAGATTGGGGGTTCATTGCCATGATCAGTCCTCTAGTGGAATCCCATGCCCATTGATTAATGGGCATGACTCTTTTTGGAAGATGTCTGGATAGTATTCAAGTCAGGACTCTACAATTCAATGCATGTATGTACACCTTTCCATCATCTGAAAGAGTGGGAGTCTAGTTGCTACTACCTGATGAAAGAAATACTTGTTACCATATTACTGTAGGAGGGTATAATGGTATAGATTGTAATCATTACTCTAGTAGAGTGGGTGAACATATCCTCTTTCTTCGTGCCCCTGGTCACAATCTACCATGTACCCACCAATCAAAGAGTAGTGGAGAAACGTATGTGGCTCGGATATCGAAGAATGCCCCATCCAAGGGATCATTTGACGGTACACGACGTTCGATCAACTTTGAGGATCTCGACATGTGATACGGGATCCGAGTTCCCTAGGCAGGGAGATTAGCAGATTGATCCCAATCTGTATACGTTGTTCTCTGAGATCTGAGGAAAATAAAAAGCATTTTCAAAAGATTGGAAACAACATCCTTGTTTGTGAAATCATGATGATGAGTATCTCATCCTGGCTTGCAAGTTGCAGAAGAGCGGGCCCGTTGCTGGTACTCTGTCTTGCTCAAATATTGTTCTGGTCTATTGATGGGGTGTATGGAGTTCAATCTGTAAAAGAATCAAAATTTAAACTACCAGCTGACTCACGAATGACGTATCTTGGCGTATCACTCGAGGACGCGTTGTTGTCTCCTGGTGCGTTTGACGGTGCGGTGCCCACCCGCTCATGTAAATCGGCGTATGATGCATTTACGTTCGAGTGTGACGGATTGATGGATGGAGAGGAGAACCAATGTATCATGCGCATGAATATGACAGTGACCCCGTATTATCCCAGGAATGTGAGTGCTCCTGGAGGAAACACACCCTTGGACCCAGATACAGAGCAAGGGAGCGTGTACGTAGAGTGGATGAGTGATACGTTGGATGATATTAGGATTACGTGTGGAGACCTTGGTGTGTGTGGGAATTTCTCTAATGGGACGTATGTGTATGTACTTCCATATTATCAATTCTGTCCACCAAATGTTCAGTGTGGAGTTGAGGTACACTATATGTTTGATGGAGATGATACAGGGCCAGTATGGAATAAGACTTCAATAACAAATACCAGTGATATTCGAATCCGGAATAAATACAATTCCAGCACCGTTGCCTACAGGGAGTTGTATGGTGTTCCAGAAGAGTATCAGGGAGACCAGAACACAGCGCAACTAACATCCATGCAGGTGGAGAATGGTCTTCAGGTGGAGAGAGTCTACGAGTACTTGAATGCATTACAGCTTACATATGATGACTTGAATTTTGCATTCGGGCAAATCAATAATGAGTCGTTGTGTGAGCCATCACCAGATAACCCAAATGCTAACTGTGGTGAGCAACTCTTGGATGTGACCACAATGATGGGAATGGCACCCCTGGCATTTACTTCATTCCTTCCAAATGATAACTCTACTGATATTCTACAAACTCTAGAGTCATTGGTTACTCTGATCAATGCAAGTGATGTCAAGCCTGATGTCATTTCATGGTCATGGGGTGCTGATTATCCTCTCTTTGAAAATGATTTCTACACAAACAACGTCACTCGATTGGAAAAAATACTTGAAGAGATTGCTATGATGAATATTACCATTGTAGTGGGTCCGGGAGATGTGGGAGCTGCCGGGAACGACAACGGTGGTTGTATATCAAAGGAGCAAGGGGGTCTTTTTCAGACATGGCCTGGTACAAGTCCTTGGGCTGTGTCTGTAGGGGCGATTTACATGCTTCAAACGTTGGCGCCAGGAGCAGAGCCACAGGAAGTTGTAGCAACAGGAAGAGATACGTGTATCACATCTGCAGGGGGATTCACTGGGCCGCAGTTCAAGATGACCACACCATCATGGCAGCAATCAGCTGTGGACATGTATCTATCACAGACAGGTCCTGGGGTCTTTGGTGCATTCCCCACAAAAGATAATGCTCCATCTTTCAATCCCTCTGGACGTGGATATCCGGACGTGGCAGCTTTAGGATGGGGCCAGATGCTCATGGGACCAGATGGAGAACCTGCTTTCCCAGTTTCAGGCACATCACTGGCTGCACCAATCGTCGCCTCCCTCTTTACTCTTGCAAATCAAAAACTCAAATCAGAGGGATATGACACGATTGGATACGCAAATCCAATGCTCTATTGGATGGGAGAATCGTGCCCACAGGCTTTCAACGACGTTGTGTTTGGTAATAATACCCAGAATGGATTCGGTAGCTTTGATGTTCAGTGTGATATTGGATATCCTGCAACACCAGGCTGGGACGCGGCGTCTGGATGGGGTTCCATTAACTTCATTCCATTTGTAGATTGTGCCATGAAGTATCAAGACTTGATGAAAGCACAAGGACAATCCCCGGATCCATCACCAAACTCTGCAAGAGTTGGCTTCAACAGTCTGAGTATGATGTTTTGGTTTTATATTTCAATCACCCTATCCACACATATACTAGTTTAATTGTTGAGGATTTCTTGTATTTAAAGACTAGTATATATCAATTGGTGTTTCATATACACTGTCGTTCTCATAGCTACTACCTGAGAAGGGTTGTTTGATATCAACCAATGCCAATATGGACATTCAAATGTTGACGTGACCACTCAGTAATGTCTTGAATCGTTACTATCCATACCGTGGATATTTCTATCAATAATAATAGAGTTGCGAATGGAATTCGACTACAGTGGCACGGATAGTGGTGGTGGTGCTCGGAGTAGTAGTGGGGAAGAGGAAGATGCATACTTTTATAGAGATTCCAAGTCTCAACGGGCTGAGAGACGACGACGTCGACGGGATGATGCTACGTTTGGGGTGTTTGGTGATGAAGATGTGGATGTTGATGGTGTTGAGAGGAAGAGGGGTGGACTTGGGTTTGTGAGTTTTGTTCAGGAGGATACGCTTGGATCGCCAGCTCCTCAAGCTCCGGTGATGGACAAGAATGAGGTTGATATACAACATCCTATGGAACCCATGGTGAAGGAAGAGGAGATTGTTACTGGAGCGTTTGGGAGGCGGGTGAGGAAGGCTGCTGCAGAGAGGAGGGAGAGGGAGTGGGGGACACAGGGCATAGGGATGGTAAAGAGTGGGAAGACTGTGACGGCACCTGAGAAGAAAGCGGTTGGGACGTTTGAAGTGCATACAAAGGGAATTGGAGCCAAATTATTGTCGAAAATGGGATGGAAACAGGGGCAAGGACTGGGCAAGGATGGAAAGGGTTTGTCACAGCCACTGGAAGCGACACTGCGGCCAAAAAGGCAGGGAATGGGATTCGGTAATCGTCGAGAACCGTCTCTTGCTCCAAAAGAAGAAGAAGTAAAAAAAGAGGAAAAAACTGTGGATGTGCAACAAGAGGCAAGAGCATGGAGGAAGAAGCGTGCTGATTCTAAACTACAAGAGAAGAAGCAAATCTTCAAAACTGTGGATGATGTCTTGGCGAGTTCTGATGGGACTGCAAAGAGTTCTATTCAGACGATTATTGATATGAGAGGCCCTCAAAAGCGTGTCATACATGATGTTGGTGCGGAAGGTGCTTTACTAGAGAGGCAGCATCAGGTGTATGATGATGGTCCCTTGCCGGAATTGCAGCATAACATGAGGCTGTTGGTTGATTTGAATGAAGCCGAGATTAAAAAAGTGCATGCTCGGATAACGCACTCTCAAAATACAAAGACGCTTCTTGAAAAAGAACGGCTTCGTCTTCGCCAGCAGAAATCGTCAGCTGATGCAAGAAGGGAGAATCTTGCGCGCGCAGTTTCCCATGCGACAAAGATACGGGATGCAATTCATAGAGGAATGGACAGTCTCTCTGCTGAATCGAGGAATATATTCTCCGAGACAAGAGCTATTCTTGGAAAGGAATATTATACATATCAATTCCATCTCCTAGCAGCTGCAGTGATCCAAAGGCAGCTTGTTCAACAGGCTCGGATGTGGTCCCCTCTTGCTGATCCTACAATGCTCCTCCCACAGATATCCGAGTGGAAAGCACTGATCACACCAGATGATCACTCAAATGTATTTTATTCGGATGAAGATGTGAATATCGATCGGCTGTTTTCTTCCTCGGATCCATTTGTCATGTTGATTGTGGATGTGGTGCTTCCAAGGCTTCGATCAGATATTCAGTCCTCGTGGGACCCGAAAGATAGTGATTCGTTGGAAGCATTTCTTGATTCTTGGAGAACTATACTTCCGAGTGATGTTATTCTGTATGTGATGCAACATGCGGTGCTACCAAAGTTGAGGGCAGCAGTAGAGACATGGGACCCTCTTGTAGATGAGGTTGCTCCTCACACATGGCTTCTTCCGCCTCTTCCGTACCTAGGGAATCACGCAAAAGACTTGTGGCCGATAGTTCGCATGAAATTTGTATCTTCTCTTTCTCAATGGCATCCATCAGACCCTACAGCATTGGAGATGCTCAAGCCTTGGAGGAGAGTCTTCAGCTCTCACGATTGGGATCACCTGTGTTCTAGAGCCATTGAGCCAAAGTTGTCCAATGTATTGGAGAATGAATTTGTCATTCATGTCGCAAAGCAAGATTTAGAACCATTCTCCTGGGTTATGGCGTGGGATATGGAAATCCGACCGGAGAGATTTGCAAAGATATTGGACAGATATTTCTTTCCAAAGTGGAGGGCAGCTCTTCGACACTTGCTCATGCATGAACCTAATTTCGACGAGATTGCTCGATGGTATATATCATGGAAATCGTACATGTCAGATGAAGTGTTAGAGACACCACAAGTGGCAAAAAATATAGATGCTGCTCTCAGGGATATGAGCAGGGCAGTTGCTGGAGAACCACTAGAGCCGACATGGACAACAGCTCCGAATCCAGAGGAGGGTCAGACAACGCCTTTGATAAAGTTGAAAGCTTCTCAAAGAGCTCAATTGACAATGAAAGAGTTGATTGCGCAGTTTGCAGAAGATTCTGGAGTAGATTTTGTTCCAAAGTTGGGTCGCATGCATGAAGGACTTCAGGTGTATCACTTTGGTTTGGTGCTCTGTGCTGTTAACACTGCTCAAGAGACGATCGTCGCACAGATGGATACAAAATCACATATATGGAAGAATGTATCATTAGATGAACTTTTAGATGAGAATGATAGAAGACTCAGACGTGGGACAAGGAATTAATTACATTGATGATGAATAGTATCTAGTCTGTCTGTTATCTAGAATGAGTGCATTAATCCTCTTGTAAGAAATGTTCTGCTTCCAAAGCAGCCATACACCCTGTTCCTGCTGCTGTAATGGCCTGTCTCCATTTCTTATCCTGCACATCTCCTGCAGCAAAGACACCAGGAATATTCGTCTTTGTATGCCCTGGCTCTGTCTTGATGTATCCATCCTCGTCAAGTTCTAATTGTCCATCCAAAAACTTTGTGGCTGGTTCATGTCCAATGGCAAAGAAGAGCCCTGCAACTTCCAACTCCTGAATGTTGCCAGTCTTTATATTACGAACTTTGATACCACCAAGGAGTCCTTTTTCATTTCCAGTTGCCTCGTCGACAACACTGTCCCAAAGGATCTCAATCTTGGGATTGTCCATGGCCCTCTTTTGCATGATCTTTGATGCCCTGAGTTGATCACGGCGGTGGATCAGATACACCTTGGAACCATACTTTGTCAAGAAGTTGGCCTCTTCACATGCAGAATCACCACCACCAATAACAGCGATAGGCTTGTTTCTAAACATTGGAGCAGCTCCATCACACACAGCACACGCACTGATTCCTTTGTTCCAATAACCATTTCCCTCGTCAGAACCTGGAAAACTCAACTTCTTGGCAACTGCACCAGTGGCAATAATGACAGTGTCTGCGTACACGTCCTTCTCATCAGTCGTCACCTTGAATGGTCTCTTGGAGAAATCAACATTATTCACAGTTTCAGAGAATATCTTGGTACCGAAACGCTCACTTTGTGCTCTGAATTTGTCACAAATCTCCCCACCCAAGATACCCTCTGGAAATCCTGGGAAATTCTCAACATCAGAGGTCGTTGTCAATTGACCACCAGCAGCAATACCATTAGCCATCCATCCTTCAAGCATCACTGGTTTGAGTTCAGCACGAGCCGCATAAATAGCAGCAGTGTGTCCAGCCGGCCCACTCCCAATAATACACACAGGTGTCTTGAGCTCTTCCTTGTTCTGTCCCATGGTCAAATACCTTACACAGCACTGCCTCAATATATGTTTGTTCTTAGATACTAATGTTTCAATACGTTGTAGGCCCCACAGTTTGTCAATCTACTGAGAAAAAGATGGCCGCAAAGATGATGTGTGTGATCAAATAGGTGATGAATGAGTGACAAAGTCAATGCCACCGATCTGTATAGAGTATTACTGGTAATGAGATGGATACGTTAGAACATCTATTATCAAACTTTTGAAATCTACATGTGAGGGAATCCATGACGACATTTGAATTCACAAATGTCTGGCTAGCAAATGTATGTACCATTTTTTTTTCGTATTTACCTTTTTTTCATTTCAAAGTGAAAAAAAATTCAATCGACTGACTCCTATCCTGATAATACAGATCAAGATAATAATACAGCAGCATCCTACGCCGATACTATTCCACAAAAGGAGATAAATTTTTGACAAAATCCAGTATCATCGTCTCCTTCCAAGCGCAGTCAACCTTGACCACCAATTTGAATGTACCATTGTGCGGATCACATTCCATCCTATTTTTAACAATGGATTCATTACAGTGTAGCAGAGTATCACATAGGTCTGTATTGTATACTCATTCCAGGCGAGATCGAACCGTGAGCCGATCATATGGTCGTTGGATTGAGGCCCGTACCACCAAACATGGTGAAGACAAGACTGTTCCTCCTCTTGTAGCTGGACATATTGACTCTGTCGAGACGATGGGTCGTCGATCTTTTCTTCACGTTGCTACAGGCATGTGTATTGTTGGACTGTCTCTCACCAGCAATACTGCTCAGGCGTTTGTGCCCCCTCCTCCTGGATACAGCATGCATGTGGACAAGCTGGATGGATACTCATTCCTGTACCCATCCGATTGGATTCCAGTGACAACGTCAGGAAATGATGTATTCTACAGAAATCCATTCAATGCTGAAGAAAATCTCTTTGTGGATATATCGTCCCCATCGTCATCAAAGTATGCAACTGTGGAGGATTTTGGGACTCCAGAAGAGGCAGCAAAAAAGACATTGGATCAGTACCTAGAGGAGTTCATGTCAACACGACTGGGTGTAAAACGATCTGCAGAGATTGAAAGTGCAACCAAGAGAACAGGCAGTGATGGGAAGACGTATTATGATATTACAACTCGTGTGACATCATATGCATCCACAAACCAACTGGCAGTCACTCAGGGAGAGATTGATGAGGCAGTGATATTAGAATTTGATAGAAAGTATTTGACAGTGCTAGGAGCAGCGAATAATAGATTATACGCGATGAGATTACAGACAGGTACAGCAACATTTGACAAAAACCCAGAAAGACTCTACAAGGTTGCGCAATCATTTGTCTGCAAAGACGTCTAGTTGTATGTATGTATGTATGTATTTCTTTGCTTCATGTATTCATTCGTTATGTCAATCAGTCAATCATATGTCAATCAATCAATCATATGTCAATCATATGTCAGTAAATCAATCAATCAGTCAATCTTCATCAGAAAACCCTTCATTGTCTTTTTCTGTATATGCCCACGTAGCTTCCACAACCTCCTGAACCCTTTGATTATACAAAGATCTATCATCCGAGTATAACTTGGCAGCTTCTGAGTTGGCAGGAGAGTTTGGATTCGGATCAGACAAGAGAGACTGGATTGATGTCAGAATAGCCGACACATCATAAATAGGACTCCACTGATTCTGTAGAATATCGAGACAAATATCTCCATTCTCATACACATTCGGGTGAAACACGTTTGTTAGAAACATCACCTTGGGTGCTTTATTAGGATATTCTTCACTAAACTCTATACTCAAACGAAACACTCCACCATCCCAGATGGTATCCACTGGACCAAAAATAACAGCCTTCCACGCCATGATATTATCCGCTCGTGGACACGCATTCACCCCTTCAGGAGGATCTTGCTGTAATCCTGCAAGGAATTACGACGAGTAGTAGTTCATCATGGGTTCAGGAGGATATTTCCAGGACAGCAACACACGTACGTTTGAAATCCCTCATTAATCGTTTTCTCGCTGGTGTCGTCATGTTGATGACGATTCTATTCAGAATGTATACTACAACATGAAACGTAATCAAAGTTACTAATTAACTAACTAGTTACTTTTACTTGTAGTACGACTCGAACGACACGTTGTTTTCAGGTATGTTGTTCCAGCAGACTGTAATGTCAGTTGTCTCTGTAACATCATCGTTGATCCTATGCATGCTGCTATTGATACTACAAAAGATTCCAACCATACCAAATCACTCAGGCTAGGAGGATTGGAAACCCAGTTGAGTGCAAACAGGTAGAGGAAATGTATGTGATGCAATGGACCAGATGCAGCAGAGTGGTGGTGGGCATACATCCAAGATACAAAACATGACTGCAACAATCTCCTACGAAAGATACAGGCATACACTATCGATACAACAGATGATGTACCTGATCCAAGTACGAGGATTTGGAGGAAGCGGATGAAATGTCTCACGTTGTCCTGACCGATGCAGGTATTGGCAGTGTACATGCAGTGATGGTCCATGTTGTACACACATGTCCCACATCTACGGCAGTGATGAGCCTCTGGTGGCTTGATCCATTCACATCGATGACACCACGTATATCCAGTGTTATCCGTTTGTATGTCTGTCGGAATATGTATTCTTCCCGGATGGCACCGTATCACATTCCAGTACAATATGACCAGGCCACCATACATTCCCAAGGCAACAATATGTTCAAGCACGAGCCCATGCAACACCCATCTGTGATGAGATGTATCAAAGAGTATATCTGGTATAAGGAGAAAGGCATTCCCCAGGTATACCAGAGTAGCATGAGCCATGACCAGGGCAGCCATGAACACACCAAGAAGCCTGTGACTCACAGGCTGCCCCCCCAGCTTCTTCCAGGATGATGAACCTCTATCGAAGACCACGTTTCTACACGCATCAATGTCTTCCCATCCATGTTTCTCCCTCACTTTCAGCACACGGGATTCAAGCCACTCTGTATCCAACAAGCATCCACACCCATCACAGTTCACCATGAAAAGCCACATACCATGGTCATCATCCAGTTCCAGTTCAGTGCTGGAATCACCACACATCCAGCATTCTATCTTTACCATACCAGAGTAGCTAGCCTCTACATACACAGAGTATGTGATACTCTTTTGTTGTATGTATGTACGTATGTCACAGACTGACTCACTGCTATTCTATCAATCTGATATCAATCTATCTTGTTGTATGATACTGATACATTCTATCGTGTAAAGATACATACATGTACATACATTATACATACTATTAAATATATATAGTAGTATTTTCATCCAAACGAATGAATATGAATATGAAATGAACGGACCTCTTCATGAAGAAGAAGAAGAAGAAGAAGAAGAAGAAGCAGATGCAAGAGACAGACATGTCTGTACAGACAGACAGCTGCAGTGGTATGTATGTATGTATGTATGTATGTATGTATCACATCCACCACTGCAATAGGTGATACCAGATCAGATCAGATAGTAGAAAGGAAGGAATGATCCTTTAGTAGTCAGTATCCATCCATCCATCCATCCATCCATCCATCCATCCATCCATCCATCCATGCATGCCGCAGCCATATCAGCCATATCCTCTATCATCGATCTGGTATCACCTACTACTACTACTACCTATTACCAGTAAGGAATTCTACCATTTGAAATAATTACTAAGAAGATTTTCTTGTTAGTGCTATATGCTTAAATATCTTTCAGGAGAACTTTCTTTACTTCAAAAACATGTCTTCATCTGAACTTGCTTGCGTGTACGCTGCCCTCATCCTCCACGACGACGGAGTCGACATCACTGTACGTGTATGAATAATAATACTGTTACTAGTAGTAATCAATAGAGTCAGAAGAACCAGGTCACTGGATGGGAACTCGTCGCATCATCCTGGTCGGCGCCGCATGGACACATGGTGCACAGACCACCGTGTGATGTCTGTTCTCCTGACATGCTCCTGGTATATTGTCATAGTATCATCATATATATCATCATATAATATCATCATCATGTATTATTGCAGGCTGACAACATTGCCACCATTGTCAAGGCAGCTGGAGTCGAGGTTGAGTCCTACTGGCCATCGTTGTTCGCCAAGCTCGCTGAGAAGAAGAACTTTGATGACTTGATCACCAATGTTGGAGCTGGAGGAGGTGTTGCTGTTGCTGGTGCTGGAGGTGCTGCTGCTGCTGGTGGAGGTGCTGCTGGTGCCCCAGCTGAAGAGGAAAAGGTTGAGGAAGAGGAGGATGAGGACATGGGTTTCTCCTTGTTTGATTAGATGAGATTCTTTCTT
>PJEL010000362.1_pt1 | contig 54008 bp, 51 predicted proteins | sample 1853271 | NCBI WGS metagenome assembly PJEL01 (sample SAMN08108733, study PRJNA415343) | Invertebrate metagenome, whole genome shotgun sequencing project. | host: Globobulimina | place: Sweden: Gullmar Fjord | collected 2015-08
GTAGCGCCGATGGTAGTGTGGGGTTTCCCCATGTGAGAGTAGGTCATCGTCAAGCTCTTATTCTAAAAACCCTAACAGGTCTGCCTGTTAGGGTTTTTTTTCGTCTAGAGAAAAGTTAAACGGCAGACCTGTTAGGGTTTTAAATAATGACGATGAGTTATTGCCACTCCCCATTGAGCAGCGAAGCGGGCTCTTACCCATGTGATAGTAGGGTCAAATTCCACCGCTTTTGAAGCGCAGCTTCAAGTGGTTTTTGACGACCTGAGCTTGCGAAGGACCGGGCCATCGTCAAGCTCTTATTCTAAAAATCCCCAGCAGATTCTCTTTAAGTAGAGCGTCTGTTGGGGATTTTTTTTGCCTGTAAGAAAGTGCTGCCCTCAAACACAGGCCTTTTTAGCCTCCTGTTAAAATCAAAAAATTCTAAGCGTTTATGTGTTCTTTATTTCTATTTCTTGTGACTATCATGAGCGGATATGTGTATTTTGTGTTAGAAATAATGTCAATAAAACAACGGCTTATTATCTGCGTTTGTACTGTTTATGCTATCTTTAGGCATATTTGTCTACTTTTTAACAAAAACAAAAGTAGTTCCCTATATAGACATTCTTTATTATTATCTATCATCAAGATTAGATGAAATTTTATCATGTACGATTTTCAGCCAGTGCTGATTATGTACGGCAGGTTAATAATAAAAGCGATCTTTAAGATCTCTATGGAATTCTAGAGCATGACAAAAGCAAGCAAAGCACAGAACCCAATAGCATCATTAACGAATCCTTTTGATAAAGAAAAGGAAGTTGAATTCAGTATTCCTGGGCAAGCCTCTTATGAGCCTGGGCTTTATGAAGAAAGCCTGAAGCAAGGCTATCAACTGATTCAACGCCCTAAAAAAGCCGCAGGTATTAATGCGATTACTCGTCAACATGCTAAAAAACGCATGACGATTTGGGAACGTATATCTGTATTAACAGATGAAAGCCCAACGGTTCTATTTCAAAATTGGGGAAAGAACCTAGATGGTGCTTCTCTTGTTACGGCTATCGTTAAAATCAATGGGCGTGATGTTGCTTTGTATGGGCATGATTTTACCGTACGTGCAGGCTCTATGGATGCGACGAACGGCAAAAAATTAGCACGCTTGTTTGAGCTTGCAGGCAAACGCAAGATTCCTCTGGTTGGCCTTAATGACAGTGCCGGTGCTTATGTACCAGCAGGTGTGGGTGGTCTTGATGGCTATGCAGAAGCGTTTACTGCTTTACGTAAAATCAGCGGTGTTGTGCCTTCTATTATGTGCATGTTTGGCTTTAACGCTGGCGGTGGTTCTTATTTGCCGCGTCAGGGTAGCTTTATGATTCAGCCGAACGATACCTTTTTTGGTTTAACTGGCCCTGGTGTTGTGAAATCGGTATTAGGCGAAGATGTAACGCCCGATGAATTGGGGGGCCCAAGTGTTCATAGCCAAAGTGGCGTAACCGACTTTGTTGTTAAAGATGAAGTCAGCGCACTTAAAAAAGTTAAGCGCCTGCTTAACTATATCCCAAATAATAATAGCGAATTCGCACCTTACCAAGAAACTTCTGATCCTGTAGATCGTAGAACTTGGGATATCGATATTCTATTAAAGAAAGCCTTCAATAGCCCAAGTGGTTTCAATACACCATTAGATGTCACCATTATGATTCAGCAATTATGCGATCATGGTGACTTTATGGAAATTCAGCCAGATCGTGCGCGTAATACCATCACGGCCTTAGGTCGTATGGGCGGCAATGTCATCGGCTTCGTCGCGAATAACTCGGCGGTATCTTCAGGCCAAATTGATATTGCTGCGGCGTATAAAAACGCGCGCTTCATTCGTTTCTGTAATTTATACAACATTCCAGTGATCTTCATGGAAGATACAACAGGATTCTTACCGGGCAAGGATCAAGAAGCACAGGGTATCGTGCAAGCTGGTCGTGCAATGTTAGATGCTATTATTGATTTACGTACACCGCGCTTCTTATTGATTATCCGAAATGCGTTTGGCGGTGCTTACGCGTCTTATAACAACTATCCAACGGGGGCTGATTTTGTAATTGCTTTGCCTTCAACTCGTGCTGCCGTAATGGGGCCAGCGGGCGTTGAATTTGTTTATAAAAATGAGCTACGTGCTATTCGTAGTGCGGTAAAAAATAAACAACAAACCGCCGCTTGGGCAAAAGAGCAAGAAACATTATTAGCGAAACGTTATGAAGAAGAATTAATGAATCCTAATGAAGCCTTAAGCTTAGGTTCTATTTCTCAAATTGTGATGCCAAGTAATTTACGCAAAGTCTTGTGTGAAAACATGAACTTTCATTTACGCCATTACACGCCAGAGCCATTGAATGCTGTTCAGCGCGAATTCCATTAAAAGTATTTTAATTCGTTCATTTAGATAACGCTGAAGTAATCATATAAAAAGAATTTAAAGCCAGTTGGCTTAATAGGATTAGATCATGAGCAACGAACATTATTTAAACAACCCATTAGTACATAAAGATCGTCGTTTAGTGAATGCAACAAACGAGTGGGCTCAAAATTTTGAGTGCAGTAACATGCGTCCATTAATTATCTGCCGCGGGCCCATTCGTAAAGAAGCAATGGATGTGTTTGAGGAAATGGGAATCGAGCATTATGGTATTCTGCTTTCTGAAAAAGACTCCATCGTTTATCAAAATGCCCTGGCTCCAGAATTACGTCAGTTAACCGATCCTAAACGTGTTCACCGTGTGCCAGATTATACCGGTATAGATAAAGAAGAGCGTAACGTTCGTATTCAGCAAATCATTAGCATTGCTAGAGAGAATGGTTATAACTCTATTTTTACCGGTTATGGTTTTATGGCCGAAGATGAAACTATGGTTGAGGCCATGGAAGAGGCAGGTCTTAACTTTATTGGACCTTGTTCAAAGACCGTGCATGACGCTGGTCTTAAAGACGAAGCTAAGCGTACCGCGTTAAAAGTAGGCGTAAGTGTTACCCCAGGTATTGATAACGCAACTGCCATTACGCTGGTCAAAAAATACAGCGATGAAAAAGCGTTATTAGCCCTAGTTAAAAAAGAGGGCTTAGATTTAATAGAAGGAGCATTTGATAAAGATCTTTTTGATAGTGCAGAAACGGTTGTGGAAAAAGCTGATTTTGTCTTAGCCGCAGGTTATAAAAAAGGTATCGACTTATACACGACCAAAGAATTGCAAGAAACGATTCGCGAACAAGTGATTGTGATGAGTCGTGACTATCCAGAAAATCGAATCCGTCTTAAATGCATCGGTGGCGGCGGTGGTAAAGGCCAGCGTATTCTTCCTAACCCAACCTCTTTTGATGGTGAAGCAGAAGAGCAAATCGCTAAAGTAGCAGAATTAGCGCCTTCTTTGGTGTTAGAAATTCTTAACGAAGTCAAAGCAACTGGCCAAGGCGATAATAAAAACGTATTGATCGAACTGAACATCGAAACGACTCGCCATCAAGAAATTCAAGTGATTGGCAACGGCCAATGGAGTTTGGCTCTTGGCGGTCGTGATTGCTCATTGCAAATGCATGAGCAAAAATTATTAGAAGTTTCAGTGACGACAGAAGAGCTTGAGAGTGCATTAACCGAAGCCGTAAAAGATGGTCGCGATGTCGAAGCAAAAGTATTAAAGCAAGATTTAAAAACGCTGCATGCGATGGAAAAAGAATCGGAAGTCTTTGGTGAAGCGGTAGGTCTTGATAGTGTTTCTACTTTCGAGTGTATTGTAGATCGTGATAAGCATTTCTTTATGGAAATGAATACCCGTATACAAGTAGAGCACCGAGTCACTGAATTGTGTTACGCCCTGAAGTTCGTGAATCCAGAAAATGAAAATGATTTCTTTGTTGTAGAATCGTTGGTTGAAGCGATGGTTTTACTGGCGGCGCATGGTTCTCGTTTACCTAAGCCTGAACGTATAAAGCGAAATAATGCTTCCGTAGAAGCGCGCCTAAATGCGACTAACCAAGCACTTGCCCCTCATGCTGGCGGCATTATTGAAAATTGGTCCGATGCTTGTGAAGGTGAAATTAGAGACGATCAGGGCATTAGCTTGCACAATCCCGATACTGACGTATTTATGAAGTATCATCTAGCGGGTGCTTACGACAGTAATATTGCACTGCTATTAACAGTAGGTGACGATCGATTTAATAGCTATCAAAGACTTGCAGAGGTATTGCGAGTTACTAAATTGACGGGTAAAGACTTATCCACAAACTTAGAATTTCATTATGGTTTGGTGAATTGGTTCTTGGGCAATAACATCAATGCTCGCCCAACAACGCGTTTTATCGTGCCTTATTTAACCGCAGTTGGTTTGCTTAAACAAAAAGCGAATAATCTTGATCTTAATTTTGCTTATCAACAAGTCTGTAATGAAGCAGTGGCTACTGTTAAAGATGATTTAGCCAAATCAGCTTTGCTTGAAGTATTAACTCGTAAGCAGCTGTTATTGACTCGACCGTTAGAAAGGTTGATGGCTGAGCCTCATGTGCTTGCAGGTTGGTTGAGCTTAAACCAGAAACATTTTAATGTGAATGCAAAAGGCCAAATCATCTGGCTGGAAAACCCAGTAAAAGTACTCTCTGAAGCGTATCATTTTGTTAATATGAACTTCAATGCAGACAGCCCTGCATCCAGTATGATTTGGGATCACGATCACGAAGTTCTAACGCAAGCATTAGATTTTTATGCTGAACTAGAAACGTTATTAGCAACGAATAACTATGCTGAACTTTGCAAGCTATTAGCTAAGAAAAAATCGCCTATCGAGACTTTAGAGGCTGAGCAATGGCTTGCTATTCAGTCGGCGCACCTTGGCTATCAAGCCGGTAATGAAATTTTATCTTTATTACCTTTCATTGGTATGCAAACTAAATTTTTCGATTTGAAAGTGAATGAAGACTTAAGTATTCATCTTCCTGAGTCATTACTTGATGAAGAGCTGCAAGTTCAAATGGCTAAAGTTTTGGTACCACCACCGACTGCAAAGAGTGATGAAATATTAGCACCAACAGGCGGAATGTTTTACGCATGTGAAGCCCCAGGTATGCCTCCGTTAATTGAAAAGGGCGCACACTTTGAAGCAGGTCAGCCGCTTTATATTATTGAAGTGATGAAAATGTTTAATAAAGTAAATGCGCCTTTTGCAGGTACAGTTGATGAAATCTTCATTGAAGCTGATGGCTCTATTATTAGCAAAGGTCAGATATTATTTAAAATTACGCCTGATGAAAAAGCCGTTGTTGAAGCGCCTGAAGTAATCACTGCACGAATTGAAGTTCAGACGTCAGAGTTTTTAAGTTCGATTAGTTTATAAATAGCGGCGCTGACCAAATTAATAGCGACTAATAGCGAATTAGTCGCTAAATAGGAAATTGATATCATGATAGTTGGATTAGATCATATAGCCATTGCAGTTCCCGATTTAGAAAAATCGATTAAGCGTTTTATGGAAGATTTTGGACTAACATTTAACGGCCAAGAAGATGTTCCTGCGGCGAAAACCAGTACGGCTTTTTTCCCGTTATCCGAAACCAGTATTGAATTGGTGCACCCGTTGAACGGCGAAGGCCCGATTCAAGGGTATCTAGATAAAAAAGGCGGAGGTATGCACCACTTGTGTTTTCGCAGTGATGATATTGAAGCGGATATTGCACGTTTAAGCGACAAGGGTTATCAGTTTTTATCTGAAGGGCCAACAATCGGTGCGCATAATTGTAAGGTTATTTTTATTCATCCAAAAAGTTGTGATGGCGTACTAATTGAACTCAATCAGCCTCAAAACGAACAAGGAGAACACTAATGTCAGAAGAGCAAAAGTATACTCTGGCGGAGTGGGAAGCCTTAGCAACAAAGCAAATGAAAGGTTTAACCCCTGAAGAAATGGAATGGCACACCCCAGAAGGTGTACCGATTAAAGTTCTTTATACGCAAGAAGATGTTAAAGATCTTAAATTTGCCAATACTATGCCGGGTCTTGCTCCTTATGTGCGTGGTCCGCAAGCGACCATGTATGCAGGTCGACCTTGGACGATTCGCCAGTATGCGGGTTTCTCGACGGCTGAAGAATCTAATGCCTTTTATCGTAAAAATTTAGCCGCAGGAGCACAAGGTGTATCGGTCGCCTTTGATTTAGCGACTCACCGTGGCTATGACTCAGATCATCCACGTGTTACCGGTGACGTAGGTAAAGCGGGTGTGGCGATTGATTCTGTAGAAGATATGAAAATATTATTCGATGGCATTCCATTGGATAAAGTCTCTGTATCAATGACCATGAACGGTGCCGTTCTTCCTATTTTGGCGAGCTACATCGTTGCGGCAGAAGAGCAGGGTGTGAGCCAGGAAAAATTATCAGGTACGATCCAGAATGATATTCTAAAAGAATTCATGGTGCGTAATACCTATATTTATCCCCCATCCTCTTCCATGAAAATCATTGGCGATATCATTGCTTACACCTCAAACCATATGCCGAAATACAACAGTATTTCTATTTCTGGTTATCACATTCAAGAAGCCGGTGCGGATGCCGCATTAGAATTGGCTTATACCTTAAGTGATGGTCGTGAGTATGTACGTACGGCATTAGCGGCAGGATTAGATGTGGATGCATTTGCACCGCGTTTATCTTTCTTCTGGGGCATTAGCATGAATTTCTATATGGAGATTGCTAAGCTGCGCGCAGGACGTTTATTGTGGAACCGCATTATGGCGGAATTTAATCCCAAAAACCCTAAGTCGTCTATGCTGCGCACGCACTCGCAAACCTCAGGCTGGTCTTTAACCGAACAAGATCCGTATAACAATGTTGTGCGCACAACAATTGAAGCCATGGCCGCAGTCTTTGGTGGAACGCAGTCATTGCATACCAATGCATTGGATGAAGCGGTTGCTTTACCGACCGAGTTTTCTGCTCGTATTGCGCGTAATACGCAAATTATCATTCAAGAAGAAACCGGTATTACTCAAGTTGTCGATCCTTGGGGCGGTTCTTATATGATGGAAAGCTTAACTCAGCAAATGGCGGATAAAGCGTGGGCTTTAATTGAAGAAATTGAAGAAAAAGGCGGCATGGCAAAAGCCATTGAAGAAGGCTTGCCAAAACTTCGCATTGAAGAATCTGCCGCGCGCAAGCAAGCACGTATTGACCGTGGTGAAGATGTGATTGTGGGTGTGAATAAGCATCAACTTAATGAAGAAGCCGATTTAGATATTTTGGAAGTGGATAACGTTGCGGTTCGAGAATCTCAAATTGAACGCTTAACGAAGATTAAAGCAACTCGTGATACTGAAGCGGTTAAAGCCGCCTTGGCTGATATCACAAAAGCAGCGACTCTTAAAATGAAGGGACAAGGGGGCGAACTCAACCTGCTAGACTTAAGCGTGAAAGCCGCACGTTTGCGCGCGACCGTAGGTGAGATTTCAGATGCGATGGAAGAAGAATTTGGACGCTATAAAGCAGAATCTCGTACCATCTCTGGTGTCTATGGCGCACCCTATGAAAACGACGAAGACTGGCAGGCAATCAAAGCCGATATTGAACGCTTTGAAAACGAACAAGGCCGTCGACCTCGTATGCTGGTCTGTAAGATGGGCCAAGACGGACACGATCGCGGCGCGAAAGTGATTGCAACAGCGTTTGCCGATGTTGGCTTTGATATCGATTTATCACCGATGTTCTCGACGCCAGAAGAAGTGGCTAAACAAGCCGTTGAAAATGATGTTCACGTTATTGGAGTATCGTCATTAGCGGCAGGTCATAAAACGTTAATTCCTTCATTGATCGAGGCGTTAAAAGCTGAAGGCGCTGATGATATTATCGTCGTTGCCGGTGGTGTGATTCCCAAGCAAGATTACGATTATTTATGGGATGCGGGTGTGAAAGGAATTTTTGGCCCCGGCACTAAAATTCCAGTAAGTGCCCGTGCTGTGCTAGATTCGATTCGAGAAGCCCAGGCTTAATAATTCTATATCAGGCCAATCTATGATTGATTTAGAAAAACTAAAAAGTGGAAATCGTCGCGCGCTAGCGAAGGCGATTACACTGGTTGAAAGTAAACTTGATAGGCACCGAGTAGAAGCGCAAGACGTGCTCAATCAGCTGTTACCTGAAACAGGTAATAGCATTCGTATTGGTATCTCTGGAATTCCTGGGGTGGGTAAATCGACGTTTATCGAAGCCTTTGGTCAGTATTTAATTAGTCTGGGTAAAAAAGTGGCCGTGCTTGCCGTTGATCCTAGCTCGCCATTGCGCGGTGGTAGTATTCTTGGGGATAAAACCCGAATGGAAATGCTCTCTCGTGAAAATAATGCCTTTATTCGTCCATCACCTAGTGAAGGGGCTTTAGGCGGTGTCGCCCAGAAAACTCGTGAAACTATGTTGTTATGTGAAGCGGCGGGTTATGACGTTATCTTAGTTGAAACGGTTGGCGTAGGTCAGTCGGAATACGAAGTCGCGGCGATGGTCGATTTTTTTCTCGTATTAATGTTACCCAATGCGGGCGACGAGCTGCAAGGTATTAAGCGCGGCATTATGGAGCTTGCCGATGCTTTGGTAATCAATAAAGCAGACGGAGAAAGTTTAAATCTTGCTAAGCAAACTCAGGGTCATTATAAAAACGCGTTTAAATTAATGAAGCAGAATAGTTTCTGGATACCGCAAGTGCAAACCTGCTCGGCTATTAATAACGAACGCATAGAAGATATCTGGAAAATGATACAAGATTATCAAAAAGCGGCGACTGAAGATATTAATGCCGGTATCAGCTCTTTTATTGAAAAACGTGCGAGACAAAACAGAGAATGGCTGAAAAAACTGATTCATGAAATGTTAGAGCTTAAGCTCAAGCAAAATCCAGATGTGAAAAACAGATTGCCGCAATTACAAGATGATGTTTTAAATAATAAAACGACGCCTTATAATGCAGCACAACAAATAATTGATTTACTTTAATTTGCTTAATAACAATCAGTTTTAGTTAAAATCAGAACCGCGCCAAATGGAATTTATTATGACCGCACTATTAACGCCAGAGCAAATTAGCGAAAAACTGAAGCAGTTTTTTCTCAATCACCTTCCTATTACTCAATTTATGGGCTTAGAAGTAGAATCTTATGATGGTGATACATTAATTCTTACCGCTCCTTTAGAGCCTAATATTAACGATAAGCAAACCGCATTTGGTGGTAGCTTATACAATACGGCGGTGATGGCTTGTTGGGGAATGATCTACCTAAAAACCCAAGAAAGAAATATTGATTGTGATCAGGTTGTAGCAGAAGGCAGTGTAAAATATATTGCGCCTGTGAAAGGACGTATACGTGCTATTTGTCATGCACCTAGTGAAACAGAACTAAATGCGTTCTATGAAAACTTTGAATGTAAGGGGCGGGCTAAAATTACTTTAGATGCGGCAATTTATGACGATACCTGTGTTATGAAAATTGACCCAGAAATGAAACCAGCGGTTAAATTTACTGGGCTTTATGCAATTTTAAAAAGCCAATAAGGAAATTTCTAACAATCACTAATTTTCAGTTTGCAGCATTTCCTTAAAAGCCTCTTCAAATACTTGAGGTTTTTCAGGGGATAAAAAATCTAAAATTAGTCGTCCAATAAAATTTGCATCAGTACTTTGGCGTAATGATTTTATGCCGTTATTAAAAGTAGGCTCTCCAATATCTTCAGCTCTGCGGGTATATAACCGCTCGCTGTATTCGGCCGAAAATTCAGGATGTCCTTGAAAAGTTACAATGTGCTGGCCGATAGTAAAACCAGCATAAGGGCAAAAATCATCACGCAAAAAATTTCGTGCCGTCTTTGGTAGTTCAATTACTTGATCTTTATGGCTATAAATCAAATCCAAATATTTGGGTAATGGCTGTGCAAAAGGCGAATCAGAAATGGTTAATAGCGAGCGAACGCCTAAGCCCCACCCCTTATGGCTTTGTTCTACGCGACCACCAAGAGCTTGGGCGATAATTTGATGCCCAAAGCAAACTCCTAAAACTTTAGCGCATGCTTTGTCTGCGGCAACGATCCATTTTGACAAGGGACCAATCCAGTCGTGATCTTCATATGCCCCCGCCTTAGAACCCGTGATAACATAAGCATCGCATTCATCCATAGATGATGGAAACTCACCCTGCTGAATTTGGTAATAAATAAACTCAAGCTCAGAGTTATCCAATTGAGTAAAATATTGTTCAAACATTAAGCCGTACGAACCATATTCTTTAATCAAATCATCGTACAAAATATCGGTTTCTAATAGTCCAATTCGCATCGTTTAAAATCCTTTTTTCTATCCACTAAATCATATTTCCTGCTAATGTCGTGTCTGTGAATCATTAGCGATAAATTGACTCAAACCTTTCTTTCTTAAGGGTTCAATAATAGGCTCTAAGCCGTTAATTTTTACTTCTAAAGCTAACGCTAGCAACATGCCTAGGCGTCCTTCCGGAAAACCTTTTTTGGCAAACCAAAGTAAATATTCTTCCGGCACATCAATAATTACTCGGCCCTGATATTTACCAAAAGGCATATAATCATTAGCCAGTGCCAATAAATCTTCTTTTTCAAACATCTAAATAATCACCTTTTGATAGCTGACTTTCCCATAGTATCACTTGCTTAACGCTTGTGCTTTACCGATACTAGCGCCTTTTTATGAAGGAGCCCACAATGGCGATTGCAAAAGATACAGTAGTTCAATTTCATTACACATTAAAAGATGCAGACGGTACTGTGATTGAAGCCTCTCATGGGAATGAGCCAATGGCTTATTTACAGGGCCATGGCAATATTATTCCAGGCCTCGAAGAAGAAATGCAAGGTAAAGAAGTAGGTGCAGAATTCACGGTAACGGTTGCTCCAGAAAAAGCCTATGGCCAGCGTGATGAAACGGCCATTCAGCGTATTCCTGTTAAGCATTTACAAGGTGCTAAAAAGTGGAAGAAAGGCATGGTTGCTCATGTTGAAACTGAGCAAGGCCAGCGTCAGGTAACGGTCATTAAAGTGGGTAAATTCATGGTCGATGTTGATGCGAACCATCCATTTGCGGGTAAAGAATTGACGTTTGACGTTAAAATTGAAGACGTACGTCCAGCGACGGCTGAAGAAGTTCAGCATGGCCACGCGCACGGAATAGGCGGTCATCAGCACTAATTCATTGTTAGAAACTGCTGGTAATTTGTAGGGCTTGTCTATACTTACACTAAAGGTATAAATTTTTAGGTATTGTATGAATAAAGCTCTACAAACGCAGGTATCAATACCTTCTTTAGAAGATTCCTTACGCTTAGGCCAAAGTCTCCATTTAGAGTTTGATGGTTTTCCTTCTTTAAACGGTGGCTATCATTTGTGGGGTATATGCCCAAGTCAGTCAATTATGGTATCAGCGCCGCAATTAAAACTGTCTGACGAATTATTAAATGCGCCGATCAAAGCTCGATTATTTATAGAGCAACTTGATAATGCCTGTGCATTTCGCACAACGGTTGCAGAGCTGTGTGCCACTCCGGCTAATTACCTTCATATCGTTATGCCTAGTGCCATTGTCACGGGTGAAGTGAGACGAAATCATCGAGCACGTACTCGCGTGAGCTGCGATATATCGTATTCTAATGGGCAACATAGTTCAGCAGAAATGATTGATGCCAGTATTTGTGGTTGTCGCCTTAATACAACCGCGAACGACCTTAAAGTCGGTGATGCTATTGATATGTTGTTTGATATTAATATTTATGGCATAAATCAAAAAATTAATGTGTCGGCAATGGTGCGATCACGAACTGAAACACGCTCAGGTTATACTTTGGGTGCTCAATTTATAGAAATGAGTGATTGTCATCGCATCGCGATGAATAGCTTTATTCATAAACATTGCTGAACTAAAAAAGCCCAATCTTGATATCAAGATTGGGCTTTTTTATGAATAACCGTTCGAGTATTTATAAACTTATTCGTAGGTACAAAGGTAAGCTGTATCTGTTTTAACTTGAACACCAAAGCTTACGTTTGCTTCAACATTGAAACTTTCGCCAGCGGCAAAAGTAACCCACTCGTCGCTGCCTGGTAGCTTGATGATCAATGCGCCAGCAACAACGGTCATAACTTCTTTTTGGCTAGTGCCGAATTCATATTCACCAGGAGCCATAACACCAACGGTAGAAGCTAGCTGTTCGCCTTTGAACGCGATAGATTTTACATTGCCGTCGAAATATTCGTTAACATCAAACATAGATAATTCCTTACTTAATAAAGGTTTGTTTAAAGGCCAAAAAATTGGCCGCGCAGTGTATCACATTCTCTCAATTGGCAGCATCTGCTTAAGAATGACTCGAACCTGACTGTTTTTCATACAAATTTCTCATCATTTCAATGTAATGTTCTAAATTGCGTTCGGCATCTACAGGATAGTATTCATCTAGAATTTCTACGCTGATTGCTCGGTCAAAGCGGAAGTTGCGGTAATCTTGGCGCTTCTCACACCATGCGACTAACGTCCAGCGTTCGCCCCAGAAAAACATGCCTAATGGCCATATTCGTCGCTCACTTTTTGCCCCTTCAACATCACGATAATGCAGCTTTAAAATCTGCTGTTGTTCGCATGCGCGCCGAATTGTACGGTGTGTCTCTCCCAGTTGCAGCGGACTCAAGGTCGGCACGCGATAGGCTTGGCGATCAGCTTGAATGAGTAAAGGCTCGGGTAAAACTGCACGAATCTTTTGCACCGCTCGTTTAGCGCCAGCGGCAAGATCTGGGTCGGTCCAGGCTTCAACCATACGAGCACCTAATAAAAGCGCCTGCATCTCGTCAAAATCAAACATAAGTGGTGGTAATTGATAGCCAGACCGAAGCATATAACCGATGCCAGCCTCTCCATCAACGGGGACACCCGACAATGAGAGGGCCAGAATGTCTCGATAAATAGTTCTTACCGAGACTTCCATAACATCGCTCAGTTGTTCAGCGGTAATGGCGGTGCGACGTCCACGCAACAAGTTAACCAGTTGAAATAGGCGTTCAGACTTGCGCATGAAACTGTTTTCTCCGTTATTGGCTGTTCGCCTGATTCAGTTGCGATTTAAGCAGGGGCTTGCATCGTATGAATTTGCTGGTGGTCGACTTTAATACTATCCATATCAATCACCTTCATCATACCTTGTAAGCTTGGCTCATCACCAAAACTTTGCTGAGCAGCACTTGCGGTTTCCATATCTTGCCAAAATACGGTATCTGTCCAGCGGCCATCATTCGTTTGTGCCAGCGCGCGGTATTCAAAGCCCGGTTGAGTTTTGACCCAGTTATTTAGATGTTCGTTTTCCGCTAAAAAAGCCTCATCGCTAATACCTTTAGCCAGCTTGAAGGTTACTAATTCTAAAATTGCCATGATCTATATCCTTGTCTCAAGTAAGTGAATAATGAGTATAAAGAGCAAGATTGACAGAAGCTGTCAGTAGTAAAAAATTAAAAAAACTGACTAATTGGTAACGAATTGTAGAAATAGGGCGATTTTTTCTGAAATATACGTATAATGCGCCTCTCTCAAATCTGCTGGTTTTTTTGGGCTAGGCAAAATTCAACATTCCGTTAGCTATATATTTCTATTTTATAAGTTACGAACTGATCGTGTAGTGTGATCTTTTGTTGTTAGCGTATTGCTCAGCCCTAATTCCTGCCCTATGTATTTACAGGATGACGTGATGTCTGACACTCCAAAAACAACAGAAGTAGCTACCGAAGTTGAAACTCAAGCACAAACACCGGTTGAAGCCGTTGAAGATCAAGGTCCAAAATTTACTGACCTAGGTTTACCGGATACTCTACTGCGTGTATTGGACGATATGGGCTATAAAAAGCCATCTCCAATTCAAGCACAAGCGATTCCACCTTTATTAGAAGGTAAGGACGTTTTAGGTTTAGCACAAACAGGTACTGGTAAAACAGCTGCTTTCGCTCTACCTATCTTAGCGCGTACTGACGCCGCTAGCCGTACTCCTCAAGTATTAGTACTTGCTCCGACTCGTGAACTTGCTATGCAGGTTGCAGCGTCGTGTGAAGAATACGCTAAATATACGCCAGGCTTAAAAGTTGCTGCGGTATACGGTGGCCAAGATTATGGTACACAGATTCGTGCTATCCGTGGTGGCGCTCAATGGATCGTTGGTACGCCTGGTCGTATCATGGATCACTTGAAAAAAGGTTCTTTATCTTTAACTGATATTAAAGCAGTTATTCTAGATGAAGCTGATGAAATGCTACGTATGGGCTTCATCGATGACGTAGATTGGATCTTGGGTCACGCACCTAAAGAACGTCAGGTTGCTTTGTTCTCTGCAACGATGCCGAAGCAGATCAAGCACATTGCTTCTACGCACTTGAACAACCCAATCGAAATTAAAATCGAATCAAAAACAGCGACGGCTTCTACTATTGAACAGCGTTACTGGTTCGTGGGTGGTGCACATAAAAATGATGCATTGCTACGTATTACTGAAGTTGAAGACTGCGATGCTACTATGGTATTCGTACGTACTAAGCAAGCAACAGAAGAAGTTGCTGATTTCATGAAAGCGAATGGCGTGAAATGTGAAGCTCTAAACGGCGACATTCCACAAGCCCAGCGTGAACGTGTTGTTGACAAGCTTAAGCGCGGAACATTAGACATGATCGTAGCGACAGATGTTGCTGCACGTGGTCTAGATGTTGAGCGTATTTCTCACGTAATCAACTACGATATTCCTTTTGATGCTGAATCTTACGTTCACCGTATTGGTCGTACTGGCCGTGCTGGACGTTCTGGTAAAGCGATCATGTTCGTACGTGGCCGTGAGCGCCGTATGCTTAGCACTATTGAGCGTACTACTCGCCAGCGTATCGAAGAAATGCCTTTACCAACAGCTAAAGACGTAAACGCGGTTCGTCGCGAACGTTTTAAAGCAACAGTAGAAGGTACTATCGGTAACCCTCAAGCGGTCATGTTTAAAGAAATGATCAACGAGCTTGTTACAGATAAAGAGTTAGACGTTGTTGAAATTGCTTCTGCATTAGCGCATTTGGCACAGAACGGCATTCCATTATTCTTAAACGAAAATGAACGTGCTCGTCCACCTCAGCGCGAACGTACAGAGCGTGAAGATCGTGGTGATCGCCCACAACGTGAACGTGCTCCTCGTAAGAGCCCTGGTGATGTAAGCACTAAAGCTATGCCACTTAAAGATAGCCCAGATGTTGATATGGTTCGCTTCCGTATGGAAGTGGGTTACCAAGATGGCGTTAAGCCTGGCAACATCGTTGGCGCAATTGCAAACGAAGCGGATCTTGAAAGCAAGTTCATTGGCCACATCGAAATCTTTGACGATTTCTCTATGGTTGATTTACCAGATGGCATGCCAGAAACGGTTATGTCTAAGCTTAAAGCGACTCGCATTTGTGGTCAGCCTTTGCACCTTCAAGTTGCAGACGGCGCTAAGCCAGTAAATCGTAAGCCACCATCAGGTCGTCCTGCTGGCGGTAACCGTCGCCCAAGTAACGGTGATCGTCGTCCAGGCGGCCGTTCAGGTGGTGGTGATCGTCGTCCACGTCGTGATTCTTAATCTAACGATTAAGTTTCAGACTGGCTCGGAAATGTAGCTAGATAGCTTAGCTGCATAAGAAGCCCGCATCTTGAAAGAGATGCGGGCTTTTTTGTGTCTGTGATAAGCTAAAGCCATATTATTCAGTAAGTTTTACAGTTTGATCAATGATTGGATATTTATTCCACAAAACGGCGTAAATACATCCGTGTAGCCTTAGGTTCGACATCCATGTCTCTAATATTTGCTCCACAATTACCCAATCATAGATCTTTGTTAATTATACCTAGGTAGTTATACGTTTCATGAGTGCACTAACCCCAGAACAGTTATCCATTGTCCATCATCAACAAGGTCATGCGCGTGTTATTGCCGTGGCAGGGGCAGGAAAAACAACCACTCTGGTGCACTTTATACAACAGCGCTTATTAGCGGGCAGCAACCCTAAGCGCATGTTGGTTTTGATGTATAACAAAGCCGCACAAACTGATTTCCAAATTAAACTTCAGCAAGTCATTAGCCAGCCTTGCCAGCAAACGGGCATTCAGCATTTTGGCGCACTGCCTGATGTGAGAACCTTCCACGCGCTGGGTTTCAAAATCTATCACCGTTTAATCAGCCAAGGCCATCTGCCAGGAATTCAGCAAGATCTTATTAATGCCGGTGAAATGGACGGTGTGGTGTGGAGGCTGCTGCAACAAGTCGCCGCTAGCCAAGGCTTAGAAGATACTCGCCAAGACATACTTTCCCAGCGTAAAAAATGGGTAGAGCCAGCCGTCGCGTTTATCGACTTGGTTAAATCCGATCTGCTGAGCGCAGGGGATATGTTTGAAGAATCGGAACTGCCGCAGCAATGCCAAATCTTTATCGAAACCTTTGAGCGCTTTGAGCAATGGCGCAAAGAACATAACCGCATTACGTTTTCCGACATGTTGTACGACCCTTGTATGCTGTTCCAGCAGCGCCCAGAAATCGCTGAACAGTTTTCTGGTCACATGGAATGGATCTTGGTTGACGAATACCAAGACGTAAACGGCATTCAGCAATTTCTATTACAGATATTGCACGGTGCGGGTGGTTATCAAGGCAATGGCCAAGTGATGGTGATTGGCGACGCCGACCAAACCATTTATGAATTCCGTGGTTCGAAGCCCGAATACATAACCAAAGAATTTGAAAAAGCGTTTAATACGCACGATGCGTCGGGCGTAGAGCTGCAAACAACCCATACCAGTTATCAGTTACCGCATACGTTTCGTTACGGCCATAAATTGTCGTTATTAGCGAACCAAGTGATTGGTGAAAACCAAGATCGCGAAGATGTGCTGTGTTTATCGCACCCAACAACGCCGAATACGCGCATTCACTTGCAACACCACAGCGATTACAGTCAGCAGGTTCTGAGCTTATTAAAAGAGCTAGTTGAAAAACGCCCACTCGAAGACGTTGCCATATTAAACAGATTATGGGGCATCAGTGCACCGATCGAACTGGCTTTATTACAAGAAGATATGCCGTATCAACTTGATCATTCGCAAACCGTGCTTGATCGCTTTGAGTTGCAAATATTCTGGATTCTATTTGAAATCGCCAGTGATAATTTTAAAAAGCGTAATCGCCGTCAACGTAAAGCCGCATGGTTAACGTTGTTAACGCAACCGTTTCCAAAAGTGAAACGGGCGTTGCTTGAAGATATGGCAGAAAATATCAGCCAGCACGATAGTGATTTAAGCCAAGCATTATGGGATGCAATTCCAAAAGATATTTCTAAATGGCAACGCCAGCAATTAGAAGATCGAGGGCAGGTTATCGAAGCTGCTGAAATGGCCTCTACCGAATTAGTAGAAGGAAATGAAGCGAGCGGTATTACACAAAGCCATACCCTTAGCAGTCATACAAAGAAAAGAGAGCTGAAAGCGTGGCAGCTGGCCCAGCAATACATTAATGCCACAGACTTATACGAAGGCATAAAAGACTCCGCATTCTCTGCCCAGCAAATAGAAGATAGAAGCGAAACCATTAAAGCGTTTGTGAGCTTCTTGCGAGTAACCAATAAACCAGCCAATCAAATCTTCGATTATCTGCACGAATTAAAACAGCGTCATCAAAATAAACAAAGCTCGGGTGTGCGGATAACCTCCATTCATAAAGCAAAAGGTTTAGAGTGGCCGGTAGTGATTATACCCGCACTATCGGCACGCTATTATCCTTACGAAGCCGAAGGTACTTTTACTACGAAAAGTAGCGAAGAAAGTGAGCGTCGATTATTTTATGTCGCGATGACCCGAGCCAAAGAGGATTTGTATTTAATCGCGCCGCCTACTTGGAACAGCCAGCAGAGTTCTAAAAGTGCTAAGACGCAAGCCCAAAAACATCAAGAAGAGTCACAGCAAGCTAAGAACTGGCCCAGTAAATTTCTACGCGAAGCCGATTTCGAATTGTGCCAGCAAGTGGGTGAATTAATCGAAGCCGGCGAAATATTAGCAGAGCCTAAAAAACTGGAAGCACTTCAAGTTAAGAAAAGTAAAAGTTTAATTGAACGCTATAGCGATAAAATTCAGTTTGAATTACCTATTACGCTCACATTAAAGCGCGAGAAATTAGAGTCTACGAAAGGCTCTAACAGTACTAGCTCAGGAATATCGTCTGCGAAAAAATACGAATTAGAAGATGATGACGCCGAATACCAAAAAGGCCAATGGCTAGTGCATGGCAAACTCGGTAAAGGTCGGGTTATTCGTGACGAAAAGAAATACGTAACGATATATTTCAGCGCGGATAAAAAAGAACGTAAGCTGGATAAGAAAATTGCAGGACCTTGGCTGTCTGAGGTTTGAATATTTAAGATCGATGTATAACGTTGCTAATGCCATGAGAATAGCAACGTGCTATGAAAAATGTGAAGCAGAGTCTCAGATACTCATTAGAAATATGATAAATTAAAAAGCGAAGAGATGAAGTAATGTTGCCAATTGATAAATTTGAAACCTCATACTCTACTAAAGATAGATTACCACTTGAGCAGATAGACGAAGTTTATGATCGACAAATATTTGAATTATTTTCGCAAGGAAAAGAAATATTTTTTTCGCCATTGCGAAAAGACTACCCAGAAATATATGATTTCCTAATTAAGAAATGTTCTGATCTATATTTGACAGAAAGAAGGGCGATAAGTAGTGCGGACTATAGCTATATATGGACCTTGGCGACTTCAAATACATACCTTAAATCAGATATTCCGTTTGGATATCGCTTAAATAACGTTTGCATCTCAGAAGAGGAATTTTATGAGGCTCTACCAGAGTACTTAAAACCTTTTTACTTTGCATTTAATGGCTTTGATATAGATGAAAATCCACATGCACGTATTGAATGCTCTGGCTTTTTACGCTCAATGAGTAACTGGCCTTCTGTCGATGAATCATTAAGTGATCGAACTTCCCAAAAGGCCATGACTAAATACATCAAACAACATTATCCTGATAGCGATTTAAGGGTAATTTGTTTTGGTTTACAAGAAGATGCCTTAGTTATCGATGTGGAAAATAAATATCCAGGTTTATTTCAAGTGAAAAGCAATCCAATTAGTTTTGAGTTGCTCGATAAACCTGTTGATTATATTACAGATATATTTTTTGAAAATTTTCCTGAAATAAATCGAAAATGAAAAGAATGTCATTGCCTTCTTTTCTCAATTAGAGAAATAATTTTAGACAGTTATTATAATTAAGTTAAGATGAGGGGCTTGTCACCGAGTCCTATGCTGTAAAGGAAAATCTTATCAAAAGCCTCTCTCGCATCCTATTCATGCTATTCACATTCTTCTTATCAATAGAAGCCGTATGGTTTAGTTGTGATTCTTATCAACGCCAGCAGTTATTAGAAAGCCTTGGGCGTGACGATTTAGCACTTATTATTCAGCTTGATCCTTACTATCCGCTATTGCCTCAAATTTATCTGTTAAGACTCGAAGATCACGAACACAGCATAGAAGAGATGCAGCAAGAGTATGAGCAAACTTCTAATCAAAGTACTATTAAAAGCTCACCGCCGAAATCTAAGCCACAACAAATCGATAACAATTTAGATCCATCAAATTGGCAATCTATGGGCAAACGCTACGCGGCAAAGATGTTATGCCATAAGCCAAAGACTCAAAATCTCGATAACGTGAAAAAACAGAAAATCTATAAATGGGTCGATGAAAACGGTCGAACGCATTTTGGTGAAAAGCCTTCTCTGTCTAAGCAAACTTCAAATAATGAAGTCGAGGATTTAAGCAAGCAATACGCCTCACTTCAGCAGGAAGTGAAACTCACTATCGAATACCCGAACTGGGCAGGGGATAGTTTTATTGAAAGCGAGATTAAAAAACAGGGAAAAATGGTTCACAAGGTATTGAGCCATTACGTGCCTAAAGTCTACCAGCGCCAGATAAACCTAAAAATCATCTTGTTTAAAGATGTGAAAGAATTTGATGCGCATCGCGATGCACAAAAAGCCAATGCTCAGTGGGGGGCTTATTACAGTTCTGTGAGTAATAGCATCTATTTGCCGCGTTACCCTAATATCGAACAAACCATGGCCATTGCTCGCCATGAAATGACTCATGCGATGCTTGCAGGAATGATAGGGCCTGTGCCAGTGTGGCTGAATGAAGGCTTGGCTGAATATATGGAAAGCTTCAGCTGGCAAATGAATACGGCGATTGCTCAGCCGAGGGTCGATCAGTACCGACGATTGCAGAATGCCAGTATGAAAAACTTAGCAGCGACAGAGCATCAAGATTTTTATGGTTCGAATCAAAGTACGAATTATCTACAGGCTGGCGCTACCTTGTATTTTTTACTTGATCACCAAGCGGGGCGAGAATGGCTTAAGAGTAGTTTTGCTTTTTATGGCCAGAATCCGTGCCGCAAGGTGAGTGGTCATCAGCTATTTAGCCAGACTTATCCCGGTGGGATTGAGGGGGCGAGTGATAATTTTCAATCTTGGCTAAGCAAGGGCAAGTTTCCTACGCATCGTTATTAATGCGCTCTTTTAATCGAAGGTGAGTTCTCTTACAATGATGGGCTAAATTATTAACACTTATTGAGATCCGTCATATGACTATCGCAGCAAACAAAGTAGCAAGCATTCAATACACTGTATTGGACGAAGAAGGCCAAATCATCGATAGTTCTGAAGGCGGCGAGCCATTAGTATTTTTGGTAGGTGCACAGAACGTTATTCAGGGTCTTGAAGAAGCTCTTATCGGTAAAACAGTAGGCGAGCAGATCAAGACGACTGTTGAACCCGCTAAAGCCTACGGCGAATACAATCCTGAAGGCGTTCAAGAAGTGCCTATGGAAGCCTTCGAAGGCGTTGAATCGGTTGAGCCTGGTATGGCTTTCACGGCTGAGACTGAGCAAGGTCCAATGAACTTGATCGTGACTGCTGTTGAAGACAACATGGTTACGGTTGATGGCAACCACCCTCTAGCGGGTAAGGCTTTGACTTTCGACGTAACCGTTGAAGCGGTTCGTGATGCAACGGACGAAGAAATGGCTCATGGCCACGTACATGGCGAAGGTGGTCACCAGCACTAGGAACTCGCTTGAGTTCAGATAAGCACTTACTCTTTGATCGAGTGCTTTACAAGAAGCCGCTGATTATTGCTAATCGAGCGGCTTTTTTGTGCTTCTTTTAATGATTCTTATCTCTTTCGAAATTTCTGAGTGCTTAATTATTCCGTTTCAAGGAATTTTCAATCTAATGCAGTGTCTAAACTGTCAATAATGCCTAAAACTCTAGTCTAAATAGAGGGTTCTTCACTATAGTGAAACCAAGAGATTACTTTATTCCGCTCATGCTTTGAGGATAACGTGCAAGAATTTTTAGATTTAAGAACATTATCCATTAATAACATTCTGATGAGTTTATCGTTTGCGGGCTGTTTGTTGATTTATTCAACCTATCATAGCCAGTTTAGAGGTATCAAGCCGATTGCTTATGGATTCTTTATAAGCAGTAGTGCATTTTTGCTTATGGGCTTGCGTAACTATGTCCCAGACTTTCTCTCAATCTTATTACCTAACTTACTGCTTGTATTGAGCATGGCATTTATTCATGTAGGTTTTGTCTATTTTTATCAATTCGAAGCTCGGGTCATTAAGCTATTCCATGCCACGATGCTATTGGCGATGGCGATGCTCGCAACCTATTTCACATATATTGAAAATAATGTGAATGCCCGAATTGTAATTATTAGTTTTTTCCTTGCGTTTCAGTGCCTTTATATCGTTGGAACATTATTGAGAGTTCATAATAAAGCGAACTTTACTATTGTTGCGTGCTATTTATTATTTATTATTTTCTTCGTTGTTCGTGGTGTATTAACACTGTCGGCCGACCCGCTTTATGATTTTATGAACGCTGGTCTGATCCACTCATTATCCATTGTCTTCTATGAATTATTGGTTGCTATTACCAGCTTTGGAATGGTTTGGATCGTTAGTCTGAGAGTTCAAGGCATATTGATGGAGCAAGCTTCTCACGACCCATTAACCAAGGTATTAAATCGTCGGGCGTTGGAAAATATTATAGATTTAGAGCACTCACGGTCACTACGAGACAGTATACCGCTATCCGTTATCATGCTCGATATTGATCATTTTAAGCGTATTAATGATCGCTATGGGCATGCTCGTGGAGATGAGATATTAGTCGATATTGCTAATGTATTAATTAACAATACACGTCCATACGACAGTGTCGCACGCTTTGGGGGGGAAGAGTTTATTATCTTATTACCCAATACTTCAATTGATAAGGCCAAAATTATTGCTGAACATTTGCGCCTTAAAATTGAAAATCATGATTATAATTTTAATGAGAATGATGCTGTCGAAGTGACTGCAAGCTTTGGCGCTACCGAGTGTGACTTGGTAAAAGATGGCTGGCTACAAATTCTGAAAAGGGTTGATAGCGGTTTATATCATGCAAAAGCTGCAGGGCGTAACCGGGTTATTGTTTATAATACGAATAATCCAGATGCAGATCTTTTCGGCGCGAGGTAAAATGCTGCCCTACCTTCGATTTATCAAGTGATCCTCAGTGAATAAACCAGCTTCCTCTTTACATCCTAGAAATCCCCATCAAGGTCGCTACGACCTAAAGGCGCTGGTGGACGTGTGTCCAGAGTTAAAAGCACACCTCTTATTAAATCCTAGAGGCGAACAAACCGTTGATTTTGGTAATGAGCATGCCGTTCGCTTGTTAAATCAAGCGCTATTGATGCAGCATTATCAGGTTACTCATTGGAATATTCCAGAAGGTTATTTATGTCCTCCTATTCCTGGCCGTGCAGATTACATCCATTATGTGGCTGACTTGCTTGATAGCACGAACCCGCAGGTAAAAAAGAATACGGCTAGAGTTTTAGATATTGGCACGGGCGCAAACTGTATTTACCCCATTATAGGCAGTCGTAGTTATGGCTGGCAGTTTGTTGGTAGCGACATAGATCCTATTTCTATTGCGACAGCCAAGCTCATTGTTGAATCCAACCCTGTATTAAAAAATAAAATAAAACTCGTACAGCAAAAGAATAAACAGGCTATTTTTAGTGGAGTGATTGGCCCACATGATGTATTTGATTTAACACTATGTAACCCTCCTTTTCATGCATCATTAGCGGAAGCGAATGCTGGTACAGAGCGTAAGCAAAAGAATCTGAGCAAGCACAAAGCCAAGAACCGCACACATAATAATGTTGTGGATAATGCTAAGGGGCGAAATTTTGGTGGCCAGAAAGCCGAATTGTGGTGCGAGGGGGGTGAACTCGCATTCTTAAAGCGTATGATTACTGAGAGCAAAAATTTCTCTCAACAAGTAATGTGGTTTACCAGCTTGGTATCTAAAAGTGACAATGTAAAACCACTAAAAAAATTATTAAATCAAATAGGTGCTAAGCAAGTAAAAGTTGTTAATATGAGCCAAGGGCAAAAAGTAAGTCGATTAATCGCTTGGAGCTTTTTGTCAGACGAGCAACTTGAAGAATGGAATAAGTTACGGCTTAAATAGCGAAACTAAATATAATAAGGAATAGAAATGAGCCGCACACTATATCAGTTTCCCATTTCACATTATTGTGAAAAAGTGAGATGGGCTATGGACTATAAAAATTTAGAATATAAAGCCAAAAACTTACTGCCTGGACTGCACTTACGGACGACTAAAAAAATGGCACCTAAAAGCTATGTGCCTATTTTAATAGATCAAGGTGAGCAGATCCAAAATTCTCATACCATTGTTAGTTATTTAGATGAGAAGCATCCTAATAAATCATTAACGCCAAGTGATCCTGATTTAAGACAACAAGCATTAGCGTGGGAAAAATATTGTGATGTCGAAATTGGCGTGCATGTTCGCCGCTATTGTTATCACATCTTATTAGACGAACCTAAAATAGTGATTCCTTTTTTCACGAAAGACGGTCCTTGGTGGGGGCCGTTATTTTTAAAATTGTCTTTTTCTAAGCTTGTTCCTGTGATGAGAAAAGTCATGGTGATTGATGAAGAAGGTGCGCAAGAATCTGAACGACACATTCAGCAAGCCATTGATAAATTGCATTTAGAATACCAAGCGCGAGATTTTTTAGTCGGTGATTGTTTTGGCCGTGCTGATTTAACGGCGGCAGCATTATTAGCGCCTTTAATGATGCCGCAAGGGTATGGCTTAGATTGGCCTAATGAATTACCGGCAAGATTGCAGGCATTTGTGGATAAAAACCAATCAAAGCTGGAAGTATTTCGCCAATTCTATAAAACATATCGTTAATAGAAAAATTTATTGTGGATTTGAGAAAACCAGCGTTTTATCGTTCACTTTACCAAAGCGCAATGTGGCTAAGTCTAACGCGTAGTTTTGATACAGCTTCCAAGGCAGTTTAGAACCTTGCTGAGGGGCTTTTACCAAAGCCCGCTGTACGTAGCCAGATTGCATATCAACAAAGGGTCTATGTTCAACAGAAGCGTCGAAGTTATGTGGCATTACAATCGTTTTACCCGACTTATCCATATGATTTAACAAGCGGCACATCCACTCGGTAATTAAATCAGCTTTTAATGTCCAAGAAGCGTTGGTATACCCAAATACCATACCTGCATTGGGTAAATCTTCTAGCAAGACCCCGCGATAAACCATTTTTTCATGAGCATCAAATTCCTCGCCATCGACAAACAGCTTCATTTTTCCAAATAATTGAACATCTAAACCCGTTGCGGTAATGATAATATCGGCGTTAAGTTCTTCCCCCGATTTTAATTGAATGCCGTTTTCAGTAAAATGATCAATGTGATCGGTGACTACCGACGCTTTGCCTTCACGTAATGCTTTAAACATATCCCCGTCTGGTACAGCGCATAAACGCTCATCCCAAGGATTGTAGTTGGGTGTGAAGTGTTTCATATCGAAATCAGCCCCCACTTCTTTTTTAATCAGCTTTTGAATTAAACGGCGTGCTGAGTTGGGAAATGCTTTGCAGTAGTTATACATCATCGAAGTAAAGGCAATATTGCGGGTACGAGTGATGCGATAGACCCATGTTTCGGGTAAAAATTTACGTAAACCATTCACCATAGGATCATCTTGCGGCAGTGCCATAACATAGCTAGGGGAGCGCTGCAGCATGGTCACGTGTGCGGCTTTATCGGTCATTGCGGGCACTAAGGTGACCGCAGTAGCACCACTGCCAATGACAACGATTTTTTTGCCAGAATAATCGTAGTTTTCATCCCATTTTTGCGGATGAATAATATCGCCTTTAAAATTTTCACTGCCCTTAAATTGAGGCTGGTAACCCTGGTCGTAGTTGTAATACCCGGTGCAACATAGGATGAAATTACACTGGTAATGACGGATTTCACCGGTGCTGGTGAGTTGGATTTCCACCGTCCAGCGTGCCGTTTTGCTTGACCAAGAAGAGGTCAGTACTTTATGGCCAAAACGAATATTCTTTTCAATGTCATGTTCTTTAGCGGCTTCACAAATGTACTCACGAATGTCTTTGCCATCGGCAATACCTTTTGGGCTAGTCCAAGGTTTAAAGTTATAACCCAGAGTATACATATCAGAATCTGAGCGAATGCCAGGATAACGAAATAAATCCCAAGTACCACCAATGGCTTCTCGGCCTTCAAGAATAGCGTAGGTTTTGTTTGGGCTATCTTTCTGTAAATGAACGGCAGCACCGATACCAGATAATCCTGCTCCGATGATTAAAACGTCAAAAAATTCGTTTTTTTCAGAATGCTTTTTCTCAGAATTATTGGCCTTAGTGCCTTCATTGTTATCACTATGCATCAGAGTTACCATTTATATTTTTATTATCATAATGGTCGCTAGGGTGACTGATTAACCTTAATATTAAAAGGTTATTAACAGACAAAAAAATGTGAGATTAGCGTCATTCTCGGCTGTTATTTACATGACAGCTGTCATCAATTTTAAATATCTCCACCACTATTAATGACGCTTAAAAATCCTGGGCGGCTGATCTGTGAATACAATCTCGCCAATTTATCCAGAGGGTAGCGGAAGTCACTTTTAATCCAGCGTTGCAATACCATCCACGATGCGCCTGCTAGATAGTCAACCATAAAGCCTAAAGCTTCTGGGTCGCTCATCGGTATTGCATGATTACGAATATAAAGGCCCATCACGCGGGTTATGTAGTTACGAAAGCTTTTTATGACAAGGTGTTCTACATCAGCCGCAACAATCAACTTAGAGAAATCCATATGCTGCTGGCATTGATTGAATAAATGCCAAGCAATGATGTCACCTGGCTCGGCTGATTCAATGATATGGCTTTCAATTTCTTGATAGAAAGAATCGAATACATTATCGATATAATCAACCAAAACTGCATCTTTCGATTTGTAATGAAGATAAAAGGTTTGACGGGCTAAATTGGCAGTTTGGGTAATGTCTTGAATCTTAATTTTTTTATAAGGATGATCTTTTGTGAGTGTAACCAGTGCTTGAATGATGAGAGTTTTTGTTCTAATTACCCTTGGATCTTCAGTTTTTAGCGACATAAGTGCATTTCTGTAAATTAGTGGACAGCGGTAAGTTTTGTCATTTGAGGCTACTGCTCTCATGGGCTTAAATCAACCCAATTAAACAAACTTAATAAACTGATTGATCGGTGGCAGCTTATGTATTTTAGAAATAATAAAAACTTAACAGCAATGGATAGCCTAAATGTTGATGAAGACTATCAGACAATCGTGAAATACTTGGCCAATCATGATGCTCCGATTGATTTTTTAATTGCCGGTGAATTGGCGCAGATTCAGACATTTGCCATTCCTAGCATCAGTAAACTCTTGCAGCGTACGAAGCAATATCAAAATGATGGATTAAAGCGCCTCGATGATACTCGGGCCATATTAACCGAGTGCATGACCGATAGCGTTCAAAGTGAGCGTGGTCAGCATATGGTCAAACATTTGAATTGGATTCACAGTCATTATGAAATCAGTAATGATGATTATTTATATACATTGGCGTTATTTATTATTGAGCCGGTAAGATGGATGGAAACGTTTGGTTATCGCTCACTTACTGCTAGAGAAAAGCAGGCAGGTTATTTGGCATTTAAATCATTAGGGCAAGCAATGAATATCAAACACATTCCTGAGAGCCGTGACAAGTTTGTTGCTTGGTATGAGGAATATCGCCGTCAGCATATGATGTATCATATCGATAATAAAAAAGTAACTGACGGTTTGATTGAGGGCATGAAAGGGATGTTCCCTATCGTTATGAGACCTCTGGTTCGCCCGCTGATTTTGACCTTGATTAATGACCCTGAACTATTGATGGCCACGGGGCAAAAAGCACCAACAAAATTAACACAAACGGTTATTAAAGGTCTTATGAGGATAAGAAAATTTAGCCAAAAGTACATTAATATTTGGCAGAAAAAAAGTTTTGAAGATAGTTATTTGGGCCAGTATTATAAATCATACCCTGGTGGATACCAGTGGCGAGCATTAGGCCCGGAGAAGATTGTTAAGGGGGCTGCTCGTGGTTGTCCATTTCATGCATCGGAGTTATAGCACCATAGGCCCGATCCTATGCTTATCAATCCTCATGCTAAAATCAGGTATACTGTTCGTCATCTTCAATAGAAAAACCGTATCGAAATTCAGAGTATTTAATAATGACCCCTGCTATTAATTTGCTAAAAAAGAAGAAAATTAAACACCTTGTTCATGAATATCAGCACGATGCGAGTGCGGTTAGTAATGGTGAGTCTTATGGCCAAGAGGCGGCAGCTAAAATGGGGGTTGCGAGTCAGCAAGTATTTAAAACGTTGGTAGTAAACTTGGATAATAAGGAATTAGCGGTGGCCATTGTTCCTGTGTCGTCGATGCTCAGTTTAAAGAATATTGCAAAAGCGGCTAACGCAAAAAAAGCAGCCATGGCAGACAAACAAGATGTTGAACGATCAACGGGTTATGTCTTGGGCGGCGTGAGTCCCTTGGGGCAGAAAAAACGTTTACGTACGTTTATTGATAGTTCGGCACAAGGGTTTCCAGTTATTTTTGTCAGTGCTGGCAAGCGAGGTTTAGAGATTGAATTAAACCCGCTTGATCTTGTGCCGCTATTATCAGCTCATTTTACTGAGCTACAAGCTTAGCTTATTACTCATTAGATATTAATATTAGCTTTCAGATTTTAGTTGAGTTAATAAATCATGAATTTCAGCTTTTAAGTTTTTATCTTCAATCTCACCACTAGCAATCTTAGCTTTTTCTAAGCTCGCAATAGCGCCTTTTTTATCGTCTAGTTCTAACTTCATGGTTGCGAGTGAATAACCAATGGACGAACAGAAATCGATTGAATTAATAGCTTCTGCTTTAAGCAATGCTTTATTATAAATGGTGATCGCTAGTTCAAAATCTTCGGTGAAATCAGCCAGTGTTTCCCATTGAACCGGATGATCTTTAGCCGTGTTTTCGTGAGTCTCACACACTTCTTTGAGCTGAGCATAGCCTTTATCAAAGCCATCTTGATCTTCATATTCAGAAGCTCTTAAGATGTCTTTAGCCAAAGAATGCACTTGCTTGTATATTTTAGTATTCATGACCATAAGTTGAACTGCCTATTGCTGCTTGTCGTTTATCCAGATTATAGCGTGTATAGAGAGTGGGTTATACGGGCAAGGGCAGATAGCGAAGGCTAAATGTGTGATTAATAATCATAAAATAGTAATGAAAAGTTGCTTCTATTTTTATACACTGTCGCCCTGATGATGTTTCCACTGTATATATTACAGCACTAATGATGAGCAGGGTGATTATTAATACATACCCACACTGCTTCAAAACGGCTGAATGAGGTTTTTTATGACACGTTTAATAGAGATGACAGCCCAAGGCAGCATTGCCGTATTGACGATGAATGCCGCTGAAAATCGCCATAATCCAGAATTCTTATCGGCATTTAATCAACACCTTGATCAGATTGAAGCTGATCAGGCTATTAAATCGGTTATCTTAACGTCTTCAAGTGAAAAGAATTGGTCTTTAGGCATTGATTTGGCGTGGATGTCTCAGCCGACGAATACTGCAGAAATGATTTCTGTCTTCATGTCAGATTTAACCAAGCTATTAAAGCGTATCGTTACTTTCCCTATGCCCATTATCGCTGCTTTGAATGGGCATACTTATGGTAACGGTTCGGTCTTAGCCTGTGCTTGTGATTTCCGCTTTATGAAATCGGATAAGGGATTTTTCTGTTTTCCAGAAGTTGACGTATTAGTGCCATTTTTACCCTCAATGTTTCCACTAATTGATAAAGCCATTCCTCAGGCGTTCTTTAACCGTTTGGCAATGTCGGGCCAGCGTGTCGGTGCACAAGAGTTATTGGATAACCAAGTAGTTGAAGCCATTTTTGCTAATGAAGAAGAACTTCAAGCGGGTGTCGCAGAATTCGCGCAACAGTTTAATAAAAACCGCTGGATTTATGGGCAGAATAAAGTACAAATGAATAAGCAGATCTTATTAACAATGAAAGAAGAAGATCCAGCATTCATTGAAAATGTCAGTATTATGTTATGGAAAAACCTACAAAAAAAGTAGGTTTTTAATGCAATAAAATACGGAAGCTATCACTAAGATAGCTTCACGATAAAAAACGATGATAACGCTTGGTTAATGTCTTTAGACGCAGTCGGTCGCGAATTAAAGAAAATAGCGGCGATGAGTTAAGTTTTGGTTCAAGACCTTTTCCCATACGCTGCAGTTGGCGTTTAATCACGGCCATCGTTGCAACAGAGCTTAGTGTTTTATCTCTCCATTGCACGACAGGATTATGAGCGCTTAATTGCGGATTCTTTTTCCAATCGTTTGGCAGTGAAGGGTTCATCGCTAGCGCTGTTCCCATTCCTACCATATCAATACCATTGGCTAAAACATCTTCCGCAATTGCTAAGCGACGTACGCCGCCCGTGGTCATAATCGGCATGGTTGCGACGTGAGCAATGTCTTTCGCGAAGTCTAAAAAGTAAGCTTCACGTTGAAGTGTCCGTCCATCTTTTGAAGTATTTTCTGCCGCATTTCCTTGCATGGCTGGGCTTTCATAGCTGCCACCGGAAAGCTCTACCAGATCAACATCTAATTCATTTAATGCAAGCACTACCGTCTTCGCATCATCGGCATCAAAGCCACCACGCTGAAAATCGGCTGAATTTATTTTTACCGCAACGGCGAAGGTAGTGGATACTTTTGCGCGAATGGCTTGAATAATTGAAATCAATAAGCGCATGCGGTTTTCAATCGAGCCACCAAATTCATCTTTACGCTTATTCGTTAGCGGTGATAAAAACTGAGAAATTAAATACCCATGAGCGCCGTGAACCTGAATACCATCAAAGCCTGCTTGCTCAGCTTTTAATGCCGTATCGACAAAGCGTTGAATAAGCTGTTGGATATCTTTATGGGTCATCGCTTTAGGCTGACCAAACAAGTGGGAATGCTTGCCGAGATCAATAGCGACCGCAGAAGGGCATAATACATCGCCTCCCATCGCGGCATAGACTTGGCGGCCAGGGTGATTAATTTGCATCCAAACTTGGGTATCATTCTTTTTTGCTGCTTTAGCCCATGCTTGAAAAGGAGCGATGTCAGAATCTTTTGCTAATACGATACCACCAGGGCCTGTCATCGCGCGGGCATCAACCATCACGTTCCCTGTTATTAATAAACCGGTGCCGCCTTCTGCCCAACGTTGGTATAGGCGCAGCATATCAGGGCCAGGAATTTGTCCTTCATCTGACATATTCTCTTCCATCGCTGCCTTGGCTAATCGGTTGGGCAGTATTGCGCCACAGGGCAGAGTGAAGGGCGTAAAAATCGTAGATGATGCAGTAGGAGATGACATGTGTAGAAGCCTAGATTATCGTTATTAGTTCAACTATAGACTTATAGCTTAAATGACTATAGCCTTATAGTCGAAATATAATTTAATAAAAAGTTAGCATAGTTAGCAATGTATTAAGCAAGGAGATCGCTGGTCGTGAGTTTACCCGCAGAATCAAAGCGCGATCTGGCGAAAGCCCAGACTCGGCGTGCTTTATTAAAAAGTGCTTTGCACCTGTATAGCCAAGAAGGTGCACAAGGCATGAGCATGAATAAAGTCGCCAAAGGGGCCGGCATTGCTCAACCCAGTTTTTATAACCACTTTACTAGCCTCGATGCCTTGCAAAGTGAATTAAGTGAGCAGCTTAAAGATAATTATTTATCTTCCATGCGTATGGCATGGGTTAGCATGCTGAAAGATTATGATGCGTTAACTAAAGAAGATTTTAACCAACGCTGTGAACAATGTTTGAACATGATCTTTGATTCAGCCTTTCAGAACATAAACTTATTTCAACGCTTAATTGAAGATCGCCCACGTCTAACCAGCACTCTTAATAATAACACCCAAAGCTTAGGCAATTTAATTACACAAATACAAAGTGAATGGACAGAAATATTCATTCAAGGGCTTATGCTATCGGGGCGAACATTCGAGCATAGCGATGTGAATTTAGGTGTTGATATGGCGACAGCGCAAGTGCATGAGCTTATTTTAGGTTGTCACCAAAAACGTTACTCGCGCGAACAAGCGATTGCCATTTTATGCACTACTTTTGATGGTCTTTTTATGAACTTGTTCGTCAGGAAAGTGCTCGATAATACGCAGTGATTTGTTAAAAAAATATATAGAAATTAAAAATAAAAATATAAAGAATAATAGAGAGAATGATCATGGCTGATGAAAAATTGCATTTCGGAACCTGTACATTGTGTGAAGCAATGTGTGGCATTGAAGTAAAGCACGATGGTGAAAAAGTACTATCGATTAAAGGCGATAAAAACGATCCTTTCTCGAAAGGGTATATCTGCCCGAAAGCGACAGCGTTGCAAGACTTATACGAAGATCCCGATCGTCTTCGTCAGCCGGTTGAAAGAACAGGTGATGGCTGGAAAGAAATAAGCTGGACAGAAGCCCTCGATAAAGTCGCCGCGGGCATTCAAACTCTGCAAAAGACCCACGGACAAAACTCCCTTGGCATCTACTTAGGTAATCCAAATGTGCATAACATGGGCAGCATGTTAACCACCAAGCACCTATTAACCAGTTTAAAATCTCGTAGCCGTTTTTCTGCGACCTCCATTGATCAGCTGCCACATCATGTTGTTTGTATTCATCTATTTGGTCACATGCTGCGTATTCCCGTGCCAGATGTGAACCGCACTCAGCACATGCTAATTATTGGTGGTAATCCGTTAGCATCTAACGGCAGCATTATGACCGCGCCGAACATGCGTCAGAAAATAAAAGACATTAAAGCGCGTGACGGTAAGGTTGTGGTAATTGATCCACGCCGCACAGAAACCGCCGAGCTGTCGAGTGAACATCACTTCATTCGCCCAGCGACCGACGTATTATTATTACTCGCGATGCTGAATGAAATTTACTTACAAGGCTTTGCTAAAACAGAAGCATCAAACACTTCTAATCGAGCCGCCGCACTCGCTCCTGAAATAGAACGTATCGCAACGTTTGCACAAGACTACAGCGCAGAGTCTGTTGCGGGTATTACCGGAATCTCAGCCGCTGAAATAAAACGCTTAGTAAAAGAATACTGTGAAGCAGAAAGTGCAGTGATGTACGGCCGTATGGGCGTATCGGTGCAAGCGTTTGGTTTATTAAGCCAATACTTGATTATGGTAATGAATATTGTCACGGGCCGTTTGGATGAAGTAGGTGGCTTAATGTTCCCAGATCCAGCGGTTGATTTAGTAAATAATACTGGCCCAGGCTATTTAGCCAAACGTCTTAGCCGTGTTAAAAAATTGCCTGATTTTAATGGTGATTATCCCGTGGCCGCCATGGCGGATGAAATGCTAGTGCCGAATGAAGGGGAAGGTGAAGGCCAAATTAAAGGTTTCATCAATGTGGCAGGCAATCCCGTATTAAGTACGCCGAATGGCGAGAAATTAGATACAGCCTTATCGCAATTAGAATTCATGGTATCGGTGGATTATTATATTAACGAAACCAGCCGCCATGCTCATATTATTTTACCGCCGGTCTCGCCTTTAGAGCGTGAGCATTACGATTTAACCTTCAACGGTTTTGCGGTACACAATGTTGCCAAATATTCTCCTGCGTTATTTGCTAAAAAACCGAATGAAAAACACGACTGGGAAATTACCTTAGAACTGGCTAAGCGTTTAAATAAAAATGCTCCACTAGCGACAAAAGTCGAACGCTGGTTAACGAAAGTATTAGGGCCAAAATTTTTATTGGGCCAAGGACTAAAGCGCGGACCTTATCCACAGGTTAGCCTGAAAGAAATGAAGAAAAATCCTCATGGTATCGATCTTGGGCCTTTGCAGAGTATGTTACCAAGAGGGCTAAAGCATAAAGATAAAAAGATTCATCTGAATGTCGATTTTTATCAAGCGGATTTAGATCGCGTAAAAGACATGATGGAGCAATATAACGACAGTCAGATTCTATTAATTGGCCGTCGTCACGTTCGCAGTAATAACTCTTGGTTGCATAATAGCCAGCGTTTAGTGAAAGGGAAGTCTCGTTGCACGCTTATGCTGCATCCAGAAACTGCAAAACAACAAGGTGTTGAGCAAGGCCAATTAGTGAAGGTAACTTCGCGGGTGGGCAGTGTGAATATCGAAGCCGAAATCACCGATGAACTCATGCCTGGCGTGGTGAGTATTCCCCATGGTTGGGGTCATGGTCGCAAGGGCGTTAAACAGAAAATTGCTCAGGCCAATGCCGGTGTCAGTGTGAACGATCTAACCGACGATACTCTGATTGATACCTTATGCGGTAATGCCGCGGTCAATGGCGTACCGGTGACGTTAGAGGCTGTTTCTTTAGACGTTGCTCGCTAAGAGCGAGCCCATAGTTAATCACAGCAAATCTGTATACAAGGCGCTACTTTTCTTAACTGAAAGGCAGCGTCTTTTTTTATACTTGCGCTCTGCTTAAGATCAGCTTGCTGTTATACTGTTGGTATAATTATGTACTAATTTCTGTACAACTCCCTTTTTAGCCCCTTATTACCCCTACATCGAGACTCTTTCTATGTCATTTTCCAAGCTTGGCTTAAGCGACCCTATTATTAAAGCGGTCAAAGACTTGGGTTATACCAAGCCGACGCCTATTCAGAGAGAGGCAATTCCTGCTGTTTTGTCGGGTAAAAACATTCTCGGTACGTCTCAGACAGGTACGGGTAAAACGGCCAGCTTCGTATTGCCACTATTAGAAAAGCTGAGCAAGGTTACTAAAAAGGGTAAAGCGCATGATGTTCGTGGCAAGCGTATCCGTGCACTAATCCTTACGCCGACTCGTGAGCTTGCCGTTCAGATTGAAGAAAGTGTTGCTCAATACAGCAAGTACCTTGATCTTAGTTCTATGGCGCTTTATGGCGGTGTGGATATGGAAGATCAAAAAGAGCGCTTGGTCGAAGGTATTGATATTTTAGTCGCGACCCCTGGCCGTCTATTAGATTTACTGCATCAACGTGCGTTGTATTTTGATGAAGTAGAAATGCTGGTATTAGATGAAGCCGACCGCATGTTGGATATGGGCTTTATCGACGACATTACTAAAATTATTGAACGCCTACCGTTCGATCGTCAAAATCTATTATTCTCAGCAACGATTAACGAAGATGTACGCAAGTTAGCCGATAGTTTTTCGGGTGACGGCTTCTCAGGTGTTGGCTTTGAAAACAAAGAATTTTATGACGATTTAGAAGACATCGTTATTTCTCCTTCATCAACCACTGCCGATACCATTAGTCAGTGGTTAGTCGCGATCGATAAAGATACCAAGTCAGCTTTGCTTAGCCATTTGATTGTTGAAGAAAAGTGGGATCAAGCGCTGATCTTCATCGAGAAAAAACACGGCGCAGCGAAACTGGTTAGTCAGCTAGAAAAACGTGGCATCAAAGCCGATTGTATTCATGGCGATAGAAGCCAAGCGATGCGTGAAAAAACTTTAGCCGCGTTCAAATCAGGTGAATTAAAATACCTAGTTGCTACCGGTATTGCCGCACGTGGTATTGATATTGGTTCATTAACGCGCGTAGTGAACTATGACCTACCGTTTAAGCCAGAAGAATACATTCACCGTGTTGGTCGTACAGGCCGAGCGGGCGCGGCAGGTGAAGCGATTTCGTTTGTTGCCGCAGGTGATTTTAAAAACCTATGCGCCATTGAAAGCCGTTTAGGGCACCTAATTAGTCGTAAAGAAATTGAAGGCTTTGTTGTTCGCAAAGAAGTGCCGGTATCGATTCTTAACTATGTTCCAAAGCATCTAAGAGCTGGGCATGCAGGATCTGATACTAACTCGCCTTATTATGGAAAAGGCGCAGGCAAAAGCAGCACTAAGAAAAAAATGGAAGGCGCAGGCAAAGCCGAAAAAGGCAGAAAAGCAGACGCTAAAAAAGCAGAGCATGCTAAAAGTAAAAAGACGAATACTTGGGATCGTAAATAGATTTCCTATTTTCTGATAAAGAAAACCAGTAGAAAGACGATGAAAAAAACAGATAAAACGCTAGAGAATACGATCGTAAAAGTATTAACCCATGTGTGTGAAGAATCACTGAAAGACGTTGATGGCTTTCAGTGGCTAACCCACTTGGTTAATTACAAAGACTTTCCACGATCTCTAACGGTTATCTGTATTTTTGAGACTCAAGATCAGCTAGCAGACTTATTGAACTCGCCGCAGCATGAATATTTGATGAATAGCATTATTGATCAATTAAGTGCGGCGGGCATTCAACTACCTAAAAAGAAAAAACACATCAAGTTTGATAGCGAAGAAGCTTGTCATCTCGAACACGCAGGTCATTGGAATCGTCGCTTAAAATAATCTTCCTCCTCCTCTAATTAAAATACCTTCTGTATAACATTCGCACTTATTAATAATACTTGCATAACTTATTAGTACACATGTAAACTATATTTAGTTTGTATATGTACTATTTATTAGGAAGACTTTAGCTGTGGATAAACGCCTCTTTTTTTTACTCAACATGGCGCAAAGAAAACTGTTCAACCATGTGGATAAAGCCTGTGAGCAGACCTTTGATACCTCTGTTACTCAGCTAGCGGCCTTGCTGTACATCGTTAAGCATGCAGGTTGTTTGCAAAAAGACGTAGCAAAAGCACTGTCGTTGAACAAATCGGCGGTGACGGGGCTGATTGTTCGTATGGAAAAAAATGCGCTATTAGAGCGCTGCATTAGCGAAGAAGATGCCAGAGCGATCAAGCTATACCCAACCCCTGAAGGCCTGCAAAAAACACTCGATTTAATGCCTTTTATTGATCAGATTAATGGTGTATTCAGCGATGAATTCAATGAAGAAGAAATGGAAACCATCCTCAAGTTTTTAAATTTTATTATTAAACGATTTTAATCGACTCATGTATTTTTTACCGCCTTTATTGATTTTGAGACAAACAGAAGGCGATGAGTAATGAGTCAAAACCAGCAGTAAAAGACAGAGAATAAATATGAAAACAGAAGTGTTAACAACTGCCGCGGGTCATACAATTACCGCTAAGATTTTCCCAGCCATAGGCTCTTCAGAGCAAAAGGCGAGTAAAGGCGTTTGCATTATCGCTACCGCAACAGGGGTTGCTCAGCGCCTATACGCCGATTTTGCTAACTGGTTAACCGAGCATAACTATACCGCTGTGACATTTGACTATGATGGCATTGGCTTATCCATTGACCGCCATGTTAAATACAGCAAAAGCGATAAGTTAAGCTGGGCAACATATGACTGCGCTACTGTACTGGACTATGTGAAAACAGAATTTCCTGAGCAAAAAATTACCTGGATTGGCCACAGTGTGGGTGCTCATATGCTTGGCTTCATGGAAAATACCGATGATATAGACAAAGCCATTACCGTTGGTGCAGGAACGGGAACGTGGTGGTATAACGCACCGCCGACTAAGCGCGTTGCTTGGTTCTTATGGTATTTATTAGTGCCTGCGACTGCGCCGTTATTAGGTTATTTTCCTGGGGATAAAGTAGGGATTATGTGCAATCTACCGAAAGGCGTGATTATGCAATGGCGTCGTTGGTGTTTGAAAAAAGACTATGCCGTTGGTTATGAAGGTGATTGGCTAAGGCAGCGTTTTGCGAATGTTAAAATGCCGATGACCTCAATCGCTTTCACCGACGATGACATGATGTCGATGAAAAACATAGAAATGTTGCATGCGTTTTTTACCGGTGCCAATAAAACAATGGTAACGATCAAACCTTCAGATATCGATCAAAAGCGCATCGGTCATATCGGCTGGCATAAAGGACGCTACCGTAAGCTTTGGGAGAACTACTTTTTGCCTGCATTGGAATCGTAGTCTTAAGTTAGGCAATATGTCAGCAGAGTCGTATTAAGAAGGAATGCGGAAGGTAATCAGTTAGGTAATTTGACTCTAATTCATTACAGGGCTAATATGATGCATATTGCGACAAATTGTCGCTTTATGTGTCGGTGTACCAATAACCATTCAAGGTATAAAGCCTTTAAAATACAAAGAAAATAAAACGACATAAAGGGTGAATTTATGGCTACTAGCGTCAGGTTAGACGATGGGCTAGTGCAAGATGCGCAGGTCTATGCGACAGCAGAAATGAGGTCCGTACCAAAACAAATTGAGCATTGGGCCCAGATAGGACGTATTGCAGAAGATAACCCAGATTTGTCATACGAGTTTATCAAGGATGCACTAATCGCAGCTGCGGAAATTGAAGCAGGTAAAGGCGAGACTTATGTCAGACGTAAAAAATCAAGAACCTGAAATAATAATGTCGCGGGTTTTTAGTAAAGTTCTGAAAAAACTATCTGATCAGTGTAAAGATATTATCGATGATGAAATTGATAATATTATTGAAGAGCCTGAAATTGGAGTTCAGAAAAAAGGTGACTTAAGCCATATGAGAGTTCATAAGTTTAAAATGAATAATCAGGAAACCTTGCTGGGATATACTTGGGTTGACGAGAGGTTAACACTTTATCTTCTAAATTTAGGATCTCATGAGAATTTCTATAAAAAATCTAAGTCGAGAAGAGAACAAGATTTAAAGTTAATTAGTTAATTAATTAGTTAGTTATAAATTAAGAGATTTATATTATTTTTTAAATGGATTTTATTTGTCTTTGTTCTCCCAGAAGAAGCTGCTAAGTTACATATCTACCCAGATCCGGTAATCAACTGGAATACGAAAAAATAAAATTATTCATAAGTCAGTATGTAATGATTACATCAAGGTGTCCCTTCAATATCGTGCTTGCCGAAGAAAAGCTAAGATGGTTTTCAAAGATCGCTGTCAAAAATATGAAATGAAGTTTGACAGGTTTCAAAAAGAAAAGCGAAAAACCTTAAGGCCTGAAAAGATATGTATTGTTACTCTGCAAGAAACTTTCGTATTTGATGCTTGAAGGAAATTCATTCTAGTATTCTTATTCATTGTCGTACTGTATTTAGAAAGGCTACTGATCGCTCGGGTATAGAATTCCCAAAAGGGCAAAAGACCTCTGATTTTAATTAAAGAGTTAAGACATACTTTCGCGAGTCACTTCATGATGAACGGGGGAGATATGCTGACTCTTCAAAAGGTACTGGGTCATAGTGATTTAAAGATGACGCTTAGATACAGCCATTTATCACCAGACTACCTAACTAAGGTGTTAGAACTAAACCCTCTCGTTAACTGCAAGATATCAGAAAGGGTTAAAGTAGTGGGGTTGTTTGATGGGTTAAGTTTTTAGAGTATATTTGTCTTTTATTGCTTTGCTGAGAGTATCTATCTCTGGAAAAAGTTTGCTCTGAGTAATACCTAGAGTTGTAAGTTGCTCTAATATATTTTTTTTCTTTGAACCAAGAATTTTTATTCTGTTATGAATGTTTTTATCATTGTTAAAGAAGGGTGTTGTTTTATTCGTATTTATCCCAAATAGAATGAACAGACCTTGTTGTGATTTTATTCTGTCATTATCTAATTTTGGTTTAACGAAAATGTTGCTTTGGATTGTGGATATTTTAATACTATCTTCAAAATGACTTTTTTCATTTCTTACTTGATGTAATAATTTTTTAGCAAAAGCATAATTCTTAGTGATAAATAGCTCTGGATTAATAGTTGGTGCTGTTGTGAATTTGTCATTCACAAGAATAACGCGTTCTGTCGAAGGTAGTAATATAGAAAAATCTTCCGGCATCCACGTTAAGTTTGAAAGAATGCTAACTGAATCACTATCAAAGTATTTTATTTCCCCTTTATCTTCTTTGAATATTAGTACTTCACCATCTTCTGGGTTTTCTTTGTAGTCACTGCATGCAAAATAAAGTGCAACTAATGGGTTTTCGGTAATATCCAGCAATCTTGTAGGTAGTCCGTAGTGCTGCATTTTTACCAGTTTTTCAAATGATGTTTGAATACCTTTGAATTCATCTGGGCAAGAAATTTCTAGATCTCTAGTAATTTTATCTTCGTGTTTTGAATTAATGTCATCTCGATATATGGAAGGGAGAGGGGTTAAGCCAGTTTTTTTATGCCCTCTATAGTAGAAGTTCTCAGGGTAATTAAAATTTGCTGTCAGAGAGTATTCTTTGAATAGATTTAAGAAGGATGTTAGATCTGTTATTTGTAAGGTTTGATCGATCATGTATAAAATCCTTTTTATCAATAATATTTAGGGCATAAAAAAACCCGCAAAGTTAGTTCTCACTAACCGTGCAGGCTCTTTAGAATTTGGTAGCTATGGGCAGACTTGAACTGCCGACCCCAGCATTATGAATGCTGTGCTCTAACCAACTGAGCTACATAGCTATACTTATGTGGCTTTCGCCTCTTAAGTGGCGCGTATTATGTCACCATTTTATTTTTCGTCAAGAGTTTTTCTAAAAAAACTTCCATTATTTATCGATTATTTTTGTTCTTTTTCAAAGGCTTAGCCAAGGTGCTTACTAAGGCGCTAATCAAAGGACTTATCAAAGATTAGACATTCCTGTCATTAGGCTTGAGGGTCTTTGTGTTATTTCTTTATTCAGGGAGGAGCAGGCATAAAAAAAGCGCTCTGTGGGCCTATTGCTAGGCTCACGGAGCGCTTTTTCTTAGAAAGGGTATGTTATTAAGGTTCTATCGAAATAGAGGGCTTAAATAATACCTTTCTCTTGCAAGGTAGCAATCATGCTATCTAGGCTGTCTTCGTCAGCGGCTAAGCTGATGTTCGCATCATCTGCACCACCGGCGACAAGTGCGATCAAACCGGCATTTTTCAATACTTCAGCGTGTTCGTTGCTTGCGATAGCGGCCACTTTGCCCATTTCGAATAAACGACGGTCAAGTGCTTGTGCCGTTACGTCTGGGTTGCTGCCATTGATTGCGATAATCGCTGGTTGCTGTCCAAAACGCTTGGCTTTATCTTCAGCGGTTACAATCGTTGTATCGCCGTCGCTATCTTGTGCTTCGCCAACAACCATTCCTGCACCAACGGTAACGTTGGTTAGGCGGTCAACGATGATGAAGGCACCCGTTGCACGGTTGTGCTGGTATGAGTCAAACGACATCGGCTTAGTCAGTGTTACTTCACACAGTGCGATTTCGTTTAGGTTAACCTGTTCTGCATCGTGCTGTGCCATCGTATTAACGTCAACACGGTGGTGAATTTTGCTCACTGCGCCTTGAGTCAAAGCCGATGAGAATTTCACGTCGTATTGCTTACCAGGGACTAAAGCATCATCGGCCATCCATACGATGTCAGCGTTTACTTTGCTAGCAACAGTCGGAAGGTCGTCGATGTGAACCAGCATATCGCCACGAGAAACGTCAATTTCGTCTTTCAGGGTGATGGTAACGGCTTGGCCGTTAAAGGCTTCGTCTAGGTCGCCATCAAAGGTAACGATTCGATCAACCGTGCTGGTTTTACGTGATGGCAATGCCATAACGGTATCGCCTGGGCGAACTTTACCCGACGCCACGGTACCGCAGAATCCACGGAAGTCGAGGTTAGGGCGGTTAACGTATTGAACAGGGAAGCGGAAGTTCTCAAGATTTTTATCTTCAGAAACTTCAACAGTATTCAAAATTTCCATCAAGGTCTTGCCGGTATACCAAGGTGAGCGCTCAGAGCGGTTCACGATGTTATCGCCGTCTAATGCAGACAGAGGAACACATTGAATATCAGGAATGTTTAGGTTCTTAGAGAACTCTAAATAATCTTCTTTGATTTCGTTGTAGCGCTCTTCACTAAAGTCCATCAAGTCCATCTTGTTGATCGCAACAACAACGTGCTTGATACCCTGCAATGAAGCAATGTAAGAATGACGCTTAGTCTGCGTCTGTACGCCATAGCGCGCATCGATCAAGATAATCGCTAGGTCACAGGTAGAAGCACCGGTGGCCATGTTGCGGGTATATTGTTCGTGTCCTGGGGTATCAGCGATGATGAACTTACGCTTCTCGGTAGAGAAATAACGGTAAGCAACATCAATGGTGATGCCCTGTTCACGTTCAGCGGCTAGACCATCAACCAATAACGCAAGGTCGATCTTGTCGCCTTGAGTACCGGATTTAGCCGAATCGCTTTCGATAGACGCTAGCTGATCTTCAAAGATCATTTTTGAATCATAAAGAAGACGGCCGATCAAAGTCGATTTACCGTCATCTACGTTGCCGCAAGTAAGAAAGCGCAACATTTGCTTATTTTCGTGCTGCTTTAGATAGCCAAGGATATCTTCAGCAATCAAATTTGATTGGTGTGACATTAGAAGTAACCCTCTTGCTTTTTCTTTTCCATAGAGGCGGAAGAGTCGTGGTCAATTGCACGGCCCTGACGCTCAGACGTAGTGGTTAGCAGCATTTCCTGAATAATTTCAGGTAATGTATTTGCAGTGGATTCCACAGCGCCGGTTAATGGATAACAGCCAAGAGTACGGAAGCGAACCATCTTCATTTCTGGAGTTTCGCCTTCTTCTAACGGCATACGCTCATCATCTACCATGATTAGCATGCCATCACGATCAACAACTGGGCGTTCTTTCGCTAGGTACAAGCTTGGAATGTCGATGCCTTCCAAGAATATGTACTGCCAGATGTCGAGCTCGGTCCAGTTAGACAATGGGAAAACACGGATGCTTTCGCCTTTGTTTACTTTACCGTTATAAATATTCCACAACTCAGGACGCTGATTTTTAGGGTCCCAACGGTGGTTTTCGTCACGGAAAGAATATACACGTTCTTTCGCACGAGATTTTTCTTCATCACGACGAGCGCCACCAAATGCAGCATCAAAGCCGTACTTGTCTAGGGCTTGCTTAAGAGCAGCGGTTTTCATGATGTCGGTATGCTTCGAAGAACCGTGTGTAAAAGGTCCTACGTTATCAGCGATGCCATCTGGGTTGGTATGAACCAATAAGTCCATGCCCACTTTCTTAGCCATTTGATCACGGAATTCGATCATTTCCTTGAATTTCCACAAGGTATCGACGTGCATCAATGGAAAAGGAGGCTTGCCAGGGAAAAACGCTTTTTGCGCTAAATGCAGCATTACCGCGGAATCTTTACCCACAGAGTAAAGCATTACCGGATTATCAAATTCGGCGGCTACTTCGCGGATGATATGGAGGCTCTCGGCTTCCAATTGTTTTAGGTGAGTCAGGTTATACTCAGTCATAATCGCTTTCGGAGTTGTTGAACGAAAAAGTGATAATAGGGCGCATCTTAAGTCGGCTTTAAAGCATAAATTAAGAGACTTTCCCCAGATAGCGTTACTATACCAAGAGCTGAGGCATATAAGAAGATGATTCTAATAACGTTTAGGTATAAGGCTATGTAGAAAGTTTGATCAATTGCCTCTACCATTTGCCCTCTATGGGAAGCTCAACAGTATGGTCATAAAGAAGGTTAAATAAATGTCAGTTAAGTCTTGGTTTGAAAAAGCACTCAGCATCCCTGGGCCTGCCGGCGAGTTAGATATTCGTTTAGGTCAGCAGATAGCGTCGGATACGGATTCATCTAGCGCATCGTATGGATTCATTATGTGTCATCCGCACCCTTTGTATTCCGGAACCATGGATAACAAGGTCGTGACGACCTTAGTTCGTGGGGCATCTAAGATTGAATTTGATTCCTTGGCAGGTATGAAGGTCAGTGGGTTAGAGACGATTCGTTTTAACTTCCGCGGTGTCGGTCATAGTCAAGGTGAACATGATCACGGCAAGGGAGAGCAAGATGATCTTGCCACCGTCGTTGATTATGCGTTGAATGAATTAGGTTGGCAGAAAGTTTTCTTAGCGGGCTTCTCTTTTGGGGCTGGGGTGGCGTGCTTATATTCTTGCCAGCATGCAGAAAAGGTTGCTGGAATGTTCCTGATTGCCCCAGCGGTTCATCATTTCGAAGCGCCATCAACGTTACCCTTTGAATTCGAAAGCCATGTTTATATGGGGGATGCCGATGAAGTGGTGCCTTTTGATGAGGTTGAGCACTGGGTCGATTTGTTAACTCCGCAGCCACACTTTCATATTTTTGAAGACGCGAGTCACTTCTTTCATGGCCGCTTGGTCGATTTAAGAGAGACATTTTTAGACGATTTAAAAAAGTTATAGCTAGGGGATATTTAATAATTTCTGGTGTTTTAGTGCGACTGAGCTATCGGTTTATACCGTGCTGGCCATAGGAATAAGCTTTTGGTTATTATCGATTGCGCTGAAAATATAACAATTAATATAAAACTATTGTAGAAAGAAGGACTGGCAATGCAAAAGCTATCGCTAATTTTTAAAATCGCCTCGCGCTTTACCTTAATCGGTTGGATTCTATTAGCGGTATTTCCGGGTTGGCAATTCACCTTGCCTATCACGATGGGAATTGTCGTTTTATTATTATGCGCACTCTATACCTATTTAATATTTTTAGGTAAACACCTTGATGAACCAGGGCAAAAATTAAGAGGTAATTTCTGGTCGTTAAAAGGGGTAATGAATCTGTTCAAATCCCCACGAGCTGTATTGGCTGGTTGGGTGCATTATTTAGCGTTTGATCTCGCGGTAGGTGCTTTCATTGTCGCTGATGCAGCGCGTTATGATATTCACCAGCTATTGTTACTCCCTTGTCTGATCCTGACTTTGATGTTTGGACCCGCTGGACTGTTAGCTTACTTTGTATTGCGCGGTATTATGACGGGAGAATTAGAATTAATGAGCGTCTTTGGCTAATAATTCTTAAAAACTTTCGTCTTTTTTCAAACGACTCCGTCTTATAGCTGTAACACGCTAATAACTGATAGAAAGTGAGAAAAATATGACGAAGCAAGAATTATCAAAATGTTGTGATACTCGTACTGATCCCTGTTGTGAGCAAAGCTGCTGTGGAGATTGCTGCTCGAATTGCTCTACTGACTGCTGTACTGACTGCTGTAGCAAAAAGGCATGTGAGCCTAATCATAATGATTGCTGTGACAAGGAATCAATTTCTAAAACCTGTTGTTAATGTCAACACGGTTGAAAGCTAAAGGATAATGCGCCTAGTATGATGACTTGTACTAGGTGATTTTCACTTTCCAGAGTAAAGACTCGAACTGCTATGAATCTAGAGAAAATTTGGGCCGAATACCGAACCAGCTTAAAAGCATTTTTATATTCTAAAGTTTCTAATGTCGCAGATGTTGATGATCTGTTGCAGGAGATCCTGCTGAAAACCTATCAAAGCTTAGCCAAGCTACGGGCGGATGAAAGTATCAAGTCCTGGTTATTTCAAATTGCCAATCATACGATTATTGATTTTTATCGTCGTAATGGTCGTATCAATGATTTTAAACAAAGCCTGCAAATGGAAGGGGAAGCGAGTAGCGAAGTAGAGGGGGAGAATCCGAGTGGGAATGATGTAAAGAACGAACTCTCTCACTGTATCGCGCCTTTTATACAAGCGCTAGATCGACAAAGCTCAGACTTACTCACGGCTATCGATCTCAATAATGAATCGCAAAAAGCTTATGCCCAAAGCCAGGGGATTAGTTATCCGACGCTGAAGTCTCGAGTACAGAAAGCCCGTAGAGAATTACGGGCTATGTTTGAGGGCTGTTGTAAGATGCGTTTGGATGCACAGGGCAATCTAATGGATTATGAGCAGAATCATAGTGATAAAGGTCACTGTGGTAAGTGCTAAAGCCCACCGTTTGCGACAACAGCGCCTTGATAAATCTGTTGAAGAATCTTTCGAATATCCTTAGCGGTGCGCATGGTGATAAAAGGAGACGTCTCCCCAGGATTCTTTAGCATATTACTTTTGATAAATTTCCATTTCATTTTCAAACGCTTCACATTGGCATCTTGACGAGTAATATTTTCGAGACGGGACGAAAATGTGTTCACGTTTTCTTCAATGCTGATATCACTGACGACGAAACCCGCGGAACTCGCTGATAAAGCGATGTATTGAGCTAATGCCCTTTCAAAACTTATGCGAGTGATTAAAAATTCTGCTAGAGCAGGAGGTAGTACATCCGTATTTTTCTGCTGAGACGTTGACTGCTTAACCTCTTCAAGCTGTTGGTATAACGGATTTTGATAGGTCGCAAAACCTATGATTAGGCGGTGGTCATCGGGACTGAATACCAGCGCCTTCTTATCCTCTATGAAGCTTAAAGATTGTTGGAATTTATCAACAATGTCAGGGTAAGTCGACTGTGCATCCGTTAATAGTGGGCGGGTCGTTTCGACGATATTTTCAAGCTTTTGGCTATACTGTGGAAGGCCGGTAAATAAAACATAGGCAGAAAAAGCACTGGATACCTGATAGGCGGCTATTTCTAAATTGAGCAGCTGTTCTATGGAGTGTTCTTGAGCTTTGCTATTGGCGCTGAATATGGCAATACATAGGCTGAAAAGGGCAAGCCAGGGCATAAGTTTAAGTTCCTAGTGCGAAAGTGTTAAAGGGTAGCTGCTGACCATAATAGCATCAACGATAGAGCCTGCAATAAATGTAATAAGGCGTTAATTGCCTAATGCTAAGGCTTGCCTCTAGGAAAAAAGTGCTATGAATAACTCGGGCAAGGTGATTATTTGGCTACGGTTTATGGGCTATTAGCACTGGCAGAAGGTTTCTACACTGTAAAAATAACGCTAAATAAGGTAGATTGCGCCCCAATAGAACAGGTCACCGGCGAGTTTGCCGGTATGTAATGAGGATATCCCAGTGTCTACGCCCATAGAGCTCTACCAAGAAGATTTAAAACGTGACGATTTTTCTTATGATACTGACCAAGAAAAAGCCGTAAAGCATCTGCAGCGCGTTTATGATGAATTGGTTGCGGACTATGAAAAGTCCAAGAAGAAAGGCTCGTTTAGCAAAATGTTTGCTAAAAAGCAGAAAGCCCCGATTCAAGGCTTGTACTTCTGGGGTGGAGTAGGTCGTGGTAAGACTTATCTTGTTGATACCTTTTATGACGCTTTGCCGTTTGAGCGTAAGATGCGTACGCACTTCCACCGCTTCATGCAGCGTGTCCATAATGACCTGACAAAGTTAGAGGGGACTAAAAACCCACTAACTGCAATTGCCGAACAAATATCTAAAGAAGCCGTTGTCATCTGTTTTGATGAGTTCTTTGTATCCGATATCGGTGATGCGATGATCTTAGGTGGCTTAATGGAAGAGTTATTTGCTCGTGGGGTAACGTTAGTTTCCACGTCAAACATCGTCCCTGATGGCTTATACAAAGATGGCTTGCAGCGTGATCGCTTCCTGCCAGCTATTAAATTGCTGAATAAATACACCGATGTGGTGAACGTTGATAGCGGCGTGGATTATCGTTTACGTACATTGGAGCAAGCAGAGCTATATCACTTCCCATTAGATGATACCGCCGAATCAAGCTTGCAGAAAAGTTTTGATAGTCTTATCCCTGATGCGAAGCATGTCGAATTGAACATCAATATCGATATCTTAGGGCGCAACATTCCTGCTAAAGCCATTTGTGATGATGTGGCTTGGTTTGAGTTTGAAGGTTTGTGTGATGGCCCACGTTCACAAAATGATTATATTGAAATGGGTAAGCTCTATCACGCTATCTTAATTTCTAATGTCCCTGTGATGGGGATGAAAAATGATGACCTAGGTCGTCGTTTTATTAACTTGATCGATGAGTTTTATGATCGTGGTGTGAAAGTGATCATGTCGGCGGATGCACCGATCCATGAAATATACAGTGGTGGTAGTTTAGAGTTTCCTTTCCAGCGTACGACCTCACGTATGTTAGAAATGCAATCACACGATTATCTTGCTCGTGAGCATAAAGCGGATTAACTCTGCGAAATCTGACATATCGGCAGCTGAATAGATTTAATCGTGATGTTATTTCTATTCATCTGTCGTCCTTTTACTCAATGATGACCCCTTTCTTTACCTGCTAAATCACACTTTATTAGTAAAATATGTGCCATTGCATATACCCATTTTATTAATAAGCTAAGCCCCTCATAACTCCTTATAGACGCGCTATAGAACCTCCTAGATCAATTTGTTTGAATAGATTTGTACGACTAGACTGAACAATAAGATTAATAAGAATTAGGTATCTCTGTGAAACATAAGAGAGTCATGAATGATTGTTAGAATTGGTTTCTCCAAGCCTATTGCGCTAGTTATCCATTTTGCCGCACTTGTCCCAATAGTTCTGTACGCACTGCACCATATTTTTCGAGAAGTGGCTGTCATTGGTATTCTGCTAATGCTTTCTGGGATTATATTGACCTGCTCTATATATACAGTTTATAGAGATAGAGAGAATGACTTTGTACTTCAGCTGTTCATTTTATCCATATCTCTAGCTTTGATCGTCACTTGCTATTATCTTGGGATACGTGGTGCTTTGTTTGTATTTCCACTTTTATCTGCTTACTTTTATTCTTTCAGTTATAAGTATGCCCTCTGGATGAGTTGCTGTGCTGGCACCATTTGCATGCTGGCATTGTTCAATTCCTTAGATCAAATAACCATTGCTCGTTTATCACTTGGTCTGGGGTTAAGCATTTTCTTTAACGCTAGTTTTGCGTCGCTGGTTAATCAGCAAAAATCCAGTTTAGAAAAAGAAGCCATGGAAGATTACCTAACTGGTTTGTTAAATAGACGCAGCTTTAACCTGCGTTTAGATCGTGAGATACCGGGGGCGATAAAGCATAATAAAATATTAGCACTGCTCTATATCGATTTAGACAATTTTAAACAGATAAATGATAATTATGGTCATGATATCGGTGATATTTTATTGCAAGAAGCGAGTAAACGCATGCAATTATCTATTCGCCCTGAGGACATGTTATTTTCTATCTCTAAAGCGCCCAGTGTGGCTCGGCTAGCCGGAGATGAATTTGGCCTAGTCTTGTCAAATACGAATACGGTTCACGATATTGAACTGGTCGTTAATCGTCTGTTAAATAAGCTTGAAGAACCTTATAGCATTAATACATTTAAGCTAAACGTTAATGCGAGTATCGGTATTGCTATTGCAGGGAAGGATGGTTCAACTGCAGATGTATTAATGAAAAATGCCGATGCGGCTATGTATAAAGCTAAAGTTGATGGTAAAAAGCGTTATCAATTTTTCAATGAGGTAATCGCTGAAAAAATTGCTGAATACTCGACCATTGAAACAGCACTTCAAAATGCGATAGCCGAGAAATTATTTTATCTTAATTATATGCCCATCTATCATAGTAACTCCCTTGAAATTGCCGGAGTTGAAGTACTGATCCGCTGTAATTCTGGCCCCTTGTGTGAGTATGGCCCTGAAAAATTCATCCCAGTAGCTGAGCGTTGTGGATTGATTTTTGATATTGATTTCTGGGTTATAGAATCTACCTTTCAGCAAATAGTAGAAATGAGAGAAGAATTTGATATTGATGAATTATTCTTCTGTATTAATATCTCTGCGAAAGAGCTACTAAATAAGAATTTTGTTATGAAACTAAATGCACTTTTAGATGAATACAATATTCAAGCGAAACAGATTGAATTAGAAATTACGGAAACAAGCTTGGTCGGTGATCTTGATAAAAGCGTTATAACATTAGAGAAAATTAAGGAAACAGGTATTACCCTTTCGTTAGATGATTTTGGCACAGGGTATACTGCATTTAGTCAATTAACACGCTACCCTGTGAGTACTTTGAAAATAGATCGCTCTTTTGTTAATGATATCGAATCGGGGAGTGAGAAAAAAAGATCCATGGTCGATATTATTTCCTCTCTGGCCAACCTTTATGAATTATCGATTATAGCGGAAGGTGTTGAGACCAAGCATCAGTTAGACTATCTGCAAAATCTTGATTGCCAATATGTTCAAGGCTATTACTTAAATAAACCGATGGCTTGGCTTGAGTTTAGAGAAATCTTAATAACAAATGTGCCTAGTATGAGATCCTCAAGATATTGATTGTACTCGCGAGCCAGTAACGTTAGCACTCCGTATAATTGACGGCTAATCCTCCTAATGAAGTTTCTTTAAACTTCACCGACATTTCCATCCCCGTTTGTTTCATCGCTTCAATGCAATTATCTAACGACATAATATGTTGGCCGCTGCCTCGCAATGCTAACGAGGCTGCGGTATACGCTTTTAAGGCACCAAAACCATTACGTTCTATACAAGGAACCTGTACGAGGCCTTTTACCGGATCGCAAGTCATACCAAGATGATGCTCTAATGCTATCTCTGCCGCATTTTCTACTTGCTCTGGAGTGCCACCTTTAATTGCACATAAACCTGCTGCGGCCATGGCCGATGCCGAGCCTACTTCTCCTTGGCAGCCAACTTCTGCCCCAGAAATTGAACTCTTGTGCTTAATGATTCCACCAATCGCGGCGGCGGTTAATAAAAACTCATGAATTTGAACTTGGCTTATTTTTTCTAATTTAAAACAGTAGTAGAGCACCGCAGGTATCACTCCGGCGGCGCCATTGGTTGGGGCTGTAACGACGGCATGCCCTGCAGCATTTTCTTCATTCACGGCCATAGCAAAAGCGCACAGCCATTCATGTAGGTGGGCTTCTTTAGGGTTGGCGCTAAGTTGTTGGTATAAATTTTTTGCACGACGCTTAACCTTTAAACCCCCAGGAAGAATGCCTTCATTTTTTAAGCCACTTTCAATGCAGTTTTTCATTCCTTGCCAGATCGAATCTAAACCGGGTATTAAACTTTCATCGGTTCTAAACTGTTGCTCGTTGTGAAATTTCATTTGCGCAATGCTGAGCTGATTGTCTTCGGCCATGGTAAGCATCGAGGCGGCATCGTCAAAAGGAAAAGTACAACTGGAGGAATTCAACATTTTAATCGGAGCAATGAGTTGATTCATTTCCGCTAACGTATTGATAAACCCTCCGCCAATAGAGAAATAGGTTTCACTGAGGAGGCGCTGGTGATTGCTATCGAGAACCTCAAAAATCATACCGTTGGGATGTTCGAGGAGTGTTTGTTTTTTATCGAAGAGGATATCGCTATGAGGATTGAATTTAACGGATAAGTTTTGATTAGGGCTTCTGAGAGTCAATGACTGTGTATGCCAAAGTTGGTTGATAAGTTCGGCAATATCCAAGGTCGTAATTTCTTGCGGAGAGTAACCGTGTAAACCTAATAACAGGGCATTATCGGTAGAATGTCCACGACCTGTATGAGCGAGTGAGCCCGTGAGTATGCAACGTAGAGTATGAGCTTGAGAAAGTCGTTCAGGGTCTTGCTTGAGAATCCTTTCAAGCATTTGAATAAACTGAGCCGCAGCCATCATAGGCCCTACGGTATGAGAGCTGGAAGGGCCTATGCCCAGCTTGAATAACTCTAGAACGCTAATAAACATAGAATATCTCAGTTCATCAGGGATATTACTATTTTAGAGCATTTTCAGCTTTCTTGCTGTCGGCTTAGGTGTCGGCTTAAGAAAGGTACTGCAAATAGAGTTGCTTGATGACGGGTAAAACCGAAGCGACTAATAAAAGCGCCATAGAGATATTGAATAGCCTCTGCTGCTGGCTACTTTGCAATAGCCGTTTGATGCCTTTACCAAAGACCAGCCAGCTAGAGCTGGAGATAATCGCAGCGAAAAAGAAAATCCCTGCAATGGTGAATACCTGCCAATGAATATCGGCGGCTAAGGTGGTGAAGGCTGAGATAGCCCCGGTGGCCATCACCCAAGCTTTTGGGTTTACCCACTGGAAGAGAGCCGCCTGAAAGAAGCTGAAAGGCTTGGAGCGTTCATTCTCAAGCTTATCAGGGCTCGCGCTGGCAATTAACCAAGACAAATATAATAGGTAGACTAGGCCTAGAACCTTAATCACCTCATGGAGAATGGGGTAGAGCTCAAAGATGATGCTAAAGCCTAGACCTACCAGAATCACCATCAGAGGAAAGCCAATACAAACCCCTAGTACATGGGGAATACTGCTTTTGATGCCAAAATTCATACCTGACGCCATGAGCATGATGTTATTTGGCCCAGGGGTAATGCCGGCCGAAAGGCCAAAAAGAAAGATCGCGAGATAGAATTCCACTGGAAAACCTAATTAGGTAAATTGTAAATAGGCGTGGATGGTAGCAGGTTAAGCGGAAAGATAAAGAAGTTCACCACGGAGAACACGAAGGCGCTGCGCTACACGGAGAAGGGCTAAGAAAGGAAAAGCTAGAAGAGCGGAGAAAAGAAAAATAAAAAGTTTGGTTTTTATCTTTTATTTTAAATCTTTGTCCTTGCTTTCCTCCGTGTAGCGCAGCGCCTCCGTGAACTCCGTGGTGAGGCGCTTTTAAGTTTTTTCTAAAGATTAATGCAACTACTTGCCATCACAGCAAGGAGCGTCAGCCGATAGGTGAGGCACAAAGTTACAAGGAGAGTGACGAGAATCTAACTGCTCCAGCAAGATTCCTTTCCACGCCAAATCACAAGCGCCTGTAGAGCCTGGCATACAAACAACTAAGGTATTGTTGGCTAGGCCTGCCAATGCGCGAGACTGCACGGTAGAGGTACCAATATCGGCATAAGAAAGGTGACGGAATAGCTCACCAAAACCTTCAATGGTTTTATCTAATAAAGGAATCACCGCTTCTGGGGTTGAGTCACGGCTAGTAAAACCCGTGCCACCGGTTAATAAAATAACGTCCACTTCATCGCTGGCGATCCAAGCGGAAGTAATCGCACGAATTTGATAGATGTCGTCTTTAACGATGATCTTATCTTCATAGCGATGTCCCGCATCTTGAAGCGCTTCTACTAGGTACTTACCCGAAGTATCTGTTTGATCGTTGCGGGTATCAGAAATAGTTAATACGGCGATGCGTAATGGGGTGAATTCTTTGCTGGCATGGTTACCCATGATGGTTCTCCTAATGTTAGCGAGGTGCTAACAGATGACAATAGAAATAGGTATTAAAGAGATTATATAGGGCATTAGATCTTAGGGGGAAGTGAGATGCAAGACTGCATCTCACTGTTTACTGCTTTAAATCAAGAGTCCGTGCGGACTCTCTAGTGAGGCCTCTCTAATGTGGAGAAGTACCTTCACGAACACCTTCCATATTCGGCAGCTTGTGAGCAATACCCTTATGGCAGTCGATACAGGTCTTCTCACCTTTTGCCAGTGCACTTGAGTGCTGAGCAGCCGCACGCTTGCTTTGACGGGTGAAGTCCATGGAATCAAACTGGTGACAATTACGACACTCTAGAGAATCATTCGCTTTTAAACGCGTCCACTCATTTTGAGCTAACTGTAAGCGATGGTTCTCAAACTTCTCACGCGTATCAATGGTGCCGAAAATCTTGCCCCAAACTTCTTTAGAAGCCTGCATTTTACGCGCAATTTTATCAGTCCAGTTATGCGGTACGTGGCAGTCGGAGCAAATTGCACGAACACCAGAGCGGTTGCTGTAGTGAATCGTAGTTTGCAATTCCATAAAAGGATTGTCGCGCATTTCGTGACAGCTAGTACAAAACTCTTCGGTATTGGTTAGTTCCATGGCGGTATTGAATCCACCCCAGAAAATAACCCCAGCGATAAAGCCACTGATGGTTAAGAAACCTAGAGATAAGTGTACCGCTGGCTTGGACAAGATTGCCCAACCCAGTTTCAACAAATTAATGATTTTATTCATGCCAACTCCTACTTCTTAGCGCGCTGGTTTGATTGCTTAATCAATTCGTCAACATCCACGAATTCATTTACAACCATTGGCTTACTTTCTAACTGGTGTACGTGACACTGAGTACAGAAGTAACGTCGTGGAGACATTTCACCTAAGAACTCGCCATCGCGGTTCATGTAGTGAGTCACACTTACCGCGGGAGCTTGCGCTTCATCGGCTAGCTTACGAGAGTGACAGTCCATGCACTTGTTAAAGTTTTTATCCAACTGATATTTACTAATATCGTGTGGGATAGTCGGTGGCTGCTGTGGGTAGTCACGCTGACGTTTAAGGTCGTTGTTTTCTACCTTCTCCATAGGGTTTGGAGTCAATTCAGCATTTAGCGGTGCAGTGCCACGCATGCTTGCTACTTGTGGCTCTGCATCAATCACCGCATCAGCAGCAGAGGCAACAGAGGCAACAGACGGCAGTACGATTGAAGAGACGGCTAATGCAGCAGTCATGCAAACAGTGCTGACTTTATTTAAAAGAGTATTTTTCATAATTTTTCTCCCTATACCTTCTCGATTCTTACTGCACATTTTTTGAAATCCGTCTGTTTAGATAATGGATCCGTCGCATCCAAAGTTACCTTGTTGATCAACTGCTGACGTTTGCCGGCAG